>Ga0247760_1000656_pt1 | contig 36534 bp, 20 predicted proteins | sample UWRJL171409R4_FD_179936 | JGI IMG/M metagenome (GOLD analysis project Ga0247760, IMG submission 179936) | Plant litter microbial communities from Arlington Agricultural Research Station in Wisconsin, United States - UWRJ-L171-409R-4 | ecosystem: Environmental > Terrestrial > Plant litter >... | reverse complement strand
CATCCGATTGCTCGGGCATGCACCTCGTTCCTGCTTCCCCTCCTTGAGGGACATCCAACCCAACAAGCTTTGTCCCTTCTCCGCAACCCCATCGGATTTCAAGAAAAGCACAGCAAGCTTAAGGTGCTTAAAATGGAAAGAACACACGACATTTTTTCCCAATCAACACCAGCCGAGATCATCCTCGCCATCTTCCAGAGTTGCGACTCAACCAATGACGTCCTCGCACTGGCACGGACGTGCCGCTACATGCACAATGTGTGGACTTCAAACACCGCCGCCATTCTGTGGCGTGTCTTGTCCAGGAAGACTCCGTTGATGGAAGAGGCATTGATTGCAGTGCGCCTCACGGAACGGGTCTCGGATGCCGCGCGTCGAGCCGAGCAGCTGCCAGCCGCAGCCGCGAATCCGGCCGACTTGTCGCCGTCCCGACAACTGCCGTCCCTTGCCGAGCTGAAGGCCGCCTTCGAACTCGACTACTTCGGGCGAACGATCGTGTATATACTGCGATTTCATTCGCCCCTGCTGCGTCCGTTCCGTGGAGGTTCGGGAGAAGACGACGAACGCTCGGACGAAGGAGACCCGGAAGAGCCAAGCCGTATGCCCGAGTTTGAGAACCGTATTCGCAAAGCCATCTTCCGGATGATCATTGTCAGTGGCGCCCTGGCAGGAGCCTTCCACGAGCCGCGCTTTGCTGCTGCCCGCCACCCGGACCCCGAGATCTCGGGCCTGCACGCGTTGAACACTACTTATCCCTTTGAGCTCACCAAGAAACAACTCGCCTTCTTCGACCAATTCGGCATCTCCAACATGGAGGAGATGCCCGAGGAGGAGGAGGCCGTGTTTGGTCCTTTGGGGAGGTGGCTCCTCGAGAGCATCCTCTCGGATAAGGAGTCGCGCGCCGCCATGGCTGATCGCTTCGAGAGGGGATATGGCAGGTCGCTGTACTGCAGGAGTCGTGGTGACTGTCCCTTAGGCTTTGTTGACAGGGCCGAAAGCCACTCGGATGCCCACCTTGTCGTATGGGAGTTGATGCAGATGGTGTGGGCCGACGAGCGCATGGATCTCTTGATTACTGGCCCCGGTACCGAGGTTGTGGACGGCCCCTCCGGATCCACGCTATCGAGAAAAGCCACGGCCGTCTTCTTTGGGAGATTTGAGGCCGAGGAGATAAGACTCCCAGCCTTCTTACCCACGGAAACTCCAAACAGCCCTAGACCTCGGAGAGCCCCAGAGATCAGGAGAACCCCCAATCCCGCTGCTCCTACGTTCACGATGCATTTCCTCGGTGCGATATCCGTTTATTCAGGACGCCCAAATCGGTATCGGACGACAGTCTTGCCTGGAGTACGGGATGCGCTACCCCCACTCGCGGGGAAGTTTTTGGTCTGGTTTTTCCACCGATACATGGGCCTCGCGTTCGCCACCGCCACGTTCGTCAGCATAAATGCCAGACAGGAATACAGGGGTCTCCTCAACACCTTTGCCATCTTCTCGCACGACGACATCGAGGGCCGCTCTCCGCATGATCCGGAGGATCTTTGGGTGCAAAACGCCGGTTTCCTCGACGGCTCCGAGCTGCTGATGAAGACAGACCCAAATCTCGAGCGGTTCTATTCGCTGGCCATTGAGTAGCCGGCTTATTATCCTGTAATTTATTTACCCTGGTATCATCCTCCGCTTGGTTTTGACCACCCCCATAAGCGCCTGAGAAGCCCAAAGGCCCGCCGCAATATTCGGAACCATAACATTATTATCGTCACATTCGCCCTTAACACCACCCAACCTCAGTGATTTGCTGGTAGCTCGACCCACGTGTGGCCCTCGACCTCTTGCCGCGATGAAGGGACATCCATCTCTTGCGGAGGCGGCGGGAGGCCCCCTGGCTTATAGTATCCCGTCTGCCAGTTTGTGGACGTCATCGTTTGATCGGTCCCTCCCGCTCCGAGGGCTGCCTTGTCCTTCTTGCGTCGCCACAGTAGCCATACGACCGCTGCCACAAGAATTGCACCAACGGCTGCACCGACGCCGATGCCTGCCTGCGCGGCGGATGAGAGCCCTTGTGTCGTCGTCTGGGAAAGCGCTGCTGGATCCGGGGACTGGTTCGGGTTCGGGCTCGGGTTAGGGGTGCTTTTCGTAGCATCGGTAGATCCGGAGGTAGTGGGCAATGTCGGAGTAGAGGATGTTGCTGAGGACGTTTTCGACGTTGTCAAGACGACTGCGAAGCGCGACGATTTTGCGTCCCAGGTCGCTGACGCCTGCGGGTTGGACGGCAGCACATCGAAGCGCGCCACACCCGTGTCGCAGCAGTTGACCGTGTGGTCGCAGCAGTAGGAGGTGTCGGTACGGGTGACATTGGTACAGGAGATCAGATCAGTGCCGCCGGTGCTCGCGCCTGTATTGCGGTCGCAGTTGTTAGCGATGTCAATTGAGCGACCCCGACTCCACGCCGTTCCCTACCCAAGCAGAATTGGGCGCACTCTGGCGCTCCCCAGTTTTTGTCTGTACATGAACCTCTAATCAGGTTTCCGTCCGGGCCTTTGCATAACTTGTTGCTCAAGCAGACGGATCCGAGAGTTCCGCCGCAACAGGCGCTGTTTTCGGCTGAGGGGTCGCATGGGAAGTCGTTGGTCGCGTTCTTTCCATTCGGGTAGAAACATCGGTTTTGCGCCAGACAAACACCTGAAGCGGAGAGCAAGAGAAGAGCCCGGCGCAGGCGCACCATTGTGACGGCGATTCATGCAGAGAAGACGGAAGCTGCGGGTGGGTGAGAATGGAGAAAAGAGGACGTCGCGAGGAGGCATTCCCGGTTTCGCAAAATACGTCTCGGACTCCAGGATGTCCTTCCTGCTGCGCCGCGTGCGAATCACAAATGTTTTGGGGGGAAGGCGGCAGTTTCAGGTTCGTCAGTTTCTCGCTGCGCACGGCACAGTGCCCGATCACTCTCTGTCAGCGTCCGACCACAGTGCCAAGACCGTCATACACTTTATACACCGAAGCGAATCTGTGTCAATTGGTTAGCCCGTCTGAGAACGCACTTCACGCAATCCCAATGGATCAACTCCTCCCCTGAATACGCGCCTTCCCTGTTCCAGCCGCAGTCCCTGGCGCCAACAAATAGGCGGTCAACCCCTATTCGCAGTTGAGCGGTCCAATCTCGTGCCGATGTGACGACCCACCATTCATCAACACCACCGCAATCAAACCTCTTTCCATCCCAACTAGAAATCTCAAACCTCCTCGCTCACCTAGCCGAGAAAACCGGGGCAAGGCGTGAATGGAATCGAAGCAGTACAGTCGACCTCACAGGAAGTCCCGTTGGCGGGAAGTTTCCCGCTGGCGAAGTACTCGCTCACGATTTTCGTGGTGCAGTCACTCGCCGACGTGAACATCGCCATGTGCCCATACGACTCCTACACCACCACGGCAGACCCATTGTGCTGGCGCGACAATGCAAACTCATTCGCCAGCGGCCTGACAAAATCAGCATTGACGTTGAGCTCTCGAACGGCCCGTTGAACGCATACTTGGGCGCAAACTGCCAGTCGACGCACGTCAGTGGAAAGCGTGTCCAGGGCTTCCCCGCTGTCGGCGACTGTTTTTGGAAGTATTTGACCTCCTCTCGCGCCCAGGACACGTTGCGCACGCGCTGGGTGGCGGTCGCCGCCGAGTCGCCGAGTCGCCGAAGGTAACGCGAAAGCACGCGTCCATGCACCATGGGCAACGCATCACAACGTGGTTGGGGACGATGGCGCAGAGGTTAGCAATTGCGAAGATGGCTGTGTTATTGCCCCCCAGGATGGACTCAGCAAGCGCTGCGGCCAAGGGCTCGAAGGAGCAGACCGGGCTGCAGAGCGCGTCTTGGATTGTCTCGCGAGTGACAGACAATGTGAGAAGGTAAATGAAGAAACCCCAGTTGCGGGTCCCTTGAGTGTTTGCTACAGTACCTGCCCTGTGGCTACATTCCAGAACCGGATTGTTCCGTGAGAGGATATTAATGCTAGTAGCAGTTTGGAGTTGTGTGAAAAGGCAATTGATAACCAATTCTGGTAGCCTCCAAGTATTTACCGTAGCTTCGCTGTAGCGGAATCCCAGAGCCGGATAGTCCCATCCGAGGATCCTACTGCCAGCAATGCAGAGTCGTGCGAGAGGGCGACGTGTATAATGTCGTAAACATGGGCGAGAAAGGGTAGCACCTGGCGCTGACTCTCGGCCAAGGGTTTTCTCGGACCGTAGAACTCATTGGCGTTTTAGGAAGTGCCCGGGGTGTGAACCTTTGAGACCATCGACTGGATGAAATGTGGGAATAACGGCACCAACAAGTTTGCACCAGAGAAAGAGGCACCCAGCTGTACAAAATCCGGCCCCTCTCATCCCCGTACACCGACATAGTTTGATCCCTGCCGCATCCGTTGCAGGCCCGTCGTGCAGGACTGCCCGCCCTCTCGCCTCTCGGTTATAGGATATGGGGGGGCCCAATGAGCTAGCATGTGCATGGGAAGACGGGACCCTTACGTAAATCCCTCTTCTAATAGTCTGTAGTCCTGCAGCCATTTTCTCTGACCCAGGGCTTGGCTTGACGTTCGGGGGTGGGGTGATGACACCTGAAAGATTGATTATCAGATGATCTGATAAGATGAACGTGCATATCGTGGCGCCCAGGACGACAGGGATAGTCCGCAGCAGAGGCAGTTCTCTCCCCGAAACCGGATGCACTCCATTCATTCACCTTGGCAGCTGAAAGGCCTGCGACCTCGCTTGAGTCAGAGCGCGCAAGTTTCGTTCAAGTGAACATTGAAAGCCAACAAGCGGGACCTCCTTTTCCTAAGCCGCTATCCTCCTTGGTGCCCCGACCCCGGAGTCGAATTGCAAGGTCGCGGTTATTTAAGAGGAACTATCTTCCCTCAAGAAGCATGATTGTGCTAGACACTTCAATCTATCTGCAAAGTTACCTGTTATTAACTTTCAATTCACAAATCCTTGCATATTATCAGCAACCATGCTCATTTTCTCCCTCCTCGCTGCTCTTGGTACCGTCGCCACCGCGATCCCCCTTGACTCCACATCAGTTGCGGAGGCCAATGTCATTGAGCGAGCTATGAACCCCGAATATGCAAGTTGAGGCCTTTTTATTACCCTCTAGTTCTATACCAAAGTTGTGAGTTCGCACCTAACAATCCGTCCTATGTATCAGATCGCTTGCATCGAGTTGTGCACTAGGGGTTGTGGTGTCAACTTGCCCCAGTGCATGCCCAGATGCGCTCCACCGTGCGCCGCTATGTATCCTCCCATTCTGCCTTAGCGCATTGGTGTCATGTATGGGGAGTGTTGGCAATTGGCGAGCTTCTCTTGGTAGTTAAGGGGGTACTAAGCTCTACCCTAAAAGGTTATTATTTGGAGGTGCAAGCATTAGAAATATCGCTGGTCGATCGGTAAATGCTAGTATTAACATTAGTATATTTTCTCAAGTAGTTTATTATATACTGGTTCATTTTAAGCTGGTACGTTATGTACTGGTATATTAAATACCATTCTAGTTGTAGTGCCAAGATACTACGTACTGTCCTATGGAGTAGACTAGGATGTCATGCACGAGGCCCAGAATTGGGTCCATATATAAAGATCACCAAAATGGGTTTCCTTTTGAAGAATAAACAGTGTTGCCTCTTACATTCCGTTCTTTCTAACTTTCTTACCTCGCAACAGCACTCATCTCCACCATCGTATCTTCGACTCCAAACCTCAAACGGAGCTCTGAATGTTGGTGCCAGGAAGTTCTGTACTGAGCCCCCAAATGGGGGGTAGTCTGGTAACAAAGCGTTATTCTCGGCTGCTAAATACGTGGCAATCAGCTCACCACTCTGCTCACAACTAGAGTAGTACCTGAAAAACCTCGTATAAGCGCACTGGTCGTTGGAGCAGACACCCGCTTGGGGCTAGACGCCATCATCACGAGGATCAGGCGAGAGAACACCTCTCTTACTTGATCGAAAATTTAAAAGGCCGTGAGATCGAAGATAGCCGCTTCCTAGACAAAACTACTTTAGATACCGAAACCAGCGTCCATGACGGCAGGAGAGCCTGACATCAGGATGGCTGAAAGGCAGTTACAATTCTCACCGCCGTCATTTCGTTCATATGAGCCCGGAACTAGGGAATGACTAGAAAATCGAGCAGGTAATAGAGCAGGTGGCGATCTAGGCGTAGGAGCTTAGAGAAAAGTTCTTGGGCCTTAGCCGCGCCGGTTTTCAGTTACTCATCTAGTACCGAGATTTCGCAAAATCCCCCAAATGGACATATTTCTTCTATGAATTTCCCGTGGTAGGCCAGACGTATAACTGACTCTGGGAGGCTCTTAAGGTATCGGAGCAACAACACAGCACCATCGTAGATAGTATAGCCATTCCACATGTACTTCGAGCCGTGATACGCTTCAAATGCAGACTGAAGTTGCATCAGGCGCCTTGGGTGTCCACTTCGAGCAAATATATCAACGGATTTAGCACTTAAGGCGAAATACATTAGTAACTGACCCAGACTAACCAGCTCCAAAGTGTTCAGTAAGAAGTCATTTCTCATCATTATACTTGCAAAAGCAGCCCGTAGACGCAAAACGTCTGGTATATACTAGTCTGTGAACTCGGTCTTGTTGCCAACGGCCATTGAGAGTGATGCTTGGGCACGCTCTAAGCATTGTTGCAAAGGTACTCCAAATATAGAGCTTGATTTCGCCATTTCTGACTTTGATGTCCCTGGAGTGCCTTGAAGAATCTTCCTCCTGAAGCCCTCTGCTCTTGACTTCATCGGCTTTTGTTGGGGAGCAGGTGGCGCGAGTTTGGGGGCTATAAATTCGGCAATCTCGAAGTCATATGCGTCAATGTTTTTGAGGTCGCTGGGATAGATGGGGATAGCAAGAATTGCAATATGTGATACTTCGGAAAGGCTGAGTCCCGATAGCATAGATCAGGGCGTTGTCCGCCTGGCCGAGCTGACGATCGAGATGGAATACACATCCGAAACATCCCTGTATGCGTGTCGGTACGGACGTGCGGTCGTCAGTACCTCTTCAAATGCGAACACTTGGATATCCGTGGGGCCACCGAGAGGTTTCAGTCCGCTTTCCGCCTTTACAGATTGCAGGACTGCAGCACCAAGTGCGACGGAATCTGTCTTGTAGAGCCGTGGCTCGACGGAAGCGAGGCGCTAGCTGAGGAACTCGTAGCGTTGCACTAAGTCGCACAGCGTATCCACCTTGTCCTCGGCCTCGTATTGTCTTTGGCTGCGGACAAAATCAGCTGATGGACCGCGCACGCAGTCGAACAAACTCACCAGGTCAGGATGATCAACATCAATGAAAGCGATGACTTGCGCCCTTTGAGCCTCTGAAGGATGCCCCTGATGTTGTTTCCTTGGATTTCCATCGGAGTCTGTCTAAAAGCCCCATATCGGTCTCAGATTGGAGTGTTTTGGTTAAAATGCGAGTTCAGAAAACGGGCCACTGAGACTGCAGCAGCCGCATGTGGGATCACCCTAGCTCAGGGAAGAATCAGGAAAAGCTCAGGACAAATCAGCTACAGCTCACCCCAGCTCACCCTAGCTCAGGACTACGAACGAAAAAGGAAATTTCGTAGACCCAGATTCGTCTCACAGCTACCTGGTATCACATTTCTCCTTGCAAGCCTTTGCGAGGAGCACCCCGAGATGCAAGCGCGGGTCCTCATTCTCTGCTGGTACAAGTTCCAGCGTCTGGCGAATCCGGATGATCTGCTTGTTCAGTGGCTCGGAGACCGCCTCAGCCAGGTGGACCATTGCCAGTGAGCCGGGCTAGCGCTCGCGGAGAAACCGGCTCTGACAGCATCGTATTATTTTAGTGACATCTCTGCAGGCTGTAGATATCGTGTGGCGAACTTGCAGGATCACATGCATTATCGCCAAAATCATCATATCCTCTACAAGGTAGAAATGAGAGTATCCGACCCGAGAATTGCTACACTACAGATGAAACACGCTGCTACTACGTCAGTGGCGGACAAGTCGTCTTTGAAGAACAGTACAGGCGGGGCAGCGACCAGTCATCCTCAGCTGAGAATCAGACCACCCCTTACCCCAATCCTTCATGCCATCAATGCAACGGTTAAATAATAACAAAGCCCTTCCGAGTCCCTCCAGTTTGCAACCCATCTAAGCCCCTGCAAAACGACGCCCTCCATGAGTTCTACGTCCAAACTGTTTGCGCCCCGGTGCATGGTAAGGATTGCCAAAACATTCGCACCGCCATCGCCATCGCCACAGCCCCACACGGGCCGCTTACCCACATTCTCGGCCCGCGCAACGCCCGGATTCGGCCTCGGCAGCGGCACACGCTTGAACGTAAATCTAGCACGCACCTATCACTCGATGTCGACGGCCAACCCCACCATGAAGGCGCTCGTGTACAAGCAAGTCGGACAGGTGGAGCTCCAGGAGCGGCCGACACCCAAGATCGCAGCGCCCACCGACGCCATCGTCAAGCTCACCAAGACCACCATCTGCGGGACGGACCTGCACATCCGCAAGGGCGACGTGTCGACGTGCTTGCCCGGCCGCGTGCTGGGCCACGAGGGGGTCGGCATCGTCGACGAGGTCGGTGGCTCCGTCACGCGCTTCCGGCCGGGCGACAAGGTGCTCATCTCGTGTATCTCGTCGTGCGCGTCGTGCGAATACTGCCGGCGCGGCATGTACTCGCACTGCACCACAGGCGGCTGGCTGCTGGGGAATGCGATTGACGGCACCCAGGCCGAGTACGTCCGCATCCCGCACGCTGACTGCAGTTTGTATGCCGTGCCGCGGGGCGTGGACGAGGCAGCGCTCGTGACGCTCAGCGACATTTTCCCCACGGGCCTCGAGTGCGGCGTGCTCAACGGCAAGGTCCAGCCCGGCGGCACCGTGGCCATTGTCGGGTCCGGCCCTGTCGGTCTGGCGGCCCTGGTGACGGCCAGGTTCTACTCGCCCGCCACCGTCATCGTCATCGACACCGACTCGGGCCGGCTCCAGGTCGCCTCAGACTTGGGCGCCGACGAGATTATTGATAGCAGCACCATGGGTGTCGACCTCCTCGTAAAGGACGTCCGGGACCTGACCGACGGAAAGGGTTGCGACACCGTCATCGAGTGCGTCGGCGTCCCGGCTACCTTTGAGTTCTGCCAGAAGCTGCTGGCCCCGGGTGGCGTGCTCGCCAACGTGGGTGTCCATGGGACCAAGGTGGATTTATTTCTGGATGACCTCTGGGCAAAGAACATTAGTATGAGTGCCCTCCTCCAGCCCTCTTGCTTGCTTGCAACGGCCACACCGTGGTACCTTGTGCTAACCTTCCAGCCATCACCACCCGGCTCGTTGACACGGTCACGACGCCGATGCTGCTGAAGATGGTCCAATCCAAGCAGCTGGAACCGGGCCAGTTGATCACCCACAGTACGCCATGGTTTTCCTTTTTCCCCCTTGGACTTGAAATGGTGGGCTCAAGCTGACGACGTCGTAGAATTCCGGTTCCAGGATGTGGAGCGGGCGTATGAGACGTTTAGTGCTGCGCAAGAGCACGGCGCCTTGAAGGTGCTGCTAGAGATGTAATGAGTCTGTGCCTCGGCTTGGATGAAAATGGCGTTTTCGGTTGGGGGGATATCTAGGTTTGTACCATGTTTTGTTCAAGGCCTTCGGTGTGGTTTGTTTCTACCGCTACGGAGTACAAGTAACCTTAGTCTACGGCTTCTGAATCTACTATTCATACGCTTATTGCTTAAGTGATCAAATGGGCCCAATTGCTGCGAAAAGTGTCTTGGGTTGAAATGGCTGGATGTTTTGGATTTTTGAAGTACAAAAGCACCTCGCCTCGAGAGGGTCTGAGTCTCCAATAGCCGAAGCTTTGACGCGAGCAAGGCCTTGGTGGTGCTTGATGGGATGGTTTGATTATGCAGGGGAGGTTGGCAGACCCTAAACATCAAACACAACCCTCACCAACTTCACCACGCGTCAGGCCTGTCCACTGCGATCGAGTCGTATCTGTATATCAAATTAAATCGCTTCAAAAGTTCACTTCAATGCAGCGGTCAGAGATGTAAAAGTTATCCAGCTGATGACCCTAAAGATACGGAGTGTTGGTACTGTACTGTACCCTCACAAATCTGTGAGATCGGGATGCATTCTGGTAGAACCATGCATCAAGGAGTGGATTATAAATCACCATGTTATCTGACAAACACTTGGGGATGGTTGCCTCTTTTGTGCCCATGAGTTGAAGTATCACCGCATAGCGTACTCTGCAACGCGTGTCTCGCTGGGAATAAGTCCATATTTGGTGGACACTTAACAATGACATCGATGTACATCTCGCGCAAATAAGTCACCTATGGTGGGCGCCTATGAATGTTAATGTCTCGGCCTTTCTAGCAATGATTCAATTTTTGTCCCCTCAACCTGTCGAGAAAAAGTGCGTGGAGGCCTGTGAAGACGCCAGGTCGAGTGCAGGGGGGGTTCTCCTGCCTGCACCACTGGGGAGCGGCACCTTTGCATACAGCACGTGAGCGGCTCCGGGAACAACGGTGCATTGAAACGGGGGGCTGAGTGAAGATCTGCACCCTGGTAGCCCCAATTGCGGCCCGGATTGCATCCTTCGAACGAACCTACTACCTCGCGCTTACGCTTGCACAGGGTCAGCCAAGGCAGACATCCACCTGAAGTTATGCGACTATGTTTCTCGACTCTCGCGAGTGTCTTCTATTCCATTTCTTGCGGATATGATGCGGGTTGAGCAGTTCTGGTGAGCAATCTTGGTGCATTTATAATAGTGAGCTTCTCCGTCCCTTATTTCTCAGTGTGTCGGCAACAGCTCATCGTCTCTGCAACTACCAACATGACCCCCGAGGGAAGCACGGCTGCAACGTGGGGGCGACTGATGGACAAAGGGAGGACGAGTCTCGGACAGCGATCACTCGAGGTCTCACTCCATCACTTCACCACGGCACTGCACATGTGCGAGACGCATCCGGTCCTTGAGGGTCGGAAGTATCTGGTCCTGGGAAACCTCGGCTGGATCAGTCGACTGAGCGGAAAATATCCCCAGGCCATCGAAACCCTCGAGCAGGCTCTCACCCTCGCCGATGCAGTCCTGGGCCCACCAACTAGAGAGCGCGTGCAAATTGCTGGAGAGCTGGGCACTGTCTACCGGCTCATGGACCGGCACGACGATGCAAGGAGGGTGTTTGCCGAACAATATACCGTGGCGAGGGGGATGAACCTCTACGGCGCCACTTGTCGCGCCATCGGCAACGTCGGCATGGCCAACTACCAGCGCGCCCTCGAGCTGTGGAACAACCTCGAAGATAAAACCGATCCGGCCACGACTCACCAGATCCGGGATCTCATCAAGACCGCCGTAGAACAGCTCCAGGAACGCGTTAAGCGCGCCAACGACATCTGCGAGTACGAGGACCGGTTCAGCGGTCACGGCGCTACCACACGCGCTCGCACTGCCGCCGGATGGGCCGCCATCGGCCACGGCCGTCTCTCCCTGTGCAAAACGCTCTTGGCTTCAGTCGACCCCAAAAAGCGCCACCAGCTTTTGTCCGAGGCCGAAAAGCACGCCCTGGACGCAATCAACAGCACCTCCTCCACCTACGACACCTCCGTCAGCTTCGCCCGCTTCTTCTACGGCCGCATTCTCCTCCTCCAAGGCAAAAAAGACCTCGCCCTGAAGCACTTCAACCCCCACCAGGCCGAAGACATCCTCTACTGGTATCCGTCCCAAAGCACGCCCGCCATCCTCTTCACCAAGGAGCACTCCTCTGAACACCGCGGCTACCTCCGCGAACTCGTCGAAGCCGGCGCCGACTTCACGGTCATTGACGACGAAGGCTACGACGCGCTGCAGTATGCCTTTTTCAACGGCGACACGGCGTCCGGCAAGATCATCCTCAAGGGACTCCAGAACCAGGGCCTCACCGTGCCCGAGCTCAAGGAGCACCAGGCCACGGCGCGGCTGCGGAAGGGTTACCGTGAAATATTTCAGGAGAAGCTGCGGCCGTTGCTGTATCAGGGGAAGAAAGACGCGGTGAAGAATATCAGGAAGGTGTATGCCGAGACGATTGCGAAGGATCCGCAGAAGTCGACAGTGTTTGATCGGCTGAAGTATATACGGTATACAGACTTTGAGAGGTTTGGAAGGCTGCCGCGGTCGAGTGATGGGCTGGTGAGGGCGTTTGAGCTGGGGGAGAATGGGGAGGATGAGAATGATGTGGATTATCTGATTTTCTTTTCGTACAGGTGGATCAACGCGGATAGGAGTTTGAATACCCCAGATGATTCCAACCATACGCAGTATCAGAGGATGTTGGCGGCTACGGAGCAGTTTCTGAAGGTAAATGAGGAGGTGGATAGGGAGAAGCTGTGCATATGGATGGTGAGTTGATCTAGAATTATTACCTACCTACAATTGTGATAACTAACACTACTCAGGACTTCGCCTGCGTCGACCAAGACGACCCCTCCAAGGGCGTCTCAGCGCTGCCCATCATTGTCACGCAATGCGACGCCACCATCAGCCTGATCGACGATCAGTACTTTGAGCGAGCCTGGTGTTGTGTCGAGGCCATGATGATCTACTCGCTCATCAGCGGCCGGGATCTGCACCGCTGGTATGAACAGGTGCCCCTGGTTGGTAAAAAGGGGGACAGCGAGGAAAAATGGAAGCTAAGGGACGGAAAGCACCACTACATCAACATGGAGGACAAGAAACTCACTTTTGAGAGCGATCGGCCAAAGGTCATGTTTTTGGCGAGGCAGACCTCTTTGTTGCGGCCGATTTGATCGGAATGGGCATTGGACCTGGCGGATTTGTGAATTTCCGAGGAACAGGTTCGGGTTATATCGCCATATCTCCCATAGTCCGTGTCCCGTTTATCCAATCTCACTGGCCGTTTCCGTCTCAAACCCTCGTATTCGCTCACCAATCGTTCCGGAATCCGTACCCACTCGCTTCATCCTGCGATTTTTTGCTTCTTCGATGGGGTTCCAAATCCTGCCATCACGCTCCCCTCATTTTGGCCTCTTGTGTCATAGCAGCCGCCACAGTTGGCGGAGGCCCAGATCATAGCCCCGCGAGGCCGCAGGCCAGGCCCGCGCCGTCCAGCTCTGAAACTCGGTGAAGAAAGTAAACTCTTTCTAATTCGCAGCTGCCTAGAGGTGGCTGGAGGCCCCAGCTGACAATTTTTGCTATAAAAATGCCCAGGAACCCACCAGGAAGTGCGAGTTGGCCTGATTCCCCTATCTTCCATTTCTTTGAAGCAATCCCCTTTCCCCGGCACCACAGCACTGTGATTGGGAATTTTCATACCTCACCAATCTCAATCTTCAACATTGTATATTGCCTCGCCAATCCACAATGGCGCCTCCCAAAAGAAAGCGCGGTCCAAACGAAAAGTCTGAGACGGGCCGCAACACCAAAGCGCGAAAGATCGTGCCAACCACAACCAGGGACGGCAAAGGCTTAATCGCAAGCAATCTTATGGAGCCAAAAATCGTCTCTCCATCTGCCCCCGAGGCAGAGGATGACGTGGTGTCGCTTGGAACAGATTCAAGCAGCCCCAGCCTAGCATCAAGCGAGGTTGGAGATGCTGATGATCTCGAATGCGACGACGCTGACGAAGGCGGCGACGACAGCAGCGACGGCGGCAACGAGGACGACGAGTTGTATTCCATGGAGATACTGTAAGTTCAAACATCTAAGTGAGGGATAGATCGAAGGGAATGCTGACAACAATAGGCCGCCGCCGTACTATGATGGGGACGATGATTTGTCAAACTTGGAGTCTGGCGACTGCGACTCATTGGAAGATCCGGACGATGACCCGTTTTTCCTCGGTGACGAGTTTCCCTGGATAGAACAGCTCGGCTCTCACATCTACCAGGGCAAGGAACGCATCGGAAGCCTCGACGCCAAGTTCATAGGCCGGAGCTGGATAAAAAACAGCTTTTGGGATCATATGAACGAGCCGAGTGAGGGAACCTGTGCTCTGGCCTTGGAGTTGTTTGATCGGTACGGCCGTCTCCGCAAAGACTTCTACAAACACGATGTCAGGAAAGGCAGCGGCGTCTGGGGCCCGGAACTCGATGATGAAGAGATTGTCCTATTTGAGAGTCTCCAGATTGACAAGGATGCGCGCCGAAAGAAGGTGGGCACGAGGGTTGTCACGGAGATCCTTCAGGCGTGCGGATGGCGTGGGTGTTACGCTTTTGTGATGCCGGGCTATCTCAGAAGGGAGTGCCCACCACATGGTTTGAACGAGGAAGAGGAGGAAGCGTTTAGGAATAATATGGAAGATATTGCCATCCGGTTCTGGCGATCGCTGGGATTTCGAAGAGTGGGAGTGTCAGGCTGGTTTGCATTTACGGACGACCCCGACCACCCATCCAAGCGCCTGGACGCATCGCAGGACTGGGACCCGCCAAACAAGTCGAGGAAGAAGGAAGAGCTGCTGCCTGACCGAATAACCGCTGCCCTCCAGGAACCCGCTGACCCGGAGTCTTACGATATAAACCGTAATGTTCCGGCTCCCACCATTCTCTTAAAAGACCTTCTTCCCGATGATCCCGAGAACCCGATCTGGCTCTTGACCGACAAGCACGGCAACACAGCACTCCATCTCGCGGCTGAGCTCTCCCGAGCAGATGATATCAAGTACGTCCTGTCCAAGAAGCCTAGCCTGACGAACCTACGGAACGACGAAGGATTCACCCCTCTCGAGACCTTGCACGAGGCACTGGAGGAGAAGAGAACAGGGTCACGACGCGCCAGCGGCGAGAAGGCAGACCAGTTTCGGGGCTTCTCAGAGTCGAACATCGCATCCGTCGGCATGCTCACAGGAGTCGAAGTCTCGGACCTCGATCATATCGATGTGCAACGCATTAAGTATGGCTGTATCTGTGGTGCCTGCATCGACGGATTTCTAAGCCCGAGGATGCACCTCACACTGCTGCGCCACGCCAAGGAGCAGCAGCTCCGCCTTCAAGAATGGTGTGCTGCGAGCACCGATGGCTCCATTGGCTTTCCAAAGACCTTCATCTCCACCGGCGCAGAAAAGTGTCTTCCTATCTTGGTAAAAGACCACCTAACAACCAACCAGCTGGTGCGAAAGGGATTTGTGAACATGTGGACCTGCGTCGTCGAGTGTCTCGCGGAAAACATGGCCCCCAGCAAAGAGAACGTAATGCAGCTGTGGGAGAGCCGGCTTCCGAGACTCCGGTCGGGAAAAGGGAAGGCGTTTCTTGACAGTGGCGGTTCCGTTAAGGTCGTAGCTAACATGCTTTTTTGCATCGCTCGCAGTCGGGACGAGCTAGCTGGGACTAGTAGCTACCGGAAGAATCCATACGAGGAGGAGATCAGTAAGCTGCCCTGCTGCCGCAACGATAAGGAGTATGAGTTTGTCAGAGGGGTGTGTGGGTATTAGGTGATATTTCTACTGGTTGGTCGAGTGGAAAATAGTCCGTATTGATGTCGATTGAATCAGCGATCGTAATCAGTTTGCCTTTAATGACACGTGGTGATTGGTGGCGTTCCATGTTTCTTGACATTTTCGTCATCTTATGAGCACTATAGGTTGAGGGTATCGGTCCCTAACTGGGGGCCTATCTTCCTATGCTTATGGGTTTAGATCAACTTATCTATCCTCCGCTGTTTCTTATCTCGGTATCCATGCTGAATATCTAGTAGATAGTAACCTCTGCCTCCCACTCCTTAAAGTCTTCGGGTCAAAGCCGATCTGGAAGGCCCCAAAATTCCACTCTGCCAATTCTATGGTAGATTTCCCTGTCAGGGTCATGGCGGCCGAGTAGAAGGCCAATGATACCGACATCGCTCCGACCGTACATGTCCTTATGCAGCAACAGGACCTCAATGCCTGTCTTATCCGTGTTATCCTCACTGCGAAGCGAGGGAAAGGCCAACAAAGTTCTATGGCTTCCTGATGGGCCCATAGCTGAAGAACACTTTGAGCCAGGGCATCGATGGAGTGACCTGGCCCCCTTCGTAGAAGTAGACTGTGCGATATCGCAGTCGATATAGCAATAAATACCTCCACAATTATCCAGAATAACTGGACCATTCTTGTCCATTCTGACATTCACCTGCGAGTCAAATGAGTCGGTGCCCATGACGCATCCGGGCAGGAGTGGACCGCGAAGCATCAAATGCCCCCCATACACCGGGCCAAACCGGTTGCCCTGAGATACAGGATGGGTTTTGACTCCGGTGATCACACAGAAGGATAGAGACGTGTTAGGTTGTTCTGGAAAACTGATCCTGGTGTTCACCGAAGGCCAAGTAAAGGTTGGGGCGACGTAGCTTTCCGGACATCGGCCTGGCACCGTTTTATAGAAGCCACGATACTCCTGGCCTTTCGCATGCCAGTCTAGATATCCTAAATCTGATACCCCGAAACTCCAGCAGCCAGCAATATAGCATGGGTCGAGTACTGTACGTTGCAGCGCCGCATCGTATCTCTTGGTCAAGTCTGAAATAGCCGCCAGCTTATCCGTTTCTTTCGTAAGTCTCCGGCCCGAGAAGTTCTCACAGATCAGCTGCCACCCAGCCATGAGCATAGTTTCATCATCCTGGTTCCCGAAGCCGCCCCACTCGAGCTCGTTGTTCCACTCGGGCCGTTCGCCACATAAACAGGCAGCCTCCTCACTGCACTTCCACTGGACGTCGGCCCTGGTGAACTTGAGATATCTGGCGGAGAGCATCGCTTCTTGGTATGTCCAACCTCTCTCACTGATTGGATCAACGATGACATCATCGTTTGGAATAGTTGGGTGGTAGTGAAAGCCACCACGAATAGCTCTGCATTCCGTTATGTAAAGGCTGACAGAAGGTGGGAGCGCCACTTCCAGACGGGTGGAAATGTTGTCTAGATGGGTCGGGAAAAATCCGCTATGACACGAGGTGAAAGACGCCGCAATTATGGTTAGGGTTGGCATGGAATTTCAACTACGAACCCCCTCTAACCAGCCTTACAGCTCGCTAGCCCGTGTACTTCCACCTTCTCGGCACTCCGCGATCGTACTGCCACATCATCCGACACGAGCTGGACTTCGCGATCACCATTGCCGGAGATGCCCCTTTGATACCACAGATCAACGGTAAACATGTCCAGTTCGAGGAGTTCGCCGACTTCATTGGCCCCTTTGCAGACATTCTCGACTGCGAGGTCGCGACTCGATACACCTACGGCTCCATCCGGCTCACGTGGTTGAATAATATTGCAGTCATCTTCAGCGGCCGTTTGACGTACTTTCATGACCAGGGGCAGTGGCGGGAGCAGATGGGAACTATCGTCGCGCCCCTGATTATAGGACTGGGCTTGGTTTCGATAGCTATGACTGCTATGCAGGTCGAGCTAGGGATGGATGCTCTTGGGTGGCAGCAAATATGGCCTGGGTTTCTTGGGACATTCCGGTGGACACCAGCGGTTGTGGTAACACTGCTACTTGCGACTTTCGTCATCATTGTAGTTTTTGTGGGGGTTTCTCTTGGTGTTGGACTGGGGGTATACCCAGACCGGTTTCCCGGCCAAGAGTGTGAATAGGGAGATTGGGAAGTAATAGTTACCGGTATAAAATCGCCGGGAATATCCTTAGTCCTGTTTCTATATCTAGGTGCTTTTTGGCTACGACCTTTACAACTGGGGTGACAGCGAGGGCTTCTTAAGTTGGTATATTAGGCGACACGGGTGTGGATGCCCACCAGGGATCATGTGCGAGCGGGCTTAATCCCGATGTCGCCGAGATCTCATGCTTGTATGCTGGGGTCGAGTTCTTGATGTCAATATCGAAGGGCTCATCCCCGTAGTGCGAAGCTGCGGATGGGTAATGAGAAGGCTCATCATTTTAGTCCACGATGAGCCAGGACGTTGTCCCGAAGGGGCTACCTCAGGGAGCGCCATATAGCGCAAGAACCATTGCTCCTCGTTCTCCAGATCGTTATAAAATTCCGTCGAAAGCATTGCCGCATGAATCTTCCGCAGTCCTCGTTGTTGGCCTGTCATTTTCGTTTTCATCAACGTCCAGCTCGGGGCCCTTCCACCCCTGAACAATCTTCACATGTGCCTTTTCTAAGCCATCAGGATTCATCATACAGCACAGAGTCTCCTCATCCACTTAGAGTAAATACGTGTACCGCGAGCCAGAGCAGCCCCTTTGCCGAACTGCACCCCAGCGCCACACTCGAACTCGTCGCTCACCCACTCCCTAACCTACCTTTCAACGCCCTAATCGACGTCCTCTCGAGTGCCGGATCCTCAAAAAAATGCCCACTCCACCTTCCTAGCAGAGGCGGCCGCAAAAGCAGACAATCTGTGACGACTTCCAGGCCCAATCGGTTTCGATTCACCCGTGAGTCGCTCTTGCCAGCGGCCCTCTCCTTGGAGGCCACCTGCGGTTTCCACCTTTCCGCATTGAGCCGCAAGACTTTCTCAAATCCGCCACCTTTACTTCAAGCTTTTCAAGGCGCGCAACCAGTTGAGCATCCGGACCAACGTCCATGGTCCGGGACTCTTGTTATCGAGGGGAACAATGTGACACTCCAACTCCCCTCGATATACACCATTTTCGGATCATGCGTACCTCAATGCGTCTCATTCGATGGTGTGCGCCTATACAATAATTTCCCATTCGTCGATACGACGCTGCAGCAACCTTGGAGTCGAGGATGGCCAATATGCGTACCGCGGGGTGGATCCAGCTTCCGGCTCCCCGTTGCGTCGCATTGGAGGACTGTGCATATATGCACCATTACTCATCCGCCTCCCTTGCATTACGAAAGCATATCATTGCCCACCATCAGTGCCACAAAGCTGCAGCTAGGGGTGCGGGGTGTTATCTCGACTCTCGATATAAACCGCCATCGCCTAGCTATCTCATCCAACCCGACAATCACTGATTCCCCAACCCCAAGTCCAATCTGAAAGCTGAATTAGACGAGTCGGCCATGGACGTGGTATACGAATATGGCTGGGGGCTGTTACGCCTAGTTGTTGTGGCATTGTTGGTTGTGAAAGTTGCCCCAGCTGTGGTGTACCGGATGTATCGATTGTTCCTCTATCCCTATTTCGTTTCCCCTCTCAGATACCTCCCCGGACCAAAGGTGAGAGACAATGTCATGTTCTTTCCAGTTGCGCCGTTGGAAGCTTACAAGATATGGCAGGACCACCATTTTCTTATCGGCCACACTCTGAAGCAGTTCCGCAGCGGCTCTCCCAACGAGCCATACCTATCCTGGATGCGCCGCTGGCCCGAGGTGCCATTAATCCGCTACTTTGACCTGGGAAACTCGGATGCCGTGCTGGTCACAAGCTTGGCTGCTTACAAGGAGATTCTCCACGACAAGGTCTATTCGTTCCAGAAACCCCCGTTCTTTACTAACCTGGTGGCCGACATCATTGGACTGGGGGTAGTATTCGCTGAGGGTGAAGAACATAAGAAGCAAAGACGGGCTCTTGCGGGTACGCGCTGCCAAGGTCTTGATCTAGCTGGGAATAACACGTGCAGGTTTATTCTCGACTCGCAACCTAAAAGCAATGATACCCATGCTCCAGAGCAAGGCCCGAACCCTCACACAGCTGCTGGACCAGATCATCGAAACTGAGAACGGTGTTGTGGAGCGTAAGCAACGTCCCGGGCATATCTTATCTTGCTTATGTCTGACCTCTAGAAAGTCGTTTCGCTGTACTCCAAGATTATGCTGGATATCATGGGAAATTTTGCCCTGGGTGTCGAGCTGGGCAATCTTAAGCCCGGAAGCGGCGCCACCAACACAACTTTTGATAAGTGCTACCACGAGGTATTTGAGCCTAAGGGTCTGGGTCAGATCCTAGTGGCGCTCAATGGCATCTTTCCCGTCCGGTGGCTGCCCCTCGAGGCGAACCGTCGGTTTGTCCAGGCGAACAAGATTGTCCGCAGCCAGCTGACGGAGATTATGCAAGACCGGATCAGAACGGTGGGGGAGCGGAAAACTGCCGGAATGGACGGCATGCCCGCTGGGGAAGTCCAAGATGTGTTGACATATTTGGTTGCGGAGAAATACTATTCCAATGATGATCGATGGACCGAGGAGCAGATTCTCAACCAGGTTTGCATCTCCATGCTCTTGTCTGTAGCGGTAGAACAGTGGGCTAACCCAATGGCCTTTCGCAGATTCTTACGTTCCTGGCAGCTGGTACGTCTCCAGGCCACAGTGCACTTTACGGGCTGTCGTCGTGGCTCACATCCTAAACCAATTCTATCCCGCTTACTCTAGGTTCCGAGACTGACGCTCTTTTCTTTAAGGTCACGAAACCACCGCGGGCGGGCTCATGTGGGCGACTATCCTAATGACACAATATCCCGCTGAAACGGAGAAACTCCGAGCAGAAGTCAAGTCACTCCTCAACAGCTCATCCTCTTCATCGCCACTCAGCCAGAGCGCCATTGACAGCCTTCCTTACCTGGAAAACTTTATCCGTGAGGTTTTGCGTTTCCAATGTCCAGCCATCAACATCGCCCGTGAGGCGGCCAAGGATGTGACAGTCCAGGGCATTCACCTTCGGAAAGGCACAATGGTCCTTATACAGCCGGCCGTATTTCAGCATAATCCAACCATCTGGGGCCCCGACTGCGACGAGTTCCGGCCAGAGAGGTTCAACCATCTTGAAGGCCAGGCGGCTGACCCATACGCCTATACCGCCTTTAGCCAGGGTGCAAGGATCTGCATTGGCAAGGCTATGACGATGCTGGAGTTTAAGATTATTCTCATAGAACTGGTGTCTAGATTTGAGTTTGAAGCTGTTGATAAGGTCGGTGAGATGAAGTTGGTTAATCCGAGTACTCTGCTGAGACCTGAGGGGGGAATCAGGGTACGTGTGAGGAGGTTGACGTGATGATGCTATATTTGGTGTGATGGGGATCCAACTGCGTGTCATCATTTCCTAGTTATAGAAGTTAGAACATGAAGGAGATCAAGGCGTCGTTTTATTTCCTCTAAACAGCCGTCTCCATAAGCTCTTCCTTGAAGATATTTCAAGTTCCTCTACACACTTCGCCGAACAGCCATTCCTTTTGTCAAACTCAGCTTCCCAGCCATGAATATCATCATCCGGGGCTTGGACCCAGTCTGCCCAGTTCTCCGCCGAGACCTGCCTCCCGGTAGTCTCATCAAACTGCAACACCATTCTGGTTGCGTCGCCGAGTCCGTTCGTTGCGCTTGAAAAAGACGGTCCCGAGGAGGCCGTAGCGGTCTCATCCACGCCAGTCATTGATCTAGAGGCCATGATGGCATCCATTTCTATCCATTCATCCGGCGCCTCTTGTGTCTCCACCGTTGACGGAACGGACTTATCCGACGACCAGCTGAGAGCAGGTGAATCGCATGTAGAATGTCTTGGTAGAGTTTCGGAGCCTAACCGACAGATGCGACAATGTCCGTCCAGCTTGCGGAGATGCCCGAGCCGCAACCGTGAGGGTCGCAGTCGCAGTCTCGATCGGGGAGGTCGTTGAGATTCCAAACATGGTGCCGTTAACTGGCACATGGTAGCTTCTGTTGCTGGAGGACAGAAACGTTGACCTGGATGTGGCTCTTCCCACTCGTCCATTGTGTGCGCTACTAGACAAGGATAGGGGTGTTAGTTTTTCGGCGGGCTTATGTCACCAACATGGGCCGTCGGGGATACCCGCCCGGAGACGGCTAAGAAACTTGTATGACTTACAACGGAACAGGGCGTGATGCTTGCGGCTCTTCGTTGTCACCTTGCTGTTCTGCTTGCCTGTTCTGTGGGCAAACTGTGCTGGGTAAGCACCTTGGGTTTGGGTGAGAAGTTGAAGACTTTTGTGTCAATTATCACCAAGTCGGGCCGACGGGAGGGTAGGGTGGACGGCGACCCGGGGATAAGAAACTCCACGAGGCGTCCCGTAGTCTGGTCGGTATGTGGGCAGCTTTCGGTGACCCATCCCCCCGGGTCAGTCAGTGCTCCACCCTCCCGATCACACTAGCTCAATGCAAAATCGTGACGCGACATCTTTAGATCGGCGGGACCAAATCATTGACGACCTATCTCCTCAGCGAGCGTGCCCGATGAAATTCGGGTGAGGGGTTCACGGGTGATTTTCTGCGCCTGTGGCTGACGGGATCGCTCTGTGCCGTTGAGCGACAGGGAAGGGAGCGTGGCAGATCATGCGATGATGATGAGTAAACAGTAAATTGATCATCCAATCTTATCTATCCCCGTCAGGGCGTGCATAAAGCCTTCCATATCATTGTTCGAGAAGGGTTTCTCACAGGCTGACTCAGTGTCTGCGCAAGAATACTCCTGGAAGCCCCCCAAATGCCAAGAATTTGTTCCAGACCCGGCGGTTAGAAAACTCGTCATCTACCCAATGGCGGGCATTGCCACCTTGCATGGCCCCCTATTCCGGCTGGGTGGATCACGCTAACGCACTGTTGCCCGCAACGGGGAAGGGCTGGGGGTGCCAGTCACTCGGAACGGCGTCTGAGCTTTTAAAACCCACCGGGTTCATAAAATTGAATGTTCTGGAATGTGGCCCCCCCCGTCCTGTTCCGCGGTATCTTCCGCTCAGAGAGTGCAGACAAAGTCGTGTCTTTCAGGTTCCCATTCTGCGATGCAATGTGTCATCCCCACACACTCAATTCTCCTCATCCTTCACCGCCCCCCCCTCCCCCCACCCAAGCGGTTGACAAAATAAACGGCACCGCAAAATCGAAGTGGTCCGTGGGTTGTGGCCTGATCCTAACGGCCACTTACCAATTTTGCAACAGTTCTACGACATTTCAGCAGTCGAGAATTCACGCAGAGCTGGATTCCGTGGTAGTGTGAATGCAGGACGTGATAGTGCCTGGGTGCCAGATAACTGGGTGGTAGAATGGTCGATACCGCGAGGTACCTAATCTGTAGAATAATTTAGGTGGGTGGCAGTGTACCTTGAGGTAATGTGTACCGTTTATTTTATTAAGGCAATTGATAGTCGTGCGCTTATAAGCAGCGCTCTTTATAAAACCCTTTCGCTAATCCTCTGTATCACTTATTATTATTATTTGTCTTACACCGTAGGAGCTGAAAGCTCCGCCCGTGAGGGCAAGCGGTCCCTCTACTGCTAACTATCTACTATCGGGGCGTGGTTGGGGCGTTTCCACCCCGCCCACTCTTCTTTTTATCCTACTGAAATACATGTGGTTTGGTCTCGACTACCAAACGCGGTGACAGGTCATGGGGTTAGTGCCTTATACTGGCGTGTGTCACAGGTGAGACGGGGGTGTGAGCGGGTCGTTCTCGGTTCTGCTGCGCTCACGCCCCTTGGCCGTAATGGCTCGGAGGTCCTACGTCACCTCCTTTTTCCTCCGGGGTAGAAAGGAAGACCCCTTCAGCCCAGGGCAGCTCCCCGGGGTTCGACCAGGACCGAGGCGCTAACGGCTCAGGGGTAACTCCGTGATGTCTCCTCTTCTTGGTCCGGTCTTCTTCACACCGCTCCAGCTATCGCCGGTTCGTTATTCTTTATTCGTCACAACTTTCAGTTCTACGCTCTGCTGGCCCGCTTCCTTCGGGCCGTTATCGCTTCGTTCCTTCCGTCCGGGGTCGCCGGCGTGGCCGGCTAACCTCCGTGTGCCTCCTCTAGTGGCCTCGTGGCTTCCATCCAACCTTTTTGTTAAGGCTGGCTGGCCTTCACGGTTCTTACGGTTCTACTCTCCAACTTCTATAAATTCTTCCTTCCTGTATCACTTATTATAATAGAAGAAAGCGCCTTTTACTAAAGCATTCCAGCTGACAGCTAAAAGCCCAAGAGCGTATAAGAGTAGCCTTTTTAGTTTAAGACCCTTAAATACCATGTAATGAACTAAGGGATCTGGTACTTTATTAATCTAACTGTCCCTAACGTGGCTAATCTGTACATAAAGCTAATTATTCTAATAATGTATAAGCTTATTAGTAAATGATAAGAGAAGGTGATTAAATTATATAACTTTACCTATAAATATTAAGAGTTAACAGCTTTATCCTTAAAGGCAGCTAACGTGCATGATAAGCGAGTCGCGCGGACAAGCGAGTCGCGCACCCTAACAAAATTTGGTGGTCTGCACGCGAAAAGATGATAGTAAATTGTTAGTGACCCTATTAATTTCTTATCACCTTTTTCACATTTCGGCTACCAAATTTTATTAGGGTGCGCGACTCGCTTGTCCGCGCGACTCGCTTATCATGCACGTTAGGTATAAATTAAAGTTTATTACAATTACTTAATAAGATATTAAAGAGGAATATAAGCGTTTAATAAAAGAAGTTACCGCTTTTATTACAGCTATAGCTAAAATAAACAGCTTATACTGATATATTTAAAGAGAATGTCTATTTGCACAGTAGTCTCAGTCTATTTGTATAGTAATCCTAACTTTCCCCATACATAACCCTAACCCCGTCCCGCGCTAGAATGCTCAGTCGCATCCACGGTCGCATCTGCGGTCGCAAAGGCGACCGCCTTTCAATTGAACACTCGCAATTAATCGATTGAACAGGGCCCAAATCGACCGATTCTGCAATAAAATTACAATTGACTACTACTACTAGTCGCTTACTAAGCCGCTTCCGCGTCACCTGACACCCCTGAAAGCTTGGATTTACCACCCCTCCGCGTAGTCTTCGCAACGCCTGCGGTCTCTGAGGCCTTCTTTGAACTAGAGGCCGTTCTTGAGCCCCCTCTCTTCTTGCCACTATTCCCACGGTCGCTGGCGCCGTTTATAGGCGTAGGAACGGCTTGGCCGCCCCCTACAGCCGTGAGCTGGCTCCCCTCCAGAGTAACCCCCTCTTAAAAAGAGGGCTTACGCTATATGGAAGGCCGTGCCCCCCCCTATCACAAGCACGTCCCCCACGGCTTCCTCGGCCTCTGGTTAGCTGGCTAGCTACTATAATCGTAGAGCCCACTGGTGTAGGGGGTGTAGGGGGTTGTGTGACGACCCTGCAGGCCGTCACTTGGGTATTACGACCTGCACCCTGCAGGGTCGTCACATTGGGCCGGGGCGGCCCGACGAATCCCCCGCAGAAGGAACAGTGCGGAAGGACAGGGTACACCGTCTAAACGCACTGGGCCAGGGGTGCAAAGACCCGAAGCCCCTACGACCAGTAAGAAAGTGCTTGGTGGTCCACAAGGACTGACAACACCAAGCACCATTCAGTTGACTGCTTAGCTGTAACTACGTAGTGCACTACTAAGCACAACGGACTAAGCAAGGTATAAAGTACCTTTTAGTTAGCTAGTATAGATAGTTATAGTTATGCCCATAATTACCATAAGGGACTCTAGTTCCTCACACTAATATTTAATTATTCATTTATATCCTACTGTTCAGACTCATCTCTGTATATTATAGTGATAACGACCTATATTGACATTAAACCCCCCCTGTCTAGGAGTGCTAACTTAATAAGCTGTCTTCAGAACGCCCCTTACCTATTAACGTCTTACTATACGTTCTATCTTAACCCGCACTAGTCTTAATAAGGCTTATATTAGGTGTAGGTTGTAATACGATACTAACGTGAAGTTCTAAACGCTGTTTATTAAATTCCCAGATATTACTTTCCTCTTACTATTAACATATTAACCTTTAGAAAAGGTAAAGAGTTTAAGGAAACGTAAGCTTAGCTTTAACTCCTTACTGTCAATAAGTTAGCTGTATACCTTAAAAAGTTAAATCTTAACTAATAAGGGTTAGTTAAAGAACTTAATAAAGCTTTCCCTAAAGATATTAAAAGCCGTATCAGTCTTATTAAAAAACTTTAAGCTTAACTTAACGTTATTAAGCTGGAGAATAATAACTTTAAGGGCTTATAGAAAAAACGAGTAAAGCTCCCCTTATTATCGCGCTTTAAGGGAGACTCTGCGTAATTAAAGTCCTAAATAGCCTAGCTTTAGAGCTATATTACTTATTACGATAAGCAGTTCTTTAAAGAAGAAGGAAAAGTTAAGTTTATAAGAGCTTTATTAGACAGAGTAACTGCTTACTAATATAAACCTTATATAAAGATAATTAACGACCTTTCTGTAGATAAAGTATAAAAGGAAGCCCCTGAGACTTAAGCCCTCTTTGACAATTTTGACGTTTTTATTAACTAACTTTAGACTGAGTTTAAAGAACTAAACGCCTTAAGGTAAGTTAAGTAACGCCTTATAACCTTAAGACAGATATCCTTAATCCTTAAGTTCTTTACACGCTTTAAGTTAAAAGTGGTAAAAACTAAACTTGGTTAAGAAGCTTTAGTAATACTGTTCTGGAGCGGTCTGAAGGAACACGTCACTGGAAACCTTTACTAAGAGGATCGACTAGATTATCTTTAAGAGCTACTTAAGATAACTATTAAAACTAATAACTGGTATTATAATTACTATTATTAGAAGAACTTTTAAAAGGAATAAACTCCTTATTAGTTAAGTAAACTTAAAAAGGGGAATTAGTTAACTGTAATAAGTTATTACCTTAGATTAATAGATATTAGTATAATAAACTATTAGAATTGACTTAACTGTAATAAATACTAATAATAATAATAGTAGAAACTGTTTAAAGACTTATCTTAAGTCTAGTATTTTAACTGTAATAAGAAAGGTTATATAATATAATAGTACCTATTATTAAAATAAGTCAGTTAGAAATTAGTTTTAGAAAAAGAAAAGCACGTTAAGTTTAACTTAAAAGACGTTTACGTTAAGATAGTAAGTAATAAAGAAGATTATATTTAAATAAATAAGTGTAACTTAAGAGATAAGGAAGAAAAAGAGGAAGAACCTTAAGATATAATGTACCTAATCCTTAAGGGTACTTTAAAAGAGTTAGTTATAAAGGTGTAAGTTGTAGTAAACTGACTTTAAAGTAGAAACTTAAGACCTTTAAAGGTATAAGTTATAAATGACTGACTTTAGGAAGAGATATTCTAGTTAGCTGTTATAAGCTTTAAAAACCTTATTTTATAAGCTTAAGAACTAAAGAAGTCTAAGAAAGACCTTTAACTTAAACTTTACTAAGATAGTTAAGGGAGTTAAGGAACTAGCCCTTTAGGCTACCTAAATGGTAAAGTAAGCTTTAGAAGGTAAAAGAGAGTAAGTAAAAAGAATTAAGTTAAAAAAACAGAAGTTCTTTTTAACTATACCTCTTAAGACTCTTAAACACTTTAAGTATACTAAGTAGGTCAGTACCCTTACCTTTTTAAAAGAAGGACAGCTTAGATAGTTACCCTGTATTAAAGTTAGTATACTTTAGATTAGTACCTTAAGGGTCCCTTAAGAAGGTATTAAGTAAGCATATTAGTGAAGGGTTTAGAAGTTAAAGGAAAAATATTAAGAGTTAGTGGATAAAGTAGAGGACCTGTAAGTTGAAGGCCTTACTGTAACGTTTAAAGATAGAGTAGTAGAAATTAGGTTGTAATTTTATAACAGAGTTCGCTTTATTAATTAACTTAAATACTAACTTGTTAAAGAGGGCCACTTTATAAAAGAATAAGTTAAGTTATTGTTACTTAAGTTTTAGGAAGAAGTTTAGGAAAAGTAACGCATTTAAAGGTAAGTGGATAAAGAAAAGAAATAAGGTATTACTTCTCTTATCCTATACTTTATAACTGTAGCATTTATAATTAATATTAACTACCCTAATTATAAAAATATACTGTAAATTAACTATATATATAATAACTGCACTTTTAATTAGTATAGTAGATTTAAAGCCTTTTATAATTACTTCTTTAACACTTAAAAACGGGATTACGTTATTATAAGAGTGGAGTTAAAACTAGCTTATTACTAAGTCTCCTACTCCTTAATAAGAGAATTTAGCAGTAAGTAGAAGGTTACTGTAGTTAATTAAGCCCCTGTTACGTATTAGTAAAAAGGGGTACTTAATAATTACCTAATTATAACGTGCTTATTACACTTTAAAGGAAAGGTTAGAGAATAGTAAAAGTGAGAGGATTATTAATAGATCTAAGAGTAAAAAGACATTACTGTAATCTAGTCTTACAGAACATACTTTTAGTTTATTAAGGAGTTTTAAAATATTAAACCTTTTAAAGTTAATTAGATATTAAGGTGTGAAAACTTAAAAAAGGTTAATCGCTAGGTTTACTAAAGCTGCCTGTTTTTTTAAAAGGAGTTGGAAAAAGGCTGCGGGCCTTTTAAAAGGGCTGGAAACCAGTAGTTCACTAATTAGTAAAAACCTTAAGAAGAAGGAGAGGTATTTAGAGGTTAAGCTAGATAAGACCTTAAGGATAGGTAGTTATTATAACTTAGATATTAAAGGAATATAAGTATTATTCTGTTAGTGTTAATTTAATAGATGGAAAAGGGAGGCCGTTTAAGGTAAAAGCAGTAATTAATAATGGGAGTGCTTTTAACTTAATATACCCCTTACTAGTTAACTGAAGGAAACTCTTTAATTAAGAGTATAAAGAGGTTATTCTTATTTAAAATGGAGAAGGAGGCTTATATTAATATAATAATAGTAAAGTTACCTACTATTTACCACTTTTAATTAAAGTAGACGGAGATAAATAATAAGTGGACTTTAACGTTATATTAGTTACAGAGTATAATATAATCTTAAGTTTACTTTAGCTAGAGAAGTATAACCTTATAATTAATTAAAAGAGTAACTACCTTACCTTTAGTAAGTTTTCTAGTAGTGATTACTGTTTAAAGAAGGTTAAAAAGGTATTAAACCCCTTTAAAGATGCACGAAGCACTTAGAAGTATATTAAACCCTTAAAGTTAAGTACAGTCTAAGTTAGGTTTATTAAGATAGTTAAAGGACTAGAGAGTTTACTATATTACCTAAATAATAATTTAGAAGGTAGAAGGAAGTAAAAAGCTAATTTACAAATAAGTAAAGAAGTTAACTTATTTAAAGTACTTATAGAGTATAAGAAGTTTACTTTATTTTAAAAAAAGATATTATAACTGTTAGAATATAAACTGTAAGATTACGAAATTAAGCTAAAGCTAAGAGTAAAGCTCTGTAACTTCCAGCCTTACCACCTAAACCCTTAACAGGTTAAGGCCTTAAGGGAGTATATTAATAAAAACCTAAAGAGTAGGTTTATTATAAAATCCTAGTCCTTAGTAAGGTACTTAATGCTGTTCGTCTTAAGGAAGGGAGACGGTAAATTACGTATAGTTATTAACTACCGTATATTAAACGAAGATACGATTAAGAATCGTTACTTATTACTACTTATTATGGAAATGTAAGAACAGATTACTAAAGTAAATTGGTTCTTTAGCCTTAACTTTCTTATAAGGTTTAATTACGTTAGAGTGAAGAAAAAAGATAAGTATAAGACAGCTTTTCAGACTTATAACAGGTATTACTAATATTATATTATATTAATAAGATTAATAAACGCCCTTATAACTTTCTAAAGCCTTATTAACAGTGTTCTTTACCCCTTCCTTAATAAGTTTATCTTTATATATCTAAATAACATTTTAATTTATTTTAAGATTTTAAAAGAACACTGAAAACACATATGATAAGTTTTAATAACTTTTAAAAAAGTAAAGTTAACAGTAAACTTAGAAAAGAGTTATTTCCATATTTAGGAACTGAATTAGTTAAGGTTTAAGGTAACTTTTAGAAAGCTCGAGATGTAAGTAAAGAAGATAAAGGTAGTTAAGGACTAGCTTACTTTAAAGAATTAAATAAAGTTATAAGCTTTTATTAGCTTTATAAACTTTTATTAGTATTTTATTAAGTATTTTATAAAGATTATAAAACTATTATATAAGCTTATAAAGATAAGTAAACTGTTTAAGTAAACTGGTAGATAGTAAAAGGTGTTTAAAGACTTTAAGCACGCTTTTATTACGGTATTAATCTTAACTCTCCCTGATTTCTTAAAACCGTTTTAAGTCGAGATAGACTCCTTAGAGTTTGCAGTTAGTGGAGAACTTAACTAAATCTAAGATAATAGGAAACGGTACTTAATTACCTTCTTATTAAAAGGGATTTACAGCTTAGCCTTACGATACTTAATTTATAATAAGGAACTGATAACGATTATTTAGTGCTTTATAAAGTAAGTATTATATTTAAGTAGTATAGAAGAACTAGTCTAGGTCTTTTTAAACTATAATAACTTCTAGTACTTCTTAATAAAGGAACTTAACTTACAGTAAGTATAATAGGCAGAGTTAATAACCCTGTTTTACTTTTAGATCTATTAAGTTAAAGGAAAAGATAATAAGTAAGCTAATACCTTTAGCCGAAGACAGGATTATAAAGATACTAACTTAGTTTTAATTCCCGTTACTATATTTAACGAAAGTAAGAACGGTATATTAAAGTATACATTATAAGTCTTAGATAACTAAATATTAAAATAAACTATTAATATTTATATAAACTTATAAATAAAGTATAATATCTATTAATAATAATAAGACTTTTAAGCTAGAAGATAAGTAAAAGGTGCCTGTAAGCATAAGTGCCCTTTAGGAGACTTTTTAAGGCACTTACAGGACTGTAGTAAAGAGTGCTTAATGTATTTAAATTATAATGAAACCGGTTATTAGTTAAAACAGCTGTTAAAAAGTGTAAACAACGCACTTAAACTAAAAGTAAGGCTTTAATATTAAGAGAAACTATATATTTATAACCTAGATAAATGAAAGGAGTATATTTAGTAAGTTTATAAGTCTTAACTTAAAGGATATATAAGCTAGGCTAAGACTCTTACATAAGCTTAATAAATGTACGCTTTCCTAAGAATGAAAAAGTTAGTTAAGGAAGTGGTTAATAACTGTAATATCTGCTATTAAAAGCAGAACCGACATTATAAGCCTTACGGACTTCTTAAACTACTCCTTGTACCACAGGCGTTATAAAGTTCTATCTTATTTAACTTTATTATTAGGATTTTAAAGTTTAAAGACCTTATTATAAGAGTTACTTATAATTAAATCCTTATAGTAATTGACAGATTAACGAAATAAGCTTACTTTTTACTAACCTTAAAGGATATAACTGTAAAATAACTTATTTATATTTTTAAGAAAAAAGTAATTTTATAATATCTTTAGTTAAATAATATCGTTACAGATTAAGATAAGCTAATTATGTCGAAGTTTTAATAAAGGCTAATACAGAGAATAGGTATAAAAAGTAAGCTTTTGATAGTATTTTACTTATAGACAGATAGTTAAATAAAGCGAGTTAACTAAGTATTTATAACGTATCTTTAAGCTTACGTTAACTTTAAATAAGATAATTAGCTTAAGTTGCTGCTAACAGTATAGATAGCTTATAATATAACGTTAGTTAAGTCGACAGGTATATTACTATTCTTTACTAATTATAGTAAGGAGCCTAAGCTCCTTTAAGGCCCACCAACCGATACTCTTTAAGCTATAGTCTGTGTAGATTAGATGTAAGAACTGTACGATTACTTACAAGTTAAACTTAAGTTTATATGTAAACGAATGAAGAAGTTTATTAATAAACATTAAATTAAGTAACTAATACTTAAGAAAAGACTTTATTATAATAGCGAATGAGTTAAGGGACTGACTTTTTAAAAGGGGGATTATATTTACCTTTTTTTATAAAACTTACATTTAAAACGACTTAGTAAGAAGCTTAACTTTAAAAGGTATAGGCTGTTCCGAATTAAGAAAAAGGTTATTACCTTTAATTATAAATTAGACTTACCTATTAGTATAAAAGTGTAGATTAAGGTTTTTTATATCTTACTTCTAAAACCTGCTTTAAAGGGAGTTTTATTAGAAAAGAAGGTTAAGATTAACGTTAATAAGGATAAGTATAATATTGAAGAAGTTATAGACTTGTAAAAGGGAAAGAATACGTTCGACTATCTTATTAAGTAGTTAGACTATAGCCTTAAAAGTAACTTATAGGAACTAGTTAAAAGTCTTAAGTGCTTAGACTTAGTTATGGAGTTTTACCGAAAGAATCCAGATCGATTAAAACTGCTTGTAAAAAGAAAATAAAGGTAAGATCTGATATCTAAACTGTTAAATTAAAAAGTAAGATTACTATAAGACTTAAAGCTTAAGAAGCGGTAAGAAACTCTTTAATAAGTATAGAAAGATATTTATTAGAACCTTAACTATAAGTTATAAAGACCTTAGACCTAATAAGGAGGTTAGACCTTTAAAGCTTTTAGTAAAACCTTACATAAAAGTATATACGTAGTAGAGAAGCGTGTCTATAAGAATAAGCACTGTTGAGAAAGGAAGTTAACAAAGTAAAAAAAAAGTTGCCTTAAACCCTTTAGCCCTAAGGGGTAAGGATCTAGAGCGACAGAAGACCTTTATAAGACTTGAACTTATAACTTCTTACTGAAGGAAGTAAGCGCGCTGCTATTACGCTAAAGAGCTGTCTTCGTTTATTAAAGGAAAGAAGCTACAAATTAAGTTAAGAAGACGTTATAAGCTGTAGTAACCCTTTAGGAGGAAAGCCTGTAAGAAAAGAATCTTAATTCTAAGAAACTGGTTTAGTTTAAACTAAGTCTGCTACCTTTACCTGTTTCTAGAAGGATAGAACCTTAGCCTTACAAGAGAACACTTTTATTACCTTTACTTTAATAATACGTTATTAGGTTTCAACACGTTATAACTTTATAAGGGAGTTACAGTACTTAGTAATTACTTAGTTATATAAGGTGTCTAACTTCTTTTTCTTATCTACTAAACCTTTAATAAACTTATCAGAGTAATTAAACGCGTCGTATAAAGAAGGTATATTAACAGATTAATACTTACTGCAGCTATTAGATTACGTTATAACTTAGCACAGTAGGGACTTGGCTTAATAATAAGTGTAAGGAGATATCTGCGAACTAAAGGTATTAAGGGATTCTGCAAGACAAATGCAACAGTCGTAAGGAGCCTTTTCCTGTTTTCTTTATCTTTTACGCTTTTTAACGCGGTTAGAAGATATAGTGAAGGTGGAAAAGGAAGAAAACAGATCTAGCGATTCTTTATGGAAAAAGAATGTTAAAGAGGGGGAATTGTGTGACGACCCTGTAGGCCGTTACTTAGGCTGGAGTAACCTGATAAATCCCCTGCAGAAGGAATAATGTGGAAGGACAGGGTATACTGTTTAAACGTATTAGGTTAGGGGTGTAAAGACCCGAAGCCCTTACAATTAGTAAGAAAGTGCTTAGTGGTCTATAAGGACTGACAACACTAAGTACCATTTAGTTAACTGCTTAGCCGTAACTGTGTAGTGTATTATTAAGCATAACAGACTAAGCAAGGTACGAAATACCTTTTAGTTAGCTAATATAGATAGTTATAGTTATGCCTATAACTACCGTAAGGGACTCTAATTCCTCACGTTAGTATTTAATTGTTTATTTATATCCTACTGTTCAGACTCATCTCTGTGCATTATAGTGATAACGACCTACATTAACATTAAACCCCCCCTGTCTAGGAGTGCTAGCTTAATAAGCTGTCTTCGGAACGCCCCCTACCTGTTAGCGTCCTGCCATACGTTCTGTCTTAACCTACGCTAGTCCTAACGAGGCCTGTGTCGGGTGCAGGTCGTAATAGGTTGCTCAGGGGGCTCCTAAGCCTCTTGTATAGCGGGTATAATTATCTGGCTGCTTTAGGAAGCGGCTCCGTAAGCATTAGCGCGTTCTTAACTAAGGTAAACGTTATAAATCCACATAGTCTTCCTTTTAAGGCTTTTATGTAATTAAACTTATAATAACGTAGATACTAGTCCTTGTTAGTAAGGCTTCTTACTAACTATTAATATAGATAGAAATCTTTATAGAGGATAAGGAGTTTATTAGTGTTATAACGTGTGAGGAGGTTATAACTGTAGATAACCCTATACTGCTTAGTGAACTGGTCTGTGCAGGGCCTAAGGCAGGCTGCGTTAGGTAAGACTTTATTAGAATAAAGCACAGTATAATCCTCTACTATTTCGTACTAAATTTAGTACTTTAGTAGAGACGTTATACCCTACTTTTCTAAGCCAATCTTAGCTGATATAGTTGTGTTTTAAGATGTTACGTTATTTAAGAGTAACGTCACAGATCTAAAGCTTTATGGCCTTAACTATTCAGCACGACTGCTAGATAACCTCTAAGACTGTACTGTTTCCATTTATAGTAAACGACTTTAAGTACTAGTTAACAGACTCTATTAGCAACGTTATTCTTTAACCAAAGTTAAGGTTCATATTAGTATAATAACCGGCCCACTGTTTAATAACAGGAAACCAGATTGATTCAAAATAGGCGATAATCTTCTTCTATTAAAGAGAGAAGTCGTTTAACTTAATCTAAGCGCTAGTGTATTCCTTAACGCTGTAGGTATATATAACACCCTCTTAGAGTTTATACAGGCCGTATATAAAGTACTTCATAGTTTTATAAGGTTTATTAGGTTATTTATCTAGTGGTTAGTTCCCACGATTAATAATAACCTTATCCTAGTAATTTAGAATGAAATGGACGCGCAGATGCAGATGACGTAAATGGATGTGTAGGCACGGACCAGTCTGCGTGGGTTTAGAGTTATGTATGGGAGGAAAATTTGGATTACCGTACAAATAGACTGAGACTACTGTGCAAATAGACATTCTCTATTTAAAACTGGGTTATTGTATAATTAATAAGAGCCTTAAGGAACTAGCTATATAAAAGATAACCTAGAACGGTAAATATACAGTTTAGGTATTTACACGCTTCCTTTAGTAACGATTTTAGCCTAGTAAGATAAGTCTTGCCTCTTAAATCCATTAGGAATACTAAGTGGTAATTAAATAAGCTAGAAATATAAACGTATTAAAGGAGCAGTAGATTAAGGATTAGGAGATAGCCTTTCATAAAGTAGAAGCTCTCAATATTACAGAGATCTAGGGGCCTCTAACTATTAAGGACTGGCTAAAAACTATCACAGTACGTATAACGCCCTTATGGGCAAATTAGAAGCTTTTTAAACTAGTGAAGTAGGAAACCCTAAAGGGCTTAACACTTTCTCCAACCAAGCGGGGATACGCTACGCGAACTTGACGTTCTCCGTCGACGTCACGTCGACCCCGCTGAAGTCAATCAAGATGCTCACCAGCTCGCTCATACAGAGCGCCAAGAAGCCGAGAAACTTGACCATCCCCGTCACCATGCACAGCGTACCCCTAGCGGACGTAGCGCCGCTTCCCGGGCAGGATCAGCAGTGGGCGATGTCGGTCGCGAATCCCCTCTATCCCAGTGTGAGCGCTTTTATGCTCTTCAACTGGACAGGGTCGTTCAGCGACTGGTCCCGAGACGGCCTGGCATCCCAAGACTCATGGGCTCGAAGCGAAAGGGAGGAGTGGGCCACCGTTTCTCATACCGTCAAGGACCTGACCGTGGACATGACCTTGTGCCTCACGTGGTTCAACAGCACCCTTTACAACATCGAGACCGGGATCAGTGAGGCCGCGCCCGAGCCAGAGGTAGCGTGGGACAACATGTCAGGAATCCTCACCACGGCCGACGCCGCAAAGTACCTGGGTGCCCCTTCCGTGGGCAGAGACGGGATCTTGACCATGGCGACGCTCCCGACGGCGGAACGGCGGATCCCCGACAATTATACTGCCATCGGCGACATCGGCATAGGCGCGTCCATCACGGAACAGGTCATCATGGGCCATGGAGAACATGAAGTCCAAGCTCGACAAACTCGACCCGGCAGGCATTGCCTTTGGCGGCCTGAGGTGGGCCGCCACGCTGTGCTACGACACCAACATGGATTCCGTCATGGGCATCCACAACTCCTTCATCGCCGTGTTTCAGGATATCATGCAGCGCACGGGCAACCCGGCCGTCGCCGTCCAGAGCCTCCTCACCATGGCCACGGCCAACGCCTACGTCGAGCTGCAGCCGTACTTTGACTTTGAGCTGCCTGCGCAGTACAGCGTCTGGTCTCGGGCGTCCATCCCGACGAGGTGGACAAGCTTCATCCTCGTGGCGTCGGTGGTTGCTGTGCATACGGCAACGATCGCGGTCGTGGTAGCGATGTTTAGACGCCAGACGAGGTACACGGAGCTCGGCAACTCGTGGCAGCCCGTCGCCCAGTCGGTGCCTTTGGGCTGGGAACAGGGCGGGGGTGGGAATTCCTCGCCTCGGGAGCTCTGCGAGGCAGCCCGGGTCAGTAAGGGGGAGATGGAGAGGAGGATAGACGAGAGCGAGAGAAACATTCGATATCGAATTGCCAAGGAGGGAAACTCCCCTCACCCGGCAATGGTATAGGCGCTTGGGGGTCGATGACCGTTTAGTGGGTTTGAGGTAGAATTCCTTACAGTCGATACGGGACTTTAAGAAACACGAGCCTCGGTATTACACCCTGCACCTCGTGTCTTCACGAGAGCTTGATGATATTAGATGACTTTCGACACTTTTACTAGCTGCATCCTACCTCGTGCCTGCTCCTGCGAGAAGCTACAACCCCCCCCCCCCCCCCACCGGCGCA
>Ga0247760_1000655_pt1 | contig 36565 bp, 46 predicted proteins | sample UWRJL171409R4_FD_179936 | JGI IMG/M metagenome (GOLD analysis project Ga0247760, IMG submission 179936) | Plant litter microbial communities from Arlington Agricultural Research Station in Wisconsin, United States - UWRJ-L171-409R-4 | ecosystem: Environmental > Terrestrial > Plant litter >... | reverse complement strand
ATGACGTCGCGGTATTCGAAGCCGAGGAGGTGGTTGCGGCTGAGGGATTTGGTGGGTGGGGGGAGGAGCAGGAGGTTGATGTTTAGGCCGAGGAGGAGCTGGCGGATTAAGAGGGGGGCGGAGGTGCTGCTAGGGTTAAGGATGGTGGGTTGGTCGCTGAGGGGCTCGAGGATGCTGATTAGTTCTGTAGCATCGGAATGGCCTTCAACGAAGGGGATGTTGTCGACTGGTATGTCGGGGCTGTTGAGAACGTAGGCGTGGCTCATGTGTAGAAGAAGGCTGAGTTTAGGTACCAGCCAGAACCTTCGCTCCTGCGTATCGTATACCGTGGCTACCTCGGCTGCTGTGTCTTTCAAGAGTTTGCAATAGTCCCCGAAAGGGGTAAACCGCCGCTGGTGGCTGGTGAATCGGTAGTTTCTGTGGACGCCAACCAGAGCTGAGATCCCTTGGCTAGTACCTATTTGAAACATGTTTTCGTATCCCTCGATGACTGAAGAGCGCGACGCGTTTCTGCTACGCGGAGAGTAGCCAACTCTGGCGTCCAGGCATCGCGTCCCCAGGTTGATTTGGGCTTCAGCACACCAGCCAAGGAAGCACCGTCGTGAACGCAACCAGTCCGTTTTCATAGATCTGCCTCGCAAGCGAGGACTTAGATCGGTTGTATACGGGTTAAGCTGGCCACGGCTCTCATCATATTCATACGAGGCCTCTGGGTGTGTGATGAGGTGAAACTGCACTGAATCGCGATCGTCGCTAATGGCAGTCGGCACGAGAATCGTCTCATACCCGACGAACACCACCCCTCCATCGATGGCGAGTGAGAATTCGACGGCAGCTAGACATGTCATTAGATCAAATGATACTTCGATTCCGCGGCCGAAGCCATCTGGTGGCGCTTTTGGTTGCTTTGGACTTGCCGGCTGCTCCGTGATCGTTAGTCGATGGTTGGCCTCAACCGGGTGTCGAAGCACATTGCAAGAGCCAAAAAGCCTCTTCCAGCAGCTGTGTTTTAGCTCTGGCAATGCCTTTTTCTCCAATATCACCTTGACTCGAATGCTGTACTGATTGAGGCCAAAGGAGCCGTCGTAGATGGCCGGAAAACTCTCGAGCCGATACTCTGACGTTGTGATATAACCGGCGCCTTCGCCAGGCTGTTGTAAAGCCCTACACAACCACTCAATGACAGCAAAGGCGCCTTTCGTCGATCCTCCAATTTCGGGGATAGCATCTCGAAGCGGGATATGAAGGCCATTCCTGTTGATTCGCACCCGTATTGGTGTCTCACTCTCGTTTCCCAAAGAGCTCCAATTTGAGAAAGAAGTTGACCAAGTAGAATCGCCCTCGATTTCTCCGTCATAACAGCTCGGGGAAGCGATATAACGCAAGAAGTCCTCGGCGACAAGCCTGTCTGACTCTTTGGGAAGCTCCTCAATCCACTGACCAACAGTCATACACCGTAATGAAAACGACTTGGGGAGCGGCCGCCGAGGATCTTCCACGAGAACGACTTCGTCTCGCAAATCAGCCTTTCCAGTTGCAGATGCGGTGCTGAGAATTTGTGGTGGCGTCCATTCCCACGTCACATATTCCGCCCCAAATGTCTCCCCGGTCTCATCCGCGAGTATGATATCACAAGGGAAGTCTTCAACCGCCTCCAATAACTGAGAAAGCGACTCAAACTCAGGCGACCCATGCGCATACTCCCAGAGCTCGAGCTCAGGCAGACACAAAAGCACTGCATCCTTCACAGCGGGCTCCAGGCCACTGAGCGTAGGATCTGCGCCATGGGCCAGAAGCATGCTCGCAACTTTCCTCTTCCTCTTGACCGCCGCAGCCAACATCGGCCGGAGCCGACCCAGCGGCGCCAAGTCAATCTGTGCTCCGTGACGAAGGAGAACCGTGAGCATGGCTTCATTGCCTGTTTCAGCGGCCACGAGAAGCGGCGTGTCTGCCGTGTACGGGAAGCTAGTCTGCAAAACAACACCACATCAGCTTGCAATTCCCCTAACACTCACATTCTCCCCGAGTCGAGACAACTTACCCCCTTCCCATCGGGATCAGCCCCCAACTCAAGCAACAACTTAACTATTCCCAAATCCCCCGCCTTCACCGCAACAAGAAGCGGCGAATCAAGACCGCTCGGGCCAGACGAGACATCGGCCCCAAGTTGTGCAAACATCCGAACGGCGCTCTCGCAGCCCATCTCAACAGCAAGCGCCAGTGGCGTTCTCTCATTCCTGACGCATGTCAGATCGGCGCCTTCATCGACTAGGCGTTTCGCCAGGACAAAGTTGCGGTTCCGTATCGCATAGAAGAGCGCGTCAGCGGAGGGATCATCTCCATCGGCGGCGGCGCGGGAGGAGCCGAGAGCTGACGCGCGGACGGGCAGCAGCAAGGAGGACCTCCGCCTCTCGCTCTTGGACATGTTGTCTTTCCCCGCCATGGGTGCAAGCTCTGTTGATAGCGTTGAGGCTTTGCGAAGGGAGTTGGCATGTGCAAGTTCAAGTTCAGACAAAGGTGGAGAAAGAGAGGGGAGCGAAACAGTGTAGCATAGGGCTGTCGTCAGACGGCGAATCGGCGGCTCCCGATACCATCTGGACCGCTCGCGTCATCGGTCCAAGCGCGCGAGCTCTGGCGCTTGCTGCTTCCCTGCGTCGATCCCATCAGGCTGAATTAGAACCATTGGTACAGACGGCCGGCATTATGCAGCCTCCTCTCCAGATCCGAGGACGTGCGTGCCGCATCCATAGTGATGCGCCTGGACGCGAACGGGCGGGCGGGAGACCGTGCAAAACCGGGTACCTGAAGCTGGGGAGTACGGGAGTACCTTCCATTTTGTGTTGGGAAGCAATCTTTGTCAGATTCAAGGCTGTCTCAAAATGATCTTTTAGGTTTCTCCACACTCAATTCCAGCCCCAACAACTAACTCTCTTCGCCCCTTTTCGGGCGGAAGGTCAATTGCAGGTTCCCTTTTTCATCAACTGTAGACTTTCCTATGAAACCCTGACTGCGCAGCACAACTTTCGCCAGACCTCACAAACCCCTCTCTTCAGAAATTCTCCCCGCCCCGTCCCCGCCCTCGCTCACAGTACCATCAGCAATAGACGTACCATCAACCACGGCAGAGACCAGCGTGCGCGACGATTTGCACAAAAAGTTAGCCAACTTTCTGGACAAAAATCCAACTCCTCAGCAACTTGACTATCTTTGGCGCCTCATCACCATAGTTCCAGAGCATGAGCCCGCGAAACCGCTCGTAACTATCGAGGAAGGCGAGGAAAGATATGCGTTGATGCGGGAGGTTGCAGTTTTCTGGAAAAATCATTTCTTGATCGTGACCAAATACCCGAAGAAGCGTTACCAGCTACTTTCGCAGATTGTCATTGCGACCATGATGACGATGGACCTTACTGCACTCCGCTGTATCGGGAACGACGTATTTGGGGATCAGGTCCTCAAAATCCTGTTGGATATGCCCTGCTTTATAAAAGCCGGTAAATACTTTCAACTATACCTTAAAGGCAAGTTTTTTTCTTACTAACATATGATTTCATTTAGTTCTGGCTAAATCTCTGAATTCTGAAGACGAAGTCACCCGAGACAACAACGAAAAGGCAGAACGAGCTCGACTTGACGGTCACCGGTGCATTGTTCTCGGCACAGGCTATGCAGACATTTGCCCCATCGTTCCATTCATTGCCAATTCCAAAGAGGAAGACAGAGTAAAGCTATTAAAGTTCGAGGAGGTCATTGCACGGGCATTACCCTGTATGTTTTCCGTCGAGTCACGGCTGCCTGAGCCTTGCAACGCAGTGAACGACGACAACGGCAACGACGACACGGACCATACGGACGACGCGGACGACAAGGATGATGAGGACGATGAGATGTCAGACCTAGGCACTGAGAGAGAGCCTACTCCATGGATGAAAATCTTTGCGTCAAGGCCAGAGACTAACGATAAGGCCTAGAACCTAATCACGTTGGATGCGCAGCTTCACAAATAGTGGAGAGAAGGCTTTTTCGCCTTTGATCCTCTTTCGATCGACCACGACTTCATCTTCAAGGACGACACGAAAACATACACCCGGATCAAGCTGCAATTTCACTGGATGCCGCGTCGCAAGGACCCTGGCGCGAAGGCCCCGCCCCTCAAGATCTCCAAGTTATCCCAAAGCCGTGAAGCATTGTCAGCTATGCTCGGCAAAACGTATGGAGATTTAGATCCCAACAATCCAATATTCGCGGAGGATCGACAAGTCTCTGTCTGCCACCACCTGCGAACTGGGGACATCTTTTATGTCAAAGTTGAGCACCGACTGGCCGACCGTATGCTGACACCATTCAAACTTCAGTGGGCGGTTATCAAAATATACGCCATTGCGTGAGGTGTCGAGTCATTACGGGATGTGGGAGAGCACCTCGCCTTTTTGGGCCCGGACCTTGAGTGGCCGGCTTTTCCCATGCCATCGATGCAGCAAATAGTGGATGATTACCTAACCTAGCTTTGGAATCGTCTGAGAGTCTTCCCGTCGAGAACGCGAGCTAGTAGTTTTATTATAGGGGAGTAGATGAGATGGAGAGACTGTAAAAGAAACGTGTACTTTTATCCAGTTACTGATGCGCATCGAGGGTGAGATGGAAAGTGTTACATAATCATAGGGTTACTTACCTGCTAATATCGCTGGCTATGTGCCCATCCCATACAACGAAAAAAGCAAAGAGAATGTCTAGATTCCTGTGAAATAACAAGCCAGGTGTCAATGTTCCGGAAAAGCCCGTAGCAGGATTCCCACAACGCATTTCCGCACTGACAAGAGACCCTTTCTTCGGGCCTGAACATTCATTCACATCGTGTTGGATTCCTCCTTGCAATCAACCTTGGGCGGAATCAAGCTTGTGACCACTGGGAGCGACCGTGGGATCCCACACATCATGCATGACATTCAGTGGGTGTGTGGCTCTCTCGGGTGCGATTGGATGATGGGATGGTGTTGAGGGGTTTGCCTGTCAAATGGCGATGCGGTTCTCTGGAGGCTTGCATGGTGGCTTGCACCGAGTGTGGGCTCAGCCGTTAAAGACGAGCAACATTCCCCCTGTCAAGTTGGCAAATCTTGCGTGTCCTGGAATCTCAGAGTATTGCCGCCAACCTACCTAATCATCGAAGCCAGACACCATGGCCGCACTCTCAGTTGGCGACATTCTCCAGATCATCACAGTTATCACCGAGGTATCATCAGCCCTCCTCGACTGGCGTGGCTCCCGCTCCGAGTGCCGCGCTATCGTTGACGAGCTCGATAGCACCAAGCTTGCGCTTGCGAACGTGCGAACGGTCACTTTCGACAATGCGAAGCGTCTCAAGGCACTGCGTACCGTCACCCAGCGATGCATAATCGCTGTAAAGGCCTTCGCCGACCTGGTGGACAAACACAAGCCGCACCTTGAGCCAGGAGGCACGGCAAATAAACCGCTTGACGTGTACCGTCGGATTAGGTTTAGATACTTTCTCCAGAACCGTGATCAGTTGGCGTTGCGTGGCCAGATCCAGACCCATGTGCGCGCCATTCAGCTCATCTTGCAGACAGCACAGTTGTGAGTAGCCCTCTTTTTCTCAACCGTGGATGTTGTTTGTACGCTCGAGACGACGGAGGTGAGATGCTGACGTCTGCGTGGTTTGAAGCTCCGAGATTCTTGCCATCAATCGCGGTGCCGATTTTTCCAGATCAAGGATTAGCCCCCAGGGTGGCGTTGTCTACAACATCGCTGTCGAGGATATACACCCGTTTCCGGACATCGAGTTTGCTGTCATCGAAGACGCGTGCGGAATGAAGTTCAAGATGTGTCTTCAAACTGTGGTCGGTTGGGATGTAAGTACCTATTATTGGATGAAGTTCGACAGAGCGTTTGTTGACTCAAAGTGATGGAAGTGTTTGGACGAATTCCTCCGCCATCTGCCTCAAAGCGATGCACACAAGAGCAAAGTCGAAAGCTCGGAATATCTTCTTCGTGCCCATGGAAACACCGAATATGTTGCGTCATATGATCCCTTTGGCCATACTTTCAAGCCAGGCGCTCATGTCGAGATGAGTATGGTGTTCTCCAAAGGGTACAACGGCCGCTGCCCGGGATGCGACTTTCGGCTGAGTAATGGCGCTCCAGAAGGCCGTACCCAGTACATGTGGTATGTCTGACCTACTTCCCCTCCCTGGCCTTTGACTGTGTCTGACTTTCTGCTTGCCTAGCTCGTCTTGCGGCTTGTCTCTGGACGTCTTGAATTCCAACCCGGGAACCATCGATCCGTTGGCTGAGCTCATGGCTGATCACGGGGTTCGTGTTGATGAATCGCCGATGGTGGATCATTTACCGGACTTTGTGGCTCATTTGGTGAATCTCAGCTGGCTTGAGACACTGGACCAACCAAATGTCTTCCACGAATTTGATTTCCCGACCAGGCACGATAGAGATGAGCACGCTAAGGCTGCAGACTTCATTCGTGTGGTGCTCTGCACGCCACAATGGCCGCGGTCTCCCGGGAAGTCAAGGGCTTTCCAGGTTCTCAGAAGCGCCATGGAAACTTTGACTCGGTTGACGGGTACTGCTGAAGGTACCCCACGGTTAGTACTTGATCTGCTTCGAGTTGACCAGTTGCCAAAGTTGCAACACGACATTGAATGGAGACTCAGGCTCGTCATTTCGACACTCTCAACACTTCCGGAGCAGTTCCACTGGCGGGTTTGTCGTTATAGGGTATTGTCATGGATGTTGGTCGAGCTCCTTAACAATATACCCTTGTGGATGAACTTCTGCGAAAAAAAACTGGTTCAGTTCGGCGACATGCCTGAGCGCGACCTCACGCGAGCCGAATTCCGTCGACTCATAGGAATATTTTCTTATGTCCAGAACGTCACCGGCGCTTTGAGGGACTCCTTTTTCGAGAAAAAAGACGACAAGAGCCCAGGCTGGGTCGATGTTGCCACAGTCAACTCTCTCTGCATCAAAGACGAATATGGAGAGGCTGTGACTCTGCAGCGCCAAATGCTGGTAGCCACCATTCTGCCTACTGTGATGCTCGAGACCACCACCAAAGCAACCAACACTCGCCCGCCCGAGCGGCACGGGACGATTGGGACAAGCCGAGGCTATACTCCTTGTGATGAACCGCTTCGAAAGTTGGCCAAACAAAACAGAAAGAATCCCATGTGGCTGTTCTATTCAAATTTTGCCCCGGAACTGAAGGAGGACATGGATGCCGTCGGATTCATGGACCCGTTATTGGACGGTATGGCATCGAAGGCAAGCACCGCCTTAACAGCCGTATCGTCTGTGGGCTCAAATGCGATGGAAGATGTTTTCAATGCTGGTATGAAGGAGTGGAACAGCCAGTATTTCGATGGCACAAGCGAGTCGGACGTCTCGTCGGCTCCCTTGGACGACCTTTGGAAGAGACGACCGCTAAGTCGACAGCGGCGACGTTCTGGGGGGGTTGAGGTTGGTGGTTCGAGCGAGTCCGATCAGCCCCTGAGCCGTATTGTATCGTCTGTGGTGGAACAGAGAATAGCTCTAACAGCCTACGGGCCATATGAGCGAGTTCAGAGAGTGGAGCCCTGCGAAAGCTCACCGAGCCGTATGAGACGAGAGACAATGGATGAAAGATCAGAGGCCGTGTACCGGAGGCGAGATCTGAGGACAACAAGGTACCAGAGAGCGTGGGTGAGCGATGCAGACTCGTCATCCGAACATGATGGGTACGAACGCGACTCTCCAGTCCGGAAAGCTTCGTTGTCCATTGAGACACCAACAGCGAGAGCCAGCCGGGAGTTGCCAAGAGCAGCGCGGCCATTGAGCCCCTCGGGAGTATCAGAACTCCGAGGACCAGGGCCAAATCAACGCCAAAGAGCCCCCGCGCGGGAGAGAAGAGAAAGCTAATTCCATAGGTTCCATACCTAGCCTCAATCATCAGTGTAGAAAAACACCAGCCTCAAGCAAACCCACACCAGCCAGCTCAAAGATCTCTCACCATCCAGACATTCCCCTCCTTCTCCCCGCCAGGATAAACCCTAAACCCCAACTTCTCATAGAACGCCACAACCTTCGTATTCTCCCCCGCGACCCCCAACTGAATCCCCTTTCCCACATCATACCTCCCCTCACTCTTCGCCTCCTCCACACTCTCAACAAACCTCCCAATCATCTTCTTCCCCCACCCCTTGGACTGCCACCCCTCCAAAATATCAATATGCAACATCGCCCTCCACCCCTCCACCAACTCCCTCTTCCCCTCCACTCCATCCAACACCAGCCACTTCACATTATACGCATTCTGCGCCATGGCCTCCACATTCACCACCTCCTTGCCACTGCCATCCGGCGCCGGGATATTCCAACTCTCCAACCTCTCCAGCTGCTTCGGCGCGGGGACATCGCGCCTCCCCTGCTCAGAGCGCAGCACCTCGTCGACGTAGCGCGGGTAGGCCTCGGCAAAGGCAAATGCGTCCGGGACGCCGATGACGTAGCCGACGACGTGGCCTGTGCCGTCGTCGAGGACGAAGCAATGCTCTGGAAAGAGGTGCGTGAACTGCAGGGTCCAGAGGTAGGGCGCCATGGCAGTTGCGGCGGAGGAGGAGGAGAGGCTTGGGGGGAGGGTGGCGCGGCACTTGTGGCGGTGGATGGTTAGTGGTTGGTATGGGGTCTGGTTGTTTGTATTGGGATTTGTGGTAGCGGACCGGACCGGACCGTGGAACGGGGAAGAGGTGGAGTTTGGTAGTACTCACGATGAACTTGCAGTCCTCGGTATCCTCGGGCTTGAAGGGGCGGATGAAAGCCATGGTTGCGATGTCTTGGCGGCGGGAGCCTAGAGTTCGGATGGTGCGGGGTGAGCGTAGGACGTGAGATGAGCCAGACAGGAGGCGCTGTGAGCTAGAGAGTGTTTGTATTTGGGTTATGTTGCAGGAGCTCTTAAAGGAAGAGAGATGCGATGAGTTTGCGGGTTTGCAGCTGTGAGTTTTGGTTCACTTGTGTTGTGCAGTGATGAGATGCCCCTTCCCCTCGTCGTCAGATCGGCTGTGGGTTAGTTAGCTCCGGCAGCGGCAGCCGCAACTGGTGGGCCACAGCGGACGGTACGCGGTGCGGGCAACACCTTATCTCCACTGCAATCTGCCCATCAGCCTCCTCTGCCGTCTTCGCATGCATTTACCCCCCAGCTGCCATCAATCGGCGTGATCTTGACTCCGCACAGCCAAATTGCGAGCCAGTGCCGCCAGCGAAGTGCCGGGCGACGGCCATTCTGGCAAAACCTCGGCGGTTGGGGTTTCCCGGCCTGTTTATCCTGCGCCCGCATCCTCTGCCCTGCCCAGCGCGCCCAGAATCACAACAAGCGTCACGCAAAGCCCACGAATCCAACATTCACCGGTATTTATTTAGCTAGCCATTCTATGTTGCGGCCGCAAATGTCCATTCTCGTCTAGGCAGCCACTCAACATGCTGCCGACTGGATCCCTGGCCCTGGCGCCGAGGCGTTCCCTTCTCGTATCAACGCCCCCAGCTATGTGTCAAAGTAAAGACAACTCCCCAAGTTTGCAAATAAAAAAAAATAAAAAATAGCTAGGTCCAAAGCCTTAGCAGTACATGAATGAACACGGACAAGCGCCCGTATTTTAAGGCGTCTCCAGAAACACCACTCATGAAAACGTCAGAACCAGTCCAAAGTGTAATCCCCGTCGCCAAACCGCTGTAGCCACACAATGAAGAGATGGACAGAAAGACCAAGAGAGCAAAGAGAAAGAAACCCCAGATTATCACCCTAAAAACACAGAAATTGTCTAGTATACAGAGGTATCTCAGTTTCATGGCCTCATACGTAAGACGAGAAATGCGTTGGCCCAGAGGCCGGTCGCTGCAAAAGTATGGGATCATCCCAGAAGGGTAAAAATGATCAAGAGAATTTGGGAATGCATGTTCAGGTCGGAACCCTTGAAGGCCTGCCTAGAACATACCTCCAGGAACACTCATATTAGGGTTCACCTTGATGTTCGATGTCATAACGGTCCTGCTCGCTGGGGGGCCTTTGGCCACGAACGGGGGGCTGTTGTCCCTCCTGCCAGGACCTCGTGGGATTCCTCCGCCTTCGAACTGGGCCGTCCGGGTAGGCGGTAGCCTTTGCCGCTGGTGGGCGACCCTGCTGTGGTCTTCATCCTCGCTGGTGTAGGCACTTCGGTTGTCCTCAGTATAATCCAGACTCGAGGTGCTGCCGTTCCCTTGACTAGCAAAGGGTAGGCGAGGGGCGCCAAGTCCAGAGTCGTATGGCCGGGGTTGCGAGGTCTCGCGCTTCCGGCGCGGATTGATGGGCGGCAGTGGAGGCGCGGAGCTTGGCTTCATGTTGCCATCCCCGAGGTATCTTTGCCCGCCGTATGGTCGGTTTCCGCTGTTACCCATCTCTGGGTTGTCCATCGGATGGGGGAGATTCACAGTAGGAACCCGGCTTGTTGACATCACGAACGTCGGTTCGGAGATGTCCCTCCTGTCAACCATGCGTCTTGCGGGGCCGCCAGGTCCACCGTTCGCCGGGCCGAATGCCGGGGAATTTGCAGCCGAGTTTTGTCGGGACCTGGGGGCATACGCGGTTGGTGTGCCGACAGGCGAAGCCCCAGGACCAAGCGCGTATGGTGATGTGGGCGGCAGAGGCGAGATGGGTGATGGCATCCCGTAGTTCGGCTCGTAGGCCGGGCGGTTCGAGTGAACAGCCAAGTTGCCAGCGGACTTGGAGCCGTGGAGCAGATGTGGGGAGGCAGCTGGGGACAAAGCACCGCGGACTGCATGAGGCTGAGGAGGCATGATGGGTGAGCGCCGAATGTCTGTACCAGGAAGACCGGGAGCATGGAGCCCTAACTGCCTCGGTGGGTTGCTCGGTCCGAACTGATCATCGTGATGACCAAGGTTACCCCTGAGTCTAGGAGGCCTGGGTCGCGAGGAGGAACGTCCGCTTGTTTCTGAGCCGCTCCTCTCGCGCTCCCCTGATGTCTTGGAGGCGGTCGGAGAGTTCGTGTTCGAGGTCTGGCTGTACTCTTCGCTCGGAGCCCGCTGTCGGTAAGAAATTGGAGGAGGTCTCCTCTCCCTGCTCGGTGTCCGCTGCCTTGTCCCGCGATCGTTGTGAGGACGAGGGGGTGTCCCTGCCGGGTGGTCGCTTGGCTGCGAATTACCTGCCGCTTGATGCCTTGCCAGCATTTCAAGCTCCTTGTTCCGCTGCAGCTCGCGCCTTGCCTGTCTGAAAGCTCTTAACCCAGGGTGCGCATTGGTATCTTCCTCTGTGTCCTTCTCAGGGTTTGTCTCGACCTCTCGCCGGGACTCGTGAAGTGCAGGGGCTGCATGACGGGTTCTCTCTCTCGGAGACTCTTCCGCCATGGTCTCCAGCTGGGCTGCGTCCCGATCCTCAAAGGCTTGCTTGGACGGGCTAGGAGCCGTGCTCATTGTCGAAGCCCCGAGCCCAAGCATCTTGCTTGCTTTGGTTTGTCCTGATACAAGGTTCCGGGACCGGTCGATCAACGAGCCGCGACTCGTCTTCGGCTTCACCATCCCGATGCCCAGAGGGTTTGACGCTGCCAGGTCCTTCGAAGAATCGGAATGCGACAATGGAGAGGCGGCTCTGCTGCTGTCCGATTCAACATAAGAGGTCAGCTTTTCTCGGACACGCCGCCGAGCATCGGCAAGCTGAGATGCGAATTCGTCCGTCTCCTCCTCCGTGATGTGACTGGAGCTATTTGAATCTTTAGACTCCGCCCTTGCATCATGGTTGGGCTCCGAAATAACCTCGGCCCTCCCTGTCCTTGAGTTCGGCACAGGAGTGTTCCCGTAGAACGAGGCCGTCCATTCTTGACCCGGGGAAAGCCACGGGTTGGATTTTGGTGCCGGTATCTCAGGTAGCGAGTCATGCTCGATGGGAAATTGGGGCTCAAAGCCCGAAGTGGGCGGGGTGGGCCCGTATATGGAAGAGGCATTGCTCTCTGATCGAAGATGCTGCCGAACCATTCCACTTAGGCCGGTGTTGGGGCCAAGGGTTGGAGAGTGGTCGGGTGACACTTGTGATGAATCCCCTTGAGGAGCATCCAAAGAGAGGTTGAGGTTCTCGAAAATTGGAGAAACCTCGACGTTGGGGCTAGAGCCCCCTCTCGGGGTTGGCATTGGGGACTGTCTGAAGGCGGGATGGTCCATGTCGGAAGGACGCTCAATGTTTACCTGCGGGGTGGCCGGTGTGGGAGCCAGATTTAGAGTACGCAAGGACAGGGGCTCAAGACTGAGTTGGGGCAAGGTGACAACTTCCTCCTCGACAGCTGGTTGAGTCTTCACAGGCTCAGGTCTGGCCTCAACCAGTTGCCGGTGAGCGGAGGAGGAAGACCGTGAGCGGCCAGTCATAAAAGAAGCGTTGGACTCCCCCCTCATCCGTCCAGTAGGTGTCTCGCGGCCTTGCTGGAGCTGGATTTGGCGCTGGGCATACTTCGATTCGTCGTAAGGCTGGGACGGTTTCTGGAAAACGCCCATTGCTGTTGCTTTGCCAACATCGTTCGGCTGAATCGGGAGAAGCCGCTGGACCTGGTCATCCTCCTCGCTGAGCGGCGGGCTTAGCGGAGGAGAGCCTCCAAAGTCGGGCTTATTCTCAGATAGAGGGGAGGCCTTAGTGACATAGTCTGGGGTGTTGTCAGAGGTGGCGGAGAGTGGAGGGCTGACGGCCTTCAGATTTGGTGCGCTAGTCTTTGCGAGAGCTGCCCTTCTATCACCAAACAGCCGGTCTGCAAACCCAGTTGTCGTCGGAGACGGCGAGTTCCCCCCGAGATCGGGAGTACGGCTGCCCAGATGCTTCTGGCGGGTGAAAGTGTCGATTCTTGACAAGCTAGAGCCCTGCTGATCTTGGCTCTCCTGGGGGTTCCCTTGCTCATAAAGTCGCCTTGTTCGGGTGACGTTGCGGTCTAGGGCTGGGGTAGAGGCGGCGGATGTTGGCGCAGTTGATCCCGATTGCCAGTCCTTTGCTGCTGTCTGCTGTGATGTGATAGAGGTTGCCGCGGTTGAGTTCCGGGCGAACGAAGCGGAAGAGGTGGTCGAAGATGTCTCTCGTTTCCGGTTATAGCCCAAGGGCTCTGCGTCGTCCTCCGCTTGGAGCGGCTCGTTGAGGTCATCACCGTCCAGCGATCTTCTGTCCCTCTCCGCTCTCCTCCATCGCTGGAATGAGGACATTGCAACGTCATCTTCGTACAGCGCTCGGCCACCCATACCGCCACCACCAGTCTTCCCAGCAGGGATCTTGTAGATTTTCTGCCTTCCACCAAAGAGATTGTTGCCCTCCATCGGTTTGCTTCGATTCATGATGCTTGCGCCTTGGCCCAAATCGCCATCATCGGATGCGTACGATTCCGTTCGCATGAACCGTGGTGCTTTGATGGATTCTACTTCTGCGATGTCGGATAGTCCACCAGCGGTAGGTGCGAAGCCAAAGTCTGCCAGTCGAGATTGCCGTTTGGGGTACAGGACACTGTCATCACTGGCCTTTCCGATCTTCGTGTTCGGGTCGTCTTGCTCCCTCAGCATGGAGAAACGGGCGGACAGGTTGGACATCAACAGACTTGTGCGGAAGTCATCGGTCGAAGGAAGGGCAGTAGCGAGGTCGATCTCGATCTTCACCTCCTCCGGTTGGCTCTTCTTCCCTCTACGAAACCCCTTGGAAAACATCGAAGAATGCTCCGATTCTTGACTGGTTCGGGGGGCAGACGAATCGTCCTTCGCCCTCTTCTTCGTTCTGAATCGATTCATGTTGGCGACGGTACAATTTCGAAGCTGAGACTGGGACTAAGCAAATATACGCTCGGAACTGGGACGAAGCGACAACTCGACTACAAAAACTTCGTTTCCATGAAGGCCAGGCTGGATGCTCGAAACGCTATCTGTGAAGAGGGCGTATGAACACCGCGTTGTGGTTTAAACGAATGTTGTGAGCCTGGATTGATGTGGTGTTAGTTTCCTTCCGACGAACATGCTTGTCCAAATGTTGCAAGGTGAGCTCGAGGAGGCAGGGGCTCGCCATGGAGAGGTGTTCATCCCATTTTCCCGCCAGCTCCTTGCGCAGGGCATGTCCCAGGAGAACCGCATCCTGAATTGCGGTCCACCTGAATTTTGAAGAAGGGATCCCGGAGACGAAGGGTTGGGTGACTTACCAAAGCTGGCGTCAAGAAGGTTTTGAAACCGTATCCACCTACTCCATCCGCTGGCACATGCGCTGACAGGCGCTTGGGCGGCGCAGCGGCGTGATATCGGACGAGAAACGTTGGTAATGTTTAAACGAAGGTATGAAGCGAAGATGAGGTTGACATATGTGCCTGATCGGTGTTCTCGGTCACTGGCCTAAGAGCTGCGATGCTGTAGCGTTCCGTCGAGAGCTGCGGGAGCGGTTGGCGGCAGGACTCTTGGTTTGGTAGCAACCTGGTGACCTTGCCCTTCCGGTGAAGCTCGAGGGAAATGTTTTGTCGTTTGAGTAGTCGACGAAAGGAGCTCGCACGTGTGCGATGTAAGAATTGGACTTGTCGACGAACTGGCGTCGATTGTTTTTGTTCCTATTTCGGACTGCAGGCGGTGCTGTTGCTGCTGCTGCGGCGGGAGGACCCGAGGTGACGTCGAAAGGAGTGGATCAAGTAAAGTTAAAACGGCGACAAACGCAATGTCGAAAATGAGAGACTATGTGCACTTCAACCCAGCATCGGGAATCCGTAGACACTGAAGGAGAGCTTGCAATGGCAACAGATCAAGAGTTTGGGATCTGGGGAGAGAACACTCTGGGCAACAAGGACAGGAAAGGGCGAGCCAGAAAGATTGCACACCACACATAGTAGGTGGAGACAGGCCGGGGTCTGGGAGTCAAACCGCGGAAGGGGGTGAGACTACGATTGGGGAACAGCTCAAAGCCGGGATCCACTGTTGGCCATCACGGCGCGCGATTGGCGTGGGCAAGTTCTCTAAACTCCAGGGCGTGCGCCGCAAAGGAAAATTGCTCCGTGCGCCCTGGGGAACACAGGAGATTAGCTGCCGAGCTCCATCCCATTGGCTTAGAAACTGTCACGGCCCAGATTGTGACATGGGGGGCGTGCGCGCATGGCCAAGCAGCAGCAGGGGAATGGAACGGGCGAGAAAAGAAGAAATTCTCGCGAGCAGTGGCCTCCTTCTCAGGCGTTCTGTGCTCCAAAGTTGCCGTCAAACCCCCTCGACAGGCCTCCAGGAGGCGGATTGCTGGGCAGACGATGACCTCCCCTTGATGTGTGCTCCATGTACTGACACTACTATCATCACCCTTTCAGAGGAACAGGTCCGTCGGACCGTGAAAAACGACTGAGCGCACGGGACTGCAGTCGAACCCCATACCCAGCATGGAAATCTTCCATCGTCTAAGCGCGAGGATGGTGGGCTATCAATTTGGCTGCCATCTATGTAGACGAATGCGACACCAGTCGCCGAGAAACCCACTTGCCAACTTGCTATGCGGATATCGCAATCCCGATTCAGGCGCTGCAGTGAAAAGCAGACACTGCAGCGAAGTGTGTGGGCTGCTGCACCTGCAGACGCACGTCGTGCGAGATGGACGATGAATGGCGGCAAATGCGAATGCGGTCGCAAGACCCATCTCCCGGCGTTGCAATCCAACGCCCCTGTGCCGCACGCACGCAACTCCCGTCAGGTACGAGGCAGGTACCGATCGCTCGTCAATCGCCTCCAACGACGACATTTTGAGCTGGCTCGGGCTCTGACGACAAACTTAGGAGACCAGCCATCAACAAACTCAACAGTGATTCTCTCTGCAGCAGTTAGTGTTTCTCCATCTTTGGCATCAGGCAATGCACCCCTTTCCCATTCAGCTCGCCAATTGGATTTCGTTTTGCCGGGTCATTTACATACATCCGCCCAAACAGGTCAACTGAACCCCTCATGCAGTCTCCAATTGCCGCTGGTTGGACAAAATCCACTGTCGTCACATCACCGTCGAGACCTGTAACACCGCACTGATAGAGCTCCTTGGCGCAGCTTTGGAACCTCCCAACTTGTGGAGTCAGTGATGTGCTCGAGATGCACTGATCGAGACAAGAAACCCCAGAAAGGGATAGAGAAAAAAGGCGTGCCCTTCACTCTGCGGCCCTGTTGACTAAGTCACAAAGTGGCTCCGCATCCGTCCCGGCGCCGCCACTGATGCCCAAAAAAGGCTCGAGCTCAGGCTCGCTCCCGCCCGACCTCCCCCGCGAGTTCGTCTCCGAGACTTTGAGTCTGTGAACTCGCTGTGCGACGTGCGACAAATTCCGTTCGTATTTCGGCGAAGAAATGTCGGCACAATATATCGCACCTTGTACACATGACGCTGGCTAATGTCGCACGGCAAAATCTCCAGGTCGTCAATGAGGCTCCCTCTCAGATCGTGTTGACAACGAGGCAGCGAGGTTGCTCGGTGTGGAGCGCCGTTGCCTCAGACGGGTGGCGTGCGTCCCCCCACCACACGGCAAGGTGTTTGGCGGGAGTTCCGACACATCACGTCCAATCCGGGTGGCCGAGGGCCTTGAGCAAACGGATCGCCGTCGCAAACGCAGTATGACTGGCCCCTTTGGTCGGAGTTTGGGCCAATGCACCGGGAGAGCCTCAAACTCGACGACAGGAGAAACTGCTGATCACCTTCCAAAAGGAATACATCCCTCAAACTCTGCTCCGATTGGATCTCAGATTCAAATGGGCTCCATTGGAGCAGCGGCCTTGGAACCCCAGATGGCTGGTCTAGATCTGGATATTAATAGAGTACATAGTTATTGAGTCGTTGCGAAGGCGACGAGGTCGTGATAAACGGCAAGCGACTGCATCGTCTCTGTCATCTCCTTCGCATTGCTCTGCGAATTATTTGAGCATGAGAGCAGGGCTGCGCTTGAGGGCGGACCAAAGCTGAGCTGTTGGAAACATCAGACTTCTGAATCAGGGGGAACAACCGTGCACCAGCTTCGACGGAGGCTTCCATCCTCACCTGACCTCACCCCCTGGAGATCTTCGAGTGCCCCTCCGCTATTGGCACCCCCTGACGGGGCAGCCGCCGAAAGCCGTCCCACCAGCACGGGTCGAACCAGGGCTTCCGCGATCCAATAAAACGGCCGTCCCTGACGCTTAACCCTATCAGGATTCGATGTGCAAGGATCCAGCGGGTCTGCCTCCACTCCCACGAGCGCCCGAGAAGTTGGCGCAACCCCTGGAAATTTCCTGGAGGCGACCGGGCCTCCTTTGCCAACAAATCCTTTTCCTCTGGCGAACAGTTAAAAAAAAAAACAAGACGCTATCGCTGAACTGCCCTCCCCCGCCAAGCGAGGCCAATGAGAGTGAGAGAGCCGGTGAGAGAGGGCTGCAGCCATCCTCCGCCGACAACGACCAACAGCGCGGAGTGAGACAAAAGCAGGAGGCGCCGGTCCGCGCCCAACTAGTTGCGATAGCCGAGAGACAAAAAGGAGTCGAAAAAGAAAGTTGGCAGCAAGAGGGGGAGAGGTCTCAAACAGTGACGAACTCCCACCAATCCACACCTCCGCTCCCGTCGGGTGGTCGATAGTGTAGTGTAGGTATGTGCGTGTAAGGGATGAGTCGAACAGACCGACCGAGACAGAGAGAAAGAACAATTGCATTGATCGCTACGACCGTCAAACTGAAGCCCCCTAGAGCAGAAGGGCTGGCAATCATGAGGAAAACGGCGTGCTGGCGAGAACTGTCCCACGGGGTGACTTTGGTGACGCCCCCGGATTCATTACATCATTGATGCTGGGCAGTGACACCGGAGGGCATCAGGGCTGCACTCGTGAAATGCCCACGATAAGGCCCACGAACTGGAAGCGTTCGTGGGAGAACTGTGTCGCGCTGATAGATTGCCATCCATCACACCATGCTATCACCGTCCGCCTGAGGCACCTAGGCTTTCGCTCTGTCATTTGGATATCGACCGCCACAAGAAGCTGTCAACCCAGAGCGCGTGGCATTTGTCGTCAAGTTCTAGCGTTGAGAACAAGCATCCGGCAGTCAGCGCTAGGTTTGACATCGATCGTTGTCGCCCTGTAGCGAAACCCGAACCAAAGCGGAAGGAGCTCACTCTCCCCACATCCTCGCAGTACCAGCAATGAGCCTCATCCCCGCGCCCGAGAAACCGGTTTGTTGGTGAGCGAGCGCAGTCCATCCTGCTAGAAATACAGTGGCTCGGGTGGATGTTGAAACTTGGGACGGGTTGTCTAGAAAACGTCTGTCGCCAGAATCACAATCCTGCAATCTCGCACACAACATTAGCGGTGGCAGCAAACGCTCGCCGATCTTTCCCTCGGTCGTCGTATTTGCGTGTTCTCGAATGCCCATTGCCGCAACCCTAGCACGCGACCAGTCCACCGGGAAATCTGGACGGTCAACCGACTGAACTCGTGAGACCGCAAGTGGCGCAGCGTCACGCATCACAACACTATGTCGCGACACCGCGTGCCGTGCTCGCGCCGTCGTGGTTGACGCAGGTAACGAGGTCAAAGACACGGGCAAACATACCCCGATCGGGAGAACTGATCGGGGAAGAGGCGTGTCGCAGTTGGTTCCGTGAAGGGCAATCATTTCCACCCCAATCCGACACAACCCAAGGTCACACGGCGAAATCGCGTCGCCCGCACCAGCGCGTCGCCCAACGCGTCTGCGGGGTTGTTGGATGAGGGCGGGATGAAGGACGATGTGGCGCACACACACACTTTGACATGATGTCAACCTGCGCGCTGCAGGTCAGCCGTTGACGCGTCTTCCAACTCAACCGGAAACTCCGGGCTCGAGGTCAGCAATTTCACCGACCTTGCTTGTCAGCAAAGAATCCGAGGTGAGAGAAGAAGTTCAGCACAGAAAGTTGAGAACGAAAACCCGGGGATCCTTGCGCTGTGCCTCAGGATCCAAATGCCCAAGCCGGGTCAGAGATTGCGTGTGTCGGGACGAGAATCGAACACGAACCGGGATTTTCTTGCCCACCCCAGCTCGCCATCCCGCTCTGTCATCGCGGGAATTTGTTTCGTGTTTTGGGCCACGCCATGGCCCCTGCAATCTTCTATTATTATGCCGAAAGACTCGAAACAGAGCTTTGCCCAGGAACTACACTATGTAAGCAGAGTGAAAGTGAAGCGGGGTGTCGGTGCAAGATTGCCTGACGCAATGTGAACCTGGAAATCCGGGGGACTGCATTGATGGGCTGGCAAGGCAAGAAGCATCCCAGCGCGCTTGCCCTGGGAAATAGCCGCTTTCCATTTCCAGGGCGAGCTCGGCGTTTAGCCCAGAGATTGGAATGCTCCAGAATTGCAGAGCAACGTCCTCAAGACTTACAGCGAAGGCGTCATTTGAGCTCCGGATTGGACACCGTCCTCTGTCGTTTGCCAGGCTCCAGGCAAACATCGGCTGTCCTGTGAGGGATGTCATTCGACCCCGCATTTCTCAGCTGCGCGAGCCCAGCGCGGAAGGCCTTCCGGAAGTCAGACCCAGCCCACCTGACGGCACCCCTGGCACCTGCCATCCCAACCCCAACCACCAACACGAGATGGATCGTCAGGAAATCCCAGGGCGGTGAGAGAAAGCTGGAATTGCTGAGCGCCTCGAGTCGGCTGCTTGTTGGGAAAAGTCAATCGCTTGATACCACAAGAGACCTGCAAGATCGCGATCTGGTTGCATTGACATGACGTCCGGGCCACTCCCTCTACAATAATGGAGTATCTAAGCCAGTTTTACGACTTGCTCCCTGCGTCGAACCGTCTCCTCTCACACCCAGGCAATTTAGTGGGGCAGCTCACCTTCAGCCTTAAAGATGTTATCACGATCCTTTGCGCAACGGTATCCATTCCCAAGGCCAGGTTCGGGTACACGGGCAGCGATGGCCCTTCGGAAGTCCCATATTATGGTCGCAGCCCACCAGTCTACCCCTCGCGTATGTCCTCCAGTGTCCACGGGTGCACTGTTTACTTACCCCTGGATTGAGACACCTCACTGACCAACGGTACCATCGTATCACGCCACAGCAATTGCTAATGGCACCACCAGCGAGAGATGGGCTGATGCGTACGAACATGCACGAGCATTGGTCTCCCAAATGACGGTCGAGGAGATGGTCAATATCACCCACGGGTGGTCCGGTCCCTGTGTTGGCAACACTGGCGCGGTTCCCCGCCTCGACATCCCGTCTCTCTGCTTTTATGACGGCCCCGACGGCCTGCGGGGCCAGGAGTTTGTTTCCGCCTTCCCGGCCGGGATCCATGTCGCCGCCACCTTCGACAAAGACCTCATGTACCGCTACGGACGGGCACTCGGAGACGAGTTCTACGGCAGAGGTGTCAACATTGCCCTTGGCCCTGTGGCTGGTCCGCTGGGACGCATCGCACGAGGTGGCCGCAACTGGGAGGGCTTGAGCAACGATCCCTATCTGGCCGGCGCTGGTATGGGTGCTATCACGCGGGGCGTCCAGGACGCAGGGGTTATTGCAACGCCGAAGCATTGGCTGCTGAACGAGCAGGAGTTTCGCCGGCGGTGGTCTTCTGATGGGGATGCTATCAGCTCCAACGTTGACGATAGAGCTCTGCATGAGCTTTACGTTTTCCCGTTCATGGATGCCCTGCGCGAAGGTGCGGGCGCTGTCATGTGCAGCTACCAGCGCGCCAACCACTCGTACGCGTGCCAGAACTCGAAACTGCTCAACGGGATCCTCAAGACGGAGCTTGGCTTCGAGGGCTTTGTTGTCAGTGACTGGGATGGCCAGATGTCAGGCGTAGCGTCGGCCAATGCGGGGTTGGACCTCGTCATGCCGAACGAGGGCTTCTGGGGAGCCAACCTCTCGCAGGCAGTGAACAACGGATCCGTGAGCGAGGATCGCATCATGGATATGGCAACACGTATCCTCGCGCCATGGCATTATCTTCACCAAGAGGACGGCTATCCCGTTACTACGATTTACTCAAACGAAGAGAAGCACGTCCCCGTCGATGTGCAGGCCGACCACGCCAAGTTGATCGAGGAGATCGGTGCCGCCGGTACGGTTCTCGTCAAGAACGTCAACAACACGCTCCCCTTCAAGAAACCTCGCTTTCTCTGCGTCTACGGATACGACGCAACGGTCAAAGCGGTGCCATGGAATAACCCCGACCGGTATGGAGGCGGGTACGAAGTGAACTGGGGATGGGATATTTTGAACGGTACACTGGTTACGGCTGGTGGATCTGGCAGCACCACCCCGCCTTATGTCATATCTCCTTTCCAGGCGCTACAGGAGCGTGTTTCGAAAGACAGAGGTGTCTTGCGATGGGACTTCTATTCAGAAGATCCGGAGACTCCGTACGTCAACGCCGAAGCATGTCTTGTCTTTGTCAACGCATATGCAGGGGAGAGCTTCGACAGGACGACACTTGCCGACGAGTTCAGTGACCGACTCATCTTGAACGTGGCAGCGAAGTGTCCCAGTACTATTGTTGTTGTTCATTCTGCCGGTAATTCGCTCCCAACCCTCATGTTGTGAAGCCTCAACGCTGACTTGGTGCAGGAATACGAACTGTTGACGCTTGGATCGACCATCCCAACATCACAGCCGTTATCTTCGCCGGCCTCCCTGGACAGGAAAGTGGGCACAGTCTCGCCTCGGTTCTGTATGGCGATGTCAACCCCAGCGGCCGTCTTCCTTACACGGTTGCCAAAAAGGAGAGTGACTACGGCGCGTTGCTAAACTCCACAGTTTCCTTCGACTATTTCGCCGAGGATGAGTTCGCCGAGGGCTTGTATATCGACTACCGCGCCTTTGACAAAGAGGGCATTGAGCCTCGTTTCGAGTTTGGGTTTGGCCTGTCTTACACGAATTTTGCTTACGAGGCGCTATCTGCCTCTTTGGCATCAGTACATGGGGCAGACGCCAGCCCGGCGGAGTTCCTTAACACATCTGTTCCCATCGTCCAGGGCGGACACCCGGAGCTGTGGGACACAGTTGCCGTGGTCAGTTGCACTATCACCAACTCGGGCGACAGGGAGGGAACCGAAGTTGCACAGCTGTACGTCGGTATACCGAGTGAGGACAACGATACTCCAGTTCGCCAGCTGCGAGGGTTCTCCCGGGTCGGGCCGCTTACGCCGGGGGAAGCACGGCAGGTGGTCTTTGAACTCACGAGGAGAGATCTGAGCGTGTGGGATGTTGTGGCGCAGCAGTGGCGGCTGAGGAGAGGGGAGTATCAGATATGGGTTGGGGCAAGCAGCAGAGATCTGAGGCTGGAGGGGAGCATTACCATTTAGATTTCTTAGTTATCAAGGAGCAAGCAAGGAGCAAGCAGATTCAGTTCATAGTTACTAGAACTGGAACCGTCCCACCTCTCTTCAATTGGGGTAATCAGTTGTAACATTCAGTGGAGTAACCGATGCTCTCGTTTAGACGACGAAGCTGGAGAAGCTGAGGTCAGATGCTGTGAGTCTCTTTCGCCAAAATGGCAAAGACTTCATTTACACCAGTAATATCATCTTCTTACTGATGCGTGCCTTCTTAAGGTTCAGTCCTTCCTTACATTGAACGCCTTGAATGTATGAAAAGAGAAATTGGTTTACGGTATAGTGGGTCTCCCAATGCTTTACCGTACCCTCTTTTATCAAAGCCTAGTATAGCCACCTTTATAACACGGACTTGGTATAGCAATAGATTAGGCTTGAGGTCTCTTCTTTCAGCCCGAGCCTTTGTGGCTAGGTTGCTCTGACTGTGAGGAGGTGCCGGTATGTTTTGGACTCATTTTTTTACAGACTAAGGGGCCCTCTCTTTCAACCGAAACTTTCGTTCGAGGGGTTCTATGTCTTGACTTTTCCTTAGCTAACGTGAGGCCTAATCATGTCGGATATAACGACCCCTACTTATCAACCATGTCTCGCCGTCCGGGAACTACACCCGCAGGACTCGATGACACCGGCTTAGCCGAACACCCAGACACCGTCGGATCATCCATCCACGAACACCAAGAAATCCAGACCTGTAGCGCCCCAATCGCCGTAGCAGCAACGCCGAACAAGATAGCCACAAACAGACCCACGGCAACCCACCACGTCGTCCACCGAGGGCTCTTGCGCTTCTCCGACCACTTCTCGATCCTCGTCATCGGCGTAGGGTTTTCAATCTCCTTGAACAGCACCTCCAGACGCTCGCCCCAGCGAGGAAACTTGTCGTACAGGTCGCCGATGTTTTCGGGGTTTCGGGCGTCCCTCGGTGTCTCGTGCTGGAAGGAGTAGGTGGCGAATGGCTCGGAGAAGGCTGGGTCTAATCTCGCGGCGGCGTCTAGCATGACTTGGGAGCCTCCGTCTACGCCGGAAAAGATGAAATTGTAGGTGGCGAGGGTCTCGATCAGGAGGTATGGTGGGAGGCAGCCCCTGTGTAGTGTTAGGTGAAGTGCCAGAAGAGACATGATGACAGGGTTTTGGCTTACAAGGCGAGAGACTCATTTGTGTTGTGGTTGAGTTCTGGTTTGTCTTTTTGGAGCGCCTCGAGACACATGCGGAGATAGCACGGGTATTTGAAAAGATAGAGTGTCTTCCAGTCTGCGCCGACTCGTAGCTCCAGGTGGTAGGTGAGACGTTCTGTGTACTGGATAGTTATACGGGTATCCCGCGCCAGGCAGTCTGCTGCAAGCTTTGAGACCGAGATTGGCGTATGCCGGGTGTCATCTGTTGGGGCTGGCCATCTGGGGTAGACTCGGTTGATGAACTGCTCCAGTGTTTCTTCAGATTTCCAGCTCGGGTTGAAGACGTCGCCGCCAAAGCTGCCAGGGGTTCTGCATGCCGTCATGAGCATGGTGCGCACACTCAGATCGAGGGCGGCGGGTGTCCTCTCGGAGTGCTGTGTGAGTATGGTGGCCTTGGAGACATTGAAACTCGTTTTCATCAATTTAAAGATTTCAGCGACATCTTCGTGTGATTTGATAGGAGACGGGGTGAGAATGGTGGATGCTAGGGTCTCTCGTTGGTAGTAGTCGAAATAAGGAGTCATCGACTCGACGCTGATGGTGCCAGCGCCTGCCCCAAAGACCCCCAGAATCTCATCCTTGGTCTCGTCGGTGAGATCTTTTCGGAAGTAGCTAGCCAGCTCGATGCTCGTCATCGTGTGTGTATTCCTTCTTTGTCACGCCTGTGTGTACCGTTTATCAGCGAAATAGCACTTTGCTCGGTGGGAGTTCTGGGCGGGGAGCGCGACTGCGGACGAAGAGCCGCACCCTCCAAGGGGCCAACCCACTGCCGAAATGTGGTCCGGATGTACAAATATTACAATGATGACAAATCTCGAATGTCTGTTGTCGGGAAGCACGTCGCAACACAAAAGGCTTTGAGGGTAGAATTGAGGTATCAGCTGAAAAAAGACATATTGCAAGCGCAAAAGCCTTTTCTCTGAAGTTCTGCTTCATCTTTGGCCTACAAGAGCTGCTGCTCATATGAGGATATTTGGAGGCAGTTGGCTTTTCTGTTGCAGAGCCTGCCACTGTTTGAGAATGTATCGATTGCTTGGCCGAACATGGGAAGGCGCGCTGCGCGCCAGGACGTCACTAAGTTCAGCTCTGGAGATCGAGCCAGACGCGACCGCGGTGAAGGGGATCAGTGCGGCCCCTCTTATCTCCATTTCATCCCAACAACATGGCATCAATCGGATGACGGAGTCGAGATACTGAGCTTCATTCCCAGCGACCCTGACAGTCATGGCCACCATCCTGCAGCTCGTATCTGCGGAGCCACCTGCAAAACGCCCTACAACCAACGGCAACGGCAGTCTTCATCTGTCGGGCGCCCCTCAGGAGGATCCGGTACTGTGGCATCACCAAGTCATTCGCGAGCGCGATTGCGAACGAAGCCGCCGTCACAAATGGCTGAAGCCATGGCATCGCCGCTCTGATCGCTACGAAACCCCGCGTCTGCCTCATTTGCTGCCAAACGACGGGGAACTTCGGCCCCGACAGTCGACAGCTGCCGACTCGGGCATTGATGCGGGAACAACAACGCCCGTCACAGTATCCGCCTCTGCGACGTCGCGTGAGACCCGGAGGTCGGGGCTGAGCGAGCGCCGACAGCAACCCGGCACCGCTTCCGCTGACACTAGCTCGGCTGCCGAACTCCAAGCGCAGATCGTGCCTGTGAGCGGCATTCCCGTCGAGGTTCGACTCAGAGTCCTGGATAGATTGCGAAAGCTGGAACTAGCCTCATCTCTGGGGCTTAGGGCGGACCGCATGGCGGAATTTACCGCCTCCGAGCAGCAAAAGCTCGTTCAATTCCAGCTAGAGTTCAACCGCGTTCGCATAGACTGGTTCCGCGGAAGGCCAATGCCCAATGTCCGCTTTGAGCTTGTCGCACTGATGAGAGAGGGCACAAACCCCCAGTCTTCCGGGACGCCAGCATCTGGAGACAACAGGGGGACTAGTATCTGCATCCGAGGCCTGCAGACAGACGATGAGATCAAGGAGTTTCACCGGGTGATGTCGCGAGATTTCATTCGACGGCTCTACAAACCGCTCAGGCTCTCTTACGACATGAGCCTCATCAGGACTGCGGCCAAAGAAACGGACGAGATGTACGAGTATCGGCCAAGCCCATACGGAGACACACTTTGTGGGACAATTCTCCATACAACGACGGCAGGCGGCTCTGGATTCATGTCTACAATTGGGGGTATTGTGAATGCCGGCGGTATTCTCTACGCAATTACTACCTCCCATCATCCCAACAACGAGCCTCAACCTGGAAGTCTCAGTCCTGGCAGCATGTCTGGGGAGAGCACACTTATCGAAGGGGAATACGGCGATGATGTTGAATCGCCACTGGTGTTGGACCATCCAAAGATTGATCCGGAGCGGACCGAAAATGACAGCGAAAGACTATTAGTACCGACGCACTTCTGGGCTTCGCTCGGCGTTGATCCCGGGCGCCCAGTAATGAAAGGAGACGACTGGCGGCTGGTACCGATCTCTGGGACACACTGCCTTCCTAACTCGTTCCCTAGGACGCTTCTCCCACCAAGCTCAGATAGTTGGTTGCCGGCGTCATCTTTGAAAGAAATGTACATCACCAAGTACCTTGAAGCTCCATCACGAAAAACGGTCAACGTCCTCAGCGATTTTGCCAGACCTTTTGCAGGAACTCTGCTCTCGAGCCCGTCTTTTCTCTCTATACATGGAGGCCCAGCCGAGGAGGTCTGGACGGCCGTTTTTGAGCGCCATGTCTTGAAGAAGGGCGACTCGGGGTCTTGGGTCGTTGATGACCATGGTGTACTGGTGGGAATGGTGAGGGCATTCTCCGAGGACCAAGCGTACATTGTACCCTTCAGTGTCCAGAAGCAAGACATCGTCTCCCAGATACCCGGACTCGTGGATGTCACGTTGCCTTCCCCGCTGCAATGTTGGCTAGAAGTAGCCTCGGCTAGATATCGAGACTCGCCAGACATGGCTCGCGATGCCTCGCGCAATGCACTTTCGCAAGCAGTTTTGAAAGCTTCCCATAGCATCGACCCCCTAGCCCGAACACTCGAAAGCGCACAATTGGAACTCGTCGCGTCACGTCTAGACGAGAGGCTGTTAGAGGAGTTTTTGTCCCGAGACGGCAACAAACTTCGGGAGTTCCTTGACGGCTACTCCCCCAGAGATCGGAGTCATAGATACACCTCTGAATTGCATCAACGCTTGAAGGACATCCATACCCGCTTACATTCCCCGGCGAACGAAGAAGACTCCGCAGTTTCTGGGCCGCAGCCTCCAGACACACGACAAGAACCGACACAAGTCAGCGTCTTGAATACAAATGGTTTGTTTCTCTTTGGAGTTTAGGACATATGCTTGTAGTCATGTTCCGATTCTAATTCTTTGACCAGAAGTTGATGCCATTGGCGCACACGAAATTTCCCAAAAACTTTGGTTATGGCAGGTATCTGTAACGAGATTCCTGATTTACAACATTACGATGATTACAATGAGCACTGTCGCTGGTCTATGTGCTGCCCTTGCCTATCGGTCGGTAACTGGGCACAGCGTGCCTGGGGATGTCGGATTGATTCGCTCGGGGGCTACGATAGGAGCCTCCCTTGCTGCCCCCGCTGTGGCTTGGTGGCTGCTTCTATTTCTTCAGAAGCTCCCCATACTTCGTGAGTGGCGGCTGGGGCCGTCTTTGTTTCTCGATGTCGTTGCCCGGGTACTCTGGGCGGTTCTGTACACCGCCATTGTATTTCTCCGGCCTTTGCTTGCACTTGAGGTTGCTTCTAGAGTTGTCACAACTGCGATATTTGGTAAACATGGCTCCCTTTTCCATTCCATCTCTACTGCCACTGGCATACTGATGTTAATTGGTTGAACAGAGGGCAACATGCCGGCCCTCAGAATCGCCTCTATCGCGGCTGCGGCACCGTTATGGCTCGATACCGTCTTCACTACCAGTCTTGCCGAGCTAGAACCCATACTGCATGCTGGGATAAAGGATGAACCAAGGGAAAATCACAGATTCGCATTTCAGTCGAACTCATTGATCTATTATTGGCTTGGTAGTATAGGGTGGGATGCCCTGGCTGGGTATACATTTGTCAAGGTGGCAAGCAATTATGGTAAATACCCTTGATCAAACCCCCATGCTGTTAAACTTACAAACTGACCATGGCGTAAAGGCGTTGGTGTTGCAACCGAAGCTGGCGCCGCTTCTGCCGGCGCGACTTTTGGAGCTGTGGGATTGTCATGGGTTCTTCTGGCCTCGCTTATTAAGCTGCTGGTCTTGAGGCTACCATATATGAAGGACAAGCAGACCGTTGGCGTACGCAAGAAACCGGTGCGGGGCGACCGGTTTCCTCCGAGAATACCTCCTTCGACTATTGTATCTATCAAAAGGGGAAGCCATCGCGAAAATAACAGGCATAGGAGATTGGTTGGTCATAAGAGTATTGAGGAGCCTCAATCTCGCAATCCCTTCATAGCTACTACTAGTACAGCCAGGTGGGGAGATGATATAGTGTAGCGTAGGATCATTCTATATCATATAGATGTTGTGTATTTCTTATTCAAGACTTTTGCCGAAATCAAACTCTCATAGCTGGTGTGACGACTGCGACTAGCAGGGTGCACAATGCCACTAGACCAGTCTTCTAAATGGATTGCCAGAATACAAAGGACGTCCTCTTCATCTGGTATTGTGGCCTATAGCACCTTTCGTGACTGCTGGGCTGACTCAAATATACTGATTTACTGGCTGCCATGGTGCAAACTCACACTTTGTGTCCCAAAAAGGGGTTATTCTCGCCGTTGAACTTAGTTATCAGTGGACTAGCCGTCGTTAAGGTTGTAATGCATCTGTGAATTGGTAGAATGCTAGGTAGGGATTGTGTACATCGGTTTTGTGCCTCTGCGGTGTGGAAGAGAAAGATTCCGTCTTGTCCATTTACAGCTGGCCGAACTACCTACATAGGTGTTTAATGTGAAATCTAAGTTTCCGCCAATGAACATTCTCAAGTTCCTCGATGACCTTCGCCCTGATTCCCTCCACCTATGCTGGCTCCCGTCCATCGATGTCATAGGGTGCCAAGGGTTGAACATCAGTTCCTCGCGGCAGGTACGACCCCCCCTCTCTTCTCGGTCTTGAACTGCACAGAGAGGCCAAGCATGCCCATATCTAACATGGAACACGTCTCACTCGATGACAAGCTTACACTTCTCTTTCCCTCCGAGGCCTGTTGGTTTGCATCTTTCATCACAGGGAGAACGAGACATCCCCGACCGCCTTTCGCAAGGCGCATTCGGAACTGCTAGGGCGGGGGGCCCCCTTCCGATGCCCCAAGTTTTTCCACCGACATCCGACACCCTCTGGCGAGTTGCATATTTCGATCTCTCCAATTGCGACATTGCAAGTGTGGGGCTTGCGGCGTTATCTTTTCCAGTGGAGAGCTGAAACAACGCCGATTCAGCTCCAAATGAAGACACTGCGCAAATCAGCCGGCTGATCGACTGTACCTTTGGTATCTAGCCGTCGGGGACTACACAGAGAGGCTCCTGACTTTGAGAAGGACCGCCTTCCTGCGCTTGCTGGCATTGCCGCGCAGATCTCCGAGCGGTTTGGGTTCACATACCTTGCGGGGATATGGAAAGAAGATCTAGCGTTTGGGCTGGCCTGGAGGAGTGACCAATGGTCGCTTATCCGCAGAAGTGATAACTTCAGCAGAACCAATACCCCCGAAGGGCCGTACTGGAGTTGGGTTTCAATGAATGGGGAAGTTGAGTTTCACGCACCCAACCAAATGATGGCACGCTGCGTGGACGGAATGATCCACTTACATGACTTTCGCCTTGTCGAAGAACACCCAGGCACATTCGGCCGAGTTTTGAGCGGGAGGCTAGATGTCAAGGGTAAAGTCTGGAAGGTTTCCATGGCACGACGTCTTGGTTACTATATGCCATATGTTTCGCTGCCTGGTTTCTTTCAAGCGGGTAAAGGAGATGAATGTACTTACCTTCCAGATTGAAAATGTGACAAGTTGGAGCATTTGGAGGATGGGAAGTGCTGGCTCCTTTTGCTGGGGCGGTTTCGAGGCGGTGACGTGTTGCACCGATTCCAATTTCTTGCCCTGAAACCAGCCAAGGATGTCAAGTCCGCCTGGGGTAGAGTCTACAGGCGTATTGGAATGGTGGTGTATATGGCTTCGTCATCCGTCATGGACGCGGGCGTGTTGGCTGTCCCCGGAGAACAGGTTTCGTTATCGCTGGTTTAATCCTACTTGTTACTCCCATTGGTACCTAGCTTTTATTGTATTGAGATAATTCGCCCTGCTACCAGCTTTTACTTCGCCCCCTTTATCCCGGACGAATCCACCTCGCCGGCCTTGGGACGGTCCCGATGGCGGCTGTCAGGCTTCTCCAAGTTGGATTCGGCAAGGGATCGGGTTCATGTTTGGATAATATCAGCAAGCGGCAATAGTTCACATTGGGGCCGATGATTGAACCTTGTTTATCGAAATTACAGTTTGTTATAAAGTACGAGAGCTCAGGCCCAAAAAAAAGGGTCCCTTATCTCTGTGCGAAAATGCATCCTCGGAATCCTCACACAGTCTTGCTTTAGAACGGTAAGACCTAGGGTTATTACATCACCGGCTGTTTAACATACAGGAAGGCCTTCTCGATATATAGAAAGACCTCTTTACGATGCAGGAAGGCATTCTCAGTATTTATCTAGGTGTTATCAGCATAATAGATAACCTAAAATAACGAAAGTTATGAGCGGTCTGTACAGTGAGAAGGCATCTTCCACACTGGTTAAGGGGACCCTTTTTTCTGGAGACTTCGTACCTACCTGGCTTATATCCCTCCCCATCCGGCGCATTTCACTTTCCAAAGTTATCTTTCCACTGGGATTATCTCCCGACAACACCAACGCCCTTGCCCTCGTTCCCAACACGCCCAAGTCGCAATGGCGGTATTACGCACCTCTCTATGTAAACCCACCCAGAAACACTCAGTCCGTATCGTCATCGTCCCACCCCCCAACAATACTACCAGATTACGGAACCACGCAGCCTGGACCGCCACGATCGACCTAGAAGGCATCACCCTAGCCCACATGCAAAGCGGCCTCTTCTGGACCACCCAAAACATGCGGTCGTCCCGCGGCTACTACGTGCCCTGGCGAGAAGTCCTCGAGCCGTTTGACAAAACCATCCACCAAATGCCGTGGAAGCAAGACTTCATCCGCCAGTGGCTGGTCCGCGAGTTCCCCGACAAGCCCTTTTCGGAATCGCGGTGGACGGGCACGGTGTCGTTGTTTGGGCATTCGGCCGCGACGCTGTCAGGCTTCTGCTTGGGGAGGTTGAGGAGGGAGGTGATTCGCGTTGTGGTCGTGGAGGACGAGGTGGGAAGGGTGGTGTTTGAGTTTGATGCGGGCGATTCTAGGAAAAATGTGAACTGTCTGCCGCTGAGGGGCGATGCGTTTGATCTTTGATGGGTTTGGCCGATGGAGTCGGTTATTGCGAAGTCTTCGGAACGAGGGCCGGGAAGTGTTGGGGGTGGAGGAGATAAAGGGGACTTGGTGGATTGTGATATTGGGGGGGCTGCTTCGTGGAAAGACGTGATGGTGCTCGTGGCTCGGTCTGAGAGTGTCCAGACAGTGGCTCGGGGCATTGCATGGCTGCTCTGCGCCGTGGGTCTTACTTTGTGTATTCTGGCATTGTCTCTGGTTGCCCTAGTTGTAGGTGTGGTCGCACCGACCGAACACTGTTGATAGAGATTGCATGGACCTGGCAGCGTAATAGGCCCTAGATGATCTTTTTACCCCTTTTTGACTCGTGGCTTTTCTTTGTGATTGGACACAACAAGTTGAGATAATGAGTTTCGCTTACATGTATGCACGACAGGACGGCGCTCTGGTCTCAAGACACACAACAGCAGCCGAAGCACAAACCAACCTACTACCTAGGCTGTTGAGCTGATATGGTGTTGGAGACAGCTCAATTGAAAGCATCATTATCTTTCATCACGGCATGCGCCTCCAAGGAGAACGGACAAATGGCCGACTGGAGCGCTTGTCGGGTATTCAGACACCCAATTAACCATACGGTGGCCCGGCTCAATTAGGTAGTCTACAAATCACACTGCGGAGGCAGGTCCGAATCGCTCCATAGCGTCTGGCGGCAGAGTGCACATGTGGTACAAATAGACTTGTTGGCCGGATGGGCCACGCTGGATGATCGGAATCGGACTTCAACGCAGTGCATGTAGGCACCTAGATAATTAGATACGGAAGTTATCACGATGGTTTGGGTTTCATTCGCCACACTCACCAGCGCGCTGCTCGCCACGGCGGCGGCGCAGAACACCAAGATCCGGTACATGCCGTTTGGCGACTCGATCACGGAGATCGTGTGTTGGCGCGCGCTGCTCTGGCGGCAGCTACAGGATGCGGGATACAAGAACGTCGATTTCGTCGGCTCCCAAACCAAGGACACCAACGGCGCCGGCTGCAGCAAGAACGCGGGCTACGACAAGAACCACGAGGGCCACGGCGGCTACACGGCCACCGACATCGCGAGCAAGAAGCAGCTTGTCGACTGGCTGAAGGCCAATCCAGCCGACATCATCACGATGCATCTGGGCACCAACGACCTCACGCGCGGCAAGAGGACCAACGAGATCATCGCCGCCTACTCCACCATGGTGCAGCAGATGCGGGATGCAAACCCAAAGATGAGAATCCTCGTAAGTTCTGCCAGCGACCCCCGAGACGTCCAAACACGTATTTACCTCCCCATCCATCTCTGCAGGTAGCCCAGATCATCACCCCCAGCAACAACCAGGGCCCAACCAAGGATCTGAACGCCGCGATTCCCGCCTGGGCCGCCTCCAAGAACACAACCGAGTCGCCCATCTGGGTCGTCGACCAGCAAACTGGCTACACCGGCTCCGACAACAGGGACGGCCTCCATCCCGCGGATTCCGGGGACATCAAAATGGCCGCGAAGTGGTACCCAGCCTTGATTACCGCCGTCAAGTCGTTGCAAAACTCGACGACGACGACGTAATTAGCGCAAAGTTGGATGGGACGGGGTCAAGTCTGGCTCGGAGGGAAGCGGCGCGGTCGCTATCAAGCGCCTGCTGGTACCTGCGTATCTGCCTAGGTTAGGCAGCTGCAGATGCACAAGTGAAGGACTTGGTGGATCAACGCCCCTTGGAAAGGTTAGGCCGTTGAGAATCAAACTGACTTCAACAACCATGAAATCACTGGCCCATGATTCATATCTTGCCACTCCTCTCCGCCCTACGTTATTTCCACAGCACAGCAGGCGGGCCGTGGCAAGACTGAAGTGCTCCCCCGCCATTCCATGAGGCCTGTCAGCGAGTATATGGTAGATCATGGTTTGATATGTATGATACTCACTGCGATCGTTGGACGTGTGTGAATGCAATGTTGTGTTTGATGTTGGGACGGTGATGTTTCCTCGCAACACCATGGCTGGCTCCTCCCTTCGTATCCTCGCCCAAAAAGCAGAATGTCGCTCGCAACCTCCGCGAACAAAGACGAATGCTGATATGCCCTCGAAATCGCCATTCCACACAATTCCTCTCCGCAGCCACGCGCAGGCATAGCATGCAGTGAGAAAAGGGGAAGGTCGATCCGAAAATCGCCGATGTCAACGGCATCATCCGAAATGTGGCCGCGCAATGGCCCGGAAGGCGCAACGCGAAGCCAGCAAACCAAACGGCCCAATTCGTCCTGTGAAATGTCAGCAACGCCAGAGAGCCGCCACATGGCCGCTGCAGGGAATCACGGCTCGGCCGCGTCTTCGCTCGGGTCTGTGGCGGTTAGTCACAATGCCGAAGAAGAAGAAAAAAGGGTAAAGGTGCGGTCGATTCAGAGCAGCCAGCTCGGCCTATGGAAGTGAGGGCGCCAATACAATGGCCTGGCGGACAAGGGTTGAAGGGTATCAAGACGCATCCGCTTCCTAAAACTCCAGGTTGCTGGCTCGGGGCCATATCCCGCGGCAAAAGCAAGCAAGCCCTTCAGGCTATCGCGTCCTCTTTCTCGAACTGTAGAAAAAACACATGACGCAGTTGCTGTCGTCGGTAAACCTCCAAATATCTCTAATCATCTATGTCATTGGCGTCATGCTCGCCAGGATGCGCTGAAAGTAAGTCACAAGTCGCTCAAGCCGAGGATTACCAGTCTCTGGCCCGAGGATCGTCATTCGCCAGCCTCTCGAGGTGCTCTCGTTGAAGCCGGAAGCTCGAATAGTTCGCGCCGAAGATCGGGCGGAGGAAGCTGATTCCAGGTCTGGGTTTCAAGGCGGCATCTGCCATTTCTTTTCGGACCACCTTAAAGGCCTCGTAAAAGGTCGCCTTGATCTTGGGGAACAGACTGGAGCCGCCAGCAATGTCATTCTCGGGGTTGTTCGGGTCGATAATCGAGAGGCGATCATGCTTTTTATATGCGAATGTCGTGACCTTGTTCTGTATGGCAGCACATTAGCCACACACGTAAGGGAGAGTGATGGGGTTTGTTGTGATACTGACCTTGGGGATGTACTTGGGAGGGTTGAGGCAAATCGCCACCTTCTTGTAGTTAAATTCGTTGCCGTAGAAATTCAGGAAGTGCATAAAGAGATCTCCCAAATGATGCATCGGGTCCATATTACGACTTTGAACCTCTGGCATCATTTGCAACATACTCACAACGAGACATATGACTGAGAATCCGCCGATGCCGCCGTTGACCGGCTCGTTCAACCCTCGCATGCAGAGGAGATGCTTGATCATTGTCACCAGGACCGGCATAGCAGGGTATTGCTCTTTCCATGCGTTGAACGTCTTGACAGCTTGGAGGCCGCCCGGATTCTCGAAAGAGATATCAACCTTGAGGCGCGTCCTTTTGTCGACGAACTTTACCAAAGGAACCCTGGCGCCGATGATGAACTCGATTTCGTTGTTGTGGACTCTGCGGGATTTGCGAAGGCCGTCTCCGAACCTGTACAAGGACTTTCTATCGGTGTATCTGGGGGCCCCGTTCCTAAAGAGCAAATGATCGGACACAACAACCAAGTCCATGTCGCTTGTCGGAAGGTAGAGGCCCGTTGGAAACGAGCCAAACGGATATACCTCTGCGTCATGCCAAAGGTTTCGGCAGTACTTCTTCAGATCATCAACCAACTCCTGGCGGATGCGCTCCTCGAAGTCACGCGGTCGAATGTATTCGTAGAAGTCAACGATCTCTTTGTGCAGCCTAAAAACACCGTTAGCTGGGCTCGTTGTGATGGATGGGAAAAGCATACCAAATGCCCACGACCTTGGTGTCTGAATGGTTAGCTATCCACCATGGGGCTCGGTCTTCGCCCTCGGTCTGGATCCAGGGGCTGACAAGACGACTGATGCCATCACGACCCACATTTGGGCCCACGGGCTTTCCCAACTTCACGTCAGGGAGCTTGATGACATCGTCATGAGTTCGCTTTCGGCTTCCGAGTGACTGTGCCGCGAGGTTCTTTTCGATTGCCGCGGCTTCGCGACGAAATACAGCGTTTTCGCGGTTCGTTAAAGGAATGTATCCCAGAGCTGGCGGCCCCTCGCTCAGCTTGATCTGAGATGCGGAGCCTTGCAATACTGCAGAAGACGCACCCCGAAGCTCAGTGCCTGGTCTGCCATCAACAGGCGCCCGCGGTCCAGTGGGTGCACCAGGGGTTTTCGGAGGCCGGGTCTGAGACGAGTTGCTAGCGCTTGCAGGCTGAGGCTCGTGATCGCTCTCGTCGCTTGAATCGCATGCGATGAAGTCCGCGGCTTCGCTGGGAATTGAAGACTTGGCGTCTGTCGTCTGAGTGACACGGGCCTTGCGGATCAGGTGAACAACATCTCGCTTCTTGCTAGGAATCGCGGCCTCTCCAGGCGGGATGGCAGTGTACGGGTCTGGGTTGCACCACTTAGGAACACTGTCCCCGTCAGCCGCAGACTGATCTCGTGCCAAGCGGGAACGCTTGTGCGAAGGTTCAGCAGAGTTTCCGTCCTCGTCTCCAGAAATGTCCATCTCAGCCTCTTCGCTGTCGGACAGCTCGCCGACTGGGCGAAATGTCACCCCGCCTTCCTTGTAAAGAGCGAGCTCGGGTCCCGTGGAGTGGGAAGTGCTCAGCAGCTCACGCTCGGCAGGGACAAAGGGACGCCACGGGCGACTCGGGAAGCCGGCTCTACCACCTCGATGAGGTCCGCCCCGAGCTCGATTTGCATTGCCGCCACGTGGGTATCTGCGCGCATCCTGCTCGCGCCGGTTTCCAAATGAACGGTCCTCTTGAGGTCGGTACGTATCCGCTGACGCGTTTTGCACACCGCTAGGCTTGTCCGCACGGAATGTGAACTCGCCCTGCGGCGGCCGGTAGTTGTCGGTATGGGACTGCATGGGCGGAGGAGGATAACGTCTGTCGTAGTCGTTGTGCGATCTAGAGTTGCTGTATCGTGAGTCTCTTGAATCGTTATCGCGCGAGTACTGATCGCGATGGTTAGACGGCGGCCGGTAGGCGTCGCGAGGTGCCTGTGGCGGGGGGCGCGGGGGCAGCGAGTTGGGCCCTGAGCGACCTGGGAGCGGGGCTCGCTCATCTCGATCGCGATCGCGATAATCCCGGCCGCCGGAATTATTTCTGCCTCTCGGTCGCGAGGATCGCGATTCTTGCGCCATTTTTCTTGGTGCGCGATGAGCTGGCGGTCGAGAATTTTGACGACGTTGTCAGGATGTGGTGGTTGGGTACTCGAACTTTTTTTGCTGCGCGCTCGGCGGTCATGGCTGCAAGGTTTTGGAAGGAGCCAAAAGTCGCCGCAAGGTGGCGCTAGCCGGATTAGGCCTAGACCAACAACTTTGGGCAGCAGGAAATCCCGACCTCCGTTGAACACCGCGCGAATCTGCTACACACCAACAATCATGTACACCTCTGCCGGCATTATAAACGTTAGCTTGTCAAGGGTGTTGCTGATTGCGGCTTGGTGTGGAAATTTATGGAAACACTAACAGTGGGCCCCTTGTTGAGCTAACGTTTATAATGCTGGCG
>Ga0247760_1000654_pt1 | contig 36566 bp, 35 predicted proteins | sample UWRJL171409R4_FD_179936 | JGI IMG/M metagenome (GOLD analysis project Ga0247760, IMG submission 179936) | Plant litter microbial communities from Arlington Agricultural Research Station in Wisconsin, United States - UWRJ-L171-409R-4 | ecosystem: Environmental > Terrestrial > Plant litter >... | reverse complement strand
TTGGCAGTGGAGTCTGGCGTTCTTGGCTGTGCAGATCCACGGATGCAGCCGCGGAGCGGCTGCGTGGATCCAGCCACACTGTTCTAACCACACTGGCCGGGTTAGGGTTGTAAAAACCCAACATAAACCGTTAGAACTGACCTAACTGTAATAAGCCTTAACGACAGCAGTAATAGAAGTAGTTTAAAGACTTATCTTAAGTTTAGTGTTTTAACTGTAATAAGAAAGGTTATATAACGTGGTAGTGCCTGTTACTAAAATAAGTTAATTAGAAGCTAGTTTTAGAAAGAGGAAAGTATGTTAAGTTTAACTTAGGAGACATTTACGTTAGGATAATAAGTAATAAAAAAGACTACACTTAGATAGATAAGTGTAATTTAAAAGATAAGGAAGAAGAGAAAAAACCCTAAGACGTAAAGTACTTAGTCCTTAAGGGTGTTTTAAAAGAGTCAGCTATGGAAGTGCAGGTCGTAGAAGACTGACTTTAAGGTGGAAACTCGGAATTACTAAAGGTGTAGGTTACAGAAGACTAACTTTAGGAAGAGATGTTTTAATTAGTTATTATAAGCTTTAAAAACCTTACTCTATAAGCCTAGGAACTAAGGAAATCTAGGAAAGACCCTAATTTAGAAATTACTAAAATAGTAAATGGAGTTGAAAAACTAGCCCTCCTGACTACCTAAACGGTAAAATAAGCCTTAAAAGGCAAAAGAGAATAAGTTAAAAGAGTCGAATTAGAGAAACAGAAGTTCTTTTTAATAGTACCTCTTAAGACTCTTAAACACTTTAAGTATGCTAAATAAATTAGTACCCTTACTTTCTTAGAAGAAGGATAACTTAAATAACTACCCTATATTAAAGCTAGTATGCCTTGGATTAGTATCTTAAGGGTCCCTTAAGAAGGTATAAAGTAAGTATATTAACAGAGGGTTTAGGAGTTAAAGGAGAAATATTAAGAGTTAATAGACGAAATAGAAGACCTGTAAGTTAAAGGTCTTATTATAACGTTTAAAGATAGAATAGTGGAAATTAAGTTATAACTTTGTAATAGAGTTCGCTTTATTAATTAACTTAAGTACTGATTTATTAAGGAAGGTTACTTTATGGAAGAATAAACTGGGTTATTACTACCTGAGTTTTAGGAAAAGGTTTAGGAGAAATAATAAACCTAGAGGCAAGTAGAAGAAGAGAAGAAACAGGACACTACCCCCCTTATTCTGTACTCCATAACTGTAGCACTTACAGTTAACGTTAACTATCTTAGTTATAAGGATATACTGTAAATTAATTATATATATAATAACTATACTCTTAATTAGTATTATAAACTTAAAGCCCTCTGTAACCACTTCTCTAGCGTATAGAAATAAGACTACGCTATTATAAGAGTAAAGTTAAAACTAACTTATTACTAAGTTTCCTACTTCCTAATAAAAGAATCTAATAATAAACGAAAGGTTACTGTAATTAACTAAGCTCCTACTATGTGTTAGTGAGGAGGGGTACTTAATAACTGCCTAGTTGTAACGTGTTCGCTACACTTTAATGGAAAAGTTAAAGAGTAGTAAAAGCGAGAAGACTATTAACAGATCTAAGAGTAAAAAGATATTACTGCGATCTAGTCTTATAAGGTATATTATCGACTTATTAAGGACTTCTAAAATATTAAACCATTTGAAGTTAACTAGACGTTAAGATGAGAAAACTTAAGAAAAGTTAATCGCTAAGTCTATTAGAGTTACCTGTTTTTCTAAAAGGAATTAGGAAAAGGTTATAAGCCCTTTAAAAGGGCTAGAAACTAATAGTTTACTAGTTAATAAAAACCCTAAGAAGAAGAAGAAGCACTTAAAGGTTAAGTTAAATAAGACTTTAAGGACAGATAGTTACTATAACTTAGATATTAAAGGAGTATAAGTATTATTCTGTTAGTATCGACTTAATAAATGGAAAAGGGAAGCTGTTTAAAGTAAAAGTAGTAATTAATAACGGGAGTGTTTTTAACCTAATATACCTTTTATTAGTTAATTAAAGGAAACTCTTTAATAAAAAGTATAAAGAGGTTATTCCCATTTGGAATAGAGAAGGAAGCCTATACTAATATAATAACAGCAAAATCACCTACCACTTACTACTCTTAATTAAAGTAGATAAGGATAAATAATAAGTAAACTTTAACGTTACACTAATTATAAATTACGATATAATATTAAGTTTACCCTAGCTAGAAAAGTACAACCTTATAATAGACTGGAAGAGTAACTACCTCGCCTTTGGCAAATCCCCTAACTGTAATCACTGTTTAGAGGAAGCTAAGAAGGTACCAAACTGTTCTAAAGATGCACGAAGCACTTAAAAGCACGTTAAACTCTTAAAACTAAGCACAGTTTAGGTTAAGTTTACTAAGACAGTTAAAAGATTAGAAAATCTACTACATTACCTAAATAACGATTTAAAAAGTAAAAAGAAGCTAGAAGCTAATCCACAGACAAATGAAGAAGTTAACTTATCTAAAGTATTAGCAGAGTATAGAAAGTTTACCCTGTTTCGAAAAAAAATACTGTAATTACTAGATTACGGACTATAAGATTACGAAATCAAGCTAAAGTTAAGAGCGAAGCTTTATAACTTCCAGCCTTACCACTTAAACCCTTAATAAGCCGAGGCCTTAAAGGAGTACGTTAATAAAAACTTAAAGAACAGGTTTATTATAAAGTCCCAGTCCCCAGTAGGGTACTTAATGCTGTTTATCTTAAGGAAAGGAGACAGTAAGTTACGTATAATTATTAATTACCAAACGTTAAATGAAGATACGATTAAGAACTGTTACTTACTGTTACTTATTATAGAAATGTAAGAACAGATTACTAAAGCAAATTAATTCTCTAGCCTTAATTTCCCTATAAGGTTTAACTACGTTAGAGTAAAGGAAGAGGATAAGTATAAAACAGCCTTTCGGATTTGTAATAGGTATTACTAATACTGTATTATACTAATAAGATTAATAAACGCCTTAGTAACTTTCTAAAGCCTTATTAATAATATTCTCTACCCCTTCCTTAATAAGTTTGTTTTTATGTATTTAGATGACGTTCTAATCTATTCCGAAACTTTAAAAGAATATTAAAAGCATATACGATAGGTTCTAACAGCTCTTAAAAAAGCGAAGCTGATAGTAAACCTGGAGAAAAGCCACTTCTATATCTAGGAGTTAAACTATTTAAAGTTTAGAGTAACCCCTGGAAAACTTAAAATGTAATTAGAGAAGACAGAGGTAATTAAGGATTAGCTTACTCTGAAGAATTAAAAAGAGTTATAAGCCTTTATTAGCTTTACGAACTTCTATCGCTATTTTGTTAAATACTTTATAAGAATTATAAGACTACTTTATAAACTTACAGGTAAGGGAAAGCTATTTAAGTAGATTAATAAACAGTAAAAGGTGTTTAAAGACCTTAAACACACCTTTATTATAACGTTAGTCTTAGCTTTTCCCGATTTCTTAAAGCCTTTTTAAGTTAAAACAGACTTCTTAAAATTCGTAATTAGTAAAGAACTTAGTTAAGTCTAAGATAATAGGAAACGTTACTTAATTACCTTTTTATCAAAAGGAATCCACAGCCTAGCCCTGTAATATCTAATCCATAATAAGGAACTGATAGTGATTATTTAGTGTTTTATTAAGTAAGTACTGTATCTAAGCAGCATAGAAGAACTAGTCTAAGTCTTTTTAAACTATAATAACCTTTAATACTTCCTGATAAAAGAACTTAACTTATGGTAAGTATAGTAAGTAGAGTTAATAGCTTTATTTTACTTTTAAATTCACTATATTAAAGGAAAAGATAATAAGTAAGCTAATACTCTTAGCTAAAGATAAGATTATAAGGATATTAATCCAGTCTTAACCCCCATTACTATATTTAATAAAGTAAAGAACGGCACGTTAGAATATACACCTTAAGTGTTAGATAACTAGATATTAAAATAAACTATTAATATTTACATAAACTTATAAATAAAGTATAATATCTATTAGTAACAGTAAGACTTTTAAGTAAAAAAGCTAATGGAAGGCACTTACGAATATAAGTGCCTTTTAGGAGATTTCTTAAGGTACGTGTAAAACTGTAATAAAGAGTGTTTAAAGTATCTAAACTATAATAAAACTAATTATTAACTGGAATAGCTACTAGAAGGTGTAGACAGTATACCTAAACTAAGAGTAAAGCTCTAATACTAAGAGAAACCGTACGTTTACGACTTAGATAAACGAAAAGAGTACGTCTAGTAGGTTTATAAGTCTTAACTTAGAGGATATATAGGCTGGGTTAAGACCCTCGTGCAGGCTTAGTAAGCGTACGCCTTCTTAGAAATAAAGAAATTAGTCGAAGAAATAGTTAATAACTGTAATATCTGTTACTAAAAGCAGAATCGGCGTTATAAGCCTTATAGGCTTCTTAAACCACTTCCTATACTATAAGCGTTATAAAGTTCCATCTTACTTAACTTTATTATTAGGATTCTAAAGTTTAAGGACCTTATTATAAGAGTTACCTATAACTAAATCCTTATAGTAATTAATAAGTTAATAAAATAAGCTTACTTTTTACTAACCTTAAAGGATATAATTGTGGAACAGCTTACTTATATCTTTAAGAAAGAGGTAGTCTTACAATACTTTTAGCTAGATAATATCGTTATAAATTAAGATAAATTAATTATGTTAAAGTTTTAATAAGGACTAATGTAAAGAATAAGTATAAAAAGTAAGCTTTCGATAGCTTTCTACTTACAGATAGATAGTTAAATAGAGTAAGTTAATTAGATACTTATAACGTACCTTTAGACTTACGTTAACTTTAAATAAGATAATTAGCTTAAGCTGTTACTAATAACGCAGATAACCTATAATATAATATTAGTCGAGTTAATAAGTATATTACTGTTCTTTACTAACTATAGTAAAGAGCTTAAGCTTTATTAAAACCTACTTACCAGTACCCCTTAAACCGTAATCTGCGTAAACTAGATATAAAAACTATATAATTACCTATAAGCTAAACTTAAGTTTATACGCGAATAAATAAAGAAGTTTACTAATAAATATTAAATTAAGTAATTAGTATTTAAAAAAAGACTCTATTATAATAACGAATAAGTTAAAGGACTGACTTTTTAAGAAGGGGATTACGTCTACCTTTTTTTATAAAACTTACATTTAAAATAACTTAGTAAGAAGCTTAATTTTAAAAGGTATAGACTGTTCTAAATTAAGAAAAAAGTCACTACCTCTAATTATAAACTAAACTTACCTATTAGAATAAAGGTACAGACTAAGGTTTTTCATATCTTACTTCTAAAACCTACCTTAAAGGGAGTTCCCTTAAAAAAGAAAATCGAGGTTAATACTAATAAAGATAAGTATAACGTTAAGGAAGTTATAAATTTATAAAAGGGAAAGAACACATTCGAATATCTCGTTAAGTAATTAAATTATAGCTTTAAAAGCAATTTGTAAGAGCCTGTTAAAAACCTTAAATGCTTAGACCTGATTATAGAGTTCTACCGAAAGAATCTAGACTAATTAAAACTAATAATAAGAATTAGAAATAAGATAAGATCTAATATTTAAACTACTATATTGAAGAGTAAGACCATTATAAGACTTAGAACCTAAAAAGCGGTAAGAAACTCCTTAATAAGTATAGAAAGACATTTATTAAAACCTTTAATTATAAGTTATAAAGACCTTAAACTTAATATAGAGGTTAGGCTTTTAAGGCTCCCGGTAAGCCCCTTATGAAAATAAGCACTGTTAAGAAAAGGAAGTCAGTAAAAGAAAAATAAGTAAAAAGTTAGTTTAAACTGTCTAGACTAAAAGAGCGAGAGTTTAGAACGGTAAAACGACCCCTATAGGACTTAAACCCCTAAAGTCTTACTAAAGAAAGTATAAACTAAGTTAAGAAGAGGTTATTAATTAAAGTAATCCCTTAAAGAAAAAACTAACAGGTGTTCTTATTAGAAAGCCTTTTTAATTAAAGGACTTATTAGCTTTAGAAGGAGTAGCTAAATAAATCTCTTCCTACTTTTAAAAACGAAAGATCTTTACCTTTTAGCTAAACGTAGAAAAAGCTCGCTCTTCCGTCTTACAGCGTTAGACTTCGATCTGTTTAAGCTAAGTAACAGTTTTGTAAAGCTTTTAAGTTTTCAGCTTTAAGTTCCACGCAGTAACGTTATACTTAATGTTAAGGTAGCGTTTCTCAGAAAGAAGCTGCTAGAGGAAAGCGTTATTATAACCAAACGCGTTATATAAAAACGAAGCCCTTATTAGTAAATATTCGGAGTAATTATCCGATTATGTGGTAACGAGACAGGAAAGCGATTTTAAAGAATAACGGTTATAAGGCGACATTTACAATCTAAAAGTCAAAGTGAAGTCCGTAAGGTTATGGTAACGAGAGGTACTATTTTTCAAAGTGTGCTTTTATATACGGTTAGCAGGTATAGTTACGTTAAGAAAGAAAGAACGCTTTTACTAGGATTCTTTATAGAAAAAGAATATTAAAGAGGGGGAATTATGTAATGACCTTATAAGCCGTCACTTAGGCTGGAGCGGCCTAATAGATCCCCTGTATAAGGAACAGTGTAAGAAGACAGTACGCACGGTACTACGTACTGGGCCAGGGGTGTAATAACCTAAAGCCCTTATAACTAACTAGCAGTTACTTAATCTTAGCAAAGGTGCTTATTTATTAAGCATCTGTAAGACCTTTAAGTAAAGAGTACTTAGTAATAAGTTGCTTAGTTCCTTACTAAGTAATAGACTATTAAGTAAGGTATAAGGTACCTTTAGTTAGATTAGTATAGATAGTTATAGTTATGCTTATAATTACCGTAAGGGACTTTAGTTCCTCACGCTAGTATTTAATTGTTTATTTATATCTTACTGTTTAAACTCACCTCTATACATTATAGTGATAACGACCTATAGTGATATTAAACCCCTGTCTAGGAGTGCTAGCTCAACAAGCCGTCTTCGGAACGCCCCTTACCTGTTGGCATCCTGCCATACGTTCTGTCTTAACCCACGCCAGTCCTCTCAAGGCCTGTGTCGGGTGCAGGTTGTAATAGAATGATGGCTAGAAACGCGATTTCTAAGGACTTTCGGTTTGACTATTACTACGTTGTTAGCTTAGCCTAGTTACGAGGCTTCGTTTTATAATTATAGACCCTGTAGAAAATATGTAGAATTAGCTGTATTATCAATTGAAGGTGTAGATCACTGTAAAAAAAAGATTGCTTTTCTGTGGTGGCGATGAGTGAGACGGGCAGCCGCTGGAAGTGAGACAATCTGGGCTATACATAACCCTAACCCTGGGAGGACTAGTGCCCGGCTAGCCAAACAACTAGTGCCCGTCTAGCAGGGCCCTTTATTTTCAGCAGAGTAAAAAAGGTAAAACTAGTGGGGCAAGGCTCGTTTCCACTAAATGCTTTGTCTTGTCATGATGGTCGTAGCGCGCGTTTTGTTCTGTTGAAGAGCGAGCAGCTAACACCATCGGGGAGACTTTTGAAGATCATCACAGAGGATGGCTAGCCAACATGGTTCGTTCATACATCCGCAAAAGTCCAGCGTCGGAGCACGATTAGAGCTCTAGCGCTTGGGCGATAAGGTCGCGCCTAACATTGACATGGACCTAGAATTCACAGTAGCAACTTGAGCAGGCAATATACGACGGCGACTTGGCCGCGGTGAGGAGCTGCCAGGAATAAGGGGTCGACGTTAATAAGTGTATTGAGGGACGCCTCCCAGCTATCATCGCCATCTCGGACGGCAGTGAGGAAATTGCCATTTTTCTCGTGCGCCATGGCACTGATCTATCCCTACCACCATCCCCACCGTCTCAGCCCGCCTTCTCCGAACCAGGAACTGAACACCGTTCGAAGTACAAAAGTGCCGCATTGGCCATTTTCACGGCCTTCGCTTCAAACCTATTCGTCGGGCTTGCAATATCGCTGACAACTGTTGGCCTGAGGAAAACACAACGGTTCCCGTAGTCAATAGCCCCACACATCTGCGCTACTCTCAACCAAGGCACCCCTTTGGGTGTTAAGATAAACCTTTCCCTCGTCTCTATCCTTCCACTGTCGGGCCGCCGGCCTAACCACGCCTTCTACCACGAAGTCTCGCTACTGGTAGCCTTTTCCACTAAACAAAGGCACACGTCTTTGTTCACAAGAACCACTTAGAGGGGAGAAACTCAGTCAACTGCTATAATGGTGGAGGGAGCCAAACACATCCCTAGTGTCCTTTCAGGCTTCCTGTTAGCGAAATCCTCTTTAAAGCGGTCCCCAATCATCCTGGACGAAATTGTTAAGCTGGAACTGGCTCGATTCACCTGTGAGACTCCTTATGATGGAAACTCGGAAGACAGCACGGAAGACGACTCAGATGATGAAAGCACACCCGTAACCATTCCTAGACCAGAAGTTGGAACGGGCGAGTTTCCGGTACGTAACACAGGCCGATTCACATTCCCATGTCAATTCTCGCTACGTAATCCTTAAGAACGCCTCTGTCGTTATCGAAGTATGAGAGGTCCTCACACTATCAAAAAGCATCTCTTCCTCTAACGCCAGCAAGAACTATTTTGTCCCATTTACGGGCTCACCTTTGCAATACACGCCGTATGCGACTCCCACACTGTTTACCGCTCCTGTGAGAAAACAAAGAACCGTCCTTTTATTAAGGGGCTTACCCAGATATAAATAAGGAATCTCTCCCAGTGCTTAGACTCAGGCGTACGGCGAGGTCATTGAAGGATGTCACAAGCACTTCAAGATTCTTCATAAAATGGACTGTGAGTCTCACCTTCATTTTGGCTTATGTAATGACTGACTTCTGAGAGTGCAGGCAGCAAATAAGTTGTGGGAAGCCCAGGTATCAGACGTCCTTGAGAAACCCATTTAAATCGTGAGGAGATTAGACGCCACATTGCTTCACGGTAAACTGTGACTGACGGTTGGTTTCTACAGATGAGGCGCTTTCAGGGGCTTGGGGGAGGCTCAGTTTTGAGGACTCAGCTTCCGCACAATTCCAAAAGCTTCAATACCACCCGGACCCCACATAACGGCAAGGAGGTATTATTGAAGATCCGGCTTCGTTTACCTTGGCGTGCATGTTCCGCCTTCGGGGTTGACTAGGTGCAGAAGCCTTTTCAACACCCCAACCGCCGTCATCATCTTTCCAAAGCGAGCCACATACTACATCACCAGACAGACTTTCGCGATCACGATTGGCACACACAATCATAAGAAGGAAACACCCCTTTGCAGAGCTTCTATCTATTTTGTCCATATAACATGTGATTAGGTCGGTTCAAAGGCCTTAGACAAAAGGGCGGGCCTACCTAGCTCCTAGTACCATCCAAAGAGTTAATGTCTCTTACTCTTAGGTATACACCGTCCCCCATTCTCTAATTCCCGCGTTTTATTAGAAAGACTTCCTGCCTCATACAGTGCGAGCAAGTCGCGGAATGTGGAAATTCAGGCCTCGTCGTCTCGGTATGTGGTTCTTGAACCTTTCCGCAAGAAGCATAGATACCTCTCCGGGTTTTGATGAGACCTTCATCAAGGCGTCTGGAACTAGAAAAATGGATGAGGCCCCATTTGTAAAGTACATTCTCCACTGTGCGAAATATCATCGGTACACCTTACCCCGAGACCCCTCAGTTCTCGGGTACAAGGCCGGCCGTAAAAACATGTTGGGTTCACAAATTGGCATCCATTGCGGGGTAATTCCCCGTCTATGACGTACGACCCTCTCCCTATATCCTTTTCGTTGCGAAGAACTTCATCCTGTGTCATTCTTTTATCAACCTCACTTGTGCCGAGTCTTTGCCGTTCCAGTAAAATCCCATTCCCGGTCTAGTACTCTCATATGTACCTCCGCCTTCCCTGACTTGACCACCAATGGCCTCCCGTCTGTTCAACCTCCTGGGCGCAGTTTGGATGTCTGCTACGGTAGTTGTATTCGCTCAGACGGACAACTCGTACTTTACACGATGGAGACCAATCAGCAGATTCATTGCGCCGGCTGGGTGGATGAACGACCCCTGTGGTCCCGTAAGCGGATTTCAGTTGTCAATCCCCAATGCAGCTTGGTTGAAATACTGACCTGGGCAACAATGGCAGATGTACGACCCCACAAGGGACGAATGTAAGTTTCCACCTACTCTCAATTGAGGAAGCAGATTCCGACTGACCCCCTCCTAGACCACCTGTGTAAGCACGCGGCGAGCCCCAACGACACACTCCTACAGCTGACGCTTGATTCGCTCGCCAACAGTTTATCAATGGAATCCCAACCACATCGAATGGGGAAACATCTCCTGGGGCCACGCCACCTCCAAAGACCTCGTCACATGGACCGACGTCCCCCACCAGGGGACACCCGCCTGGAAGGGCACAAACGCTCAAGCACTCGCCCCCACGCTTGAGAACAACACCTACAACGGCCTCGGCATATTCTCCGGCACAGCACAGCCTGTCAATCTCCACGGCGACAGTGACGGAACCCTCCTGATCTTCTACACCTCGGTATCACAGCTCCCCATCAGCTGGAACGCCCCGTACATCCCCAGCGCCGAATCTCAAAGTCTCGCGGTGTCCACAGACAGCGGGAGGACCTGGAAGGAATACGAGGACAACCCTGTCATCGCATCCCCGCCGGCCGGATGGAATATCACAGGATGGCGCGACCCGTTTTTCCTGCCATGGCCAGAGATGGACGATCTCCTGCAGCAAATCGAGCCGCACTACTACGCCGTCCTGGGTAGCGGTATCAAAGGCGTGGGACCGAGGATGCCGCTCTACAGCGCTCTGGCAGCTGATCTGACGAACTGGACTTTCCTTGGCGCTCTGTGGGAGCCACAGGCAAATACTTCGTTTGGTCCTGTTGCTGCAACCGGCTCATGGGCGTTCAACTTCGAGGTGTAAGTCCCACCACAGACAGGACAACCCGTCAACGACGCTAACACCCTCTAGATCGAATTTCTTCTCCCTGCGCGACAAGTTCAACCAGCCGCACTACTTCGTCAGCATGGGCACCGAAGGCGGGAACATCTCCTCCCACCCCTCTAACCACTGGTCGCTGTTCAACGAGGGCACAATATCCCTGCGACTCAACGGCAGTGTGGTCTTCACCCCCAACGGCGGCGGCGCCACGGACTGGGGGCTCTTCTACGCGCAGACCTCTTTCCTCGACACAAAACACGACAATAGACGTGTCCAATGGGGCTGGGCGCCAGAAGATATTCTTGAACTGTCCCTCGCAAGACAGCAGGGGTTTCAGGGGGCATTTGGTCTCCCCCGTGAGCTGTTCGCGCATGTTACCAAGGGGTTGTGGAACACTAAGGAGGAGTTGGAAGCGTCTGGGGTTAATTTCTATTGGACTCATGAGGGGACTTACGCGGCGAGCACGCTTGGGATGAAGCCGCTGGAGGATGTGGTGTGGGGTCTTCGGCAAGGTGCTGCTCATCATACTCTCCTTCCGTCTGTTGGGCCTGAGGGAGAGGGACGGAATAATGGCAGCCTCCACATGGAGTTTGAGGTGAATATTTCAGGGGCAATGTTGTCAAGTTGTCGAGTGGGGGTTTACGTCGCGGCTTCCACTGTCCCACCGATATTGAAGGATGGCGACGAGGATGACGACAGGCGTCGTGGGCAAGACAATGAGCACGAGTGGACAACGATCCACTACGATCCGTCGAACCACACCATCATCGTGGATCGACACCGTTCAACGACTTTGGGAGAGGGATTAGTCGCAACGGACGCAGTCCAAGGCTCCTTCGCTCCGTACACTCTGGTAGGCGGGCGTGTCGAGGACATCCGGATGCGAGTCTTTCTGGACGGATCGCTGCTGGAAGTGTATTTCAATGACCGCTTTGCACTGACGACCAGAATTTATCCCACCCGAAAGGACAGCATTAAGTACGGGACCTGGAACCCGGACATATGTAGCGAGGCCGTGTTCAGCAGTGCTGAGTCGTGGGTTGGGACGAGGAATGTCTGGCTGGGGAGACCGGCAAATAGCAGTGGCGTGCTGCTGTGACTGGCTCTAAGCGAATCCTACAACCTGTACATGGAAAATTCTACTTCCGGAGATCATCCTAGTAAGGGTGATACTGAGCTATCGCACGATGGAAAGCCTAAGACATAGGATCATTCCCATGTTGATCGAACCACCGCATTCCCATTTCGTAAGATGAACAACGCCAGAGCAAACAGCGCAATTTACCCACTATCAGTGCGTCAGGAATGAAGGCGAGGAAGCTTTACCTCCTATTGAGGTAACTGATCCGATGCCGGGACTCAAGAAGCCTCTACCTCATCCTTTTCATGGTCATGATGTTGCGGTATTGGAACTAGCTGGAGGGCCGGTCGGGTTTCTGGGTGGTAATTTTGAAGATAAGAAGCTATCAAGGGGCCAAAAGTCTCAGTTCAGTAGAAGCAGGCAAGTTGTCTGAGATACTTAAACACGTTGCTCGAGATTCCTCGTAGGGAATGCGAGATTGTCGCTAATTCTATTACCGGACACCGTGGATGAATCAATGAAAGTCATCATCAAACAACGGCAACCTAACATGGTCGTCAAGTTAGTCTCTTTCTCTCTGTGGATGGTGGTAATTAGTTTCCTTGAGTTATAGCAGAGCAGGGACATGTTATATGGTGTCCACTTCCGTTATGGGTAGGCCACATACCTTAGTGGCCGCGGTATCTGCATCACCCAGAACTCTCTCCCGTCATCAGAAAGACTGAGTTTAAAGTCCTGATGTTTCGGGAATAGATTCCTCAAGTAATCTAGTAGAAGATCCTTGCGAAGCCGGTAGGTAGAAACGTACTCCCAAACCCAAGATGACGACTTTGTTGATTGGCCAAGATCCGTTCCTTGGTGCCTCTTGGAGACAACTTCATCCTTAGAAGGTTTGTACGGAGGGTCCGTCTTGCTCGAGTTTTCTGGGTCGATTTTAGTTGAACCTTGTTGCGTTCCACGGCTTCGGTGGAAAGGTGTCTGCCGGGACAGCTCGTCGGCCATTGTAGCCCCCTCCCAACTCTTCACCTCGATTTTATTTTCGCTACAATATTCGCATTAGCGCACTCGTGGACTTTGATTTAATCTGTGCTGTAGGTCATAAAGGGGGGAAAGAGGCCTTACTCGGTTATATCAGAGACAAGTGCTGCCAAGGTGTCCCGGACGTGATAGCCAAACTTGTCATCGGCGAAATTGATGATGCGGATGTCCACGCCTCGACGTTCAAACCTCCGTCTCCTTGAAGAATTCCACTTTCTTTGAGGCCGCCCTCGCCGGGCGACAAACCCGTCAAAGTAATCAAGAACAAGAGGCGTTACACTCTCTAGAGAATAATCCTTGTTTTCCAAGCCCCTGCTGCTGACACAGGTAAGTACTATCAGGCAAGGAACCTTCGACGCTGGGTCTTTGTGATGGAGGCCTTTCGTCTCATGAGTTGTTGCTGTGTGAACAATCTGGAATGATTGTAGGTGCTGGGACGTTTGGGCACTGTGGGACCATGTGTTGCTATCTGAAAACTGCGTCAAATCCTATTCGCTGCTGCGAGTTTGGGAGGTCTTACCATCTTTTGAAACGAAGTTATTCAAGTGTTTTAGGACGTCTCCGGTTGCAAAGATAGGTTCTTGGTTGCCGGTCCCGATTGCGTCCACAGGGACCCCGGCATTCAACTTTGATGCGAAGATGGGCATGATAAAGTCCAGGACCGGTGTCCAGCCGGGCCACGTATGGCACTATCCCAAATAACTATTATAGCCTGAAAATTGATGTTAGTATCGAGCTCAACACAACTGTCTTCACCCCCACATAGCGGCAAAATGAAACTTTGAAAACGTACGAAGTTCTGAGCTGATAATAGTGCCCCATCTCCTGACATAGAAGGCCGTAATCGAGTCCAGGCCGACATGGGTCCAGAAACACAGGTCAGTTGGTCAGGAGCCTCTAAAACACTCAGTGGAGGAGGTGTGCCATTTCCGGGAGCCTGCAGGCGGTCATCTTTCCACAATCCAAAGTTCTTCATCCACACATGTTCCTTCTTCAAGTTAGCATCGGGAATATGCTCGCCATATGGCAATGAAGGTTCGTCAAGATCCATGCGGTCCGATGAACTGCTGTGCTTGGTGGAGGAACTCTCCGTCGATACTTGGCCGCTGCTGGGTTCAGCTTCCCTCTTTACCAAGGGGCCATCGGGTAATATGCGGTCATCACTGTGAATCGCCTCCGGGTTACCCTCCCAAGGTATTGCTCTCAATGCTAGCGAGTGCATATGTTCTGCAATGTGATCGTCTTCTTCCAAGGACCTTGACTCGAATGAACGCGGACAGAGCGGACACCGAACCTTGCCGAGGATCCTCCGTTCACTCAACTTGAGCGCCATGGTTTCCTTCGGCAAACTGAACTTCGTCTCATGCTGGGACAGCATGTGATCCCTCCAGTCCGAAATGGCGTCAAACACGGGGACGTCGAAGGTTGGGGGGTTGGTCGGGCAGGTCTCGCAAATCCACATAGTACGGCCATGGCTTTCTTTCATGTGCCCAATCCAATCGTCTGTCGTTCTGTAAAACTCGGCTGACGAGCTGCAAGACTCAAAAACAAAACTGTATGGCATCAGGTCGTACGCAATGTGCCCCCTGGCCGCAAAGAGATTTGAAGGAGTTAGTCTTGCCAGCATACGAACGCACCGAAACTCGACTGAACTGGGGACGTGTATTTACCTCCACTTGGTCCTCGTTTCAAGGTACTCAGCTTGCAAGACCTGGCAGCAATAGGAGCACTTGAAGCTTTTGCCCCTTGCAGGCAACGGTGGACGCAAGGGATAGTCCATCAGCAGCCCGATTCTCGACCTCACTGCCAGGGCTTGTATAGCGATCCTCTCTTTTTCGGGAAGCTTTGACGTATCGAATGTGGAACCGATGCCGGTCGCTGTGTACGAGAATGTCGCTGTACTAGCAGAAGAAAACACTGTTGAAGCGGCCTTTTTCGGGAGTCTGGTGTCTAGCAAAGATACCGCAGGTCTTTTCGTTAGGGTCAACACCGAGCCACCGAGTAGATCGCTTGCTTCAGCTTAGTCAGAGGAGGTGGGGGGCTGAGCGACCATCTCTCTCGGTGATGTTGACTGGTTTCGGGCTTGGCCATGGGTCTGAGAAGTTCTTGAAGCTGTTGGGGGTCGAAGTTGTTCGTCACTTGTAGGGCTTGTAGAGAGTGGTGATGGTGGCAAATCTTTTTTAACCATCCACGGCTTTCTGGCATACCGTATCTTGTTACACCAAACAAGAACCGCGTCAACCACATTTCTTTGAGGTGCTTCTAACCGGGCTGGGTCTCGAACCCAGGCTTGGACCACTATCGCCACTGAACACGGCAGCTGGCCTCGACTAACCATCGCATTGACGGCATTGACGAGGGCCCATTCGTACTGCTCCATCAAGATATTGAACGCCAAGTGCTGTCTGAGTTCACTGTAGCTAATAGGTGCCCATGAAAAAGCCTTGTCAGCCCGTTTGTGGCGAAATTTCGTCCCGGATCGTATGATTGCAACGGATATATCCATGAGCAAATTGATGTTTGTTTCAATGTAGAAGACTCGGGAGTCCGTATCTGAGGTGAACATCTCAACTTAGCCAGGGGTGCGGCTAAGGGGTTATCCGAGATAACTACCAGGTACTTACCACTGTCTGTGGCCAACTGAGACTGTCCTGGTTGAATGTCTCTGGGGCCGTCGACGTGGTCTGAGATGTCGTCAGTCCGCTATTGAGTATCTACCCAACTATTGAAACGAAACCCCGGGATGCTCACTCACCATCACGGAGGTAAGCGTCAATCACATCCGATAAGTTCATACACCCGGAAACGGAACACTACCTGAAGCGAGACAATAGTGACATATAAAACCCACAAATTCCTACCCCCACAACACAACCATTACTTAGTCAATTAAGCTCAAACTTTAAACATAGGCTTCTATATACAAGGGTAATACAAAAACAAAGTTTTGGATTTTTAGAATTTCTTTCCATGACGAAATATCAATTTTGAAGTCTTAAAAGTTAACATCTGTTAAGACTTGCATTATATGTATTATGTAAGCAAGATAAATTCATCTTATATATATTAATACTTTAATACTTTTAAAATAACATTTTACTTTTCTTTTATTTATAATTAAATTGTATAATTTATTATATAATTTTAAATATAGAGAAAAAAACAAGTTAAAAATAGTAATATTATTAAACTAAGTAGTAAAGATAAAATGGGAAATGTTTTTAAGATTTTGTAGTAGATATATTACTATCTATAAGTTTCTAAACATATAGCAATTATGGTGATTTTTTTATTAATTCTTTTATATCTATACCCATATCAAAAAACCAATTATATTAATAATAAAATAAGTAGTTTATAAATATTTCTTACTTACATGTTTTTTACTTCTAAATAGATTAATTTAACTATAACATTATTATTCTTCTTAATATTATTTCCTTTAATAATATTATTACTATAAAGTTAATAATTTCTTACATATTTAAAATTATATAATAAATTATACAATTTAATTATAAAAATAAGAAAAGCAATATATTATTCTTTAAGTATTTAAATACTCATTTTCATAGAAAGATTTCACTTTCCTTACGTAATACATATAATGCAAGTCTTAACAGATGTTAACTTTGAAGACTTCAAAACTGATATTTCGTCATGGAAAAAAATTCTAAGAATCTAAAACTTTGTTTTTATATTACCCTTGCATATAAAAACTTATGTTTAAAATTTGAGCTTAATTGACTAAGTAATGGTTGTGTTGTGGGGGTAGGAATTTGTGGGTTTTGTGTGGCGCTATTGTTCCGCTTCAGGTAGTGTTCCGTTTCCGGGTGTTTGAACTTATGCCTGAAATAAGGCTAGTGACAGTATTCCGGATATCTGGTCGGTTTCTCACTCTGAAGTCAAGCGAGGAATGTCCTGTTTTGTTGGCCTTGAGCCCGTTGGCCCACCACCGGAAATCGGCTTCTCGGTCTTCTAACCATTCTTCATCGACAGGCGACTGGATTCCATGAAGTTTCTCGAACAACTTGGTGCATTCCCTTTCCTCAACGAACCCTTCATCAGGAGCTCCTTTGAGCCCTCAACGATCTCGACGAAAATCGGGGCGAAGTACCTAGCTGATGGAAAAACCATGCCGATTCGGGCCTTCGGTGTCATGCTCATGGAGATTGAGTTGAGGGTTCCCATGCATGAAGAAATGGAGCGACTTCCAGAATTTGGAGGCATGGACAACAAGCACGATCACTCAAACCACGCGTATACTGCTCAGATGCTCTTCGAAGACGAGGAGCGCATGGAGAGCGTACCGAATCCACTAAAAGCGGTGATAGGTACGTGCTTAAAGCCGCCGAGCATCTCCGAACGCCCTTCAATGAGGCTCGCAATACATAGCGACATTGTGACCCCGATCGAGAGCATGCTGAAGCAATTGTTTGGCACGCCCGATACCATCTTGCTCAAGCCCACGGTTCCGGCACTGGAATACAGGTAGGTACCCATGTCTATGTTCACAACCCGGTGAAGCTTTCCATAGGTAGAAACCAACTAACTTCAGTGCAGGCCAAACGCTCCCACCATCAAGATTACAGGGAACCAAGCACCTAAAACCACCATGCCCATACCCCAGCATCAGATTAGGTAAGAGCCATAAGCCTCCTCTCTGGGCACACACTGGTGTCTGGTCACGCACTGATATTACTATCATTCTAGCCCGAGAGCGAGGATATCAATTGGATGGTTTCAGGACCTGGATAAACTCAACTCCGCACTCCAGCCGCGCAAGGAAGAAATCCTCCCAAACCAAAGTCGCGTCAGAATTGTGATTCTCGATACCGGCATTAAAACCAACATGCAAGTACGGCAAGTTCCTAAAGGGCTACAAAGACTTTGTGGACAAGGATTCGACCGTGAGAATCGACATCACCGATCACGGGACAAGGGCCGTCACCCTCGTCTTCAAGGTTTTTGATAGGGCTGATGTCTATGTGGGGCGTGTGTTTCGTCTGTCAAAGGAAGATGACAACACAAGAGACCTCATGGCAGCGGTAGGTCCCATTAACTCAAAGGATATCCTCCTGTCTTTCAGGAACCCAGAGTGCTAAGTGTCTAATCAGGGAATCCGATGGGCACACGAAGAGTGCAAGGCCGACATCACCATGGCCTCCGGGTTTTCCAAGGAGCACCTCGGCATAGAACAGCAAATCATGAAGGCCAGCGTCGACGGCGTGCTTGTATTCGCCTCTGCTTCCAACTACGGCTACATGCGGCGAATAAGCTTTCCAGCTAGAATGAAACATAACGTCTTCTACATCTACTCGACCAACGGAACAGGCAAAATTGGCGATGAATCGCACCGAATCAACCCCCCGGACCGAGTAGGGGCGACCAACTTTGCCATTTTTGGCGAAGGCATCTCACTGGAGGACCAGGAGTACGAACTGGAAGGAAGTCTCCTGACAGGGACATCGTATGCCACCAGCATAGCTGCCGCTCTGGCCGGCCAGCTTCTCGACTTCTCCAGGCAGGACCATCCAGCATCGCCAATAGGGAATGCGGAGACTCTCAGGTCGTTCGCGGGGATGGAGGCTGTCTTTTTGCAGCTGTCTAGGCCATCGCTGCCTTCGATCGATGGCTACAGCTGCATTGTGCCGTTCAGTTTGATTGAGGGCTGCTCGGAGGTCTCGCGTGAGGTACAGCGGAAACACGTATGGAGGTAATGTCAAAGGCTTTGGGGAATAAGTATGGAGCATGAAGGATGGGGATGCATTTTTGACGCTTGTCGGTGGAGCAGGATGTAATAAATGGTACCTACTTGATGGCTGTGCGACGCAGCCCTGTTGGGGACGTGATAGTTTCGAGTCATTGCTACTCATGGCCATGCCTCCCTGCTGAGCTCGACTCCGTATGTGCCCCATTTATTACCAAAAATGTCCCAAGTCATCCTTTTATGGCCTCCCACTTGAATATGTTGGAGGTATCATTCTCGCTGAGAGAACCATGACAATCATAGGATGTGACGGTGCTGTTGAAGCTCTGTGAGACTCATGGGTCTATGCTAGTCTACACCAAGCAAGAACCTACCCGCTTAACCCGACACTCCTTGTAGCACGCCGTTAGTCTTCCAGCCGAGTAGATACCTACTCTTGCGATGCGGATTGTGTGACTCATCAAGAGAATATTTCCTCCTCGGTAAGAGGTACATCATTGCTCCTGCCTCTCAAAGATCTCCTCCCCTCTTGAATTGAGCGCAAACAACGTGACTGCGACAACCGTGACAACAGTCAAAGTCGCCGAACCAATCCAGCTGCCCCAAGCAACCTGCGCAATCTGCTGGTCTTCAGCCCACAGGATGACCCATCCCGCGCGGCCCATGATGGACATGCACCAGCAGTTCTGGTGCCGCCCAGCAAACTGCAGCACACTCAGCGTGAGCACCCACCCGGCATTAATCCACGCGATACCCTTACCCAGCCAGCGCATCATGGGAATCACCACGACCAAAGTCTGGCCGACCGTGCCCAGTTTTCCTCGCTGCACTGGGTCCGAAAGCACCGTGCCGTAGCGGTGTGACAGGAATGCTGAAGACACCAGCAATATCCATACCAGTGTTGCGGCGAGCCCATAGAGCAGGTACGCGCCGGACACACAGCCGAGGCCGACGACGGGGGTATTGTACGCGAGCAGGACTGCGGCGCCTGTCGTGCCCCATTGCAAGAAGGCGGCGACAACGGCGGCCTGGATGAAGATGAGAGGGGCGTTGATGGCGGGTTCCCATACCGGTGGTACGTCCTTGAAAAGTCAGATTTCCATCTCTTCGGGTGTTCCCTCAAGGTTCTTCTTCCACTCTGTGGGATTCCAATCGCTGCCGTGTACGGATTCCCAGATGTGGAACGGAGTGTTTTGTGCGACGAATCTGGGCAAACAAAATTTCCTTTTTCGTACGTCGCCCACGTGACGTTGCTCACACCGGCTCAGGATTGGCTCAGGCTTGCTCAGTCTTGCTCACCTGACACGACCCATGGTCGCGACATGGGAGAAACGCCCCGAGGATAACCCGAGTGGAACACACGGTGCCCCCTTACGGTGCGATACCGTGTTGCGCACTGGTTGATCACTCTGCTCACGTGAGCACGATGAGCAGAATGCTCATCGCGCTCATCGTGCTCATCGAGTGAGCACAGTGAGCACAGTGAGCACAGTGAGCAGACAAGTAGTCACCCAAGTATATAGTCACCATCATCGTACCTATGATGTCAGGAAGGACTCTTGTTCTTCACGCTAGTAATACACTGTTCATTGAGTCTTACTCATTGTGCCTTACTTCACAACCAGTTTTGTGTCTACTAAGGCAGCAGCCTTCAGTGACCTGTCCAGTATTATCCCCTTCGGTCTGAGAGGAATGGCTTTCGTCATTCAGTCTCGCGACTTCACCCACCTTCAGGTGCCTTCGGTTCCCCGGACTCACCTGATACAGCTTGTCTTAACCCCCTCCGGGTGTAGGCTGTAACACGACCAGCTTGGGGTACGTATTGCAGCCATCACAGCGCAGCCAGTCTCTCAAAAACAAAGGTCCAAATTCGCAGACCAAAATGCTACTCTTGTGACGAATCATATTGTCAACTGACATAACACGACCGAGTTAACATTTATTGCACAGTCCGTCTCTTTCCAAGCGTTGTGTAAATTTTATTCGTAAAGGGTGTTGTAGACTTAAGGCCAGGTCGGTCTATTCGCCGCCAATTTCGTAGGGCTTGAATCCTGGGATCGTCTCGTTAACGAGAAGTTTAAATTGCCTCGAGACGCGCCAGAGGCAGGGCAGGGCGAGGGCGTCGCCGACCGAGCAGTAGTCGAGGATCAGAAGGACGAGCTCGTTTGGCAACCGACCGATAGGACTACACTTTAGGTTATAGACCTAGGCTGCTATTAAGACATCCATGGTGCGCGTGCGTGCACCCAGTACAAAATTTCCAGAGTAGTCCAGAGATCCAGAGCTTCTGTACTCGGCCCGGGTCACTAGTATAATTCACTGTGGCATAGAGGATATACCGTTCAGTCGCAAGCTACAGACTGCTTATAACAGCAAGAAGTGACTAAAAAGGCCGTGCTGTCATCCTAAATCTATCCTCCTACGCCCCATATTGGCCCGATCAAAAGCATGAATGTGCACCTTCCCAATAGCGACCCTATAGCAAACATTTTCCTTCCACTCCACCATCAAAACGTTGTACAGGGGCCAGCAAATATTCACATCATATACGTCCTCGTCAAACAACTCCTCGCTCGGCCCGTACTGCACAAACTTCCGCAGCCCAGGCTCGCCAGGAGCTCCCGAAAAGCTCTCGGTAACGTTTTCCCATGCGGGGTCACCCGAGTCAGGGCAGAAGGTCCGCTGCGATAGCTTGATGAAGGTGTGGGGGCCCGGCGTGAGCATGGCACTTGAATTTCCGTCGACGATCACAATGCCTGCTTGACGGCCGTCGGCATCGGACACGGTGAGGAGGCAGACGTGATGATTGCCCTTGCTGCATCGCGAATCGGCAAACAAGCTCTGAGAATGCTTGCCGCTGACAGTCAGCATCGCGGTCTCGGCCAGGAAATGGAGATGGCCGGTGGTGGGATCGACGGGTGTTGGAGGACCGCCAGGGCCTGTTAGCGGTTGGATCGGATGGCAGAACTGAGCCCCAGCCGGATCGTCCGCGCGAACATATTCCAGCGCTCCGGCTTCCGAAGTGATCCTGGTCCACCCCGCCCAACCGGGCCAGTTGTCCGAAGGCTTGCCCGTGGCCTCGGGTCCGAGGCATTCGATGACGCCCTCGCGCATTTTCGATGCATCCAGCCACTCGACTCGTGATATCATCGTGTCTGAAACATTTTGCATGGATGGATAACAGGCCCCACCCACCCAACCGGCCCAAGACCATGACCCCGGCGTGGTGTCTGTCTCTTCGGTGCAGCGTCGATGGAGCTTTGCCGCCGGATGCCAGAGTAACCCGGCGTCGAGGATGGAAAGCGGGATCCCTTGGATAATCGGGTTCCCGCCAAAAAAGCGCTGTGACAGGGCCGTCGACACACCGGCAAAAGCGTTGAGGATATCATTGGGGTAGGTGAGGGTCCTCGCCGTGTATAGGGCTACAATATCGCCGTATTTGTGATGGTTGGCCTTTCCCGGAACATCGATGCGGTATGTGCAATGCTCGCTGAAGATGCTGCCGCTGGATTGCTCCAGATTGCAGTTGTGGATATTGAGGTGGAAGTCTTCGGTCATTTCTCCGTGCAGGCAGTCCAGATAAAGCTGCTCGTCGGTGAAGACGAGCTTTGTGCGTGAGAAGAACCTCTCTTGGAATGTCCAGCCACGACCGTTCCAGGAAGATGGGGTGACTACGGGAGCCATGGTTGTCATGGTCGTAGCCAAGACAAGCCCATCCACGGCAATCGTCTTCTGCCTCACAGCACGCTCCGTTGTGGTGAGGCCGGGGAGCCCGGCATTCGCATCGCCCCCTGCTGCCGCGACAATTGTGAATTCGGCATCGTGGTAAATATCGTTCATCCGGTTGATCAGCTCCATTTTCGTGGGACCATCCTGGATGATGCAGAGACTGTCCACCCAGAGGTAAGGCCGCTGCAGCTTCTTGCACAGCAGGATGGCGTCCCGAATAGTACGAGGTATCCTATCATCGTCTAATGAAAGGGAATTCTCCTGCCGCAAAGCCGCAACATTATGCATCTTGCACATGAGCTGCGAGACGTTGCCCCAGACATAGCTTAGTGCAACGTATGGTGTGTTACAAAGCGGTCCAACAAGGCAGTTGCGCTCAGTATCAATCAGGAGCGTGGATAACCCGGATTTCGGCTCTGCCATGTCCTTCGACCGGTTAAAATTTCCGCACGATGCCAGCCAGCCGTAAATTTGCGACAAATCTGCCAGTCGGGCCACATGATTGCCTACACATGGCCTCTCAAGCCCGTTGTGCTTGTCTTTGATCACTTGGATCGCGCGCGGATCTTGGTCTGGTACGGTTGCGAAGCTGTCATCATCCTGGTCCTCTTCTCTCTCCGTGGCCGATGGCGGATAAAGACTTGGGCAAAGTTGGATAGATCCGGGGAATCCGTCTTCGGCCGCATCCTGTTGAAACCGCGACGTTGTACGGCGCATATCTCGCAATGCGACGGTGAAATTCATGAGTTTGCATATCACTGACTCTCCGTTGACCTTGGACGGAACACGCTTGTTGGGATGACCTTCGTCAAGCGCAGCCAGGACGAAACAGCAGAATAAGCAGTCGATGTTGGCCCTCATCTGGGGCACGGTCCCCAGGTAGATGCCATCGTAAAGGGTCACCGTCCGGCCGCGGCCATTCTTGGGCGATGGAACTCGAGTTTCGGCCAGGAGATGGGAGAAGAGAAAGCGGAAGTCCAGTTGTCCGCAAATGCCGCATAGGTGCCCTCCCCGCCCGGGCTCGCGGAGCCAGGGGTGCGTTTCGGTGTTCGTTTGGCCGGTTGGGTAGTCTGGGAAAAAATAATACGCGTACCCGATTTGGCCAGAGCCCTTCCGGTAGACGAGCGGCATCGCGGCAATATAAAAGGGTTGCTGATTGTAGATCTTGATCTTGCAGAAAGATGGTGCAGCAGCAATGATTCCAACCATAATGCAAATTGGGCAGCACTGAGGAAGCTGCCCAATTGACGCCAGCTGGAGAGGATGTTGTAACAATTACCTCAGCCTAGCGTGTGACCGCGTACCCCAAGACCCGTCTTGCAGCAGCACCGTCAGCGGCTGCCAAAGGCTGTCAATAGCCGTCACCAAATAGATAGCGAGGGCCATTGCGGATCGGTGCCCGATTGGGCGAGGGGGCTGTTCCTGCGTGGGTTGGCCGTATTGGGTTTGTGGCCTGGAGTTGGGTGTAAATGGCGGGAGAGGTTTGGGCGGGCAGTGAAGAAGACATTGCGATTGCAGAATCTGGAAGAATAATTTTGTTTAAGTCTGCGGCGGGAGGCCGACACCGCTTTTCTTTGAGGGGTGACAATACATACGGTGGGACCACTTCGAGCGAAGCGAGCATCGAGCATCGATTGGATTTTCTGGGAAAGTTTAGCCGGGGGGACTGAAAAGGGGCCTCTAAGGTTGTGCGGCGGCGGTGAACCGGATCACCCCAGCTCAGGGGAGGATCAGGGAGAGCTCAGGACAAATCAGCCACGGCTCACCTCAGCTCACCCCAGCTCAGGATTGCAAACGAAAAAGGAAATTTCGTGTGCCCAGATTCGTCGCAGACAACCAGCTGTTTCCATTTCAGTCTGTGTTGCGTCGCTCGCGTTCCATTCGCGGTCGTAGCCCTGTTCGTCGCGACTCTCCCACGAGCAATCCTGGAAGCCGATCATGCTCTCTGACGTTTGTTGCAGGGGCGAGACCCCCAAAATGCATCGAGTGCTGGCTCTCATCAGACAGTCGCGGACGGTGTTTGCCGAATTCTGAGTGCCGACCCAGACCCAACCGACGGTGACGGGGATCATCCACATCCAGAGGCTGTTGACAGCGACACCGATGACGCGAATGGTGGAGCGATCGATGATGGAAAAGAAATTGACCATGGCAATGAGCGCCACCGCCGTAACCCAAAAGGCCTGTGCAGCCAGCGAGTACGTGAAGTCGCGTTTCGTGCGCTTCAGTTCCTCCCGTAGCGTCACCCACCAGATCTCGTTGCGAGGGTCGGCGACAAGCTGCGCAAAGCGTTGTCGGTTGTCGCCGATTGAAATGGGGACGTGCTGGATCTCTTTGAGGATGTAGACTGCCGCCGAGAGCATTGCGAGTTGGTTTTTGCCGCGTGTTTCGTTCTCGCTTCGCAACTTGGCGAAATATCGATTCAACCACCGCGAGTTCAAGATGGTGATGCAGAGAGAGTGCGTGATGAGCATGGGGCTCCCGACTGCAAGCATCAGAGCCATGGCGTTGGAAGTGCGGTCCCGCGTCTCGTAGGGAAGCTGCGCAGTGAGGGCTAGCCACGGCAGGAGCCACTGCGCGATTGCCGCAGAGAATAATGGCCAGTCGAAGGCCTCGCTGCTGCCTCGCGGACCGCACATGCTGTCGCAGACCTCGACCGGTATTCCCCACGCCTCGGCCTGATTGTTAGTAGGCTTCCCGTCTTTGTCAAGGATGACGATCGAGTTCGGCTCCTGTGAGTTTCGACTGATCACATCGAGGCCGCATTGGTGGAAGTCGAGCGTCACATTCAAGTTGGACCCAGGCTCTTGCGCGGCGTAGGCTTGACTGCAGAAAATCATAAGGGTGCAAAATGAAACCACGAACGTAGTCTTTATTTTTCTGGCCGCCATGTTAGCGTCGACTTTTTTTGGGGCATGGTAGAAGGTTGAGTTGGTAAGGAGAACCAAACTGAATGAAACAAGACAGCCAGGCAATTGACAGCATTTTAATTGGGAGGTAAAAAGATGCAGTGCTCGGGCGTTTATCCAGAATGGAACGTAAATAGACGTGGGCAGCAACCTGCATGTGGTGTGTCTCGAGGACCAACACGGGCGAGTATCCCAGAGTGGTGTGAAGGCAAGGCTCTGAGGCCTCCTCATCGCCTCGCTGGGAGAAGACACACGCGCCAGAGATCTCGTGCCACAACACGTGCTAATTCACGGGTGTTTTTGGGAAGACGATAAATGCTGCAATATAGGTAGGTAGGTACCCCCACCGTCATCGGCTCCTGGAATTCTCCCGGGGGCGGGTAAAGGGGGCGACGACGGGTTTGGTAAGACTTCGTCAGCTCCAACCACTTTATTCCCACCCTCCCAAAAACAACTTCCCGCGCCGGGACGATAGGAGTGCTGCGGTGATTGGTCCACTATCACAACACTTCTGACCTTCGCCATCGCAGGCTGGGATTTGTCCCGTCAAAACTCTCACTGCGCCGTCCCTCATTGTAAAGTCCCCTACTTTCCTCCCGGTAGTAGCACGTCGGTACTTCCGTCCGGTAGGGCACCCGACTTACGTGAAGTAGTCCCAGACAAACCCTTCGTGGGTGTGACGGGGCTGGCGTTACATACGCTAATGCAGGGAACTGCTACAACTGCCCGCTACACCAAAAGGTATGTGCAAATTGACTAACCGTTAGTCATCTTGCTAGTTCCCACTTATTACCAACCCGTCACAGTGGGGCGCCACAACAACGTACATGTTTGTGGCTGGGGGTCAGCAATAACAATGGCGGGGGATGGCATCAGAGTGGTCGGGGAGTTTGTCCTGCCTGGGAAGACTCGAAGATGGACTTGCCATAAGATGGACCAGATCCAGCGCGGAGGACGAATTCTGTGGCAAGTGAAGCCCAATTTGCAGCTAATACTTACCACCTTTTCCCGGTAACAATGGTAGCCATGATGCCAAAACTCGTTCTTCTCTTCTCAATGCTTCCATTCATGATGATAGTTCGGGCAGCACCGCCCGTCCCCCCCCTCCCTTTCCGCACTCACCGACAGGGCGTGGGCTGTCGAGACAAAGTACAGCGGATTCCATGGTACGTTTTCTCACCAATCAAATTGCCTTCCATCGAGTTAGACATTAGACATGGCACTCACATCACACCCACAGGGACCGCCTCACCAACGTCGAGCGGTCAAGTTACATCCGCTCGACTATATGCTTGACAAGACGGCCAGCAAAGCACGGCATCCCCGGGGCGCAGACGCTATGGGACGAGCTGCAATACATCCACATCTACCAGTCCGCATACATCCACTTCGTTGGCGCATTTCTGCCCTGGCACCGCTACTACCTCGCCGTGCACGCTTCTTTGCTCAGGAGGGAGTGTAATTACCAAGGGAGAATGCCGTATATTCCCACGTCACTAACATCAACTCCTCCATTCCATACTAATGCTGTTTGTTTTGTATCTCAGATACTGGGACCAAACCCTCGACCTCCCCGACCTCCGCGGCGCCTCCATCTTCAACCCCCGAACCGGCTTCGGCGGCGACGGCGCAGGACCCGAACTGTGCGTTGCCGACGGTCCCTTCGCTAATCTCCGTCTCCGCTTCACCGAAGACCTAGACGCGCCGCAGTCCGGAAGCTACTGCCTCTCGCGGAACATCAGCGAGTGCCTGTTCGCCAACACGGCCACGACCAACGTCGACGCGTGCCAGAATGCAGGCAGATTCGAAGAGGCGTGGAACTGTCTCGAGGCCAAGCCGCATATTGCCGGGCATTGGGGGATTGGCGGGACTGTAAGTCGACTCCTACCTTCCACCCCTATTCCTCCCCTACCATCTCAGCGGTACGTACTAATGCTATGCTATGCTATGTCGCAGATGTCCAACCCCCACACCAGCCCCGGCGACCCCCTTTTCTTCCTGCACCACACCTGGCTCGACCTGCAATGGCACACCTGGCAACTCCAAGACCTCCCAACTCGCCTCTCCCAAATCGGCGGCCCCAATATCCCCTCCACCGACGGCCCACCACGCGGCGGCAGCGCTCCCAGCTCCGACGACCCACCGCCGCCCTCCCCCGACGGCGCGTGTCTTCCGCCGCTAGGGGGCCCAGGGGGCGCCGCGCTCAGCCATGGTGCGGGAACGGTGCTGAGTACAGCGGCGGGTCTGATGGAGTTTTTCAATGATGAAGGGGGACCGGACATGACGCTGGGTCATCGGTTGTGGTCGGCGGGGATTTTGCCGAATGCGACGGTGGGGGATGTGATGGACCTTGGGGGAGCACTGGTGTGTGCGGAGTATGTGTGAGTCGGGGTTGTTTGGGTTTGGTTGTGTTGTTGGTATTATAAGGGCGGATGGGTGGACACTGGATATGATGATACCTTAGACTTGAGTTCGCTTTGTGGTTAGATGATGGTGCTATGTTGGTACTTTGCAAACATGGCCCGAGGGTGATATGGGTTATTATGAAGGTCGCTTGGTCCGTTAGTTAATTTCTTGAAATCGGTGGCTTCGTTGTGAATGGGGGAACACCTGATAATGAGCCAAATTTTCTATAGGTACTGGAGATACTGCGTAGCAACACGTCCCAAATGACGAGTTTCATTAACAGACGGTCCGAAGATGAGCAACCCTGCATAAAATGACGTTTCTCGCCACGATGTTGCAAGTTGGCAGCCACTAATTGCTGACTGCATCATAACCATTGGGCGTGCTACACGTCAGTCTGGCCTGCATGTCTCACACTGTTGGGCGTTGACTGGATTGTTTTTGACCTAGAGAGTGAAAAGGTTGTCGCTAACGAAATCTAAGGCTGCAAGCGATTGGAGAGAAAAGATTGGGCTTGGCCATTTCTGCTCCAGCCAGCAGCACGAAACCTTGATTCAAGTTCTGGCCAGAAGCTAGATGATTGATCCATCACTTCCAGTCCCCAAGACCTTGAGCCAAAGCCCCGTCGAGCTTCAAGTTCTTCGTTGAATCTCCACCCCAGTGTCAAGTCCCAACCTAATCCACTCCCCACAACCAAACACCGCCATCAACCTCACTGCAACAACAATGCTCATCACATCACCCACCCTGCTCCTCACCTTGGCATATCCCCTCGCCGCCACCGCCGCCAAAATCCCCATTTCCCTCGGCAGCCTCGCCTTCACCCCCGACACCGTCACCGCATCCATAGGCGACATCCTCGAGTTCACCTTCCACCCCGTCAACAACAGCGCCACCATGAGCGACTTCCACCGCCCCTGCACGCCAGCCAAGACCGGCGGGTTCCACTCCGGTTTCTACGCGACTAGCAGCGGGCAGAACGTAATCCCCCCTCCTCCACCCATCATCTCCCAGTCACTGAGACCCGCTGCTAATATAACATCTTGGATCCCTGAAAACAGGAAACCTCCTTCCACGTTGTAGTCAACACCACCGAGCCCATGTTCATCTACTGCGGCTTTCCGTCGCATTGTAGAAATGGGATGTCGGCGGTGGTTAATCCGGGGAATGGCCAGACCCTTGAGGCCTATCGCATTGCGGCTGCGACAGTGGAGGATGCGACGGTACCAGAGGGGGTTTTTGGTGGGACGATTGTTGCTGCGAGTGGGGGGGTTTCGAAGACGTCGGGTAGTGAATCTAGAGGGGTAAACAGGCGTGGGAAGGGGTGGGTAGGGGGGTTGATGGGAGGGGCGTTGGTTGTGGTGGCTGGGATGCTGTGATGGTGTAGGGTGCTATTGCTGAAGGGGCTGGGATCTCTATGTCCCATGAGTTTCCAGTTAAACTATCACCACTAACAAATACCATTGTGTAAGTCGGAGACTGAGAAGAACTGCGGGGAGGACTATAAGGAGGATAACGCATGCCACTTTGTGTCCCCCGGCCGTTATCACCTGTTAGGTAGCTGCCTTATGCATGAGGATTATATGTTATATAGGACAAATCTGGGCACATAAAATTTGCTGTTTATACCTCACCCACGTGACACTACTTACCCCAGCTTAGGCCCACCTCAGGCCCGGCTTAGGCAGACATCCGGTGGGGTTGCTACAAATAAACTCCCGAGTTAACACCTAGCCTATCAAAGCTACTCGTCAAAGACACGTCCCTTTTCATAGCTAGTCCCGGCGCGTTCTGGTATTTGGAACTTAGTACGAATCGTCAAGGTTCAAAAGGGATACGACGGTTCAGCTTAGCCCGATGAACATAACAACACATCATTACACTAATTATCTACCAGATAAATCAAATACGAACTGTCAGATAACTTTACCATGCGAGTTTGGCATGGATTGATGGACCTGGCAAGTGATCAGCGTCTTTCTTATTTACAGACCTATTCGGGCCGAACGAACGGGCGGTCTAATTACCCACCACAGACGGTGCCTGATGGCTTGGGGAGCTAGGAAGAGGCAAAGCGGATGAACCCCTACCCGCTTCCGACTGCTCATGTCAGACTCAAAAGACTATGCCCACTCGGAATTCCTCGACCTGGTGTCATACAAAATACTTATAAGTTGTGTCTCGTCTCCTGACCACCATATCTGGCTTGCTCATTTTCTGAATTGACTTGTGTGTTTGCATCACCAGAATGGCAGAAATCGAGTGACGGAGAACGTATCGCGGCAACTGCCACTGCGCGGCCTTTGTCTACGAGGCCGACCTCGCCGAGATCAAGTCAGCCACCGAATGCAACTGCGGAACCCCTCTCCTCTGTACCGCGACTTCTGCGCCACCGGCTACTCATGAGTTGGCGATTAACGTATGACTTCGGAATGTTAGCACTACACATTTTGCTGAAAAAGGGAAAGGCGCGTGCAATCCAGTCGATAGGACGTTGGGATTTGGAGCGGACGCTGTATGTTGTCCAATGACAGGTCAAGAAGGCTGCTAACAACCAACAGAAAGGACGGAGCCGGATGGGGAAGTCCTTATCTGGTCCCAAAGTACCCAGGCCCGGAACCAGCTGTCGATATTAAAAACGCAAAAATGTACTACGGGAGTTGCCATTGCGGTGCCGTGACTCTCGCCTTAATGTCCCTCCCTCTCGACAAAGACTACCCAGAGCAGGTCGTCGACTGTTCCTGCAGCATCTGCTCAATTGTAGGTATGTCCTCTCATTCGCTTTTACCAACTTGCTAACTCCAACTCCAGAATGGTTCCACCTGGATTTATCCCCAGGTAGACCAGCTCGTGATCCAGGGCAGGGAGAACCTTGAGGCATACCGATTCGGAAATGGTCATCTACAGAAAACATTCTGCAAGATATGTGGTGTCAACCTAACCAATGAAGCCTCCAAGCTGAGCGACGAGGAGCTTGCAGACTTACCGCGGGAAAGCCTTAGAGAGTGGCACAAGCGGTTCCAGGTGAGATGCGGGTTCAATATCCATGTCCTGGATGATTTTGACCTTGGATCAATCAAAGACCCTTGGAAGAACACTCGGGGTACCGAGATGGAGCCTCGATATATATACCCGTGAGATCAAATAGGAATGTCCTTGATTCTGTCAGATATATGATGCTAGGATTGTCGGTCGGGTGTGAATTGGAGAAGTTGAAGCGCGCCCGTGGTGGTGGCCGGCGGGCAGTTGTAGGGCCTGTGGGAGGTGATATTATGGTGAGAGACGGCGTAGGGGGAGGGCAGGTTGGTCGGTGCGGAGAAGACGGTCGTCTGGGCCTCGGAGACGACGGGCACCGCGCCCGTCTGGCTTACCACGAGGGCGACGAGAGCCGCCGTCCGAGAGACCACGCGTGACACCATGGCACGCTTCGGCGTAAGTGAGCCATTTTTGTTTTGGAGGTTGTTTGGTCGTGTCGTGAGGAGTACTTGTGAGGATGGAACAAACAATTGGGGGCGGTGCGCATTCTTGCGTCTTATGATGAGCCGTCCAAGTCTCATCGGAAACTTCGGGAAGCTTTGTTCCTGATTCTGACAATCTCCCCCCTCAGCCGTCCCACTCCAACCTTACCCTGTTGCCGCTTCTTGGAGTTCGATCACGATAAGTTTCTACCTTGAGTATCATTTTCTAATCACTTACACGGTCAATCATCCCCCTTGATCGTTGTTTTCCAGCATCATCGATAGAGAGGTTGGCTGGAGAGTCGTACCCGCTGTCTTGGCAATATTTGAAACGCTTTATAACCGATTGACGGCCTCACCACTTACATGGAGAGAAAAGACGAGCCGGAGCCGCCGCAGACACCCGCTGGTAAAAAGATACCAAATGAGGTCGAAATTACCTCACTCGATTTCTGACGTGGTGCTGATTCTCCACCTGTAGTCAACACCACGGGATAGTGATGGTGCGGGCCAAGGAAACTATTAGCAGATACAAAGGGGTAATATGTCAAGGGCGTCTAGTCTCTATTGTCCACACAATTCAGCTTGATATACGGACCGTAGATATAAAAAAGAATAAAAAAGAACACGTAGCGAAGACCGTAATGCCGCCAAAGCACTGGAGATATCAAGCGTCAGTAATATCCCTACCAAAATCAAGTCGGAGTCATACCTGAACAGACCGTGAGATCGTCAAAACAAAAACAAGTCATCCCCGAAACCCCTTGCATAGCCCCATGCCCATCCATCTTAAATTTCACGCCGCCCAGCTCCACCCTCGCGCTGCGGGCAGACCCTTGTTAGCACATTGGATGGAGGTTAACGAAACAGCGGTGACGGCTTGAGTAATCAGTGCGAATGACGGTTTCGGATGGTTGATTGATCTGGATCTCCAGCAAGGCTTGTCGGCCGGAAACGGGATGCGTCGAGCAATATTTACCGTGCTCGGGTTGTCGTTCGGTAAGCGAAGGGGCAGCAGAAGACTGACATCAGATTCTCACGCGCCGCTCACGCAGGATTGCTCAGTTGGCATTGCAAATATTATCTTTATAAAGCAGGGTAGTTTTCGCCTCGCTGCGCCACGGACTCAGCTCTAGATGTCATATCCTATTGCTTCTCAGAATGCTGCGGAGAGCCTGCTGTAGTCGGCTGGATCTCGCTGCAGCTTTCAGCCGGGTTCCGGAAAAGAGAATCTTCGCTGTCATGATTTTTTGACCCGTTCTCCAAGCTGCTCGGTGACCCTTCGGTGTCCTCCATGGAGTTGATAGTAGCCAAAGTCCCTCCCCAGATGCTCCTTGTCGGATTCGGGGGCAACCCGCCTGTGTTGGAGATTGCGTTGAGGGACCTGTGGTAGGGCCTGCTCTTGTCGCTATACACGAGGCCGCGGAGGACGGGGATGCTGGCGGCGACGATGGTGAGGGCGGTCTCAACGTTTCCCCAGACCCAGAGGTCAACAGAGTCGACTGCATTTCATTAGTTGGTGTCAGTAATTAATTCCGGCAAGACGTGAGTGCCTTATGGACAGGGAGTTCCGCACCAAAGTCAGGAGAAAGCATGGCCGGGAATTTGGAAGTTTTGACGATGCCAATGATGCCAGCGCTGGACAAGATTAGAGGGTTAGTAAGACTCTGACACGACGACGGCGGTTTCCAAGGGTTGTGAACAGTCGAGACTACTAACACGATGCCCATGCTCATGCAGATGGCAACGCCAATCTTGTCCATCTTCCGCATCGTGAGCTTCCAGATGATCGTCCAGGGGAGCAGAGCGAGGATGATGTCCATGGCGGCAGAGTACGCTGGCAGGTGTCAGTCGTTGATTCATCAGGCAGGATTTGGGCATCTCAGTACGTACAGCCGGAAAAGATGTTGTACTTCATGAGCACGTCAGGAGCCCAGCAGGTCCCGGGAACCGACACATCCCACGCCTTTTGCACGGGCGTGCACTGGACCCACAGAAACAGGCCGGTGAGGCCGATAAAGATGTTCCCAGAGATGATGAGGAACCAGATAAAGGCCTTGGTGCGGCCCTCGGTGAAGCGCAGCAGGGTGACGGCGAAGCTGGTCTTGGACCAGATGGCGGCCGTGGGCGAGAAGGAGCCGGCGACGTTGATGTACATGAGAAGCTGGTTGATGTTCGCAAAAGGAAAGTCCCAGATGTGGCCGCCGAAGCCGAGACCAACCATGGCCGACAAGATGGACGTCTCGATGATGAGACATACCCAGGCGGCAATCAAGATGTAGTCATCCCACCAGAGGTTCTTCCGCCGCCGGAACTTAGCCCACAGACGGAGGGCGAGGAAGAGGGTGGCGAGAGCGCTCAGGGTCCAGGCGACGGCGTTCATCTTGACGCCATGGTTGTCGTGCGGGAGGCTCGCCAGCTGCTCCGGCGTCGGGGTGGCCCCGGGCACAAACTGCTCCGGCCGGGGCGGCGGCGTGCTCTGGTCTGCCATTGTTCTGCCGTGGGGGGCCCAGATGCGCCGTTGCAGGCGAAGTGGGGACGACAGTATGAGACTCTGGGAACGGCGCGGGCTGGGCAGAATGCACGATGGGGCCAGATAAGTACAGATCACCGGAACCCAACTGTGCTGCCAAACCCTGCGTCAGCTTACCATTGCTGTATCTATGTGCCCTGTCGCGTGCTCTCAGCGGCTGACTCGTAAGCTGCACGCGTCCGCCTCCCGCTGAAAGCGCTCCAATGATTCCACGGGGCGCCAGCTGTGGTGTGCCGCCTCCAATGAAAGTCGTCCCGCGGCAGGCGGAAAGCCCCGCCGCACGGACAGGCAATCTCCACACCGTCGCAGCAGCTGTCTGTCAAAGAGGAATGGGGAATGAAAGTTCCCAGCCACGCAGCCCGCACGCACAATCCTCAGGGCGGATCGTGCCGAGCTGCCTGCAACGATGGAATCCTGGTTTGGATTTCTTCTCGGAAAGCTTAATTTGACGCAGCGGCACTAGATGCAGTGCAAGGACACCACCCACCCGGGAGGGGGCTCGAGAGTCCAGCCTTCTCATTCAATTAGCCTTCCACCTGGGCGGGTCGAAAAAGAATAATACTACAGTCAGTTGAGGAAACAACAAGAGCGGGTGGCAGAATCAGAGGTCAAACCGGCAGGTTTTTGCAGGTGCTGAAGCCACGGGGGGCCAAAGCGTTTGTTTCAAGCCAAAGTTGCGGGATTGCAGGACTAGCGGGGAGAGTGAGCGAGATTCCGTCAATGCGCAGGTACGCCTCCCACCAGTCGTCAAATCAGACGGCGGCCTGTTTCAATCGTGGGCTGCAGGCGCTGGGGACTGACGTAAAACCCCACAGACTGAAAAGTACTCTAGGTAGTCTATTCGTCAACTGTTCAGCAGCTTGTTCCGCGTTATCACACAGTGGAATCCAGCTGGTGGCCTCAAGCAGCAGAGTTTGCCCCTGCCTGCGCACCCTGGACCTGCACACCCCAGACCGATTCTCGGTACCCTGCCTGCGTAACGTATCTGCAACGCAAACCAAAGACCTTCAAAAATCACAAGTCAAATCGACCATGTCTGCCTGCCTGCCGAGCCTGCGTACCCTACACCTGCTCGTACCTACTTCACACCTTGCACTTCGTCGCTGCGTAAAGGTTCTGGTAATTTAGCTTTTGTCAACGAGCTTCCTCCTCACCCTCCTCCTGACGCCCGTCCTGGTGGTCACCAATTGAACCATTTGGAACCGCGCTTTCTCAGAACGGAACAATGAACGCATGGCGATGTGTCCCTGTCCCTGTTCTAATATGTCACGGCCCACTCTCGTTTTGACAAGGAAGGTAGCCAGCACCTAGGAGTCGGCCGACACTGCCTTTGTTTTGGCGCACTTGCTCGGCCGAAATGGCTGGGCTTACTTGAATGTATTGATGTTTCTCGACAAAGGGGCGGATCCGCCACTGGGAAATTTCACGTCGGGGGTGATATGCTTGGCTGGACCGCTCGCTGAATCGCTGCTCAATCGCTCATCAATCGCTCATCAATCGCTCATCAATCGCTCTACCGTTCAATCGCTTAATCGCCTCATTGCTCGGTTGAGTTTGTTGTAGTAAGAAGGGAAGGAGGAAGAGAGGAAGTGGAAGGGAAGGGGGGTTGTTGTACGGAATGAGGATGATGAGGATGATGATGACGTTGATGATGATGACGATGAACTACCCTTATCGATAAGAATTGGAAACAGGGCCGAGAGCGGCCAAACGATCTCCATCATTTGTTTAGTTTGGGAGGCTCGAGGGAGGATAACCTTTCATGCAGAACAATCGGGTATGGGCTTGCAGTACGGAAATGCCAAAATGCCACTACCCTCCGGTTATGTAGACTGCTTGAATTACATCACTGGGGTTCCAGCCGGGCAACCAAATTGGTCCTCAACGAACGGCGTGGGCAGGCGGAATGAGGCTTGAACGGAATGCCAGGAGACCTAGTACGACAACAGGTCGTTCGGGAAGCCAAATGGAGTTTATTAGTAGAAGGTTTAATCTTTCTCGAAACGAGGCTAACAACATACGCTTCTGTAATAGCGTTGCATTGCAACTGGGAAGGAAGATCATCAGATTCATGGTTCATGCAGGAATGATAGGACTGATTGGCTGTGTAGCACTGCACTATCATCTAGGTAACAATACTTGGACCTGCGAGCAGCCAGTCAATCTTGCCATGCGGGCGGCAACTCGGTAGTTTAAAATAATTGGTCATTATAGTATCGAGGTCTCCAGTTTACATATAAACCTATACCATTTCCATTTTCAGGGTAGCGGGCACGGGAACAAACAAAACCAGGTGAAAGGTTTCCCACCATTCCACACCAAGTCGGGTCCAGGGCTTCGGAATCGGCACAGTCCCCTCAGCGTTGGTAGCCAACTTCGTATCAATATCGCATTGTGCCAAGCACAAGGAGCACCTACCATCTGTTGCCCGCGCCGCATTGAGCCACCTCCACTCCGGTGTTGGTCATATTCACGAAGGGGAATCTGTGTCGGCCGCTGTCAATGCCAAGACAACTGAGAATTCGATTCTGGAGGGGTCCTTAGAAAGGCCTCTTCTCGTCATATTAGACTAAGCAGGTGTAAAGTGAGGACAAAGATGAAGAAAATGACAAGACAGGCAAGTCTGCACACACGCTAGTCATCCGATCTCTCCCACTCTCCCGCCCGCAACAACTCGCTACTGCTGTTC
>Ga0247760_1000652_pt1 | contig 36644 bp, 38 predicted proteins | sample UWRJL171409R4_FD_179936 | JGI IMG/M metagenome (GOLD analysis project Ga0247760, IMG submission 179936) | Plant litter microbial communities from Arlington Agricultural Research Station in Wisconsin, United States - UWRJ-L171-409R-4 | ecosystem: Environmental > Terrestrial > Plant litter >... | reverse complement strand
CTGTGAAAAAACCTGTTTTTAAATAACAACCGTGGAATGGTGCGCTCACGTAGAGTTTGGTGTGGTATTTCCGCCATAAGAAAAGTCAGTTACTCTGTACCGATTCTCGCTACGAAAGGAACACGCTGTGCTGGTAGTTTTGCCGCACTGCTGCCGCAACATCTGTCGAAATCCTACAAACTCCCCAACACCTCGTTCAACTTCTCCCTTAAAAACTGTGCCTGCAAGTCCCTGACCTCCTCCCCTAGTGAATACCCCGGAAACAGCCCAAATGCGTGTGCCGCGCCAGGATAAATCTTGATAATCGCCTCGCTCCCGCTAGCCTGCCATTTGACGCCCATCAGAAGCGTATCATCCAGAAGCGGATCGGCTGTTCCGCAGATAAGCAGAGCTGGCGGCAATTTCCCTCCTACAGCGCCGGCAGCAAGTCCTGGGATATCCTCATAGAGTGGCGAGACTTCGGGCGTACGTCCCTTCTCAGAAGCTCCTTCGCCCAGGTAAGCATCGCGGAATTCAATCATGCTTTCTGTATTGATGAGAACGGGCCGGGAGGTGAGGACTTGCGTCGGTAGCCCGACGCTCAGATCAAACCACCCGTACGGCACAGTCACGCCTGCGAGACGGTGGTTTGGGCGCTCCCGGATGAGGTGGAACACGGCCTGGACCGCGAGGCAGGACCCAGCCGACTCGCCGGCTGTGGCGAGCAAAGGAGCATCAAACAGTACAGGGCCATGATCAGCCAGGTAAGTCGCTGCATCCTGGGCGTCGTGAAGGGCTGCTGGATATGGGTCCTCAGGCGCGAGACGGTATCCGACCGAGACGGCCGTAACCTGGCATTTGTTTGCGTAGCGTCGAAGCTCGCTGTCCCCACCACGGTGAGTAGCTATGACAAAGCCGCCTCCATGAAAGTGCATGAGAATAGCACGGCTGGGAAGCCCGTTGTCGGGCTTATAAACTCGTAGCGGAATCAAACGAGCGGCGTCACGCGAGGGTATCTCAGTGTCGTAGGCTTTGTCAAGGTAAACAGGTGCTGGGAAGATAGTCTCACTGCGTTCCAGCATCTCGCGGTATACAGCGGAACCCACGGCCGTCCATTTTGGTGCCTTTACCGTCGCTTGTTCGATGTATACATTGGTTGCTATCGTCTCCTCTGTGATATTGGCCGCGCTGAACCGGGACTCGTCAAGTGAGATGTCACTTGTGAGAGACATGGTCGATACCGACTGTCAGTGTGTAAAACCAGACTTCTTAATCTGAGAGAACGTCCAGACGAGCAAGCACATCTTCTTTTATTTATACCCAATCTCGTTCCAGGGGTGCACTTATTCTGTCTCGGCTCGGAGCGCCCCCAATTGCCGCTATGTCCGCCGACCTCCGGCTGAGACGGTAGCGCTGAAACCGAAACCCTTGCGGCGTATAGATACCCCAACTGAGAGAGGCCATTGGCCTTTAACTAGTAGGGGTGCGCAGCGGACGATATCATGTCGATGCCTGACTATCTTGACTAAGTCAGTTCATCGTCAGGCCGTAATGTAGGTAGGTAGCCACCTCAGAATGGCTCGGCACCCGTGTCCATGATCATTGCCCTGATCCAACCCTGACTACAGCGGCTCGGCGTGACGTCACGTGATTCCCCAGACATTGTCTGGCTTGGGCAGCCGACGGGGAAAAGAGGTCGAACTGTTAAACTACTGACCTGGCGGACCCGGCTTGCTTTGCACTGTGATGCCTATCAATCGCACGTCCAACTGGAGGCGGCGATGTCAAGAACCAGAGTTGCAAGTGACGGCCTCACAGGAGAGGCATTCAACAGCCTGCATGATGACGGTTTATCCACGCGGCGAGCCGCCAAAAGATGTAGCGACATCAATTGCCGATAGTATTCATCCCATATCTACTCAGATCCCTAGTTGATCCCGTCGGGCTGGTTGACTGTAAACCAAATGCCGGAAGCCGGAAGCCAGCTCCTGCGGAAGCGCAACAGCGGTGTTGCCTCGAGAGGAGAGGATGAAAAATGACCGCAATTTCGGTGTCAGTCCTGCACCATGCAGAGCCGCAGGCCAACCCTTCCTGAGGAAGCGGCAAAGCGCGGGAAGCAGGCTGCGGGGCTGAGGTAACTTGCAAGGCACCTCCTGACACCGCAAAATCACAGATGACAGCTGGTACCACTGAGGTCCACACGCCGTTTCGTTTCAGAGCGCTGCACGCTCCTTGTGGCGTGCTTATTTTCTGTAGTAGTTAAATGCAACTCTGTCAAGATTCCCAATCCCGTCATAAAATGTTGGAGCCGCAAAGTCCAATCTGCTCGCTGCCGCTGTCCAACGAACTTTGTGATGCAGTCCGCCATCCGACCTTGATTGTACATCCTCTCTGACGTAAACAGCTCTAGTCTTTTTTTTTTATCCTCGCAGCTGCCAAGTGCCAGGCGGCGCCCAGGTGCGTCCCGCAAGCTTTGCCAGTGTCCACTGGGACCAGGAAATCGGGGGGAAAGGAGGGGCCACGAGCGGCCCAGAAATTGGGGTTTAATCTCTCGCAACCGTGTCGTGAAACCTGCCGTCAAGTTGGGCCTGGGTACAATTAAATCTTGGATGATGCTGTGAGGGTGGCCCCTTTTCTGTGGAGGGGCGAGCGGGGCCCTCCCACTGGCCACGCAATGTTTGGTCCGGTGTCGTCGAGGGGCTTGCTGGGTCCCCACACCCGATCCTGGGCCGCTTTTCCAGCGACCAGCACCGTCATTCGAGAAAAGGGAGGGAGGCGCAAACGGCTTCTTCGTGAGCTGCAAACCTGCACCGCCCACAGGACAACAGGTCGACCACCCTCGGACTCCCGATCAAGCCCTGTCCACTCACGGGAACCCGGCGACGAGTTTTTGCAGCTTTTCTTTATCACCAAGACGCGGCCCTCGGCTCGACGCTCTGTTTTCGCCCTGTTTGCTCGTCTCCGCTGTCTCCTTTTCGCCCGTTTTCTCCCCATTTTCTGTCAGTCCACGGCTTCACCGTCGGGTAAATCGACCCAATTCCACATGGCCACACAGCTCGGCGCGTGATTGTCGCAACCCAGCTCCTCGCCTCGTTTGCAGACGCTGGCGCCACCATGTCGGCACACCACGATCCAGTTGCCCATGGGGCACAAGAAGACAAGAAGCCCTCGCCCGATACTTCTGACAAGGAGAATGTAGGTCGCACCGCTTCTTTCCTGTCTCAATTCCGGGCTGTTGACCCCCGTCGTACAGGACACGTTCGAAGATGCCGTCGATACTGCTTCAGTTCGCTCTCTAACCAGGCGCAAATCCTCAGTCAACCGCCCAAAGACTGGTGACGGCCCAGCTAGTCCCGATCCCGACGAGGATGTTTCTCCCGCTGCTATCACCACGAACCTTACACCCGAAAAGAAGAATCCCCACAGAATCTCCCAAACCTCGGATGCCTCTCTTGACAACGTCAATCTAGACGACGACCAGATCGCCGCTCCCCCTGTTCTAGCGCCCATCGCCAACCGACAAGCTGAACCGGCCCCAGACAAGCCCCCCGCCGAAAAAGAGCACAAGACGAGGTCATTCAGCAGCATTACCAGCTCTTTGCCTGCCATGCCATGGTCGCCCCCACCTCAAGCCGAGTCCCCAACCAGAAATACCCCGGCCCCAGCCCCCGCTCCGGCTCCCATTGGCAGGAAGCTGACCAGCCCCTTTTCTTGGTTATCAAGAAGTTCTTCCAAAGACCACACACCCGCGCCACCCACCGTCTCCCCTAGGAGGAATACCGCCAGCTCAGTCGCCACCCTCATGAGCAACCCTGAGATGATGCTGAGCAAACTGGAGGAAGAGAAGGACGGTGAGTCGGGGCCTGGCACGCGGGGCAGTCTAAAAGACCGTTTCAAGATGCTTCGGATGCGCGAGGAGGCAGGGATCACACTCGAGGATGATAAGGCTGGTGCTGTTGGTACTCCGGTAGTTATTCGAACAGGTGGTCCGGCTGCCAGTGACGACAAGGAACCTGGGCTGGCTCTCCAGCCCCCACCATCACCGTTGCCAGCGAGCCCAAACCCAGCGCTTGCTCCTGGAACAGCGTCTGGAGTTGCCGCTGGCCCTTCATCATTCTCAGACGCTCCCGTAGACTGGGATCTTTGGCAATCGGTTGTTTATGAAGGCCCTGCTGCTGTCGCTCGGACAAGTCCAGAGGAGCTAAACAAGGCCATCGCTACCGGTATTCCCAATGCCATCCGAGGCGTCATCTGGCAGGTTCTAGCTCAGAGCAAGAACGAAGAATTGGAGGTTGTCTACCGAGAATTGGTTGCCAGGGGTAGCGATAAGGAGAAGAATAGGCAAAGTAATGGGACATCCATTAGCGGAAATCTGAGCACCAAGGAGTCGACGTCGTCCGCGTCATCAGTTCATTCAGAGCATTCGACGGGTGTCAACGGGAATGGCGCACCATCGCCAACAGAGAAAGACACCGAGTCAGCCCTGAAGGCACAAGCCGTCGCGGCTGCCGAAAGGAAAAAAAAGGAAAAAGAGGACCTTGCAATGCTGCAAAAGCTGGAGAAGGTCATACGGAGAGATCTCGGCGCCAGGACCAGCTATTCTAAGTTCGCTGCCGCGCAGGGGCTTCAGGAAGGCCTCTTCGGCGTGTGTAAAGCCTATGCTCTCTTTGATGAAGGTGTGGGATACGCCCAAGGCATGAACTTTCTAGTCATGCCCTTGCTCTTCAATGTGAGTATGCCCCAACATTCATTGTACACCTGCTAACCCAAGGCAGATGCCTGAGGAAGAAGCGTTTTGCTTGCTCGTGCGCCTGATGAACCAGTACCATCTCCGCGACCTCTTCATCCAGGACATGCCGGGTCTTCACATGCACCTATACCAGTTCGAAAGACTGCTCGAGGACCTAGAGCCCGCTCTGTATTGTCACCTCCATCGCCGAGGCATCTCGCCACATCTCTATGCAACCCAATGGTTTCTCACATTATTCGCCTACCGATTTCCCCTCCAGCTAGTGCTTCGAATCTACGATCTCATATTCTCCGAGGGCCTGTCCGCCATCATCAAATTTGGAATAGTTCTAATGCAGAAGAACGCGTCTGCTCTGCTTGGCATGTCCGACATGGCCCAGCTGACCACGTTCCTCAAGGACCGATTGTTCGACGTTTATATCGATGCGGCCCCCTCTTCTCACTCAATTTTGGAGAATGGTTTCTTCGGTAGTAGTTCTTCTAGCATCGATAAGGAAGTATATCGTGCCGACCAGCTAGTCCAGGATGCTTGCGAGGTCAAGATCACGCCTGAGCTGCTCAAGACGTATGCGACCGAGTGGGAGGAGAAGACAAGGGTTGAGAAGGAACGAGAGACCGAGCTGGAGAATCTCCGTAATTCCAACGCCAGCTATGCTATCAAGGTACGACGACTCGAGGAGCGGATTGAAGCAGTGGATCGGGAACAGGCAACCCTTGCGACGGAACTGGTTCATACAAAGGTTGAGAATGAAGAGCTCAAGGATGAGAACGAGAGTCTCAGAGGCCAGGTTCAAGAGCTGCGGGTAGTCATCCAGAAACAACCAGCCGATATCGAAGCGGCATGGCAGCTAGAGCGAGATGATCTCATGAAGAGAAATGAGAAGGTTCACGACGAGAATCAAAGGCTGGAGAAGGAGCTGTCCGAGCTTGAAGATCAGCTCGTGCAGACGAAGCTCCGATATGCCGAAGTGAGTCTTTTGCCAAGTCTGCTCTCCTGACGCGTTTCTAATATACTGCAGATCAACTCGCAACACGAAACACTCACCCGCAAATGGACCGATTTGAAGCGCCAATTTAACTAATTTCCAGACTCGAGCCAGAGTCTGCTCTGTTCTACCACCACCCACCCCATGCATGCATATATAGGAAGGAGAGGCCTCATGAAAACACAACCCGGCGTTGGAAGAAAGGGATGCGAGAAACAAAACAAAGTCGGTAAGATAGGTACAACGGAGTAGTGTCTAGATAACAAGTTACCCTTGTCGTGAGACTGTTCGTCTTGGCACTGTCCAGGGTTAATCTGGAGAAATATCAGTGACAAAAAAACACCTACAGGTCAATTTCCAAGTAAGCCTCAACCAGGCGCATTTCCAGACGTGGTATCCGGCACGTAGAAACTCAAACAATCGCTAGCCCAATGAAACTCTAATCCGGGACCATAGATGTTTCTGGCTGAGATAGGATTAGATTCTAACCTTCAGACTGGAGCGGCGATTTGACGCTTGGTTCTGTTTCTCAGGGCGACGATTCCAACATTGTGCCTTTCTTTTCGCATCCCGTCAAAACCCACCCTCGCTGAGATTCTCATCAGTTGTAGGGCCATTACCCCATTGCTTGTCAGAGGACCCACTAACTGAGATTGGAACGTCCATGGTCGTTTCAAGCGCTTCCACTAGACACGAAGTCTTCTTTTAGCTGAAAGGCCCAGACCATTAATGATACACCTTTCCTGTATCTCCTCCCGCTAGGGTGTCGATAGTGAAGATGCCGTACTGAAACAGTCGCAGAAATATCACATCTCGAATCTCTCAAGAATAGTGCGGTAAGATGAGGGGCACTGGATTCATATTTACATACCTGTCTATCTATGTATTCTATACAAACAGAAAGCCCCAGCTGGCGGGGCCCATGTCCACCGTTCTGAATTACTGACTCTACTCGGACACTGTTTGCTTGCTTTGGCGTTGATTTGTCCATGCCAAGCTTGGTATCAACACAGTCTTCTCAAATGCGCCTGACACCTGGCTAGATTTCTAGTTGGACGTGAGTCTCGAGGGTGCGGGCATAGTAACCACCCGACGATCAGTATTACCTCCCTTCACTGGCAGTATTTAACAATCACGGCGACGGGATATCGCGAGTTACACGTGGCTACGGCCGGTGTAGCGGTTTATCATGAGACTGTAGTAAACATACTTAGATGCCTAGGTATTATGAAGGCGGTTTTTCGCCTGCTTCAACTCACCCAACAAAGGAGAGCTCGCTCGTTGAGAATACCGAATTAAACCCAGTTAGCTACCCCGTATAGGTAGGTATTCAATAACCAAAAATGCAACATCCGCATGACATGGCATCGTGAGGGGAAAAAAAAGAAACGTCCTTCACGGTACGGGACAAGGCAATCGCTGTCATCCATTTCCCACACTCCAGGCATGACAGCGATTCATGAAGGAAACCACTCTGTCCCTCGCCTCCCTCCGCTGCAAGCCCTAGCCCGACCTCTCCCGACGAAAAGAAGGCTCAGGTTTACCGGCCGCGGATGTGCAGCCTCGGCCAGTTTGGCGGCACCGTGGGCCAGTGCTACGGATGGGCAGATATACCTGCCACCGGCAAGGCTGCTTGTGGGCGGGCAGGGAAACGTACAGGGCTTTGGGTCTTGGTAACCCGAGGCGCCCGTGGGGCTGTCACTGAGTTTTGCTCTGACGAAAACGAAACCCCCATCTTTCATGCTCACTTCGATGCCGAGAATGGGGAAGGCGTGCAGAGCTACGGCACCTTTCGCTGCGAGTGGGAGGGCAGGACCAAGGAATGGCTGCTCTTTAGGAGGGGCACAAGAGGCAATATATGACTTCTAGCGGTGTCCCGGGAAGGTGTCGGGTCGAGACTGGAGGCGCTTTCTCATCAGGTAACTGAGCGTGAAGTCACTTCGGGACCACAGTTGTTGCGGTAGCCGTTGAATGACGGCGGGAGGGAGCTGGGGAGGTCAGCCACGGTGAAGATTTGGCATGAGGACCGTGAAAGGCCATAGCTAATCAATTTTTAATGTTCCGAGTCTCGGTGAAACAGCTGACAGCATCCTGAGCATCATCAACTGCAAATCTTGACGCAGGAAGCACCTATTGAAATCCCGATAACACATCGAGAGGCTCATCTGCCCGCACAAAATGCCAAGCAGATTCCCTAGCTACCAAAAGAATTAGAAATCGACCACTAACTCAAGTTGGGCGAACGACCTACCTACCTACTGCTATGTGCCTTATCCAATCCGTATTCTGAGAGGCGGTTCTCAGCTATTTTGTACCTCCGGACCCCGCTACTGGCTGAGCAGCTGAGCAGAGCCCAATGAGGTCTGATGATGCGCTCTCCACCGTCGCTGTACGCCTCAGTCGGTCTGAAAACAGCCCGCTTGGTGTTCCATATACTTTGCTCTTCGGCTTGGCGTCTCCAGGTGACCTCGTTGTGGTTTTGAGTGTCGTTCTTGGCGTTGCGTTGTAGCAAGACGCGCAGGGGCAGACGGCACCTGGCATATTTGGTTTCTTGCTTTTGTATTCTCACAGGCGGGTTTCTGTGTATCTCGAGTACGAGAAGGTGCAGCCTTGCAGGGAAGGGCTGCCGGATGGCGTCTTTTCTCACTTGGCAGCTGAGGACGGGTATCGGGATGTTGAATTTCAGGTTGACAAAGAACCAAAAATCAACCAGAAACGGCCGTAGAAAATACATGTCAACATATTCCCAGCGAGGTTGTGCGCCCTCATATACCAGCTCGCCAGTCTCGCGCCAAGCCAGCTTGAAGAGGTCAGCTGCAACATTCCTATCACGACCGCTATCTCACTAACACGGCTAGCATACACTAACACCAACACGCTCGCTTACGAGCCGACGATAGGGAAAACTACTGCCGACTTTGACCAGAGAGACACATAAGTTTTACTTCATTTTTATATCAGAGCCAGTCTTGTGTGTATATGTCGAACCCTTTTATTTTTTCCCTCTTTGTTGGGCACATTCAGATGCCAGAGGGAGGAAGACAAACTCTTCACGCCGCACTTTTAAGCATTGTGACACTGCGGCTTGCCAACCTTGCATCCCGTTGACCACCCCAGCGCCGAGGTGCGATTCGCTCGTCCACGTTTGCAAAGATTAGGCCTAGAAGGTCTAGAACGCTGGGCGTGCCTCACTCGGTTGATTCTTTCCCCCTTGGGTTGTCGTGCTTCCGCGTCACCTTTGTAGGTTCCTCGCATCGCCTTATCACGGGATACTACTGCCTCTAGGTACGAAGTAGACAGGTACCTAGCTCTTTGTGAGGTGGTCGCGCTGATCCAGCGAGTCGCCCAGTTTGCTGCTCGGAGGGTACATGTAGCCCCAGGGCCGAGTCGGGCATCCCACGCCATGGGTTTACCCCGCTTGTTGGTCAAACTCCTCCCTCCGCACCCAATCTGAGGTAAAGTAACGTAAAAAAAGGTGCAGCAAACCTCGGGTGCCATCCAGGCTGTCGGAGTCGCTCATGCTCCACGGAAGGGAAGGGAAGCCCCGCATTTCTACCAACAACACCCACTACCACTTCCATCTATCCCCCTTCCTCTCCGAAACACCCAGCCCATGCCAACTTCCAGAGCTGCCAGAAAACCCGAGTAGACAGATAGGAGGTACCTTCTATCTACCTGGCGGATCACCCCCTCATATTCTCCGAAGACCCGTCTCATATTCCCTCCGTACCGGGACGGGACACGTCAGTTAATATACTTGACATTCTTGGCGATTTTCCGGCATGTTGGGAATGCAAATGGGAGAGATAGGCAAGACCAGACCTCACGACTATACCGGATTTCACAAGACCCTGGACCGCAAATGTTTCTCGGCCAGCTCGTCTCGGAGGTCACTTCACCTTTCTCAACTCGTCTCTCCTTCCCTCCCTCGTGTATCTCATTTGAATTGCCGTTCTCCCTTCCCACGGCCTCGCACAGAACAATTCAGGAACACAAAAGATTATGCCATTTGCCAAGTCTAGTTTCCGCTCCGCCTTCTTCGCGAAAAGACACAAAGAGTAACACATGCATCAAGATTTGACAATGAAAGAAAAACCACCCGCCACCGCCGCCAAGCCTACCGTTTTACGAGATGTAGAAACGGCTTTGGACAGGACCTATTGTATGTAGTACAGGGAGAGAGAGAGAAACCCCAATAAAAGCCAACCCTCCGCTCGCTTTCCCCTTTCCCAGATCTATAACAGATTGATGATTTGTTTGATGCCCTGTTCCCATTTGTTGGTCTCGCTTTCTGCCTTCCGTCATCTTCCCATTAAATGCCAAGCGTAAACTCAACGCCAACGTCAATATCACGAGCTAGGAAAAAGAAACGCCAATGTCAGCATACCACCGCCCGCAAAGCCTCCAAAGAAGGAAAAAAGGAAGTCAATATTTCCACTTACCCATCTTGACAACCTTGGACAGCTGCACCGCCTTCTCGGCAGCGCTCTGTAGGTCATCAATCGAGAAAATCTTTAGGCCCGAGTCGTTGATGATCTGGTGAGCATGCTCCATGTTGGTGCCCTGGAGACGAGCAATGATGGGGATCTTGAGGTTGAGCGTCTTGACTGTGTTGATCAGACCATGAGCAATAGCGTCGCACCGGACGATGCCGCCAAAAATGTTGACGAAGATGGCGGTAACCTTCTGATCACTGGTGATGAGCTCAAAAGCCTCCTTGATGGCCGCAGGAGTAGCACCACCTCCGACGTCGAGAAAGTTGGCCGGCTGACCACCGTTTAGCTTGATAATATCCATGGTAGCCATGGCAAGGCCGGCACCATTGACCAGACAGCCAATGTCACCGTCAAGCTTGATGAAGTTGAGGCCAGACTGGGCAGCCCGCACCTCCTCGGGGTCCTCCTGTGTCGTATCGCGCCACTCAAACATCTCCTTCTGGCGGAACTCGGCGTTGTCATCGAAGCCAAACTTGGCATCCATGCACATAACCTTGTGGTCTGACGTCTCCGAGAGAGGGTTGATCTCGATCTGAGTAGCATCCTTGTCGAGGAAAATCTTGTACAGCTTCTGGATCGTATCATTGGCGTCCTCAATGCATTGTTCGCTGAAACCGAGTTTCGCGGCGATACCGCGAGCAATCTCGTCCGTGACACCTACATTGATGTCAATGTAGGTGGTATTGATGGCATCCGGGTTCTCCTTGGCGACACCCTCGATGTCCATGCCACCCTGCGACGACGACACAATGACAGGGCCTTGTGAGGCTCGGTCCATAAGGACGGCGAGGTAGAATTCGCGGCGCGCGAACTTGCGCTCGCAAATGTAGACGGCATTGCACAGACGGCCGCCGGCACCCGTCTGCTTGGTGATGAGTTTGTGACCGATCATCTGCTCGGCAAACATCTTGGCTTCAGTGGGCGAGTAGATGACGCGAACACCACCCTTGAGCCCATTGTCGAAGCTACCCTTGCCACGACCGCCAGCCAGAACCTGTGCTTTTATCACCATATCCTCGGTACCAATCTGTTTCGCGACGGCTTCGGCCTCGGCAGCCGTCTTCGCGACGGCACCCTTGGGGACGCCAATGCCATACTGTTTGCCGTTCGGCGTCAGATGAGATCTCTCGGGAGAGGCTGAAGCGGGTGAGACGAACCTGGTTGAGGAGATCCGCAGAGAGGTACTCGTGAATGCTGAGGGCTCTCCGTTGTTGTGCGGCACCGGGAAGTCTGACAATAGGCGACACCTGCATGCAATTGAGTCAGGTCCATGATTGATTGCGCGAAAACGTGGTCGCGAAACCACGAAAGAAAGGTTGTGCTGACCTTGGGAGCAAAGGCCGAAGCCAACGCGCGACTGCGACCAAGTCTGAACATGATGATTGATGTGCTCGCCGATTGTCGAGACGGAGGGGAGATGGATGGGTGAAGGTTTGCAAGCTCGCAGCAGCCCTCACTTTTTTCTTCTGGGTGTCGAAATGACGCTCGAGTGGTTGCTGGGCGCCGCGTCGCAGAACTGGATTCAGAGCTCCACGGAATCTCCCGAGCCAATAACCGACCGTCCAAAGCGCACCTGCACCAGCTGCGTGACCCGACTATCTCCGCCAACCCGGGTCGGCATCAGGCAGTCTAGGAAATGCACCACCGAGTTTGTGCTCTCGATGCCTTACAAAACTGAATCATATACATTTTGAATCTTGACCGTCTCCGGCAGTGGGTACGCATCACCTCCAAAGTCGGCACCCACATCCAATTCCCCAACTATCCCGGATTCCCAGGCACATACTTTAGGCTTGCTCGTCAGTTAGACATAGGTATCTAGGTTCGGTGGGGGTAGTCCAAATTCTCTCCAGTCGGTGCTTTATGGGCCTGGAAATCAATAACCACTTGGCCTAGCGCATCGCTGTGAACATGCGTGTACATTGACGATATTAGATATTGGTAACGCTGAGCCCTAGAATGTCAATCCTGTACTTCGTAAGCATATTCCCGATACAGTTGGAAGTTGCATATCTGTTTTGGTCTTGTGCGCGTGCTGGAAGCAGTGAACACCTTGTTAAGTGGGCAGTGCATTCCAACCTCTGAAAGATTGTTCGCGTGCGACTTTGTGGGTATCGAGGAGGAGTTTGCACAAGATATGAACAGCTTGGAAGTTGTTTTGCAAGAGGTCAAGGCAGATTATTTAGACTTTACTGCGTAATTCCAACATTTAAGGCCTTGAAATGTACTTGTTAAAACCTTGAACATTGTGATAAAGGCCTTAAGTTTTCATTGTCAACCCCTCAAAAAATAGAAATCAATGTTGGGGTGGGTTGGCCTAGAGGCTGCAACCAAGCCGTGAAGTACCACGCAAACAATCTTTCAGGGGTTGGACGGAACCAGAAGGAACCCACTTGTTTTTAAACACCATCTCAAAATTTAGCAGCCAAGCAGCTCACTGACCAACAACATCCTGAGCTCGCTCACTGAACTGCCTCAGCCGCTGCAATTTCATCCATGTTTGACACCCTTCATTTTATTCGCGTCTTCAAACCGTAAATAAAAATCAATCCAATCCCATAAAATGTCATCTTCCCAGGCCCCCGTGGCCCCCAACCTCGACGAAGTCTTGAACCGCATCTCGCTCGGTATCAGCAAACAAGCCCGTATCCTTGAGACATTCAGCAAGCACCGCCAAGCTAGCACCACCAACACCAACGGGGCCATCCACGGGACCACCAACGGAATTTCCCGAAAAGGCTTCTCCTCCCTCTACTCGCAACCCAAATCGCAACCGCAAAGCCCCAAAACCACCACTACCTCGAGCAGCAAATATGACCCGGACGCCGGCCTAGCCGAAACCTTCAGCTTTCCCAACACAGGCTTAGGCTTCGTCCCCGTCTCATCTGACGCAAGCAAAGGAGGCTCCAAATTCAAAGAGGAGCAGAGTCTCAAGACGCGCCTGCTTGGTCGTGGGCATGATAGGGAAAAAGCGCAGTCTCAAGGGAAAAAGCGCGGCGCGGCAGCGGCGGATAGTGAAAGTGAGGAGGATTTAGGACGGAGCGCAGTGGGGAAGTCAATGTTGAATGAGAGGAAGAAGCGAGCTAGGGCGGAGGGGGTGGTGTTGATGGAAGTAAACCGGTGGGGGAGGGTTGGTGCCGGCAGGGAGAGGTCTGTGGCGGAAGAGGGGCAAAGTGCCGAGTCTGGGGTTCATGGTAATGGGAAGGGGGAAGGCAAGCAGAGTGTGGATGATGTTGCTGCTGGGGAGGGAGATATCTTGGGGCTTTTGAGGATAGATGGGGCCGCTGAGGGAAGAGGGGAGGAACGAAAGAAGAGAAAAAAGAACAACAACAAGAAGAAAAAGAAGAAGAAGAACAAGAAGACTGAGGAAAGTTGAGTTTTGAGCGTGGTCACGCGGGGATCAAGACCTGGAGGTAGACACCCGGCTTCTTGGCTCCATCAGCGACAACAGGGAAACGACAATAGGGACAGGCAATTCCATTGCTTAGCTACGTGTCTACTGGATGAAAACCATAACTTGACCTTTGTGGGGTCAAAGAAAATAGAGACGCATACAACAAGATTTTTCTTAAAAATTGATGATCACAAAAGAATCAGTTACGCGGAATTGAATCCTGATACACGGGTGAGCTGGGGGAAGCAAACGCGTAAATCAATCTACCACTGCGCCATGCCCGAGGAGAGTTTTTGCAGGTTTTGTAGGCATGGGGAAAGTGACCCTATCCTATACAAAGCATGGTTCGAGCAGAGGAACTGCGCTCAAGGAGGCCAGAAAGTAGTCAGATCCATCGGTCGTTGACACAAGGTGGTACTTCCAGCCTGGATCTCACCCAGCAGACGGGAACTCCAAGTATAGCGCATCGAGCACAGCGAAACAAAGCGCAGAACAGATGCAATGTCAAACACATTACTTAGTGCAATATTCAGCAGTATGCTTACCTACGAAATCCTGCCCACGTTTGCTCCAGACATAGATCGTCTTGGAAGTACAAGCAATTCTTTTCCCGCCATCGTACAAAGCGACCAACTTTCAGGCAGGTAAATATCTCCTTACCTGCAGACCACCATATAGATAAGCGAAAGAGGGGTTTACAAAAAAAAACCGACAAAAATCGAAACCCTTTCCAACCTCAGCCACGCTAGTCGAATAGCCAATACCGCTACTCCCGCCAAGATGGTATAGTAAGAACATTGTTCCATCCAAACAGGGGGAAAAAAAACCGGAACACAAAATCCAACGAGGGTCGAGAGATGTAGACAGGTAGGCCGGCATCGAACCTTATCACGCCATGAATTCGTGAGTTCAGATCATCCAAAAGGCCTCCCAGTGTCGACATGAGGAAAAAGAAAAAACCAGCATGATAGCATGCTATGTGCACCCAATTAGATACGTATGTCGTCAATTGTCTCCCAGAAGTCGTTAATATTCGGCCGTAAGATGATTAGGGATTCATATCACACGTCTATCGAGACGAGAAGACTCGGGAGGGCGAGGGCTATATGCAAATGGAGGAGGCGTTGCCCCTAGCGCAAGTGCTCTAGAGGCACACGACATCATTGAAGCCGTTTCCGCTTGCGGTCGTCGTCACCGCGTGGATCCAACTCATCTTCGTCTTCTCTCTCGGCCGTATCCGTCGGATTGAGGATATGAGCCATGCTTCCTCGCCTAGTTGGCGGCGCCGAGTTATCCCTGACTGACAGATTTTTGTTGTCGCCCCGATTGGCAGAGGTCCATGACCAGCTCCCGAAATTGTCAACCGCCGGGGCGCCGTTGGCAAAGGGAGGTGGTGGAGGCGTCGTAGGTCTCGAATGCGGTCGCGATAAGCCCTGGAAAGAGTAATGAGAGAGGGAGTCGCGAATCCGCTGGTCCTCAGGAACCGGTGCCCGGTTGGGTGACGAAGGCCACTGCGAAGATGGCGGCCCCGACGCAAACGGCGGGGGATTGCTCGGCTGCCAGCCGTGAGCGCGAATGTCGGCCGACGTGTGACGACGGGCCAAACTACTTGGAGGCAACTCAACATTCGCCAAGGGATGTGGCCCAGGCGGTGGAGGTGGTGCCTGGGCACGTAGAGACGACGGCGACGACTGTGTGGTGTTCGCGCCTATTGAGCCATATGGGCGACGGGTGCTGATCGACAAGTTAGAAGGCACCGGTGGGCGGTAGTAGTTTGGTTGGCGGGATTGGGGAACCGCGAGATTGGATCTTCGAGGATCGTCTTGGGGCAATTGCCGTGGGGAGACCGGAGCATTCTCGATATTGGAAAAGTAGCTGCGGGAGCTGGCGAAAAGCGGCTCGTGGGGTTCCTCCAAGGACCGGAACATGTCCATTTGCCGCTGGACCTCGAGCTGCAAGGCGGAGACTGGGGCAAATTAGGCTATTCTGGTACCAAAAACTTAGGGTATGCAACCACCTACCGTCCCGGTGTATCGGGTTGTCAGGGTTTGGTGCAAGGGCAAGCACCGCCTGTGATAGTTCGCGATTAAATTGGAGCAATCGAGACACCGTGTCCATGATAGTCTGGTGCTTGACGTGCATGAACTGTGCGTTTTCCTCGTGACGCTGGAGCCGACTGCTCAATTCGTACAGCGTGTGCTCGATACCGTTAAGCCGGGGATCACCCCCTTCCTGCATAGGCGGCATTTGCTCCGCGGGGGTTCCCGGCTGCGATGGTGGTGGCTTCTGGCTGCTGAACTCTCGGTGTACTAGCGCATGTCGCGAGGCACGGCGTTTGATCTCTCGCAGTCCGACCAGGTCTCCGCGTTTAAAGTTGCCGTTGCCGTGCTTAAACTCCCACAGTGTCGCATCTGGCGTGCCGTGCTGAAAAACATCGCTGACTTTGTGGAAGCCGTACATATTAAGCTGTCGCACAAAAGACGAGATGTTGGTGTGCTTGAAGTATTGCCTGCTTCTGGTCAGAAATTGCGCTCACGACGTACACCATGAAGAGACTCACGCTAGGACTTTGGAGAACTCATGCGAGGGCTGCATAACGAAACTCTCGGCCGTCGGCGTCCACGCGATGAGGTGTGATATCGTCTTGTCTTCCAACATGCTGCCGTCGTCGTTAGTACCCTGAATCGGGAGCAAGCCAAGGGGCTGCGTACTTGTACAGCTTGTGGATAAAGGCCGTCTGCACAATCTTGGGTTGGTGGACCGCCGCCGCCGCCGCCACTGGCGCGGGCATGATAATGTTGTCGGCGAGTGGCTGTTCGCCCGAGGCGGCTTGTGGCTGCCGTTCACCCACGCCGTTGACATTGACATCGCTCTCGGGGCTTTTGGTAGCTGAGGCGGGCGCTGACGAGTTGGTAGGCGTCGTGATCTCCATCGGCTCGCCTGGCGAGGGAGCCGACATCTGGATCGTGGGGGTGATTATGGGAATCGTTCTCGCACCCATTGGTTCTTCTGGGCCGTCAACCAAGTGATTTCTAGGCACACTCTCAGTGGCAGTGGCCATCTGCCCTGCGACAAAAGTCAGCTAACTGAGGTCCAAAGGAGCCACAAGAGGAAAAATCCGCCGAGGGACCCGCAATAGCTCTAGCAAAAACGGCGGCGCATGCGGGCGTTCCAACGGTCACCTCTCAGAGATGTAAGTGATCGTACCTCATTGCTCCCGGCGAAACTTCAATCGTCTGCGTATGTAAAACGGCCAGTACGGGGCGCCGTGTCTGCCCTTGTTCGTGGCCGCAGTCGTTTCCTGGTACCTCCTATCCTCGGTGGCATCGACCTGATCCCACGCTCCTCCAACCGCAAAACTTTCTCCTACGGGTCGCGGCAACGTAGTTCCTCGCACTCTCCTGTTCCAGGCAGGTATGCTCGCCGTCGTCGGTGGGCCGGTCGGTCGGCTCGGGTCAATGGTAGTTATGGGCGCACTGCAAGAAGGGGGGTGGAGGGGAAGGAGAGGCAGGTTCGGAAGGAACAAGTGGAGCGGAAGGTGTTCTTTTTTGTCTCTGGCGTGGTGGCGCAAGGACTCGGGGCTAAAGCGACCAGGTCCTCTGCGCAGGCTGGCTGATTGGCAGGACTGGAGACGATCCGGGGTGGGAGGCTTTTGTCGTCAAGGGGGGCGTGTGCAATCGCAACTGTCGAGTCCAGTGCCAGGAGGGGGGGAAGGTTGTATCCGTGCCGGAAGGCTTGACACAGGGCCTCTTCTCCAGTGCAAGCAAGTCGCAGCGAGTGGCTTGTGCGCGTGAAGGGGCCGCTCCGGAAGCAATGCAATGGTGAGGGGTACAGGGGTTCGGCGGATGCAGGCGGTAAGGTAAGGTAAGTGGTACCTTGGACAGCACACTCTGCGATGTGGCCCCGGCGTTTTAGGCTTGGGGTGGTCTCGCAGATGCTGTAGTGTTGTCGATCCAGCAGTGTTCCAGAAGCTCCGTTAATAGCTTTTGATGACACCTCACCCAGAACTCTCTCCCACGCGCCGGCAGACCACAGGACCGACGGAAGGGAAATGAAAATCAAAGCAGACCGGGAAAGAAAGCAAAACGGTTGCACTTAGAAAAACGGGAGGGATAACGCGGAGATCGGAACACTGACCATTGGCAGAACTGGACAGAGACAAGGAAGCAGCAACAAATGCCAAGCGAAGGGTGTCGACAAGGACCAGCTTGTTAGCGGCATGCGTCTGGGGGACGGAGCTTGACCAAGTTGGGGATTGCTGGCATAGACCATCGCATTGGACTGGATTGCAGATTTGCAATCTTCCATGCTCCCATCGGTACTACAACTTTTCTTTTTCAACCGTCGACACGCGAAAACCAGGATGCGTGCATTTTAGTTCCCGCAAGTGCCGCAACACCAGATTGGCCGAAGAAGTTGACCAGTCTGCTCTTGCTGACAGCGTTGCGGCATCGGAAATGTTGCGCAGGAGGGCCAAGGACGCCGTGGCTGGCCAATCGTGAGCCTCCCGAACGCACGGAGACGGAATGGGGGACGAGGCGCTGAGACCAAGCCAACCACAACGACCGAGCACTAAGACAGGATTCCGTTTTGACCAGCCAAGGAACCTGGAACTGGCGAGCATCAATTGTCAATAATTTTGGACCGGTTAGATGCACAAGACGGCGCAGACAGAGCGTGATGGGGGCCAGGGGCCATCCACGGCTGCGCCATGTTTAGCATCGATGCGTCTCGAGTCAGGCGTTTGCCACAAAGGTGAATGGGTTGGCTGTGGATGGGATGCTCACAGCGGCAGTCGGGACTATGGCCATCTAGACCCTCTTGTAGTGCGGTTTCCAACTCTGTGCGGCGAAGCTTCAGTCGGGGCAAAGAGGAGGACCTGGATCATGACACACGGCAATCCGTGCGGCCGATGCGCGCTATTCTACATTGTATTGTGATGTATCCATTTCCCTGTCATCTAGTGTCGGGCCCGGATAACTGCCACAGCTGAAAAGGACTACACTGCGGAGTACTACTATCTAGGACATAAAGGTGAAGATGGTCGACGAAATGCGGGGCCTTCCTAATGGAGAAGTTGCGAGCAATCTACCCGCGAAATCGCCGCCGTTGCCACCTTAGCTGGATCTATTCTTGAGATGTCCATATTAAGTGTGGGCTAGGCAAGGAGGCACCTGGCGTGTGGCAGGCCATGTGTAACTGCCAATTACAGCAAGGCTGCGCAGAGGAATTTGGGGGTAGTTACAGCCCACGACGTCCACGACGTCCACGATCGATCCATAATCTTCCGTTTCAACCTTCGGCCGACCTAGCAGATTTAGTAGCGACTGGTGGGGACGAAAATGGAAAACGGCCGAACGGCAACAACCTAAGGCCATCATTGATGGCAAGTGTACTCCGTGCAGTCACACATCCGGCAAAACAACACTGCGCGCCCTCAGCTTCATTAGGTAGGAACCAACTCGAAGCCGGTGCTGGCTAATATTGACGTTAGTTGGCTGGCTATGGATCCCACCAGCTGCACATGGAACCCGGAAGATGGAGAGGCGCGCAATCCGACACTGCGACGTCGGGATTCAGCAGACCACTTCCCTCAATTTAAATCAGTCTCTGATTTTGCTTATCCCAGCTGTTTCTTGTGAGTTGCGAGTGTTGAGCTCAGGTCGGTAACGGAGCAAGGGTGTTCCTGGTTTGAATTGTGCACCCTGGTGGGTGGCAGCTGCTTGTTGAGGAACTGGGCGCTGGTGTGATGGAACCAGGGACCCAGAGATCTCACCCAGCGCATCTCACATCGGCCGGTTTGTAACCATGCTCGCCTGGCCCGGGCCCCAGCTCCACCCCTACCTAGATACCGAACCAGCACCATCGCCCACCGTCCTGTTCCCTCCCAGCTGCCAATTCACACGTCGAGGAAAATGCAGCGAATGGCAAAACCAAGGCCAGAGGTGTCGCAGGCGCGCACTGCACCGCGCAGGCCCGGCTGCAAGCGAGAAGGCGCAAGACCCCTGAAATTTCGTCCCATGTTCCCCTTACTCTTTCTCTGACGGTGACGGTCGACAATAGCGGTGCCTGTTATAGGCCAGGCCGCTGCTGTCGCCCAGCCTATGACGGCAGCTCTTCCGGGTCGAGCGTCTTACAGCATCCCCATTGGGCTGGTGCCGGAATTTTGCACATGGTCCGCATGAATCTTGAACGCTCAGCTCACCTACAGGTTAGGTTCATTGCGCCCACCAAAAGAAATATCCGATCTTTGAGCGCCCTCTTCCTCCTTCTCGACGGGAAGGCACCTATATTGCCGGTTGGCTTCGACATCCGATCTTTCAGCCGTGCACGTCGTCATTCGTTTGTTACGGCACACGTTGGGGTGAGAGTGTGTCGCACAGGTCGGGAATCTGGTAGGCTCAGACATCGGCAAGGCCTCCTGCTCCTTCCGCTGTCCGTCCCGGATGGAACTAGCTCTGGACGAGCTCTGGGCGACGTCGCCGAGTTTTTGCTCGACCATAGACGCACAACGGCCGGTTTGGGCGAAAGACGTCGCGGCGTGCAACGTCAAGAATGGGAATGGGAATGGGAGCGGGGCTCTACGCAACCTCGCGGTCTGAGCCCGGTGAGGATAGAGAGAAATCCCATGTTTCACACTTCTCTTCTAGACACCGTGGGAACTCGAAACGCATGATCACCTACTTCCTCTATTTCTCCATGCGGCATCCACGTACTGAGTGCCCCCCTATAACGGATGACAATATAAGTCGAAGCCTCCGGTTTATTGCTCGTCCACCCTTGTCCGGCTGGGGAAGAGGCATACCACAATACCACCTTCTTTTCCCTGAGCGCCTACCGTCATAACCCGTCATTATCACCTGCCACTCAACTCGCGCCTCAGATTGTCCAGATCTGCCTCGGGTTGGCGTGCCGTCAAGTCGCCGATCTTACAGGCGCCGTGGACCAGGCAGCAGAATCCATAAGGTCTCTCACCCTCGCGATACTACGATACATCGACTCTCGCCATTCCAGCCGCCTTCGCAAGTGTATTTGTGATCCACGGCGGAATTCTACGCGAAGCTTATCACAGTCTCAGCTGCTTCCTTCCCAGGTTTCCACCTACCTTCTCGAACGTTGAATGAGTTGCTCGTCCAAGGTTAGCCACAGCATGCACAACAAAAAAATCGACAGCAAACCTGCGACATTCTTACCATCCCTTCCTTCGCCAAACATCGGCACTTTGTCTGTTCTTCCACCAATACGGGAGCCCCTCGGACAGTTCATATCCACCAGACGTACCTTCGCCTACCGAACCCATCCGGCTTTGATGTCCGCCCGGGCGTTACCGCGGTTTGGGTGCCTGTCCATGTCTGACCGCGCCGCCACATTTCGATTGCGGTAACTAATTCATCGGTGGGGTCTAGTTGGCCGAGGGCCTGACGGCACGCCATGACCGGTTTTCATTCTCTTCCGTCTTCGGATGGCACCCGCCTCTTAGGCTCACACTCCCTATCGTCGGGTTTTCTGAGGTGAGTACTTAGGTGAGGTGTCGGGGGCGGTAAGCTTGGCTCCCTAGAACACCCTTGTTAGTTTTCGAGTCCGTACTACCATCACTTCCACCTGCGACGCTCTCTTTCCTGGCTACCTGCGGCCAGGTTCTGGATAAGTGCTACTACGGAAGCTTCCTGACCGGTTAGCCAGGCGATCCGGATCACCGTCTTCGGTATACCAGATCGGCCGGGCTCGGTTCGAGTCGGAAACATCAGACGCCATGCCTTATTTTTGGATCTTTACGGGTCCACACTGGCAAGTCATCAATCGCCCAGTTGGCGTACGAACCATGATCTGCTCGGCCAGGAAACACCGTTCCATTATGCCTCGGAATCACCGCCATGGAGGCTGTTGGGCCCCCGATCTGCAGAGGCCAAGGCAGAGTGAAAGGGTGGGTGGTAATGCTGAGACCCCTGGGCTTTCTTTCCCGTAACAGCTCGCTTTCACAGGAACAAAAATAACACCAGTCGCCTATACACGCAACACAAGTTCCATTCAGCTGGGTCGGGCTCTTTTTCTTCTGTTCTACATTTCTCTTCGGTCTTCGGGCCCTTTTCTCCACCCGCTGTAACTTCTCAGGCCGGGTTGCTTGTTTCTGATTCGGTGCACCAGCAACAAGTGGCGGTGGCGGCGCGTGTCCCAGGTTCGCTGTCTTGGTCATTCTGCCACTGTCTCTCTTTTCTTTAAACCGGTGCAACTTGACACGCATCCCACCCCCCTGCTACTGCCCAAGAGAGGTTGGTGTCCTAGGCCACTTGCCAACTTAGATGAGCGGCACTACCCTCCCGATTCGGACGGCAGCTGAGCTCGCATGGGATCGAAGACCGGAGACCTAGGGGTGTGTGTTTAGGCGGCTGAAGGGCGGTCTAGAACCAATCTTTCCATGATCTTGTCTCAAAGTCCCCATCGTTGAGTCGCGAGTGAGGTCATATGTCTATGATTGCTGGGTTGATGGCTTGTTGTTGGCTTCACGCCCGTGAAACGCAGCACTCAGTGTGACACGGTGCTCTCACGTCTCGCTACCTGGAGAGGGAGATTGGGACTTGCATTGGCAGTCAGTCCCGTGCATAGGTGCTTGGTACACACGAAGCCTCGCGGAAGAGGTGATGCTACAGAATTATGCCACTGGTCATTGGGTGCAAACAATCACCACCTGCATGACCTGGGGAACTTTTTGCTGTTCCGTTCTGTACCGGCCAGACCAAAAACTCAAGAAAAATAGGATGATAGCACCAGCCCAGCTGAACTAAGAAGCTGACTCCCCAACCACCCCATAACTGCACTTCAGGGTGATGCACATATTGTATATCTGACAAATACCCACTGCAAAACGAACATTTCCGGCTTACATAGATACCAAGCTGCACAAGCGTGGCAAGTAGTCGTGTATAAATGGATGCATGGATGTATAGATAGATGGGCAGCTGCAACTTGCAGCCAACAAGCCACCAGAACATAAGCCATACCTTGCATGAAACCACACTCACATACGGAGAATGTCAGCATGGCGGTTTGGATCTGAATCTGAATCCTGGTCTGAGGCCAAATTCCGATTGGTGATGACCTCAGCCAGTTCCCTAGATGTTGAATGGTGTCATGGTTAATTGTAGTTTTGATACGCTGGGGACCAACACCTAGCCCAATCATACATACTGACCGCCCTAAACTGACTTGGATCTTTTTTCTACCTGACTGTACACCGTTCCAATTTTTTAAATTTTTTTTTTTCCATTTTTTTTTCTCTCTCCATGATTCTCTACCATGTCCAGTACTTACTAGGGCCCCAGGTCATACACTTCATGCGCGTATCTTGACAGCGAATATTCACTGTAATAACCCTCTCTGACCCTTGAAGTTGGTCGGGTTAAAAGTCCAAAACCGGCCCCTGTCAGGTAGATTATTGTCCAAACCCAAAAAAATAAAAAATGGAATGGTGTAGCACCCAAACTGAACATAAACTGCATCCATTCACCAACCATGTACTATACCGCCTCTGCCACCGTGCTCCCCCTTCCTCCAGGTCCCAGTTCTCATCCAACTTCCCTAGTTGTCACACCGCAGACCAAACCCCCCACCCGCTCCCACTCCAGTTCCCATCTGTGTCCGATAGCCCGGATTCGGTCATATAGTAGACCTAGATATATCCCGTAGTATCAGGCGGTGTGAACTAGGTTAACAACCCTGTCGTAGATTGCTCATGCCGTTACTAGTTTCCGACAAGACCTTTTATTCATGCGATGTCCCTATATATGAACGTTTATGCCCCCCACCCCCTTTTTTTTGTGCCCAACGTCTAGCTAGGGATAATCAGTGGGGAAGGTTATTTGCAATGTCAAGAAAAAAACGGCAACAAGGCAATAGATATCCAAGGAAGGCGGGATTGTGATCTGTCATATCGGATTGCATACAGCAGGCGTGGGTTGACGCAAGTTTGATATTCTCGAAGTGCTATCTCTCCAAAGATTGGATGTCGTTTATATTGTGAATCGTCATCAGGAGCCATTCAAAGCTTATTAAAGACAGGTAAACACCAAACAACTAATAGTCATCATCATCGTCATTGCCGTAATCGTCACCACTACCACCAGCCCGCTTCTCTCCCACCTCGCGGATCTTCTGCCCCAAGATTGTCCTCCCGTACCGCTCGGCGATCTTAATAGCAGCCTCAACCATCTTGCCGGACTGGTCGCGCATGAGACTTACAATTTCAAGAGCACGCATGCCGCGCTCCTCACCCTCGCGACACTCGATGGCCAACAGTTGCAGCAGCGATTTGTCAATATCCAGCTCGAGGCGGGAGAGGGTAGACCTTTGGCTTGCTGTTGACCGAGTAGCGTCAACGAGGTCGGCGAGCTGTGCGGCCTGGATACCCTTAAGGAGGTACGACTGCTCAAACGCCTGGGTCTCACGGACGGCCGGATCCTCATCCTCCTTCTTGGGCTCGTCCTCCGAGCTCTCGCCGTCCATGTCAATATCATCGTCGTCTTTGAGGTGGCCAATTCTGTTCTTCTTGGGTTTGTTCTTGTGCCCGCTGGGCACTGATGTGAGAGGGATAGAAAAGTCAAATTCGGATAGTAGCGGGCGGGGGAAGTAGGGGTACTGATCGCCTCCTTTGAGAATGATACAGTGGAACTTGCTGTCCGCGACGGCAATGGGGTAGTACGCCTCCTTCTTGCGACCTGAGGCAAGACGTGGGAGGAGACGGGTATCAAGTAGGGGAATCCATAATGCGCGGGATGGTTGCCGCCAGTGGAGGAGGGTGAGCAGAGTGCCGGTAGAGTCGTATATACAGGGATCCTGAGCAGCGTGAGTGAGTAAGACTATCCCAACAAGAATGCTGACTTACCCCACTGTCTGAGAAGAAGACGCTCTTGACTGTCGCCCCTTCGGGAAGCGCGACAGTGTCTTCATTCTGGCAAATCTCGTCGCGCTTGATGTTCTGGATGGTGTAGAGCAACCGTGAATGCCCATCCACACCCATTGGTCCATTGCCCATGGTGAGAACATAGTCTCGCCAACTGGCACACGTCACCATCGGACTGCTTTTTGGTCTGTAGACCCGATAAGGGACGCCAAATAGGGTATAAATTCGGACATAGTTTGCCGAAGTAACGACGGTGACAAATGAATCGGTCAGTGAAATAGCGACCGGGGATTCTCCCTTGGGCAGCTGGGTATGCCAGTTGTTCCGTTGGTTGGTCCAATACTCGTGGGGGCGGTAAAAAACAACGGCTGGTGTGTCGTCCTTGGGTGGACATGAGAACAGCGCGCCGTTTTCGTTTAGACAGGCCTTGTCGAAATGGAATGTGTCGGTGAAATGGTCGTTTCTATGGAAATCTTGATCATAGAACTCAATCGTGACCGTGTAGTGCGAATCCTGATCCACGGTCCAAACAAAACCAATGAGGTTCAGGCAGAGATACTTCCGATTCCCGCGCCACGGGGTAGAACCTGGCTGGAAAGCATCATGGTGTTGGCCACGAAGATAATGCCCACGCTTCGCAGGGTGCCCTTCAAAGATACCATCATCTTCGGCTGGACGTTTCCGCGTGGGTGCATAGCCAGCACCGTCGTCGTCGACCACAAAGTCGTCGAGGTCACCATAATCCTCATTCAGCAGTTCTTCCAAGCTATCTATGGAATCCCTCCTCCTCGGTCGAGTGGCCAGGGGCACGCCTTTGGTCTCAGGCTTCCGGGCGCCAGCGCCCGCTTCAGTCAGTGGGTCGTGAATGAAAGGTGCGGGCTGCCTGGGCAGCTTCAGCATCGAGGCAAACTGATCCGAAACAAAGTCGGGGCATATGAAAACTTCACCGTTGCTGGTCGTAAAGGATGCGAGGTTTTTTGTAGGATGCCAGGCGATGTCGGTTATGTTGGCGTATTCATACCTCGCGATGACGCTCTGGTCCTTGGTGGACCAGACAAGGAGTTTCTTGTCTTTGGCGGCGGATGCGAGCAGGGCGCCATTGGGGGACCAGGCGAGGGCCGTAATATCCCCTTCGTGGCCGTTGGAAAACGACCTCTGTTTCTCCCAGTCGTGTTTGGATACGACCTGAATATCCCTTGTGGGCGTTGGGACCGCGAACGCCCTCCCGTCGGGATGCCATGCCACCCTGCCTGAAGCGTCCGAGTCGGTTTCCAGGTGACCAATAACACCGTCAACCCTGCGGACAAGCTCTGGCTGTTCCTCCGCGAGAGAGTAGACGTAGATGACGCTATCGGTACACGTTATGGCGAGTAGGGCGCCCTTAGGATCAAAGGCAAGATGCTTGGTCGGCTTGCAATGTTCTTTGAGGGTTCGCAGGTTGGTATTGTCATCAACGCTGACGAGCTTGACTGTCAGCTCATCGCTGGCAACGGCACACCACTTGTCGTCGGGGGAGAGGGCGATATCGCGGACCGGAAGCGAAGTGCGCGTCAAGAAGCGGTCAAACATGTTGTTCTCGAGCGAGTAGAGGCTGACGGTGCCATCTTCGGAGCCCGCCACGAAGAACTTGTTGCTCGCTGACACTGCAAGGTTCTGTTCCTGGCAGTCGTCGACATTTTGGGGCTCACCGTCGGAGTCGGTCTTGTAGAGGCGGATTGTGTTGTTTGACCCGACCGTGATAAGTTTGGACCCGTCGGGCGTATATGCGCAAAAAGTGGCACCCTGAGTGTGTGCTGGCCGAGGCCGAGGTCGAGAGGTAATTAAAGTTGCCATCGTCATCAATTGGATTTTCAGTGTCGAATGCAGCTGTCTCAGATTGCCATGGCCAATCTTTTCTTCGTTGTCGCTGTCAAAGCACTCTCGTCGATGTCGCTGTCGCGGTGTGTGGCAGTGTCTTGTAAATTGGAGGTTTGCGTCGCGAGCACCCGGCTGGGAGACGCGTTGAGACGCGTTTTCAATTTACGCTAACTACCCACCAACTCTTGGAGCTATCGCCCCACATCCAGTGCCCCGCACGAGCCCCCACATCGACGAAAAAACACTGGGCATCACACCAACCGGGAGGCAACGACTTAGGGGGAAATATTTATTGATACCTGCCAGGCAGCGGCCAAACCGCCAACTGTTGGTAGAGGGGGTCTTTGCTATAAAACCTTTAGTTCGCTTGAAGCCTGTCAAGATTGAAAGTGCGAGACAGACAGCGTTGCTCAAAATCGAAAATGCAGTCCTCCAACCCACATCATTTTTTCGAGACTGAGTGAGTCCAGCTCAATGTCTTCGTGCCCAGTCTAGATCTAATACGCACACTTCACCCAGCGCCCAGCAGGAAAAACGCGAACGTCGTGTTGCAAAAGCTGGAAACCAGTATGGTTCTCCAATCCAGCTCAAATCCAAGATTCTTGCAGCCATAGCCGACCCTCGATCTCCCTCGTCGGCCGTGTTGGTTGCCGAGTCTGCGGGATCTGTCCGGCTTGTGACGCTGCCCGTAAGCGCAGCTTCCCGAGTGCAACCCATTTCCAGACATTGTGAACTAATCGAAGTGCATTTACACAGAATGGTGATAGTACAGCGGTATATCGTGGCCCCTCAGCACCCGTAAGCTGCGTAACTGTCGGTGGGCCGTCCAATAGTACTGTTTTTGCGGGCAGTTGGGACAAGGTCATCTGGTCGTGGGATCTGGTCTCGCGAGAGCCAGGCCGCAAGTACCTTGGCCACACCGACTTTGTCAAGGCAATCGTGTGCGCGCGGCTCAGCGGCAAGGACGTCCTGATCAGTGGCGGTGCCGACAAGAAGATTATCGTGTGGGACGTTGCGTCAGGAGCGCGGCTACACACACTGCAGGATGCTGTGGTCAATATGCTCAGTGTTCAGGACTTGGTCGTTGATCATGCAGGGTCGACCGAGGACGAAATCCTACTGATCAGTGCGAGCAGCGATCCTCACATTCGCCGCTGGAAGATCCGGTTGACCAGGTGGGAACAGCTAGTCGAAGCTCCAGACACACCCGGGACCGAGAGGAGAACCATTCTTGAGCACGAAACTACGGTTTACAAGCTGGTTCTGGATCATGACGGAGATGAGGTGGACCTGTGGACCTCTAGCGGTGACGGCACGGCCAAGTGTCTGTCTCGGCTCAAGGACTTTGCCGCGGATGATACCTTCTTCCATGGCGGCCATGTGCGGGCCGTCGCCGTCACCGACCAGTGGGTCATCACGGCGGGGAGAGATGAAGACATTAAGTTCTGGGACCGAACCTCAGGACGCCTGTACTCGTCACTCGAGGGTCATTTTGATGAGGTTACCGACTTGCTGCTGCTGAGACAACCAAGTGGTACCTCAGAAAAGGTCTGCAGTGTTAGCATCGACGGCACAGTCAGGACGTGGCCGCTCGATAAACCCAGCATCGCCATCCTAGTTGAGGAGCAAGAGGCTAGAGGGAAAGAGGGGAAGGCGGAAGAACCCGACCCTAAGGCAAGCCACCTGCTGTCCGCCGAAGAGGAGGAGGAGCTAGCTGCCCTGATGGAGGAGGACGAATGATAGCCAGCTCGAATTCTAGACGCTTGTTTCAGCATCCCGAAGGGGTTTGATTTTGGTTGTACAGGTGATACCGCCTCCACCCCCGCGTGGCACTACTTTATTTGGCTGGAATGCAGACTCCCGATAGGGATTATCGGGGCGCCAATACCAAACCAAAGGCAGGGACACATCCGCCTTGCGCTCTTTGGGCCTCCGTTTACAACGCCGTACCCGAACATGATGCAACAGCAACCTACGCAGGCAGCCGGGCCCAACCTGCTCTCACTCCTCTCCTATGTTTGTTGAAAGCGACTCGGCTAAGAAGAACAGCCTATCTTTCAGCAGAGGCGTCCGTGTTGCTGGAAGATAGGGGTTCGAAATAAACGAGGTGCTGGGAGGCTCGAGCGGTCGCACTCGGCTTCCATCAGCATGCTGTCAACAGAAGCTGCAGATGGTGAGGTTTGGGACGCGAGTTTTGGGACGGGCACCGGAATGGGAGAGATCCGTTCTAAAATTCTGCGCCCTAAACCCCAGCTCGCAGTGGCAAACAGAGAGAAGGAGCGCTGCAGGAGCCATGGACCATGGGCGGCGGTCAAGTGTGGGGGAGGTTCCTTTCTCCCCCCACTGGGGACAGGGATTGGGTCGATCGGCAGAGCTAGGGAGGCAGAGCTGTCAGCTCTTTGTGGAATTTGCCGACGACAGCCCTGCAAGGAAGGAATCACCCCTGTGAGCTCACCATGATGAATTGGCCAGTCACGCACCTCAATCGAGATGACAAACAAACAGCGGTCAAGGATGAGAGACAAATTCACCAGAGCTGAATTCGTCTTGGGGGGCTTGTCACGAACCGAGCTAGCTGTGAATTGGTGCGCGCATCCTTTGCAGATTTTTTTTTGTCTTCATCGCACGACGACGAGACGTCCGAGCACTGAACGACGAATTGGAAATGGGCGAAACGGAGCGGCAGGCGCCCAGCCGCGTGCCGTGTGCTGCTCACACGAAACATGCACGTAAGGACTGCATCCACCATCGAACAGAAGATTCCGGATTTCTTGTCCGCAAATCATTCTCCAGGGCCCCCATGCCATGACCGGACCCCGTTCCCGACCCTCGGGAGATTTTGCCAGCCCGCTCTATGGCCCTGCAGCTGGCTGATTCACTCTGTGTGCCACTTGGGCCGAAGAGTGTCGTTTTGTTTTCCTGTCGTTGTTACTTCCGTTGCCAGCATTTAGCATCGAGGCTTGACAGACCTCCCGCTTGACCTTCTTCTGAGCAATTTGAGAAACTTGAACCGTCAAGAGCCGTGTCTCAGACCCCGTGTCACACAACTTCCAGCCCTTGTTTCTGGGCAAGCCACGGCCCCTCCCTCTTCGAAATTCCCGACAGGGATCTCGTCACAGCTCCCATCCTTCCCAAGCCACCGGCGGCCAAGGGCTGCTCTTTGCTACGGATGCCCACCTTGAACTTCCCGTTAAACCGTTATTTTACCTCGAGCACCCTTCCGGAAAGCGACACGTCGAGTCCGTACCTCCCCATTCCATTCTCAATGGGGGATGAGCCAGTTGACCGTTTGTCGACGTTCAACATTTGACCTCGCTTCCTCCCTCGCCCATCATGGCCGATTCTTCAGAACCACCATGTCGGGGAAAGATTGTTGCCCTCGAGGGCCCGTCAGAGCTCGTGTCTGCGCAGCTCTGCTTGCTGCCCATCTCGCCCCAGATTCTCATCCTCCCGAGCATTCAGCAATATCTCACCGACTCAGGCCGGCCGTCACCCTTTACTATAAAACAACTGATTTACAGGATCCACATGGCCGCCCAGACCCGGCATGCTGCAGCTATGGCCTTCCTGCGCGAATCTCCGGTCGATCAAAATCGGGCTGTCTTTCTCAACGGGGGTACTGTCGGGGCTCGCTTCACTTGCCTCTCCGCCATCAGCGAACAAGAGGCTGACGGCGACTTTGAAAAGGCCAAGTTAATATACGACAGTCTTGTGAGTAGAGGGATTGATGGTCTCTCAACGCTCGACCAAGACGCTGGTAAAGGCTTTGGTGAAACCGCCTCTGACGTCACCAGAGCGGACATGGCAAGTGAGGACGGTGTCGAGATGTTTGCCCAAAGTGGGATGCCGGGCGGGGTAGAAGACCGTATTCTGAGGGCTATGCTTGCCGCCGAGGCTCTTGACAGGCGGACTGAGAACCTGCAACTACCCGGGGACTACACGGACCTATCGGCAACATGGTTCAACAATTCCAAGACCTGGTCGAAGAGGAGTCTGGTGTTACCGTCTCGAGGACAGCCTCCAGTCTCACCAACCAGCATGAACGACACCGTCGCCGAGATCAGAAGACTTCCTTGCTCCATCTCCTCAAACCGCTCGCTGTTCACATCCGTTGAGGATTTGCTGGCTAAGAAACTGCAAGCAACTGCTACCATCTGTGAACGGCCTCTCGAAGCCAATATTCCAGCTGCAAGTCTTAGTTGGGTTGACGAAGCATGTGATGTGCAGAAGCAGCCCGTCTCGCCGCTGGAGTCACCGGACAGCCGTGGAGATCACTCAGCTGGCACGCCAACATTACCAAGTCCACTAAGACCAATCCGATCCGATGTCGAGGATGCAGCTATCAACTCAATGTCAGCAGCGTCCATCATGCCAAAGCCTCCACGTCGTAAGAGACCCCCGATGCTTACGCTCAACACTGGACGTTCCAACCACCAGTTTGACGGCCACCGTGGTATTCTCGCACTGAATGAAGCTCTAGAGGCTCCTCAAACACCCCCTACAGCCTCTCGGTGCCGAAAGGTATCCAAGTACCCTGAGACGTATGTCGATAAGGCTACCGACACCGTAGACCTGGGTAAGGAAAACTACGAAGAGAATACGACTCACGAGCGGTCGTTTCAACAAGTCCTTCCCGTTCTGGAACATCTACTCATCCAACTCCTGGATGATACTGCTAGCCCCATCTTCGATTGTTTATTCCAGCGGTTCAGAGATGGCTCACGGACCGGTGGTGTTCGCGACTTTGACTCTGGGCCGGGCATTCGGGAGTTTGGGGTTTCATTGGATAGCCTGGAGTGTTTGGACTCTGATTCATCGAGTTCAGTAAGAAGCAACGTCGATCCGGTTCTTTCTCCCCTGAAGCCCGTCAATGGCCGCCTTCCAACGCCGCCTTACGACTCGTACTCTCCGGCAACTTCGAGACCAGGGTCAGATCGGCGGTTCCAAACTGTGCGGGTTCGCAAGCAAACTAGCGTCTCGGTTCATACAACTCTCAGGCTAATGCTGAGTTCATACATACCCTCGGAAGTATGGACCCAGTATCCACCCCCGCCCACACATCCGGAAAATGGAACCCTATGGAAGCCAATATCATGGGGGGGCGAGGCAATTAAGGCACTAAAGCTCAAAAGCTCCTGGACGGCTAGCAGTGATCTTGATTTGATCTTGGCGATTGGTGCCGAGAGGACTGTGAAGCCCGGATATGCGTCGAATATTATCCGACAAGTTGAAAGACTAGGGTACCACTCTACCAGTGACTCGCGGACTGGGCGAGTGTTGCTTAAGTGAGTCGATCCAGCGCGTTGACATAACTTTGCTAATGCTGCTTGCCGCATCTAGGAACCTCCATGCCCACGTCATGCAGGCGCACACAAGTCGTCGGCTGGTGGATCAAACCCTTGACAGCCCCTTTACGGATCCGTCCACCCTGGCGAGTCTTATTTTGCCACACCTCGAGACGTACGTCTCTGCTCACCCGAATGTCCGCTTTCTCATCATTGAGTTTGTGGTTGAGCATCTCCCCACTGTCCTGGCCCTACGAAGACTGATCGGGTCTGGGCTGTTCAAGGTTGCTAGTATTATTGGCAGTGATAATCCAGATTTGAGGCTTTCGACAGCACACCCCAGTTCTCACTCTGAGAAGTACGCTTATACCGAGCTTCGTAATGTTGGTGGCTTGGTTGACCTTAACAACCCACATCGGCCGCGGGAAGCGTACATTCCGTTTACAAAAGCCAACTACACACTCTCATCTACCGCCACACACGCTGAAATCTCGGGCTTTATCAGCGCAATTCGCAACCAGCTAATTTCCACATCTGACTTTTACCGTCTAGATATCCAACGAAAACCGATCAACAACAGTTTGGCTTACCTAAGACACAACGCGTTTCTTTCTATCTCGACAATGGACACTCCTCCAGCAACCCCACGAGACAGGTGTTCAGCCGCGCCGCCGAGTCCGCTGCGGCCTCCATCTTCGGCAACATCGACAAGCCCTAGGTCGATTACCCCGAGTGTCAGCAGGTCCGAAGATAGGGCAAGTCGGGGAGTTTTCTTCGGTAGCGCATCCCAGGTAGATGACGTTCCAGGATGGGCGACGACTTCCACCAGTGGCAGAAGCTGGCGGATCAGAAGCAGAGACGATGATGATTCCGAGGATTCGGAAGAGCGACGACTTATGCCCTTATATTTACGACGCGAGGCGCGAAAAGGAGATGGTAAAAAGGCGTTGAAGTGGCTTGGTTTGGAGTAATGGGTTTGGTCATGGTTGTATAACTCATGTAATATGTGCATCAAAGGAGCATTTCTTTTTTGGTTGGAGGATAGAGTGATCAGCTGGAATGGCGTTGATAGATGGATTGATTCTTACAGCGAGATGTAATGACAGCGATTCGCGCTTGGTAAAGACGATGGCTATGGCAAACACAAGTTCAGGAAAGCAATACAGGTATTGTTGGTACTCGTCACGAAATTACCGGTTTGAAATTTTGGCACACATAATTAAAAATATTCGCGGCCGAGCCTGCCCCATCTACCACGGCACATTGCTATGCGAACTTGAGTTATAGTGGTTTCCTGCCGCGACCACCCTATTTCTACAGCGACCACCCCCACCCCCCCCCCTCTTATACCCTGACAGTGCCAGACGGCATCAGCCAAGTGCTGTTTTGTATGGGAAATACGGAAATTTCAATATAGCTGGTAGGACGGTATTATTGTGGGGATGCTGTGGGGTGGTAGTTGCTGTAAAAATAGGGGTGGTCACGGTAGTAAACCCCTTGCAGTTAGGCGATCAAGAAGTTAGAATGGTATGAACGGGGAGGGGAAAAAAACAAAAATGAATGATCGCGACGGGAATTGAGCCCGACGTGGGGGTCGAACCCACAACCTTGAGATGACGGAGTAAGTCCTTAAGAGTCTCACGCTCTACCGATTGAGCTAGCCGGGCTTTGGTTGGCCCTGATCGCTTGTTAGAGTAAGGAAGACCGGATGGATCTAAGTTCTTGCTGCGGAAGGGACATTCCTTCCACAACTTGTTCACACTCCACCAAGACTCGCTCCGTAAGACCTTTAGAAACGTCTCTCTCATTATTGATACCACGATATCCTCGGTGGGTCATGGGCTACAAAGCTTGGGGAGGCTGCTTTTGATCAGGACAATTGACATGCTACAGGCTCTCTGACAGAGCTGACAGGTCAAATTCGTTGTGTAACATGCAGCGGGAATTCCTGGAGCTTTCCCCGGTGAGTGTTTTGCTTCACCTAGGATCGGCCAAGTCACAGAGAGTGGGTGTCAAAGGGCTGAAAGTCTGGTGGCAGCCCGGTTCGCCCCGCTATTCGTTGGTGCAGCCTTGAACTCCATAATGGCTTTGTCATGGAAACCGAGTGTGAGTCTGCAACAAGGAGTTTTACCTAAAACGCATTAAAAGAGTCGCGCAAGGCAATTGTCTCTATTATTCCATTCGGAAAACGGCTTTCTTTGGTGTGCCACGAAAGAGAATTGATGAAAGGCACTTGATAGGCAAGCTCGGTAGGTCTTGAAGCAAAATCAGGAAGTATTGTTGCCCCGCGCATGGGGAAGAAAACGCCCAGCATGTTGTCGCATCCAAAGTGCTGATTGGCTCGCCTAGCGAAAAAGTGGCTGCTATCGATTGCATCGGCTGCGGGAATGAGCTCAGTCGCCTCACACCTTCGATCTCCAGATGGTTTTCCGATGAACTGGCCTCTGCCAACCCTTCGTGCCCTATCCGTCGCCCGGTCCCCACGGTTTCCACAGTGCTGTATCGGAACGACGCGACCAACTCCGCGGAGTATTTTTTCGAGACAGAACAATTCGCAGCTGCTTTGAGGCGGGCTCCAGAAGTGGGACGGGTTCTTGTTGAAGACGAGAAGTCCCAAGGCTCGCTAGGCGGTCAATGCTGGATGCGCGACGACGAGTCCCCGCCTAAGAAAGCCCACGAACGACGGTCATTGACAGCGCGCATCACGTCGAACCAGCTAGTCGATTGATTGTCTAGATCCCTGATGAATGCGGGAGACGGGGCGACCTTTGGTGAGACACACAGCAGACTTTGGTTCGACCGCAACAGGCAGGTACACGGGTGCCTTCGATCATCCAGGACGGAAAAATAATCCATAGAACGCTCCAGCGAGCCTGTCAACCGAGACGGCTGGCTTTGCGCGTCACGCATCCGAATAGATATATATATCCATTACCGCCCTCTGTCGAGTATCCAGGAGCCGGGACTGGAACCAGCCATCAGACCTGGCGCAAACTCCAGAACTCGCGAGCTTGATAGCCCTTCTTGGCCCGCCACCTCCGTTCGGACGGTCCACACTAGTCTACTACCCTAAGAGTACGGATCAGGAGCCTTGACCAGAGTCCCTCTGCCTCGCCCGTTATACGAACCGAGACTTCTGTCGTGTGCTAGAACCCCCACCCCCCCGCGGCGGCGAACCCGAGAAGCCTGTGGGCATCAGGATAGCGTCATTATCAGCCTTGGCAGGCGACCGGCTGTCCCTGAACTGCTGTTGGCTTTGTGCTGGTCCCTGTTATGTCTGCGCCGAATCCGAGGAAACGGCCGGCTCCGGGCACATCACCAATAGTTCCAATGCCGCTACAGCCGCCGTTCGTCCAAGGTCACTCGGACCGGGTCCTCGGTTGGACCCCTGCCCCCGAACGGCCAGGCTTTGTCGATAGCGGGTCACCTACCGTGAACTCTTTCACCGTCATGTCGCCCGCGGCGCCTTACGGGGCTCCGGTACCTTCCACCGCTTTGACTCGGAGACAAAATACTAGGGCTCTGGTTCACCCACAGTTTGATCCAGATTCTTGGAACCATTTGGCCGATGACCAAACCTCCTTCTTGCCACCAACAAACGGCAACATGGATGAAAACGACAGCATCGAACGCCTTGAGGAGAGGGCTGCAAGAGCGAAACGCGAGGCTCAGGTCAAGCGGAAGCAGATCCCGCCTTTTGTGCAGAAGCTTAGCAGGTAAATTGACCAAGAATTCTCATCCGCCCCCCGCCCTCGGTATTCTGACTCGAGACTTAGCTTTCTCGATGAATCTCGCAATACGGATCTCATCCGTTGGTCTGAAAAAGGCGATTCCTTCATTGTCCTCGACGAGGATGAATTTGCCAAAACCCTCATTCCCGAACTCTTTAAGCATAACAATTATGCGTCGTTTGTACGTCAGCTGAACATGTATGGCTTCCACAAGCGTGTGGGCCTCTCGGACAATTCTATGAAGGCGAGCGAGAGAAAGAACAAGAGTCCGAGCGAGTACCACAATCCTTACTTTCGGCGCGGTCACCCCAACCTCCTCTGGCTCATCAATAAGCCCAAGAACACGGGCCAGAAGAAGAAGACGCCTAAGAAGGACGAAATCGAGCCAGAGAGCGATGAAGACGGCGCAGTCGATGAGGTCTTCACCCAGGGCGCGGGCGTGCCTCATATCGGTCGAGCATCCAGCACTGTCAATGAGGTTGGACCCTTGCAGAAGAAAGATCTCGTTCAGGTCAAGAGCCAAATTGAGAGACTGCAGCAACAGCAAACTGCCATCTCGAACATGCTTAAGACGCTGCGAGCCGAGCATGCTCAGCTGTATCAGCAGGCCGTTATGTTCCAGGACATGCACAATCGCCACGAGAACTCCATCAACGCCATCCTCAACTTTCTTGCCAATGTTTTTAGGAAATCGCTGGAAGAGCAAGGTGGCGTGCAGAACATGCAGGATCTTCTCCAGAGCATCCTCCCCAACGGCCAAGGCCACAACGCGCCGCATATGCCACAGGGCACCATCGTGGACCTTGGCGAACTGATCAACAACAGACCGGGACAGAACACAGTCAGCGCGACCAACACGCCTAAGAGGCAGCAGCGTCTGCTTCCGCCCGTCCCTCAGCACCCTATGGGCAAAGCGAGCACCACCTCGCCGACATCGACGGGCTCGCCGAGCCTTCCATCGACATATCAGCCACCGAAAGTGGGCTCTGTCACGGAGGTATTTGAAGCCTCGCCAGCCGAGATTACGTCGCCGGCTTACATTAAGGATGAGTTGGCTGCCAATCCGCAAGAGGGCATGATGAGGATCATTCATGACACCAATGCGATCAGCTCATCAGGCATCAACTTGCCTCACGTTGCTGCTGCGACGACGGTCAACATGACGCCCGACCAGCGCACAAAGATGCTGAGCATGATGGCTGCTGCCCCGAGCCCTCCCACCGCTGGCGCCACATTACCGATCAACAACGGTCCCATGCTAAACCAGACG
>Ga0247760_1000651_pt1 | contig 36653 bp, 1 predicted proteins | sample UWRJL171409R4_FD_179936 | JGI IMG/M metagenome (GOLD analysis project Ga0247760, IMG submission 179936) | Plant litter microbial communities from Arlington Agricultural Research Station in Wisconsin, United States - UWRJ-L171-409R-4 | ecosystem: Environmental > Terrestrial > Plant litter >... | reverse complement strand
TGCACCCGACACAGGCCTCGAGAGGACTGGCGCGGGTTAAGACAGAACGTATGGCAGGACGCCAACAGGTAGGGGGCGTTCCGAAGACGGCTTGTTGAGCTAGCACTCCTAGACGGGGGTTCAATGTCACTGTAGGTCGTTGTCACTATAATGCACAGAGGTGAGTCTGAATAGTAGGACACAAATGAACAGTTAAATACTAGTGTGAGGAACCAGAGTCCCTCACGGAGGTTATGGGCACAACCATAGCTATCTTATACTAACTGACTAGGACGTACTTTGTACCTTGCTCCGTCTGCTCTCTGGCTTAGCGGCAGAGCAGACAAAGCAACTTCTGATTAGTTAGTTATAAGGGCTTCGGGTCTTTACACCCCTGGCCCAGTGCGTAGTGCCGTGCGTACGGCTACTCCACACTGCTTAGTCTGCGGGGAATTCATCGGGCCGCGCCAGCCCAGGTGCCAACCCTATAAGGTCGTCACAATACACTTAATAATTAACGTTTAAATTCAGTCTTCTTTCTTCTTTTCTAGATTTTCTTTCTTTTATTAAAGCTAACAACTAAACCATTATCTTTAATACTAAAAGTAATACCAGTTTTATCTATATTATACTGTAACGACCTTATAAGCCGTTACTTAAGCCGGGGCGGCCCAACAAATCCCCCACAGAAGGAACAGTGCAAGGGGACGGTGTACACTGTCCAGGCGCACTAGGCCAGGGGTGTAAAGACCCGAAGCCCCTATAACCAGTAAGAAAGCGCTTAGTAGTCTACAGGGACTGATAACACTAAGCATTATTCAGTTAACTACTTAGCTGTAATTATATAGTGCACTACTAAGTATAACAGATTAAGTAAAGTACAAAGTACCTCCTAGTTAGTTAATATAAATAGCTATAGTTATGCTTATAACCTCTATAAGGGACTTAAGTTCCTCTATAACGACCCCACAAGCCGTCACTTAAGCCGGGGCAGCCTGACAGATCCCCCGCAGAAGGAACAGTGCGGAGGACAGTGTGTACAGTACTGCACACTAGGCTAGGGGTGTAAAGACCCGAAGCCCTTACGACTAACCAGCAGTTACTTAGTCTTAGCAAAGGTACTTACCTACTAAGCATCTGTAAGACCTTTAAATAGGAGGTGTTTAGTAGTAAGTTACTTAGTTCCTTATTAAGTAACAGACTATTAAGTAAAGTATAATATACCTCTTAGTTAGTTAGTATAAATAGTTACAGTTATGCCTATAACTACTGTAAGGGACTCTAGTTCCTTACGTTAGTATTTAATTGTTTATTTATATCCTACTATTCAGACTCACCTTTATACATTATAATAATAACAACTTACAGTAACATTAATATTATAACCTGCACTTAACACAGGCCTTAAGAGGACTGGCACAGGTTAAGACAGAACGTATAGCAGGACACTAACAGGTAAGGGGCGTTCTGAAGACGGCTTATTAAACTAACACTCTTAGACGGGAGGTTTAATGTTACTATAAGTCGTTATCACTATAATACATAAAGGTGAGTCTAAACAGTAAGACATAAATAAATAATTAAATATTAACGTGAGGAACTAAAGTCCCTTATAGTAATTATAAGCATAACCATAACTATCTATATTAACTAATTAAGAGGTACTTCGTACCTTAATCACTATATTTACTTAACATAAGGAATGATTATAATAATTAAAATGCCCTTAATTACTGTAATTACCGTGCTTTTAGCAAGATTAAAGTGATCACTTAATAATTAGTTATAAGGGTTTCAGGTCTTTACACCCCTAGCCTAGTGTGTAGTACTGTGCGTACTACCTTTCTACACTATTCCTTCTATAAGGGATTCGTCAGGCTGCCCCAGCTTAAGTGACAGCCTGTAAGGTTATCACACAATTCCCCCTCTTTAACGTTCTTTTTCCATAAAAAACTACTTATACATTCCTTCCTTTCTTCACCAGTCGCCATATTATCTAACTAAGTAATTAAGAATAAGAGAAACGTAACGCCTTTATTAACTAAACGTTACATTACTAACATTAAGTTTATTCTTACTTTTAAGATCGTTATACTTATAAAGTATAGTCACTACCACTACCTAAACCTACTAGATTATAAGGTAGCTAGTAAAAGTAAATCGTACAGTTACTATATAACAGTTAATAGGATTGTATATTTATCTTATAACATTTACGGAAACGACCTGTCTGTTCTATGTAAGGTTTTAAACGAAAAGAAGCACCTTAACGTTAAGGAGTGTAAAACCGCTCTCCTTCTCCACGACACGGCCTCTAAACTTCTACGCCTTAAGGATTAACAGAAGGGGCTGGTGTGGCGGGTAGACGAACTTTTTAACCACAAGTTTAACATTATAGTAAAGGAGGAGTGTAAGGCCTAGGAAGTAACCATGCTAATTCCTAAGTTTAACTAGGGAAGCCTCCTAGCAGAACCGGCACATAATTCCTTTTCTAAGGGGTCGCCATAACCAGCAACTTCTTCTTAATTTAATCCGTCGCTTTTTTCTTTTAATAAACAAAAGTGGCCTTTCCTGGTGTAACAGTAGTGCACCTACCTATTTTCTTTTTTACTAACTTTTTTTTTAACAGTACTTATTCTTATGTAGAATGTGCTAAGAACCCTAGAGGCCCCACCTCTTTACTAAGTCTAAGGTCTTTTTAACCCTAGTTAAGGTTTCTAATAAATGTCCTTCTATCCCTATTAAGGAGTTTCCTACCACTTCCTAAGCTTTAAATCCTATAATAATCTTACTTTTCAGTTTAGCAGTTTAAGTGTTAGATTTTATCTTATTTTTCTGTTTTTAAAGTAAATTAATTAATTTACCTCCTTAAAGCTATACTAACTAGTTTAACCTTCACTTTACGTTTTTTACAGGTAGTTTTAATCAGTTTAGATTCTTTTAGTGGAACTCTGTAATTAGGTTTAAACATTTAAGGTTTTTTACTAGCTCCTATAAGTTACTTTTAGGGCCGTAATTTAACTATTTAATAAGATACTTAAACGTGTTCTTTCCCTTCCGTAAATCTATAACTTCCTTAACGTTATACTTATCCTTATTAATATTAATTTTAATCTTTTTTTCTAAAGGAACTCCTTTTAAAGCAGGTTTTAGAAGTGAGATGTAAAAAACTTTAATCCTCACCTTTATACTAATAGGTAAGTTTAATTTGTAATTAAAGGTGGTAACCTTTTTCTTAACTTAGAACAGTCTGTACCTTTTAAAGTTAAGCTTCTTACTAAGCTGTTTCAAGTGTAGGTTTTATGAAAAAAGGTAAACATAATCCCCCTTTTAAAAAGTTAGTCCTTTAACTCGTTTATTATTATAATAAAGTCCTTTTTTAAGTATTAATTACTTAATTTAATATTTATTAGTAAACTTCTTTATTCGTTTATATGTAAACTTAAATTTAACTTATAAGTAATTATACAGTTTTTACATCTAGTTTACACAAATTATAACTTAAAGGGTGCTAGTAAGTGGACTTTAACAGAGTTTAGGCTCCTTACTGTAGTTAGTGAAGAACGGTAATATACTTATTAACTTAATTAGTATTATATTATAAGTTATCTATACTGTTAGTAATAGTTTAAGCTAATTATCTTATTTAAAGTTAACGTAAGTTTAGAAATACGTTATAAGTATTTAATTAACTTATTCCGTCTAGTTATCTATCTGTAAGTGGAAGGCTGTTAAAAGCTTACTCTTCACACCTATTCTCCATATTAACCCTTATTAGAACTTTAACATAATTAGCTTATCTTAATCTGTAATAATATTATCTGGTTAAAGGTATTGTAAAATTACCTCTTTCTTAAAAATATAAGTAAGTTACTCCATTATTATATCTTTTAAAATTAACAGAAAGTAGGCCTATTTTGTTAATCTGTTAATTACTATAAGGATTTAGTTATAAGTGACTCTTATAACAGGGTCCCTAGACTTTAGAATCCTAGTAATAAAGTTAAGTGAGATTAAACTTTATAACGCTTATAATACAGGGAGTGGTTTAAGAAACCTATAAGGTTTATAACGTTAATTCTGCTTTTAATAACAGATATTACAGTTATTAACCACTTCCTTAATTAGCTTTTTTATTTCCAGGAAGGTGTACACTTATTAAGTTTATATAAAAGTCTTAATTTAGCTTATATATCCTTTAAGTTAAGATTTATAAACCTACTAAACGTACTCCTTTTATTTATTTAGGTTATAAATATACAGTTTCTCTTAATATTAAAGCCTTACTCTTAGTTTAAGTATACTGTTTACACCTTTTAACAGCTATTCCAGTTAATAACCAGTTTTATTATAATTTAAATACATTAGGTACTTCTTCCCATAATCTTACATATACTTTAAAAAGTCTCTTAAAGGGCACTTATATTCACAGGTGCCTTTTATTAACCTTTTTACTTAAAAGTTTTATTATTATTAATAGATATTATATTTTATTTATAAGTTTATATAAACGTTAATAGTTTATTCTAGTATTTAATTATTTAACACTTACAGCGTATACTTTAATATACCGTTTTTAGCTTTATTAAATATAATAACAGGGATTAAAACCAGATTAGCGTCTTTATAATCCTGTCTCTAATTAAAAGCATTAGTTTACTTATTATCTTTTCCTTTAATATAGTGAATTTAAAAATGGAACAGGGCTATTAACTTTACCCACCATGCTTACCGTAAGTTAAGTTCCTTTATTAAGAAGTATTAAAGGTTATTATAGTTTAAAAAGACCTAAACTGGTTCTTTTATACTATTTAAGTACAGTACTTACTTAGTAAAGTATTAAATAATTACCATCAGTTCCTTATTATAGATTAGATATTATAAGGCTAGGCTGTGGATTCTTTTTAATAGGAAAGTAATTAAGTAACGTTTCTTATCGTCTTAGATTTAATTAAGTTCTTTACTAATTATAAACTTTAAGGAGTTTATCTTAATTTAAAAGGGCTTTAAGAAATCAGGGAGAGCTAGGACTGGTGTTATAATAAAAGTATATTTAAGGTCTTTAAACACCTTTTATTATTTATTAGTCCACTTAAACGGCTTTCCTTCACTTATAAGTTTATAGAGTAATCTTACAATTTTTATAAAGTTTTTAACAAAACAGTAATAAAAGTTTGTAAAACTAATAAAGGCTTATAACTCTTTTTAATTCTTTAAAGTAGGCCAGTCCTAGACTGCCTTTACTTTCTCCAGTTACATTTTAAGCTTCTTAAAGGTTACTTTAAACTTTAAATAATTTAGTTCCTAAACGTGGAAATGGCTCTTTTCCAGGTTTATTATCAGTTTTACTTTCTTAAAAGCTGTTAAGACCTGTTACATATACTTTTAATATTCTTTTAAAGTTTCAGAATAGATTAGAACGTCATTTAAATATATAAAAACAAACTTATTAAAGAAGGGGTAGAGAACACTATTAATTAGGCTTTAGAAGGTTATAGGGGCGTTTATTAATTCTATTAATATAATATAATATTAGTAATACCTGTTACGAGTTTGAAAAGCCGTCTTATACTTATCCTCTTCCTTCACTTTAATGTAATTAAACCTTATAGGGAAATTAAAGCTGGAGAACCAGTTTACTTTAATAATCCATTTTTACATTTTTATAATAAGTAATAGTAGGTAACGATTTTTAATTATATCCTTATTTAACATTTAATAATTAATAACTATATGTAATTTACTATCTCCCTTTTTTAAGATAAACAGTATTAAGTACCCTGTTAAGGACTGGGACTTTATAATAAACCCGTTTTTTAGATTCTTATTAATATACTCCCTTAAAGCCTTAGCCTATTAAGGGTTTAAATAGTAAAGCTGGAAACTGCAGAGCTTTACTCCCAGCTTTAACTTAATTTTATAATCCTATAATCTGTAATCTGGTAATTACAGTATCTTTTTTTAAAACAGGGTAAACTTCCTATATTTAATAAGTACTTTAAATAAGTTAACTTTTTCACTTATTTGTAGATTAGCTTCTTACTTTCCTTTACCTTTTAAATTGTCATTTAGGCAGTACAGTAGACCTTTTAATCCTTTAACCGTCTTAGTAAACCTAACCTAAACTATACTTAGTTTTAAAGGTTTAGTGTACTTTTAAGTGCTTTATATATCTTTAAAGCGGTTTAACACCTTTTTAACTTTCTTTAAATAATAATTACAGTTAAAGGACTTATTAAAGGTAAGGTGGCTACTCTTTTAATTAATTATAAGGTTATATTTTTCCAGTTAAGGTAGACTTAAGATTATATTATACCTTATAACTAACGTAACGTTAAAGTCCACTTATTATTTATCCCTATCTACTTTAATTAAAAGTAGTAAATAGTAAGTAACTTTACTGTTATTATATTAATACAGGCCTCCTTCTCTATTTTATATAAAAATAGCTTCTTTATACTTTTTATTAGGGAGTTTCCTTTAGTTAATTAATAAAGGGTATATTAGGTTAGAAGCACTCCCATTATTAATTACTACTTTTACCCTAAACAGCCTCCCTTTTCCATTTATTATATTAATATTAACAGAATAATACTTATACTTTTTTATTATTTAAGTTATAATAATTATTTATCTTTAAGGTCTTAACTAACCTAACCTTTAAGTGCCTTTTCTTCTTCTTAAGGTTTTTACTAACTAGTAAACTATTAGTTTCCAGCCCTTTTAAAGGGCCTGCAGCCTTTTCCTAATTCCTTTTAAAAAAATAGGCAGCTTTAATAAACCTAATAATTAACCTTCTTTAAGTTCTTACACCTTAACATCCAGTTGACTTTAAACGGTATAATGTTTCAGAAGTCCTTAATAAGACGATAATACGCTTTATAAGACTAAATCACAGTAATATCTTTTTACTCTTAAATCCATTAGTAATCTTCTTACTTCTACCACTCTTAGGCTTTTCCATTAAGGTGTAATAAGTATATTATAACTAGGTAGTTATTAAGCACTCCTCCTTACTAACACGTAATAAGGGCTTAATTAACTATAGTAACTTTCCACTTATTACCAGATTCTCTTATTAAAGAGTAAGAGACTTAATAGTAAGCCAGTTCTAACTCCACTTTTATAACAGCATAATCCTGTCTTTATACGTTAAGGAAGTAGTTATAAAAGGCCTTAAGTTTATAATGTCAGTTAAAGGTATAGTTATTATATATACAGTTAATCCACAGTATATCCTTATAATTAGGGTAATTAACGTTAATTACAGGTATTACAGTTATAAAGTATAGAATAAAGGAAGTAACGCTTTATTTCTTCTCTTCCTCCACTTACCTTTAAGTATATTATTTTTCCTAAACCTTTTCCTAAAACTTAGGTAATAATAACCCAGCTTATTCTTTTACGAAACGGTCTTCTTTAACAAGGTGATGTTTAAGTTAATTAGTAAAGCGAACTTTATTATAAAGTTATAACTTAATTTTCACCACTCTGTCCTTTAACGTTACAGTAAGGCCTTTAACCTGTAGGTCCTTTATTTCATTTACTAACTCTTAATATTTCTCCTCCAGCTTTTAAATCCTCCACTAATATACTTACTTCGTACCTTCCTGGGGAACCCTTAAGGTACTAGTTTAAGGCACACCAGCTTTAATACAGGGCAGTTATCTAAGCTGTCCTTCCTCTAGGAAAGTAAGGGTGCTGATCCACTTAGCGTGTTTAAAGTGTTTAAAAATCTTAAAGGGTATTATTAAGAAGAACTTTTATTTTTCTAACTTAATTCTTTTAACCTATTCCCTTTTACCTTCCAGGGTTTACTTTACTACTTATATAGCCTAAAAGGCTAATTCTTTAACTCCCTTAACCATTTTAATAAGGTTTAAGTTAGGGTTCTTCCTAAACTTCCTTAATTCTTAGGTTTATAAAGTGAGGTTTTTAAGGCTTATAACAGCTAATTAAAACATCTCTTCCTAAAGTCGGTCTTTTATAACCTGCACCTTTAGTGGTTTAAAGTTTCCACTTTAAAGTCGGTCTATAATAACCTACACCTTTATAACTAACTCTTTTAAAACACCCTTAAGGATTAGATATACTATATCTTAAAGTTCTTCCACTTCTTCCTCCTCTCCCAGGTTACACTTATTTATTTAGGTGTAATCTTCTTCATTACCTGCTATCTTAACGTAAACGTCTTTAAAGTTAAACCTAATATGTTTTCCTCCTTTTAAAACCAGTTTCTAACTAACTTACTTTAATAACAGGTATTACTATACTATATAACCTTTCTTATCATAGTTAAAGTATTAAACCTGGGACAGGTCCTTAAGTTGTTTCTACTATTATTATTATTAAAGTTTATTATAATTAGGTTAGTTTTAGCAGTTTACTATACTAATATCCATTAATCTAAGGTGGTGACCTATCACAGTCGACTAATTCCCCTTCTTTAATTTACTTAATTAGTAAAAGGTCTGCTCCTTTTAGTAATTCTTTTAATAATAATAATTATAATACCAGTTATTAGCCTTAATAACCATTTTAACTAATTCTTAAAAGCAGTCCGGCTAATCTTCTCAGTAAAGGTCCCTAGTAACGTGCTCCTTCAGACCGCTTTAAAACAGTATTACTAGGGCCTTTTAACTAAGTTTAGTTTTTATTACTTCTAGTTTAAAGCGCGTGGAGAACTTAAAGATTAAGGACGTCTGCCTTAAAGCTATAAGGTGTTACTTAGCCCGCCTAAGGGCGTCTAGTTCTCTAAACTCAGTCCAGAGTTAATTGATAAACACATTAAAGTCGTTAAAAAGGGCCTAAATCTCAGGAGCCTCTTTACACGCTTTATTTATAAAGAGGTCGTTAATTATTTTCATGTGAGGTTTATACTAGTAAGTGGCTACTTTATCTAATAAGGCTCTAGCGAACCTAACCTTTCCTTCTTCTTTAAAGAACTGTTTATTATAATAAGTGATATAACTCTAAAGCTAAGTTATTTAAAACTCTAATTACGCAGAGTCCCCTTTAAAGCATAATAGTAAGGGGAGCTTTACTCGTTTCTTTTATAAGCCTTTAAAGTCGTTATTCTCTAACTTAACCACGTTAAATCAGGCTTAAAGTTTTTTAATAAAACCGATACAGCTCTTAATATCTCTAAGGAAGGCTTTATTAAGTTCCTTAACCAGTCCCTGCTAGTTAAGGTTTAATTCTTTAAAGCGTGCAGCTAACTTATTAACGGTAAGAAGTTAAAGCTAGGCTTACGCCTCTTTAATCTCCTTACCTTTTCCAGAAGTTAATATATTAATAGGAGAGAGAGGTAATATCTGGGAATTTAACAAATAGTGTTTAAAACTTAAACGTTAATATTGTATTATAACCTGTACTTAATATAGGCCTTAAAAGGATTAGTGTAGGTTAAGACAGAACGTATAATAGGACGCTAACAGGTAAGGGGTGTTTTAAAGATAGCTTATTAAACTAACACTTTTAAACAGGGGGTTTAATGTTACTGTAGGTTGTTATCACTATAATACACAGAGGTAAGTCTGAATAGTAAGATATAAATGAATAATTAAATATTAGTGTGAGGAATTAAAGTCCCTCATGGTGGTTATAAGCATAATTATAACTATCTATACTAACTAGTTAAGAGGTATTTTATACCTTAATTACTATATTTACTTAACACGAGGAATGATTATAGTGATTAGAATGCCCTTAATCACTATGATCACCATGCTCTTAGCGAGATTAGAGTGATCACTTAACGATTGGTCGTAGGGGCTTCGGGTCTTTACACCCCTGGCCCAGTGCGCAGTACCGTGCGTACTGCCTTTCTGCACTGTTCCTTCTGTGGGGGATTCGTCAGGCCGCCCCGGCCTAAGTGACGGCCTGTAGGGTCGTCACAATTAAACCCCCATCTAAGAGTGCTAGCTTAATAAGCCGTCTTCAGAACACCCCTTACTTATTAGCGTCCTGCTATACGTTTTATCTTAACCTGTACTAGCCCTCTTAAGGCCTATATTAGGTGTAAGTTGTAATATAATATTAACGTTACAGTTCTAAATGCTGTTTATTAAATTCCCAGACACTACCTCTCTTTTATTAATATATCAACCTCTGGAAAAGGTAAGGAGATTAAGGAGGCGTAAACTTAGCCTTAACTCTCTATTATTAACAAGTTAGTTACACGCCTTAAAGATTTAAACTTTAACTAATAGGGCCTGGTTAAGGAACTTAATAAGGCTTTCCCCAGAGACATTAAAAGCCATATCGGTCTTATTAAGAAACTTTAAACCTGACTTAACGCTGTTAAGTTAGAGAATAACGACTTTAAGGGCTTATAGAAGAAACGAGTAAAGCTCCCCTTACTATTATACTTTAAGGGAGACTTTATGTAACTGGAGTCCTAAATAGCCTAGCTTTAAAGCTATATTACTTATTACGATAAGCAGTTCTTCGAAGAAGAAGGAAAGGTTAGGTTCGTAAAAGCTTTATTAGATAAAGTAACTGCTTACTAGTATAAACCTTACGTGAAAATAATTAATAACCTCTTTATAAATAAGGCGTGAAAGGAGGCCCCTAAGACTTAAGCCTTTTTTAACAACTTCGACGTTTTTATCGATTAGCTTCAGACTAAGTTTAGGGAGCTGGACGCTCTTAGGTGGGCTAAATAACACCTTATAGCCTTAAGGTAAACGTCCTCAGTCCTTAAATTCTTTACCTACTTTAAGTTAAAGGTAGTAAAGATTAAGCTCGGCTAAAAAACCTTAGTAATGTTATTTTAAAGTGGCCTGAAAGAGTACGTTACTAAAGATCTTTACCGGGAAGACCGCCTAAATCGCCTTTAAGAGTTAATTAAAATAGCTATTAAGGCTGATAACTAATATTATAATTACTATTATTAGAAGAACTATTAAAAGGAACAGACCCTTTATTAGTTAAGTAAACTAAAGAAGGGGAATTAATTAACTGTGACAGGTTACTACCTTAAGCTAATAGACATTAGTATAGTAAACTATTAAAACTAACTTAACCGCGATAAACCTTAATAACAGTAATAGTAAAAGCAGTTTAAAGACCTGTCTTAAGTCTAATACTTTAACTATAATAAGAAAAGCTATATAGTGTAACAGTACTTATCGTTAAAATAAGTCGGTTAGAAGCTAGTTTTAAAGGGAGGAAAGTATGTTAAGTTTAACTTAAGAGACGTCTACGTCAGGATAACAGGTAATAAAAAAGATTACACTTAGATAGATAAGTGTAACTTAAAAGACGAGGAAAAAGAAAAAGAACTTTAAAACGTAATGTACTTAGTCCTTAGGGGTATCTTAAAAGAGTTAGCTATAAAGGTGTAGGTTATAAAAGACTGACTTTAAGGTAGAAACTTAAAACTATTAAAGGTGTAGGTTACAGAAGACTGACTTTAAGAAAAGATATTCTAATTAGCTGTTACAGGCCTTAAAAACCTTACCCTGTAAGCTTAAGAACTAAGGAAGTTTAAGAAAGACCTTAACTTAAAGATTACTAAGATAATAAAGGGAGTTAAAGAACTAGCCCTTTAAGTTACTTAGACAGTAAAGTAAGCTTTAAAAGGTGAAAGAGAATAAGTTAAGAGAATTAAACTAGAGAAATAGAAGTTCTTCTTAACAGTACCTCCCGAGACTTTTAAACACTTTAAATACGCTAAGTGGATCAGTACCCTTACCTCTTTAAAAGAAGGATAATTTAAATAGCTGCTTTATATTAAAGTTAGTGTACTTTAAACTAGTACCTTAAGGGTCCCTTAAGAAGGCACGAAGTAAATATATTAATAAAGAGCTTAGGAGTTAAAGGAGAAATATTAAAAGTTAATAAATAAAATAAAAGACCTGTAAGTTAAAGGCTTTACTGTAACGTTTAAAGATAGAGTGGTAGAAATTAAGTTATAACTCTGTAATAAAGTTCACTTTACTAATTAACTTAAATACTAACTTATTAAAAAAGGTTATTTTATGGAAGAATAAGTTAGGTTACTATTATTTAAGTTCTGGGAAAAGGTTTAGGAGAAATAATAAACTTAAAGGTAAGTGGAAGAAGAAAAGAAATAAGGTATTACCCCTCCTGTTCTATACTTTATAACTGTAATACCTGTAGTTAATATTAATTATTTTAATTATAAGGATATATTATGGATTAATTACGTATATAATAACTACACTTTTAACTAACATAATAAGCTTAAGGCTTTTTATAACTACTTCCCTAGCGTATAGAAACGAGACTACGTTATTATAAGGATAAAGTTAAAACTGACTTATTATTAAGTCTTTTACTTCCTAATAAGAGAATTTAATAATAAGTAAAAGGTTACTTTAATTAATTAAACTCCTGTTACGTGTTAATAAGGAGGAGTACTTAATAACTACTTAGTTATAATGTGCTTACTATACCTTAATAGAAAAGCTAAAAAGTGGTAAAAGTAGGAAAACTATTAATGGATTTAAGAGTAAAAAGACATTACTGTAATCTAAGCCCGTAAAGTGTACTATTAACTTATTAAGGATTTTAAAAATATTAAACCGTTTAAAGTTAATTAGATATTAAAGTGTAAAAACTTAAGAAAAGTTAATTATTAGGTTTATTAAAGTTACCTGTTTTTCTAGAAGGAATTAGGAAAAGGTTACAGGCCTTTTAAAAGGGCCAGAAACTAGTAATTTACTAATTAGTAAAAACCCTAAGAAAAAGAAAAGGTACTTAGAGGTTAAACTAAATAAGACTTTAAGGATAGGTAATTATTATAATTTAGATATTAAAGGAGTATAAGTATTATTCTATTAATGTTAACCTAATAGATAAAAAAGGGAGGCTATTTAAGGTAAAAGTAGTAATTAATAGCGGGAGTGCTTTTAACCTAATACACCCTTTATTAGTTAATTAAAGGAAACTCTTTAATTAAGAGTATAAAGAGGCTATTCTTATTTAAAATAGAGAAGGAGGTTTATATTAGTATAATAATGGTAAAGTTACTTATTATTTACTACTTTTAATTAAAGTGGATAAGGATAAATAATAAGTAGATTTTAACATTATATTAGTTATAAGTTATAATATAATCTTAAGTCTACCTTAGTTAGAAAAGTATAACTCTGTAATTAACTGGAAGAGTGGCTACCTTGCTTTTAATAAGTCCCTTAACTGTAATTACTATTTAGAGAAAGCTAAGAAGGTATTAAACTACTTTAAAGTTACATAAAGTACTTAAAGGTATATTAAACTCTTAGAATTAAATACAGTTTAGGTTAAGTTTATTAAGATAGTTAAAAGATTAAAAGGTTTACCGTATTACTTAAATAACGATTTAAAAAGTGGAAAAAAGCGAGGAGCTAACCTATAGATAAGTGAAGAAGTCGACTTGTTTAAAATACCTATAGAGTATAGGAAGTTTACTCTGTTTTGAAAAAAGATACTGTAATTACTAGATTACAGATTATAAGATTATAAAATTAAGCTGAAGCTGGAAGTAAAGCTCCGCAGCTTTTAACCCTACTATTTAAATCTCTAATAGGCTGAAACCTTAAGGAAGTACATTAATAAAAACTTTAAAAACGGGTTTATCGTAAAGTCCTAGTCCTTAGTAAGGTATTTAATACTGTTTATCTTAAGGAAAGGAGATAGTAAGTTATATATAATTATTAATTATTAAACGTTAAATAAAGATACGATTAAGAACTATTACTTATTATTATTTATTATAGAAATGTAAGAACGGATTATTAAAGTAAATTAGTTCTTTAACCTTAATTTCTTTATAAGGTTTAACTATATTAAAGTAAAGGAAAAGGATGAATATAAGACGGCCTTTTAGATTTGTAACAGGTATTACTAATACCATGTTATACTAATAGGATTAATAAACACCCTTATAACCTTTTAAGGCCTTATTAATAATGTTCTTTACCCTTTCCTTAATAAGTTTATCTTTATGTATTTAAATAACGTTTTAATTTATTTTAAAACTTTAAAAGAATATTAAAAATATATATAACAGGTTTTAATAACTTTTAAGAAAGTGAAGTTAATAATAAACTTAAAGAAAAATTATTTTTACATTTAGGAATTAAATTATTTAAGGTTTAAAGTAACCCTTAGAAAGCTCGAAATGTAACTAAAGAAGATAAAGGCAGTTAAGGACTAACTTACTTTAAAGAATTAAAAAGAGTTATAAGCCTTTATTAACTTTACGAACTTTTATTAATATTTTATTAAGTACTTTATAAAAATTGTAAAACCACTATATAAACTTATAAGAAAGGGTAAACCGTTTAAGTAGACTAATAAATAATAAAAGGTGTTTAAAGACTTTAAATATACTTTCGTTACAGTATTAATCCTAACCCTCCCCGATTTCTTAAAACCTTTCTAAGTTAAAATAAACTCCTTAAAGTTCACAATCAGTAGAGAACTCAGCTAAGTTTAAGATAATAGAAAACATTACCTAATTACCTTCTTATTAAAAGGAATCTACAGGTTAGCTTTATAATATCTAATTTATAATAAGGAACTAATAGTAATTATATAATGTTTTATTAAATAGGTATTATATCTAAACAGTATAGAAGAATCAGTTTAAGTCTTTTCAGACTATAATAACCTTTAATACTTTTTAATAAAGGAACTTAATTTACAGTAAGTATAATAAGCAGAATTAATAACTTTATTCCACTTTTAGATTTACTATATTAAAGGAAAAGATAATAAGTAAGTTAAATACTTTTAATTAAAGATAAGACTATAAGGATATTAATCTAGTTTTAATCCCTGTTACTATATTTAATAAAGTTAAAAACAGTATATTAAAACATATACTGTAAATATTAGATAACTAAACTTTAAAATAAACTATTAATGTTTATATAAACTTATAAATAAAGTATAATATCTATTAGTAATAATAGGACTTTTAAATAAAAAGGTTAATAAAAGGAACCTGTAAGTATAAATACCTTTTAGAAGACTTCTTAAGACACTTATAAGACTATAGTAAAAAGTACTTAAAGTATCTAAATTATAATAAAACTAGTTATTAATTAAGATAGTTATTAAAAGGTGTAAATAGCGTGCTTAAACTAAGAGTAAAGCTTTAATATTAAAAGAAACTGTACATTTATAACTTAAATAAGTAGAAAGAATACGTTTAATAAGTTTATAAGTCTCGACTTAAAGGATATATAAGCTAAGCTAAGACTCTTACGTAGGCTTAATAAACGTACGTTTTCCTAGGAATAAAGAAGCTAGTTAAGGAAGTGGTTAATAACTGTAATATCTATTATAAAAAGCAAAACTAACGTTATAAACCTTACAGACTTCTTAAACTACTCCTTATACTATAAGTATTATAAAGCTTAATCTCACTTAACTTTATTATTAGGATTTTAAAGTCTAAGGACCCTGTTATAGGAGTTACTTATAACTAAGTCCTTATAATAATCAACAGATTAATAAAATAAGCTTATTTTCTATTAACTTTAAAGGATATAACTGCAGAGTAACTTACTTATATTTTCGAGAAAAAGGTAGTTTTACAATACCTTTAACTAAATAATATCGTTATAGATTAAGATAAGCTAATCGTGTCGAAGTTTTAATAAAGATTAATGCAGAGAATAAGTGTAAAAAGTAAGCTTTTAACAGTATTTTACTTACAGACAGACAGTTAAACAGAGTAAATTAATTAAATACTTATAACGTATTTTTAAACTTACGTTAACTTTAAATAAAATAATTAGTTTAAGCTGTTACTAATAATATAAATAGCTTATAATATAACATTAATTAAGTTAATAAATATATTACTATTTTTTACTAATTACAGTAAGGAGTTTAAGCTTTATTAAGGCCCGCTTACTAACACCCCTTAAACCGTAATCTATATAGACTGGATATAAGAGCTATATAACTACTTATAAGCCGAACTTAAGTTTACACGTAAACGAATAAGGAAGTTTACTAATAAACATTAAACTAAATAACTAGTACTTAAGAAAGGACTTTATTATAATAGCGAACGAGTTAAGGGACTGACTTTTTAAAAGGGGGATTACGTTTACCTTTTTTTATAAAACCTGTATTTGAAACGGCTTAGTAAAAAGCTTAATTTTAAAAGGTACAGACTATTCTAAATTAAGAAAAAGGTTACTACTTTTAATTACAAATTAAACTTACCTGTTAATATAAAGGTGCAGATTAAGGTTTTTCATATCTTACTTTTAAAACCTGTATTAAAGGGAGTTCTATTAGAAAAGAAGGTTAAGATCGACGCTAATAAAGATAAGTATAACGTTAAGGAAATTGTGGATTTACGAAAAGGAAAGAACACGTTTAAGTATCTTATTAAGTAATTAGACTACAGCCCTGAAAGTAATTTGTAAGAACTAGTTAAAAGTCTTAAGTGCCTAGACCTGATTACAGAGTTTTACTAAAAAAATCCAGACTAATTAAAACTAATGGTAAGAATTAAAAATAAGATAAGGTCTGACATTTAAATTACCATACTGAAGAGTAAGACTATTATAGGACTTAGAGCCTGAGAAGCAGTAGGAAACTCCTTAATAAGTATAAAAAGATATTTATTAGAACCCTTAGCTATAGGTTATAAGGACTTTAAACCTAACACGGAGGCTGGGCTTCCGGGGCTCCTGGCAAGCCCCTTGTAAAAACAAGCGCTATTAAGAAGAGGAAATTAGTAAAAGAAAAATAAGCGAAAAAGTTAACTTAGACTTTCTAGCCTAGAGGAGTGAGAGTTTAGAATAGTAAAAAGACCCCTGTAGGACTTAAACCCACAAAGTCTTACTGAAGAAACTACAAACTAAGTTAAGAAAAGGTTGTTAGTTAAGGTGACTCCCTGGGGAAAGAACCAGTAGGTGTTCCTGCTAAAAAGCCTCTTTAGTTGAAAGATTTGCTAACTTTAAGAGGAGTAGTTAAACGAGTCTCTTTTTACTCTTAAAAGTGGAGGATTTCTGCCTCCCGGCTAAATATAGAAAAAGCTTGCTCTTCTATCTTATGGCACTGGACTTTAATCTGGTTAAGATAAGCAGTAGCTTCGCGGAGCTTTTAAGTTTTTAGCTCTAGGTTCTGTGTAACAGTGTCGTGTTTAACGTTAAGGTAGCGTTTCTTAGAGAGAAGCCGTTAAAGGAAAACGTTACTGTAACTAAACGCGTTATATAAAGACGAAGCCTCTGTTAGTAAGTATTTAGAATAACTGTTTAATTAAGTGGTAATAAGATAAGAAAGCAATTTTAAAGAATAACGACTATAAGGTGACATTTGCGATTTAAAAGTCGAAGTAAAGTCTGTAAGGTTACGGTAACAGGAGGTACTGTTTTTTAAAGTGCGTTTTTACATACGGTTAACAGGTATAGTTACGTTAAGAAGGAAGGAATACTCTTATTAGGATTCTTTATGGAAAAAGAATGTAAAAGAGGGGGAATCGTATAATAACCCTGCAGGCTGTCACTTAGGCTGGGGCGGCCTGACAGATCTCCTATAGAAGGAACAGTGTGGAGGACAGTGTGTACAGTACTACATACTAGGCTAAGGGTGTAAAGACCTGAAGCCCTTATAACTAACTAGCAGTTGCTCAGTCTTGGTAGAGGTGCTTACCTACTAAGTATCTGTAAGACCTTTAAGTAGGAGGTGTTTAGTAATAAGTTACTTAGTTCCTTATTAAGTAACAGACTACTAAGTAAGGTACGATGTACCTTTTAATCAGTTAGTATAAATAATTACGGTTATGCCTATAACCACTATAAGGGACTCTGGTTCCTTACACTAGTATTTAATTATTTATTTATATCTTACTGTTTAGACTTACCTTTATACATTATAGTGACAGCGACTTACAGTGACATTAAACCCCCGTCTAAGAGTGCTAGCTTAATAAGCCGTCTTCGGAACGCCCCTTACCTGTTAGTGTCCTGCCATACGTTCTGTCTTAACCCGCGCTAGCCCTCTCGAGGCCTGTGTCGGGTGCAGGTCGTAATATCCTCACGCTAGTATTTAATTATTTATTTATATCTTACTGTTTAGACTTACCTTTATATATTATAGTGATAGTAACTTATAGTAACATTAAACCCCTTATCTAAGAGTGTTAGCTTAATAAGCTGTCTTTAAAATGCCCTTTACCTGTTAATGTCCTGTTATACGTTTTGTCTTAACCTGTACTAGTCCTTTTAAAGCCTGTGTCAGGTATAGGTTATAATATAATATTAGCGTTATAGTTCTGAACGCTGTTTATTAAATTCCCAGACACCACCTTCCTCCCATCACTAATATGTTAACCTTTAGAAAAGGTAAGGAGTTTAAATAAGCGTAAGCTTAGCCTTAGCTCCCTACTGTTGATAAGTTAGCTACACGCCTTAAAGAGTTAAACCTTAATTAATAAAGGCTGGTTAAGGAGTTTAATAAAGCCTTCCCCGGAGATATTAAAAGCTGTATTAGTTTTATTAAAAAACTCCAGGCTTAACTTAACGTTATTAAGTTAGAGAATAACGACCTTAAGGGCTTACAGAAGAAACGAGTAAAGCTCCCCTTATTATTGCGTTTTAAAGGAGACTTTACATAGCTGAAATCCTAAATAGCCTAGCTTTAAAGCTATATTATTTATTATAATAAGCAGTTCTTTAAAAAAGAAGGAAAGGTTAGGTTTGTAAGAGCTTTATTAGATAGAGTAACCACTCGCTAGTATAAACCTTACGTAAAGATAATTAATAACCTTTTTATAGATAAAGTATAAAAGAAGGCCCTTGAGACTTAGGCCATTTTTAATAACTTTAACGTTTTTATTAACTAACTCTAGACTGAGTTTAAAGAGCTGGACACCCTTAAGCGGGTTAAATAACACCTTATAGCCCTGAGGTAAACGTCCTTAGTCTTTAAGTTCTCTACGCGTTTTAAGTTAAAAGCCGTAAAAACTAAACTTAGTTAAGAGGTTTTAGTGATGTTATTTTAAAGCGGTTTAAAGGAGTATGTTACTGGAGACCTTTACAGGGAGGATTAACTGGACTGTCTTTAAAAGTTAGTTAAGATAGTTATTAAGGCTAATAATTAATATTATAATTACTATTACTAGAAAAACCTTTAGAAAGAACGGACCCCTTACCAGTTAAGTAAGCCTAAAAAGGGGAATTAGTTAACTGTGACAGGTTATTATCCCAGGCTAATGGATATTAATATAATAAACTGTTAGAATTAACTTAACTGTGATAAACCTTAACGATAATAATAGTAAAAGTAGGTTAAGGACTTATCTTAGGTTTAATGTTTTAATTATAATAAAAAAGGCTATATAACATAGTAATACCTATTATTAAAATAAGTTAGTTAGAAACCTGTCTTAAAAGGTAGAAAGAATATTAAGTTTAACTTAAGAGATATTTATATTAAGATGGCAGGTAATAAAGAGGATTACATTTAGGTAGATAAGTGTAACTTAAGAGATAAGGAGGAAGAAGTGGAAGAACCTTAGGACGTGGTGTACTTAATCTTTAAGGGTGTCTTAGAAAAGTCAGTTATAAAGGTGTAAGTTATAAAAAACTGACTTTAAGGTGGAAACTTAAATCTATTAAAGGTATAGGTTATAAAAGATTAACTTTAGGAAAAGATGTTCTAGTTAATAATTACAGGCCTTAAAAACCTCACCCTGTAAGCCCAGGAATTAAGAAAGTCTAGGAAGGACCTTAACTTAAACCTTATTAAAATAGTAAAGGAAGTTAAAAAATTAGCTCTTTAGGCCACTTAAGCTGTGAAACAGGTATTAGAAAGTGAAAAAGAGTAAGCTGAAAGGATTAAGTTAGAAAAGTGGAAGTTTTTTTTAACCATACCCCTTAAGACCTTTAAACACTTTAAGTATGCTAAATAGATTAGCACCCTCACTTCCTTAGAAGAGGGACAGCTTAGATAGCTGCCCTGCACTAAGGCTAGTGTGCCTTAAACCGGTACCTTAAGGGTCCCTTAAGAAGGTATAAAGTAAGCACACTAATGAAGGGTTTAGGAGCTGAAAGAAAAGTATTAAAAGTTAATAGATAAAGTAGAGGACTTGTAAATTAAAGGCTTTATTATAATAATTAAAGACAAAGCAGTAAAGATTAAGTTATAACTTTATAACAAAGTCTACTTTACTAATTAACTTAAATACTAACTTATTAAAAAGGGCTATTTTATAAAAGAATAAGTTAGGTTATTATTACTTAAGTTTTAAAAAGAAGTTTAGGAAAAGTAACATACCTAAAGGTAAGTGGATAAAGAAAAGAAATAAGGCGCCACTCCTCTTATCCTATATTTTATAACTATAACACCTGTAATTAACGTTAACTATCCCAGTTATAAAGACGTACTGTGGATTAATTACGTGTATAATAATTATACTTTTAACTAATATAGTGGACTTAAGGCCTTTTATAACCACTTCCCTAATATATAAAGACGGGATTACACTGTTATAAGGGTAGAGTTAGAACTAAACTACTATTAGGTCTCTTACTCCCTAATAAGAGAGTCTAACAGTAAGTAAAAGGTTACCGTAACTAACCAAGCCCTTATAACGTGTTAATAAGGGGGAGTATTTAATAACTACCTAGTTATGACGTGCTTACTGCACCTTAAAGGAAAAGTTAAAGAGTGGTAGAAATAAGAGGATTATTAATGGATTTAGGAGTAAAAAGATATTACTGTAATTTAATCCTGTAAAGTGTATTATTAACTTATTAAGGACTTTAAAAACATTAAACTGTTTAAAGTTAACTGGACGTTAAGGTGTGAAAACCTAAGAAAGGTTAATTATTAAGTTTATTAAAGTTACTTGTTTTTCTAAGAAGAATTAAGAAAAGGTTACAGGCCCTTTAAAAGGGCTAGAAACTAGTAATTTACTAGTTAGTAAAAACCTTAAGAAGAAGAAAAGGTATTTAAAGGTTAGGTTAGATAAGACCTTAAAGATAAATAGTTATTATAACTTAGATATTAAAAAAGTATAAGTATTATTCCATTAATGTTAATTTAATAAATAAAAGAGGGAGGCTGTTTAGGGTAAAAGTAGTAATTAATAACGGGAGTGTTTTTAACTTAATATACCCTTTATTAATTAATTAAAGGAAACTCCTTAATAAAAAGTATAAAGAGGTTATTCTTATTTAAAATAAAAAAGAAGGCCTATATTAGTATAATAACAGTAAAGTCACCTATTATTTACTACTTTTAATTAAAGTGGATAAGGATAAATAATAAGTGGACTTTAATATTATACCAGTTATAAGGTATAACATAATCTTAAGTTTACCTTAGTTAGAAAAGTATAACCTTGTGATTAACTAAAGGAGTAGCTACCTTACTTTTAATAAGTCCTTTAATAATAATCACTGTTTAAAGGAAGCTAAGAAGGTACTAAACCACTTTAAAGATATATAAAGTATTTAAAAGTATATTAAACCTTTAAAATTAAGTATAGTTTAGGTTAGGTTTATTAAAACGGTTAAAAGATTAAAAGGTTTACTATATTACTTAAATAACAATTTAAAAGGTAGAAAAAAGTAAGAAGCTAATTTACAGATAAGTAAAGAAGTTAACTTATCTAAGGTACCTGTAAAGTATAGGAAGTTTACCCTGTTTTAAAAAAAGATATTATAATTACTAGATTATAAACTATAAGATTACGAAATTAAACTGAAATTAGAAGTAAAGCTCCATAACTTCCAGCCCTACTATTTAAACCCTTAATAGGCTAAGGCTTTAAGGGAGTATTTTAAAGAGAACCTGAAAAACAGGTTTATTATAAAGTTTTAATCCCTAGTAAGGTACTTAATACTGTTTATCTTAAAGAAGGGAGACAGTAAACTACATATAATTATTAATTACTAAACGTTAAATAAGGATATAATTAAAAATCGTTACCTATTACCACTTATTACAGAAATGTAAAAATAGATAATTAGGGTAAACTAATTCTTTAGCCTTAATTTCCTTATAAGATTTAATTACGTTAGAATATAAGAAGAGGACGAGTATAAGACAGCTTTTCAGACTTATAATAAGTATTACCAGTACTGTATCATGTTAATAAGATTAATAAACACCCCCATAACTTTTTAAGGCCTTATTAACAGTGTTCTCTGCCCCTTCCTTAATAAGTTTATCTTTATATATTTAAACGACATTTTAATCTATTTTAAAAGTTTAAAGGAATATAGAAAATACATATAATAAGTCCTAATAACTTTTAAAAAGGTAAAACTAACAGTAAACCTGGAAAAGAGCCATTTTTATATTTAAAAATTAAATTATTTAAGATTTAAAGTAACCTTTAAAAAACTTAAAATATAAAAGGAGAAGATAAAGGCAGTTAAGGACTGGCCTACTTTAAAGAATTAAATAAAGTTATAAGCTTTTATTAACTTTACAAACTTTTACTAATACTTTATTAGGTACTTTATAAAGATTATAAAACTATTATATAAGTTTACAGGGATAAGTAAACTGTTTAAATAGACTGATAAACAGTAAAAGGCGTTTAAAGACCTTAAATACGCCTTTATTATAATATTAGTCCTAACTCTCCCTAATTTCTTAAAACCCTTTTAAGTTAAGATAGACTCTTTAAAATTTATAATTAATGGAGAACTTAACTAAGTATAAGACGATGGGAAACACTACTTAGTTACCTTTTTATTAAAAGGAATCTATAACCTAGCCTTATAATATTTAATTTATAATAAGGAACTAATAATAATCATTTAATACTTTATAAAATAGGTATTATATTTAAATAATATAAAAAAGCCAGTCTAGGTCTTTTCAGACTATAATAATCTCCAGTACTTCTTAATAAAGGAGCTTAATCCACGGTAAATATAGTAAGTAAAGTTAATAACCTTATTCCACTTTTAAATCTATTATATTAAAGGAAAAGATAATAAGTAAGTAAATGCTTTTAGTTAAAGACAGGATTATAAAGATACTAATCCAGTCTTAACCTTAATTATTATATTTAATAAAATAAGGAACAGCATGTTAGAATATACGCTGTAAGTGTCAGATAACTAAACGCTAAAATAAATTATTAACATTTATATAAACTTATAAATAAAGTATAATATCTATTAATAATAATAGGACTTTTAAGTAAGAAGGCTAATAAAAGGGACTTATAAGTATAAGTACCCCTTAAGAGACTTTTTAAGGTATATGTAAAATTATAAAAAGGAATACCTAATATATCTAAATTATAATAAAACTAGTTATTAGCTAGGATAGCTACTAGAAGGTGTAAACAGTACGCTTAAACTAGGAGTAAGGCTTTAGTATTAAGAGAAACTGTATGTTTATAACCTAGATAAGTAAAAGGAGTATATCTAACAGGTTTATAAATCTTAATTTAAAAGATATATAAGCCAGGTTAAGACTCTTACACAGGCCTAGTAAATGTATACCTTCCCAGGAATAAAAAAGCTAGTTAAAGAAGTGGTTAATTATTACAACCTGCACCTGACACAGGCCTTGAGAGGACTAGTGTGGGTTAAGACAGAACGTATAGCAGGACGCTAACAGGTAAGGGGCGTTCCGAAGACAGCTTGTTAAACTAACACTCCTAAACAGGGGGGGTTTAATGTTACTGTAAGTCGTTATCACTATAATGCATAGAGGTAAGTCTAAACAGTAGGATATAAATAAACAATTAAATATTAGCGTAAGGAACTAGAGTCCCTCACAGTAATTATAGGCATAACTATAGCTATCTATACTAACTAATTAAGAGGTATTTTATACCTTAATTACTATATTCACTTAACATAAGGAGTAATTATAGTGATCAGAATACCTCTAATTACTATAATTACCGTACTTTTAGCGAGATCAGAGTAATCACTTAATAACTAATCATAAGAGCTTTAGGTCTTTACACCCCTAGCCCAGTGTGCAGTACCGTACGTACTGCCTTCCTGTACTGTTCCTTCTATAGGGGATTTATCAGGCTGCCCCGGCTTAAGTGACAGCCTGTAAGGTCGTTACATAATTCCCCCTCTTTAATATTCTTTTTCCATAAAGAACTACTTGTACGTTCCTTCTTCTTCTTACCAGTTATTATATCGTTTAACTAAGTAATTAAAAACAGGAGAAACGTAACGCCTTTATCAACTGAACGTTATATTATTAACGCTAAGTTTATTCTTACTTTCAGGATCGTTATACCTGTAAAGTGTAGTCGCTACTACCGCCTAAACTTACCAGACTGTAAGGTGGCCAGTAAGAGTAAGTCGTGCAGCCACTATATAATAGCCGGTAGGACTGCCTACTTATCTTATAACGTTTACAGAAACGATCTGTCCATTCTACGTAAGGTTCTAGACGAAAAAAAGCGCCTTAACGCTAAGGAGCGTAAAACCGCTCTCCTTCTCTGTAACACAGCCTTTAAACTCCTGCGCCTTAAGGACCAACAGAAGGGACTGGCACAGCAGTCAGACGAACTTTTTAGCCATAAGTTTAACATTCTAGTAAAGGAGGAGCGTAAAGCCTAGGAAGTAACTATACCAGTTCCTAAGTTTAATTAGGGAAGCCTCCTGGCAGAGCTAGCACGCGGTTCCTTTTCTAAGGGGTTACCTTAGCCGGCGACTTCTTCTTAACCCGGTCTGTTACTACTTATTTTTCTTTTTTTTTCTTTTTACTAACTTCCTAACAGTACTTATTTTCATATAGAACGTATTAGGAACTCTAGAGGCTTAGCCTCCTTATTAAGTCTAAGGTCCTTATAACCTTAACTAAGGGTTCTAATAAATATCCTTCCATACCTACTAAGAAGTTTCCTACTACTTCTTAAGCTTTAAGTCCCATAATAGTCTTACTCTTCAGTATAGTAGTTTAAATATTAAATCTTATCTTATTTCTAATTCTTATCGTTAGCTTTAATTAGTCTAAATTCTTTTAATAGAACTCCGCAATCAAGTTTAAGCATTTAAGATTTTTAACTAGTTCCTATAAGTTACTTTTAAAGCCGTAATCTAGCTACTTAATAAGATATTTAAACGTATTCTTTCCCTTCCGTAAATCTACAATTTCCTTAACGTCGTACTTATCCTTATCGGCGTCGATCTTAATCTTCTTTTCTAAGGGAACTCCCTTTAAAGCAGGTTCTAAAAGTAAGACGTGAAAAACCTTAATCTACACCTTTATATTAATGGGTAAGTTTAATTTATAATTAAAGGTAACGACCTTTTTTTTAATCCGGAACAGTCCGTACCTTTTAAAGTTAAGCTTCTTACTAAGTCGTTTTAAATATAAGTTTTGTGAAAAAAGGTAGACGTAATCTCCCTCTTAAAAAGTCAGTCCTTTAACTCGTTCACTGTTATAATAAAGTCCTTTCTTAAACATTAATTACTTAGTTTAGTGTTTATTAGTAAACTTTTTTATTCGTTTACATATGAACTTAAGTTCGGCTTATAAGTAGTTATGTAACTCCTACATCTAGTCTATACAGACTGTAGCTTAAGGGGCACTAATAAGTAGGCCTTAACAGAGCTTAAGCTCCTTACCGTAATTAGCAAAGAATAGTAATACACTTATTAACTTAATTAACGTTATGTTATAAATTATCTACACTATTAGTAATAATTTAAGTTAATTATCTTATTTAAAGTTAACGTAAGCCTAAAGATACGTTATAAGTATCTAATTAACTTACTCTGTTTAATTATCTATCTATAGGTAAAAAGCTGTTAAAAGCTTACTCTTTACACCCATTCTCTATATTAGCCTTTACTAGAACTTCGATACGATTAGCTTATCTTAATCTATAACAATATTATCTAACTAAAGATATCGCGAAACTACCTCTTTCTTAAATATATAAGTAAGTTACTCTACTGTTATGTCCTTCAAGGTTAGTAAAAAGTAAGCCTATTTCGTTAATCTGTTAACTACTATAAAGATCTAGTTATAAGTAACTCCTGTAATAGGGTCCTTAGACTTTAGGATCCTAGTGACGAAGTTAAGTGAGATAAAGCTTTATAACGCCTATAGTACGGGGAGTGGTTTAAGCAGTCTATATAGCTTATAACGTTAGTTCTACTTCCTATAACAGACGTTACAGTTATTAACCACTTCCTTAACTAACTTCTTTATTCCTAAGAAAGCGTACGTTTACTAAACTTATATTAAAGTCTTAACTTAGCCTATATATCCTTTAAGTTAAGATTTATAAACTTACTAAATGTACTCTTTTCTCTTAACTAAGTTGTGAATATATGGTTTCTCTTAATATTAAAGCCTTACTCCTAGTTTAAGTGTACCGTTTACACCTTTTAGTAACTATTTTAACTAATAACTAGTTTTATTATAGTTTAAATGCTTTAGGCACTCCTTACTACAGTCTTACACGTACCTTAAAAAGTCTTCTAAAGGGCACTTATATTTATAAGTTCCTTCCGTTAACCTTCTTACTTAAAAGTCCTATTATTACTAATAGATGTTATACTCTGTTTATAAGTTTATATAGACATTAATAATTTATTCCGGTATTTAATTATCTAACACTTATAATGTGTGTTTTAAAGTGCTGTTCTCTACTTTATTAAATATAGTAACGGGAATTAAGACTAAATTAGCATCTTTATAATCCTATCTCTAACTGAGAGTATTAACTCGCTTATTATCTTTTCCTTTAACATAGTGAATCTAAAAGTAGAACAGAGCTATCAGCTTTACTTATTATACTTACTGTAAACTAAGTTCCTTTATTAAAAAGTATTAGAAGTTATTATAATTTAAAAAGACCTGGACTAGTTCTTCTATGCTATTTAAGTACAGTACCTACTTAATAAAGTATTAAATAATCACTATTAGTTCCTTATCGTAAATTAGATATTATAGAGCTAACCTGTAGATTCCTTTTAACAAAAAGGCAACTAGGTGGCGTTTCTTATCGTCCTGGACTTAGCTAAGTTCTCTACCAATTATAAACTTTAAAGAGTCTGTTTCAACTTAGAAAAGCTTTAAGAAATCAGGAAAAGCTAAGATTAATGTTATGATAAAGGTGTATTTAAAGTCCTTAAATACCTTCTGCTGTCTTTCAGTCCACTTAAATAGCTTTCCTTTACTTATAAGTTTATAAAGTAATCTTATAATCTTTATAAAGTACTTAATAAAATAATAATAGAAGTTTATAAAGCCGATAAAGGCTTATAATTCTTTCTGGTTTTTCAGAGTGAGTTAATTCCTAATTACCTTTATCTTCTTTACTTATATTTTAAGCTTTCTAGGGGTTACTTTAAACCTTAGATAGTTTAGTTCCTAAACGTGGAAATGGCTCTTCTTTAAGTTTACTGTTAGCTTCGCTTTTTTAAAAGCTGTTAAAACCTGTCATATATGTTTTTAATATTCTTCTAAAGTTTCAGAATAAATTAGAACATCGTTTAAATATATAAAAACAAACTTATTAAGGAAGGGGCAGAGAATATTGTTAATAAAGCCTTAGAAAGTCACAGGAGCGTTTGTTAATCTTATTAGCATAATACAGTATTAGTAATACCCGTTATAAGTCCGAAAGGCTGTCTTATATTTATCCTTTTCCTTCACTCTAACGTAGTTAAATCCTATAGGGAAATTAAGGCTAGAGAACCAGTTTACCTTAATAATCTATTCTTACATTTCTGTAATAAGTAACAGTAAGTAACAATTCTTAATTATATCCTTATTTAACGTTTAGTAGTTAATAACTATACGTAACTTATTATCTCCCTTTCTTAAGACAAACAGCACTAAATACCTTACTGGGGATTAAGACTTTATAATAAACCCGTTCTTTAAGTTCTTGTTAATATACTCCCATAAGGCCTTAGCCTACTAGGGGTTTAAGTAGTATAGCTGGAAGCTGCAGAGCTTTACTCCCAGCTTTAGCTTGATTTTATAGTCCTATAGTCTATAATCCGGTAATTACAGTATCTTTTTTTAAAATAAGGTAAACTTCCTATATTCCGCGGGTACTTTAAATAAATTAACTTCTTTACTTATCTGTAGGTTAGCTTCTTACTTCTTTCCACCTTTTAAATCGTTATTTAAGTAATGCAGTAAACCTTCTAGTCTTTTAACTGTCTTAATAAACCTAACCTAAACTATACTTAGTTCTAAAAGTTCAGCGTGCTTTTAAATGCTTTATGTAACTCTAAAGTAATTTAGTGCCTTTTTAGCTTTCTTTAAATGGTAATTATAGCTAGGGAATTTGCCGAAAGTAAGGTAGCTACTCCTCCAGTCAATTATAAAGTTATACTTTTCCAGCTAAGGTAAACTTAATATTATATTGTAACTTATAACTAATGTAATGTTAAAATCTACTTATTATTCGTCCCCGTCTACTTTAATTAAGAGTAATAAGTAATAAGTAACTTTACCGTTATTATACTAGTATAAGCCTCCTTCTCTATTTTATATAGGAATAACCTCTTTATACTTTTAATTAAGGAGTTTCCTTTAGTTAATTAGTAAAGGGTGTATTAAGTTAGAAGCACTCCCGTTATCAATCACTACTCTTACCCTAAACGGCCTCCCTCTTCTATTTGTTATATTAACATTAACAGAATAATGCTTATACTCTTTTAACATCTAAGTTATAGTAATTATCTGTCCTTAAGGTCTTATCCAGCCTAACTTCTAAGTACCTCTCCTTCTTCTCAGGGTTTTTACTAACTAGCGAACTACTAGTTTCCAGCCTTTCTAAAGGGCCTATAGCCTTTTCCTAATTCCTTTTGGAAAAACAGGCAGCTCTAGTAGACCTAGCAGTTAACCTTTCTTAAGTTTTCCCACCGTAACGTCTAATTAACTTTAAACGGTATAATGTTCTTAAAGTCCTTAATAAGTTAATAATATACTTTACAGGCTTAAATTACAGTGATATCTTTTTACTTTTAAATCTGCTAATAATCTTCTCACTTCTACCATTTTTTAACTTTTCCGTTAAAGTGTAACAAACATGTTATAATTAGGTAGTTATTAAGTACTCCTCCTCACTAACACATTACGGGAGCTTAGTTAACTATAGTAACCTTCCACTTATTACCAGATTCTCTTATTAAAAAGTAAGAGACTTAGTAATAAGCTAGTTCTAACTTTACCCTTATAACAGTATAATCCCGTTTCCATATGTTAAGGAAATAGTTATAAAGGGCCTTAAGCCTATAATGTTAGTTAAGAGTACAGTTATTATACACGTAATTAATTTATAGCATATCTCTGTAACTAAGGTAGTTAATATTAACTGTTAGTACTGCAATTATAAAGTATAGAATAAGGGAAGTAATACCTTATTCTTTCTCTTCTTCCACTTACCTCTATATACGTTATTTCTCCTAAACCTTTTCCTAAAACTTAAATAACAGTAACCTAGCTTATTCTTCTATAAAGTAATCTTCTTTAACAAGACAGTGTTTAAGTTAGTTAATAAAGCGAACTTTATTATAAAGTTATAACCCGATTTCCACCACTTTATCCTTAAACGTCACAGTAAGGCCTTTAACTTATAAGTCCTTTACTTTATTTACTAACTCTTAATGTTTCTCCTTTAACTCTTAAACCCTTTACTAGTATATTTACTTTATACCTTCTTAGGGAACCCTTAAGGTACTAATCTAAAGCACATTAACTTTAATATAAGGTAGTTATCTAAACTATCCTTCTTTTAAGGAGGTAAAGGTATTAATCTACTTAATATACTTAAAGTGTTTAAGAGTCTTAAGGGGCACTGTTAAGAAGAATTTCTGTTTCTCCAGTTCGATTCTCTTAACTTACTCTCTTTTACCTTTTAAGGCTTACTTTACCGTTTAAATAACCTAAAGGGCTAGTTCTTCGACTCCTTTTTCCATTCTAGTAATTTCTAAGTTAAGGTCTTTCCTAAACTTCCTTAATTCCTAGGCTTATAAGGTAAGGTTTTTAAAACCTGTAATAACTAACCGAAATATCTTTTCCTAAAGTTGGTCTTTTATAACCTGTACCTCTAATAATTCTAAGTTTCCACTTTAAAGTCGGTCTGTAACAACCTACACCTTTATAGCTAACTCTTTTATAACACCCTTAAGGACTAAGTACACTACATCTTAAGGTTCTTCTTTCTTCTCCTCCTTATCTCTTAACTTACACTTATTTATCTAAATGCAGTCTTCTTTATTACCTATTATCCTAACATAAATATCTCTTAAATTAAACCTAATATACTTCCCTTCTTTTAAAACGGGTTTCCACCTAACTTATTTTAGTAACGGGCATTACTGTACCATATAGCCTTTCTTATTATAATTAAAGCACTGGATCTGGGACAGATCCTTAAACTGCTTCTGTTACTACTATCGTTAAGGTTTATCGCAGTTAAGTTGATTTTAACAGTTTACTATACTAATATCCATTAGCTTAGGGTAGTAACTTATTATAGTTAATTAGTTCCCCTTCCTAAGTTTACTTAGCTAGTAAAGGGTTTATTCCTTTTAAAAGTTCTTTTAATAATGGTAATTATAATACCAGTTATTAGCCTTAATAACTATTTCGACCAGTTCTTACAGATAGTCTAGTCAGTCTTTTTAGTAAAGGTTTCCAGTAACGTGCTCCTTTAAACCACTTTAAAATAGCATTACTAAGGCCTCTTAGCTAAGCTTAGTCTTTACTACTTCTAACTTAAAATATATAGAGAACTTAAAGATTAAGGATATCTGCCTTAAAGTTATAAGGTATTACTTAGCCCACTTAAGGGCATTTAGTTCTTTAAACTTAATCTAAAGTTAGTTAATAAAAACGTTAAAGTCGTTAAAAAGGGCCTAAGTCTTAAGGGCCTCTTTACACGCTTTATTTATAAAAAGGTTATTAATTATCTTTATATAAGGTTTATACTAACGGGCAGTTACTCTATCCAGTAAAGCTTTAATAAACTTAACCTTTCCTTCTTCTTTAAAGAACTACTCGTCGTAATAGGTAATATAACTCTAAAGCTAAGCTATCCAGGACTCCAGTTACGTAGAGTCTCCCTTAAAACGTAACGATAAGGGGAGCTTCACTTACTTCTTTTACAAGCCTTTAAGGTTATTATTTTCTAGCTTAATAACGTTAAGTTAAACCTGAAGTTTTTTAATAAGACCGATATAACTCTTAGTATCTCCGGGGAAAGCTTTATTAAGTTCCTTAACTAGTCCCTACTGGTTAAAGTTTAAATCTTTAAGGTGTGTAGCTAATTTGTTAATAGTAGGGAGTTAAAGCTAAGCTTACGCCTTTTTAATCTCCTTACCTTTTCTAAAAGTTAATATATTAATAAGAGGAGGGAGGTAATATTTAGGAGTTTAATAAATAACGTTTAGAATTAAGACGTTAATATCGTATTATAACCTATACTTAACACAGGCTTTAAAAGGATTAGCACAGGTTAAGACAGAACGTATAGTAAGACGTTAACAGGTAAGGGGCGTTCTGAAGACAGCTTATTAAGCTAACACTCCTAGATAGGAAAGGTTTAATGTTACTGTAAGTCGCTGTTATTATAATGTATAGAGGTAAGTCTGAACAGTAGGATATAAATAAATAATTGAATACTAGTGTGAGGAATTAAAGTCCCTTACAGTAGTTATAAGTATAACTATAGCTATCTATACTAACTAGTTAAGAGGTACTTCGTACCTTAATCACTATGTTCACTCAACACGAGGAGTAATTATAGTAATTAGAATACCTCTAATCACTGTGATTACCGTGCTCTTAGCAAGATTAGAGTAATCACTTAACGACTAGTTATAGGGGCTTTGGGTCTTTGCACCCCTGGCCCAGTGTGCAGTACCGTGCGTACTGCCTTCCTGCACTGTTCCTTCTGCGGGGGATTCGTCGGGCCGCCCCAGCCCAAGTGACGGCCTGCAGGGTCGTCACATTAATAACTGTAACATTTATTACTAAAAGCAGAATCGATATTATAAACCTTATAAGCTCTTTAAACCACTTCTTATATTATAAGTAGTATAAAGTTTAATCTTACTTAACTTTATTACTAAGATCCTAAAGTTTAAAAACCTTATTATAAAAGTTACTTATAATTAAATCCTTATAATAATTAACAGATTAATAAAATAGGCTTACTTCTTACTAACCTTAAAGGATATAATTACAGAGTAACTTACTTATATTTTTAAGAAAAAGGTAGTTTTATAACACCTTTAACTAGATAATATTATTACAGATTAAGATAAGTTAATCGTATTAAAGTTCTAATAAAGGTTAATATAGAAAATAGGTATAAAGAGTAAGCTTTTAACAGCCTTCTACTTACAGACAGATAGTTAAACAGAGTAAGTTAACTAGATATTTATAACGTATCTTTAAATTTATATTAACTTTAAACAGAATAATTAGCTTAAACTGTTACTAATAGCACAGATAGCCTATAATATAACACTAATTAAATTAATAAGTGTGTCACTATTCTTTACTAATTACAGTAAGGAACTTAAGCTTTATTAAAGCTCACCTACTAGCACCTTTTAAGCCACAGTCTATATAAACTAGATGTAAGAGTTATATAACCACCTATAAGCTGAATTTAAATTCACATGTAAATAAATAAAAAAGTTTACTAATAAATATTAAATTAAGTAATTAGTGTTTAAGAAAGGACTTTATTATAATAGTGAACGAGTTAAAGGACCGATTTTTTAAAAGGGGGATTACGTCTACCTTTTTTTACAAAACTTACATTTAAAATAACCTAATAAAAAGCTTAATTTTAAAAGGTACGGACTGTTTTAAATTAAGAAAAAGGTCGTTACCTTTAATTATAAATTAGACTTACCTATTAGTATAAAGGTACAGATTAAGGTTTTTCACATCTTATTTTTAAAACCCGCCTTAAAAGGAGTTCCTTTAGAAAAGAAGATTAAGATCGATATTAACGAAGATAAGTATAATGTTAAGGAAGTTATAGATTTGTAAAAGGGAAAAAACACGTTTAAATATCTTATTAAGTAGTTAGATTATAACCCTGAAAATAACTTATGGGAACTAGTTAAAAATCTTAAATACCTAAACCTAATTACGGAGTTCTATTAAAAGAACTTAGATTAATTAAAACTAATAATAAAAACTAGGAATAAGATAAGATCTGATATTTAAATTATTATATTAAAGAGTAAAACCACTATAGGACTTAAAGCCTGAGAAGTGGTAGGAAACTCCTTAATAGGTGTGGAAGGATATTTATTAAAACCCTTAACTATAGGTTATAAGGACCTTAAACCTAATAAGGAGGCTGGGCCTTTAGAGCTTCTAATAAGCCTTATAAGAACGAGTATTATTAGGAAAGAAAGTTAGTAAAAGAAAAATAAAAAAAGTCGCCTTAAACCCTCTAGCCCTAAAGGGTAAGGATCTAAAACGATAAAAGACTCCTGTGGGAGTTAAACTTATAACCTCTTACTTTAAAATGTAAATGTATTATTATTATATTAAAGGACCGTTTTATTTATTAAAGAAGGAAGTTATAAACTAGGTTAGGAAGACGCTGTAGGTTAAGGCGACCCTTTAAAGGGGAAACTAGTAAGGAAAGAGTCCTAGTCCTAGGAAACCAGCTTAACCCAGACTAGGTCCGCTACCCCTACCTGCTTTTAAAAGGATAAAACCTTAGCCTTATAAGAGAACACTTTTATCACCTTTACTTTAATAACACGCCATTAAGTTTTAACACGTTATAACTTTATAAAGGAGTTATAATGTTTAGTAACTACTTAGTTATATAAGGCGTCCAGCTCCCTTTTTTTATCCACTAACCCTTTAATAAACTTATTAAAATAATTAAACGTGTTATATAAAGAAGGTATATTAGTGGATTAACACTTACTGTAGCTGTTAAATTACGTTATAACCTAGTATAGTAAGGACTTAGTTTAATAACAAGTGTAGGGAGATATTTATGAATTAAAGGCGTTAAAAGACTCTGTAAGTCAGATATGGCAGTTATAAGGAGCCTTTTCCTGTTTTCTCTATCTTTTACGCTTTTTAACACAGTTAGAAGATATGATAAAGGTGGGGGAAGGAAGGAAACTAACCTAGTAATTCTTTATGGAAAAAGAATGTTAAAGAGGGGGAATTATGTAACGACCCTACAGGCCGTTATTTAGGCTAGGGCAGCCTGACAAATCCCCTATAGAAAGAATAGTGTAAGGGGACGGTGTACACCGTTTAGGCGCATTAGGCCAGGGGTGTAAAGACCTAAAGCCCTTATAACCAGTAAGAAAGCGCTTAATAGTCTACAGGGACTGATAACATTAAATACCATTCAGTTAACTGCTTAGCCGTAACTGTGTAGTGCACTATTAAACATAACGGATTAAGTAAAGTATAAAGTACCTCTTAGTTAGTTAGTATAGATAGTTATAGTTATACCTATAACCTCTATAAGGGACTTAGGTTCCTCACGCTAGTATTTAATTATTCATTTATATCTTACTATTCAGACTTACCTCTGTGTATTATAGTGATAGCGACTTACAGTGACATTAAACCCCCTGTCTAGGAGTGCTAGCTTAATAAGCCGTCTTCGGAACGCCCCTTACCTGTTGGCGTCCTGCCATACGTTCTGTCTTAACCTGCGCCAGTCCTCTCGAGGCCTATGTTAGGTGCAGGTCATAATATATACCTATACTGGGTAGGAATAACCTCCACACCTAAAAGCTTCAGATAGTCAAACCAGGGCTGAATAACAGCCTCACAGGCTTGATCAGCACGGCTAGCGTGGATTCTCCAAGGCCTTATAGTAGAAATAGATGGATTTCTAGTAAAAAACCAGCTAGTCCAGCATTTTCCAAGGGTCTCATCGTCTCTAAGCATTCTTCTGGCCAGTTTCCAAATTTGGGCATGGGTTAAAGGGTAACCGAGCAACCCCTGGAATTGAATCCATTCAGTTAAACGTTCTTCCATAGCCAGAGAAAGCTTTTAATTGATAATCTGAGCCGTGGAGGCTGGCTTGGAACCGCGAACCCGATTAAAGAAAGCGGTAGGGGGTATGCCATGGTTTTCAGCAGAGGTGCGGAGTAGGCCAGTTTCTACATACTCTACCAGTGCATTCTGCAAATCCAACTCCGTATTGAACCGGTGCGATGGCGCAACAGGGAAGAAACCACAAAGAGAACCACACCCACAGAACGGTGTTGTCGGCCTAAAAGGCCGACTCCCAGACTACTGGTCCTCCGATCGGAGGGACACAAATGCAACTGACGTAGAAACACAGATACGTACCTAGTATGGAATAAGACTTAGTTAGTGATAGTGCCTAGTATGAAACAGAGCTTAAAAAGAACGACAGGGTCGGCCTGAATAGGCGCCCCGAGTTAATATAAGTTTTATACTCCACTTTATAACCTGAACACCCTTGGCTTATTTAAAACTTATTTATGCCTTGGTTTGGCTATATTAAACCTTAATTTAAGGTTTACATAAATTTTAACCCCTTAGACTTCTAACTTATAATTTTAAAAATGGAATAATATTTTATCCTGTCCGGAGGACAATTTGTTGTAAGGGTGGTCCAAAAAAAAATTACTATGGGAAATTCAGTCAAAACTGATAAGGAAATTCAACTCGACCTAGGACTGGTCGGTTCATTATCAAAAGTGGGTCTGCTCGGGCCCTTCCGCTCGGGCCCCTACTCGGGCCCCAAATCACGTGATATGATATGTTTTCAGATACGTCACGTGACCAGGATTCCAAATCTGAAGTCAGATTCAGGGTTAGGGTTATGGTTCAGGAGTTATTAGCGTTTAAAAAAATCAAACAAATGGGTATTTGAAAATAAAAACAAGGCTAAATCTAATCAAAGAAGGTGGTTTTATATGTAGATTTGTACCTAGAATTCAGAACTGGAACTCGTTTCACTATAAAGCTTATAATAACAAAGATATTACTGTTTAAAGTTTAATAATAATCATTATTTAAATGATAACTGGTTAATAAGTAATATAATAAGTTTTATTACTTATATTTATTATATGACTTATTACGTAGAATCAAGAACTGCAATCAGTTTTACCATACCGCTTAAATTGAGAAAGATATTAATGTTTAAAGTTAGATAATAATAGTTCTTATAATAATAACCTGTTAATAAGTAGCATAATAAGAAGTAATAATTACGTTTCCTATACAATTTATTACGTAGAATACAGAGCTGGAACTCTTTTTACTATACAGCTTATAATAATAAAGATATTACTGTTTATACATAAATAATAATAATAACATTAATATAAACTTAAATATCTCTTAGGTTTTAATAGCTATTCCAAATCAGGCTTTAGATTAAGAATTACAGTTAAAATCTACGCATAATACTACCTTATTCTATATTATAAGCTAAAATAATAACTGTGAAAGTCATGATTTTTTCACTTTAAACTTGAATATCTCCCGTTACTTAACCCTAACCCTGAAAACAATGTGAAAATCGGATTCTACATCACGTGATGCATATTAAAACGTATCATTTGATTATGTAAGCTTATAATTAATAATTATTAAATTATTACTCTAATTCACCTAGTTAAGTTAAAAAAAACCTTTAGTTTTTCACAGATAGAAATAGAAATAGTATAGTGGTAAATAGCGTAATATAAATTAAAGAGGTTCCCAGTTCGAATTGCATTTGTGAAAGTGAAAAA
>Ga0247760_1000650_pt1 | contig 36671 bp, 33 predicted proteins | sample UWRJL171409R4_FD_179936 | JGI IMG/M metagenome (GOLD analysis project Ga0247760, IMG submission 179936) | Plant litter microbial communities from Arlington Agricultural Research Station in Wisconsin, United States - UWRJ-L171-409R-4 | ecosystem: Environmental > Terrestrial > Plant litter >... | reverse complement strand
CGTCGGCGTCCGACTCGTCGTCATCGTCGTCATCGTCGTCATCGTCATCGTCGTCATCGTCATCGTCGTCGTCGTCGTCGTCGTCATCGTCGTCGTCATCGTCGTCATCCGACTCGGCATCGTCGTCCGACTCGGCATCGTCCGACGCGGCATCGTCGTCCGACGCGGCATCGTCCGACTCGGCTGGCTCAGCGGCCGCCTGGTCGCCGTCTTCGTCCCCCGCGGCCTCCGAGTCCGAACCCGAGCCTGCTTCCGCTGCTGTTTCCGAGTCAGGGTCGATGGGCGCATCCAAGCTCGCGTCGGCGGCCATCGCGTCTTCGAAACTGATTGGCCCTTCCGGCGCTTCTTCACCCAGCTCATCGGCGAACGTCTTGCGAGATTCGTCGTTCAGCTCGGTAAACTCGCGCAGTGTCGGCAGATCGCGCAGCGATTTCAGGCTGAAGACCTGCAAAAAGGTTTGCGTCGTGCCGTACAGCATCGGGCGTCCAGGTTCGTCCTTCTTGCCGATGATGCGCACCAGATCGCGCTCCAAGAGCCCCTTCAATACCGGCCCTGCATCTACGCCACGAATGTCGTCGACCTCGGGCCGCGTGATCGGTTGGCGGTAAGCCACAATCGACAGCGTTTCGAGCTGAGCGCGCGAAAGGCGAACCGGCCGCAGCGACAAGTAACCCCGCACATACTCCGAGTACGCCGGATTGCTGCGAAACGCGAAGCCGTCGCCGACCTCGTCCAAGCGAACGCCGCGGTTCTGATAATCGCTGCGGATCTCCTGGACCAGCTCCTCGACTCGCTTCTTGTCGATCTTCGCGGCGCGCGCCAAGTCCTTGATCTCGAGCGGGCGGTCGGAAACGAACAGTAACGCTTCGAGCAGCCCCTTGAGGTAGGCGCCCGTGTCGTCCACTCGACTCTCGTCCACATCCGAGGGACCGCCGCCCAGCAACTCCTCGTCGAAGTCAGGCTGGTTTTCGGGCTCTTCGGCCTCTGTATCCGTTACTCGAGAGTGGGGGGGGAGCGTGACGCGCTCCGACTCGGAGTCCGGGGGCGCTTCGGCCTCGGTTTCCAGCTCGGTTTCCGCATCTAGGTCGGCTTCCGTCGCAGTTTCGCCGGCCTCGCGGTGCGCTTCGACGTCCGCTTCATCCGACTTCGGCAGGGCAATTTCCGCCTCGACGGCCGGGGCTTCGGTATCGGCAGGCACGCCGGTCTCGGCTTCGCCATCGGCGCCGAGTTTGGGCTCCGCCTGGACTTCAGCAGCCTGCTTCGGCTGCACGATCTTGCGTTTCCTAGCTGCCATCACTCCCGCTCCGTGTCGGGCGTTTCATCTGCGTCGTCCGACTCGTCGTCGTCGTCATCGTCCGAATCGTCATCATCCGACTCGTCGTCATCATCATCATCATCATCATCGTCGTCCGAATCGTCGTCGTCATCGTCCGAATCGTCGTCATCATCCGCATCCGAGTCGCCGTCCTCGTCCGAGTCGTCTTCGTTCGAGTCAGCGGGGGCCGGACGGCTTGCGCCTTCAGCGAGCTCCGCATCGTGCGCCGAGCGTTCGTAGGCGCGATCCAGATCATCGAGCGACGCGGACTCCCCGTCTTCGTTTACCGCCAGCTCGATGAAGATGGGCATCAGCGGCCCCTCTTGTTCGACACGGGTCAGTCGCAGCCGAGTCATCTCCAAGATCGCGAGGAAGGTCACGATCAAATCAGCGCGCCCCCGCGCGCCCTCGAACAGCTGTTCGAACAGCACTTTTCCGCTGGTTTTCAGCAGCTCGGAGAGTTCGTTGATGCGATCGGTGATGGAGAAGCGCTCGAAGTCGATTTGATGATCGACGACGTTCTTGGCGCGCGAAAGCACCCCCTGGAACGCATCCAGCAGCTTGAACAAGCTGAGCCCGGAAAGCGGCGCGACGCCCTCCACGTTGGGCGCTGGCACGCCGCGTAGGAACACGTCTCGACCCAAGACCGGGTTGCTCGAGAGCTGCTCGGCGGCATGCTTGTACTTTTGATACTCGAGCAAACGCCGCACGAGCTCCGCGCGCGGATCGAGCTCCGCCTCTGCGTCGTCCTCCTGGTCGGTCGGGACGACGGGCAGCAGCATCTTCGACTTGATGTGCGTGAGGGTGGCTGCCATGACGAGGTACTCACTCGCCACGTCGATGTTCAGCTCCTCCATCAGCGTGATGTATTCGACGTACTTCTTCGCCACGAACGCGATGGGGATATCCATCACGTTGAGCTCGTGCTCCTCGATCAGGTGCAGCAGCAGATCGAGCGGACCTTCGAAGGTCGGCAACTTGACGCTGTAGACATTCGCCGCGACGCGCTCCTCCGCCACGGCCGGCACGGAGGCCGGTTCGGGCGCTGTCTCGGGAGGCGGCTCGTCACTCATCGCGGGCGGAGCCTAGTCTCGACTAGCGCGGTCTTGACCAGAAAAGATCAGGAACTGTGGCTGTAGCAGCCCAGCGCGCCAAAACTTGCCGCGCTGCGGCCACCTGGGCCTGCGTTTTCGCGCGGCCGGCATAAGCCATGCCCGCCTACATGCTAGGCTGCCTGACAAATGGGCGAGCCCCAGCGTCGCTGCTCGAGCTGTGGGGAAAGCTACGCCGGGGATGTGGTTTTCTGTCCGCGCGACGGCCATGCGCTCCTTTCGCGCAGCATCGACCGCGGGCCGGACCCTTACCTCGGCCAAACCTTGCGCGGCGAGTTCCGCATCGACGCGCTGATCGGCGCGGGTGCGGTCGGCCGCGTCTACCGTGCGCACCAGCTGGGCGTGGAGCGCAACGTGGCGCTCAAGATCATGCACCGCGATCTGGCCGCGAACGACGGCTTGCGCGCCCGTTTCCAGCGTGAGGCGCGCATCGCCGGGTCGCTCTGCCACCCCAATTTGGTCAATGTGCTGTCGCTCTCCGAGGTCGAGCGGGATGGCCTTTTGATCCCGTTCTTGGCGCTCGAGTACCTGGACGGCCTATCCTTGCGCTCCGCACTTTTGGCACAGGGCGCCCTGCCTGCCGCGCGGGCCGTGCACGTGTTGCTTCAGATCGCCGATGCCCTCGGCGAAGCCCACGAGCGTGGTATCGTGCACCGAGACTTGAAGCCGGAAAACTCGATGCTCGTGCGACGCGGTGACGACCCAGACTTCGTGAAGGTGCTCGACTTCGGCGTCGCGCGCGCCGACGCGGCGGAGTATCCGGCGATCGCGACGCGCGCCGGGGCCATCTTTGGCAGCGCGCGTTACGTCGCGCCGGAGTGCGCCGCGGGCGGCGCATCGACGCCCGCCAGCGACGTCTACGCACTGGCCACCCTGGGCTACGAGTGCCTCAGCGGCAGCACGCCCTTCGACGGCGAAAACGCGATCCAAGTCCTGCTCAAGCAACAAAGCGCCGCCCTGCCCCCGTTGCTCGAACGCGCGCCGAACGTCCCGCTCGCGCTCGCCCAGCTCCTAGAACAAAACCTCTCCAAATCCCCCGAAGCCCGCGCTCAGGATGCGCGCCAGTTCGCCCGCGCGCTGCTCTCCGCCGCCAACGAGTCACGCCTCGACCCCACCCACACTCGCCGCGGTCACTCCCTGCCAAACGTAAACGCAAACGTGCTCGTCAGCGATCTCCGTCCCTCCCCGCTCGTGCCCGTGTCTGTTCCCGTGCCCGCGCTCCCTCTCAAATTCAAATCTCCCTCGCCCTCTCCGGTGCTGATCATCCTGCTCTGCTTCCTGCTCGGCATCGGCGCCGCCCTCGGCATCGCGCAGCAGCTCGGCGCCTTCCACGCGGCCTCGCCCAAAGCAGGGCCACCTTGAAACGCAGCCCGCTAATCGCAGGCATTTTCGCGCTGTTCTGCGCTGCCCCCTGCCTCGCTGATGATTTGCCGCAGCCCGCAGCGCACGGCCACGACTACGCCGACCCGCGCTTGGCTCGTGGCTTCACCGCCCTCGCGCGCCCGATGGGCATCGCCGAGCTGGGTGTGGGCTGGCTGACGTTGCCTGGTGCGTCCGTGTGCGCCGAGCGCAGTTCCGGACAAGGCTGCAAGAACGGCGACACCAGCTTCGAATTGGACGTCTGGCAGATCTATCGCAATAGCCGTCGCTTCGCCTTCGGCGCAGGCGCGATGCTCGGCTTGATCCCAACCACCGACGCTCCGCGTCACGATCCGCAGGAGATCGTGCGCGACCATAGCCGCAGCTATCTGACCATCGAGGGCACGATCCGTCACTACCCCTACGTCGGTGAAGGCATCGAACTCTGGTGGGGCGTCGCCGGCGGCTTGGCCGTGGTCAGCGATCAATTCGAGGTCACGGACAAGAACTCCGATCTGGCGTTGGTCGGCCGGCGCGGCTCAACCATCCGTACGGAGGGCGCCACCATCGGCGTGCTCGGCGGCGCCGCCTTCTACCTCGCCGATCACTGGTCGCTCGGCACCACCTTTCGCTACGGCAATTGGTTCTTGCCCAAGAAGGCCGCGACCGATCCGTTCCTCGACGAAGCCTCGCTCACCGGCCGAAACACCATATTTTCACTAGGGATTTCGATCGCGTATCGAATTCCCTTGTAATTCTCGAGGTCCCGTCCCAGCGGGCGTCGAGACCGAAGCGGTGAAGCTCGCCGTCTTGCCGTCGTCGGAGACGTTGACGCTGATCGACCTCGTGCGGACCGTGCCGGTAACCATGGCCGGCCCATTCCGTTCTTCAAAAGAACGATTGCTCCCCACGTTGCCTCTCTCAACGGCTCGAGGGGAGATCGCATTGGTCCGGCGGTCCTACGGACTGTGCGCCGCGACGCTCGCGAGCAAGCCTGCCATGCGTTCGAAGAGCAGCGCGAAGGCGACCAAAATCAAGATCGAGCGCAGCGGCGCGAGCAGCGCGACGACGTGAGCGGGCGTCGCACTGCGCGCGATCAATGCGTTGGCGAGTTCGAGCACAATCGCCGCGGCGGCTACCGGCGCGGCAACGGCGAGAGCAAGTTCGACTGCACGCGTCAAACCATTCGCGACTCGCCAGAGCGTGCCGAGCGAGACCGCTTGGTTTTCGGAGAGCGCGGCTGCGACTCGCGCAGCGCCGCCCCCTTCCAGGAAGATCAGCGCGACCAACAGCTGGAGCAGCGCGCCGAGCGGGGAGGTCCCTTCATCGACGATCGACAGAGCTTGCGTTTCGCGCGCGCCGCGAAGGTTGTCGGCGAGCCCGCCTGCCATGCCCGCGGCCCAAAGGGCGCCCGAGGCAGCCAGGGCTACCGGCAGCCCGCGGGCGGCCTCGAACAGCAGCGCCACCGCGAACGGGGCCGAAGCCTCTGCCGGCTTGAGGCTGGGCACGATGCTCACCGCCAGCGCCAAGCCGAGCGCTGCGCGCGTCTGCGCGGGCAGCGCGTTCAGCCCAAAGGCCGGGAGCAGAGCCAACGCCGGTGTCACTCGCGCCCAGGCGAGGGCCCAACCACGGAGGTCGACTCCCAGCTCGGCGAGCGCCGGTTGGAGGATCTGAGCCGGATCGAGGTGGGGTAGAGCGAGCAAGAGCAACGACAGACCGCGTGCACAAGGGCTTGGATTGACCGAGCGGAAGGGGCGCGATAACGGTGTCGCCCAAACCGCCTATGAGCCTCGACCTTTCCACGATCGGTTTCAAGACTGAACCACACGTCTTCAGTTACGACTGGAAGACTGCGGTCCTGTATGCGCTCGGCATTGGCGCCAAGCGCGCAGAACTGGATTACCTGTATGAAGGCCGTGGCCCCAAGGTGTTCCCGACCTTCGGCGTGATCCCCGCCTACGGTCCGGTGAGCGAGCTGTTCGGCAAAACTCGTTGCGACATGACGCGCCTGGTGCACGGCGCGCAAAGCCTGCGCATTCATCGCCCGTTGCCACCGTCGGGAACACTCCACACCGTCGGCACGATTCGCGGCATCTACGACATGAAGAAGCTGGCGCAGGTGGTGCTCGGCACCGAAACGACGCTGAACGGCGAGCCCTGCTTCGACACCGAGTGGCAATTGCTCGTGCGCGACGCCGGCAACTTTGGCGGCCCGCGCCCACCGAAGAGCGAAACCCCCAAAATTCCCGAAGGGAAGACGCCCGACTTCAGCGTCACCGAGACCACTCAGCCGGAACAAGCGCTGCTCTATCGCCTCTCGGGCGATCTGAACCCGCTGCACGCCGATCCGGCGTTCGCGAGCTTGGTCGGCTTTGATCAGGGTCCTATTCTGCACGGACTGTGCACGTACGGGTTCCTCGGGCGCGCGGTGATTCAGCAGGCCTGCGGCGGCGACGCGAGCCGCCTCAAGGGGCTGACCGCGCAGTTTCGCAAGCCGGTTTGGCCCGGCGAGACCATCCGCACCGAGGGCTACGCGCTCGGTGACGGTCGAATCGTATTGCAAGCGTTCGCAGGCGACCGGCCCGACGCCGTGATCACCTCTGCCTTTGCCGAAATCTGAAATTTTCCCGACAACCATCGGAGATGCCATGAGCGACGAACTACCCAAGAAGGTTCTCTCGGTTCCCCCACCGGTCACCGACGAAATCGACAATGAATGGGGCGGCAAGGGCGCCGACGACACGGGCAAGTCCAAAACGGCGACGCAGGCCGCAGAGGAAGGCAAAGCGCCAGCCAGCGACTCCGGCCCGCCCGCTGCCGAAGCGCGACTCAAAGCCGAGCTCGCCGGTCAAGGCGAAACCGCTGCCGCACCGAGCGCTCCTTCGCCCGCTGCCGTCGCGCATGACGACGAGGATGAGGAAGACGACGAAGACGACGAAGACGAGGAGGACGACGACGAGGACGAGGCGCAGGTCGCTCGCGCCAGTCATCGCGCGGTCAGCTCGACCGCTCGCCCTGCTGCCGCCGACGATTGGCTGCCGGATTGGGCACCTTGGGCGATCTTGGCGGGCCTGGTGATCGTCGGCGTCGCTGGCGGCCTGGGTGCCTTCACCAAGCCCCCGGCGGAGGAGGTGGCAGCCACCGCTCCGGTCGAGGCCAGCGCGCCGACGACCGTCGCAGCCAGCCACTTTCTGGTGCAATACAAGGGCGCGCTGCGCGCTCCAGCGACCGTCACGCGCAGCAAAGAAGAAGCCAAGAAGCGCGCCGAAGAGGGCTTAGCCAAGGCACGCAAGGGCACGGACTTCGCCAAGCTCGCAGGCGAATATTCGGACGAGCCGGGAGCCGACAAACGCGGCGGCGCGCTCGGTGAATTCGGCCCCGGGCAGATGGTGAAGCCGTTTTCAGACGCCGCCTTCAAGCTCAAGGTCGGTCAAGTGTCGGGCTTGGTCGAGACGGACTTCGGCTTTCACGTGATCAAGCGCACCAAGTGAGCGCTTCGTCGACCCTACCGCGCGCCATGCGGCGCGTGCTGTACGTGTGTGCGCTCGGCTGGTGTTACGGCTGCGTCGTGACCACCTTCGAGTCCCCGGGCGAGGCGCCGCGCATCGCGCCTCCGCCGAGCCCGGTCGCCTCACCCACCAGCAAGCGGGCGAGCGCGGCCGCGCCGCTCGCTTCAGTCGACATCTCGTCGCAGCCGGCCGAGATCTCGGCGCGCCATTTGCTGGTCGCTTACCGGGGGGGCCTGCGCGCATCGCCCGGCATCGGTCGCAGCAAGGCCGAAGCGCTGGCGCGCGCGGAGGAAGCACAGAAGCGCGCACTCGCCGGCGAAGATTTCATAGCGCTGGTCAAGCAATACTCGGACGAGCCGGGAGCCGCCGAGCGCGGCGGCGATCTCGGCAAGTTCGAGCGCAGCTCGATGGTGCCGGCCTTCGCCAACGCGGCTTTCGCCCTCAAAGTCGGCGAAATTTCGGGTGTGGTCGAGACGCAGTTCGGCTTCCACGTGATCAAGCGCACGGAGTAGCCAGCGCCCGCCGGGCGAGCCAGCTCAGTCGCGGAGCAGGTTCTTTGCGATCACCATGCGCTGAACCTGGCTCGTGCCTTCACCGATCTCGCACAGCTTCACGTCACGCAGGTGGCGTTCGATGTCGAACTCGCGCGTGTAACCGTAGCCGCCGTGGATCTGCATCGAGTTGTTGCACACGCGCGTCGCGGCTTCGCTCGCGTACAGCTTGGCCATCGATGCCTCCGCGGTGAAGCGTTGCCCATGGTCGGCGAGCCAGGCCGCGCGCTGAATCAACAGCTCTGCTGCGTCGAGCTCGGTCTTGCCGTCGGCCAAGAGCCATTGAATGGCCTGAAATTCGGCCAGGTTCTTACCGAAGGCACGGCGCTCCTTGGCGTAGGCCACGGCCATGTTCAACGCCCCTCGTCCCAAGCCGAGCGCCATGGCGGCGATCGATACGCGGCCGCCATCGAGAATGCGCATGGTGTCGAGAAAACCGTGATCGACCTGGCCCAGCCGCTGCGCGTCCGACACGCGCACGTTATCCAGCACGATGCCGACCGTGTCGCTCGAACGACAGCCGTACTTTTCGAGCTTCTTGCTGGCAGAGTACCCGGCGCTGTCGGTCTCGACGATGAACGCGGTGATGCCGTGCTGCGGCTCGACGTCTGTGTTGGTGCGCGCGAGCACCACGCAGAAGCCCGCCACCGAGCCCTGCGTGATGAACATCTTGCTGCCGTTGATCAGCCAGTCTTGGCCGTCGCGCACGGCGGTGGTCTGCAGCGCCGCGCTGTCCGAACCCGAGCCGGGCTCGGTCAACGCCCACGCCGCCAGCCATTCGCCCGTGCAGGCGCGGCTCAAGTATTTTTGCTTCTGCGCTTCAGTGCCGAAACGGAGCACGTGTCCGGTACCGAGGCCGTTGTGACTGGCGACGGTGAGCGCCAATGAGCCGTCCACGCGCGCGCACTCTTCGACGCACACCGCGTAGGCCAGCATGTCCATTCCGGAACCGCCGTACTCTTCCGGAATACGGATGCCGAGTAGCCCGAGCTCAGCCAACCGGGCCACGATCTCGCGCGGGAAGCGCTGCTCTTCATCCCAGCGCTTGGCGAAGGGCTTGACCTCGCGTTCGCAAAACTCACGCACGGTGGCGCGCAAAATTCGATGCTGTTCAGGAAGTTCGAAATCCACGTTGAGTCAGTGTAGCGCCCCCCATCGCCTTGCCGTCAGAAGAAGTCTTACTTTGCGTCGGCCAAAATCGCTTTGACGCGCTCGAGCTTTTTCGCCTCGGGAATACGCGCGGCTTGGCTGTCTGGTTTCCCGCGCAAAACGAACAGTTCATCACCTACACCCACAACGGTGCTGCCCTTTCGGCCGACGACCCAGCCGACGAGTGGAGATGATTCTTCGTCGCGAAGAGAAAACGAGATCGCGTCGACGCCGGTGTCCTTCAGCGCCTTGGCGCCGTCCATTTTGCGCAGCGTCTTGAGCACGTCTTTGGCCGAGTCTTCGTCGACGCGCGTCAGCGAAAAAACGCGGTAGCGCTCGCTACCCTCACGGTAGAAGCCGAGCGCACCAGGCCCAGTGCCGGCGATGCCGAGCAGATCCTTGGCTGCGTAGCTGACACCCATCGGCAAGCGATTGGCGCTCGGCAGCAGGGACACGGCCTTGGGCAAGTGGGCGTCACCGGGCAGCGCTTCGCCCATGGCCTTGGCGATCGGCGGCAACGCGCGTTGCGCGCTCTTTTTCAGCTGGTCCGGAGGTTCGAGCTCGTTCGTGTAGCTGAGCTCGGCGACCATGTCCGCGCGCCAAACATAGGCGATGCCAGAACCGAGCGCGCCTGAGCCCCCCGCGTCCAGAGCCGCCGGCACGGTCTCGGCCGGATCGGCGTCGGCCACCACGCGCTTCGTGAAAAAGCCGTACGCACCTTCAGCGGACGCGAAGCGCGACAGGTTCACGTTCACTGCGCCGGGCGAACCCTTGCCGTCGATATAACGCAGCGTCACCACGCGCCGGAGGCCGTAGCTCTTGTAGACCTCGCACTCACCGTCGAACAGCTCGGTGCACACCGCGTCCAGTGAGTTTGGCGCGTTCTCACCGAAAGCGCGCGCCTCGCTGTTCGGATCCACACAGTAGTCGGCCGCGGTGCGCGGAAAGAACGCCGCGCTCACGCTGTCCTTGACCGTGCCACCACCGCTGGCGCACGCGCCGGGCTTGGAGCTCTCGATCGGCGGAGGCGGCGCGCCACGCTCGGCGGCGCGCTCCTTTTGGCAGGCGACGGCGGCGTGACAAGCGAGGACGGCCAGGCTCGCACGGGCGAGGGATCGGATGCGGAGGGTCATGGGCACCCGCTTTCTAGCGCCTCGCTTGGCGCACTGTCAGCTCTTCTGAGCGTCGGCTCCGGCCGCCCGACCCGAAGAATAAACACATCCTCGTACCTCGCAACCGTTGCAGGGCCTTGCAATCCTTGCCGCCTGAGCGGCGGACGACCCGGAAAATCTGCAATAAAACCCGTCTGTTTCAGACGCGCAGTCCGGCACACCCCTTGCTCGAGAGGCTACGGACCCGTGGATTTCTCTCACCCTGTCAAAACCCGCTCCGTGGCGAAGAGCCGTGGTTTCACCCTCATCGAGTTGATGGTGGTGGTGATCATCATCGGCATCTTGGCCGCCATCGCCATGCCCCAGATTGCCGCCCGCATGCGCGAGCGTCGCGCCAATCAGGCGGCTCAGCAGATCGCGCTCGTCTACCGCAACGCGCGTCTGCGGGCGATGGGGCGCGGTTTTGCCGTGCTCGTCAGCTACAACTCCTCCGGCACGGGCGAGTTTCGGGTGCTGGAGACCTTGCCCGCAGGCGGCTTGGAGGACTGCATCCCCCGCCTGCCACCGTCGTGCACCACGACGAATTGGGCGGCCCCGGCCGCCACGCGACTGGTCGAGCGCTTCAACCCGACCGCTGCCTCTGGCCCGAACGGCATCTATTCGGGCGTGGTGGTCAGCGTCACGGAGCCCAGCGGCAGCGCTGCGTCGACGCTGGACCTCTGCTTCTCGCCGCGCGGACGCGCCTTCAGCCGTGTGCTCGTCGGCAGCCCACTGCAACCGATGACCGGCGTGATCGACATCACCGTCGGTCGAGCCGCGCCCGCATTTCAACGGCACATCAACGTCTTGCCCAATGGCATGGCGCGGGTGGCGCTGTGAGCGCGAGGCTTGGTCAACGTGGCTATACCGCGGTCGAGCTGATGATGGCGATCGGCATCCTCGGCATTGGCGTGACCGGCATCATCGCGATGCAGAAGATGACCGTCGTCTCCAATCAGCACGCCAAGAACCTGGGCATCGCCACACACATCGCCGAATCTTGGTTGGACATGTTGGCGACGGACGCGGTGATGTGGAACCACCCCTCGCCTACGAACGCTACTCCGGACATCGGGCAAACGACCTGGCTGCAGTCGGTCAAGCTCAACGCGAACACCGCCAATGACTGGTTTCTGCCGGCGTACAGCACGGTGCTCGCGTTCGGGCCCGCGTTCGACCCACTCGGCAATCCGGTGGACCCGGCGGGTCCGCCGACCACCGTGGCGTTCTGCTCGCACCTGCGGCTGTCCTGGCTGTACCAACCCACGGTCAGCGGCAACGGCCTGATCCGCGCCGAGGTGCGCGTGTTTTGGCTACGCGATGGACAACGCTTCGCGCAAGACATGTGCTCCGGCGCGCAAATCACCAATGTCGGCGGTGCCACGCGGATCTTCCACTTCGTGCAAAAGATCACGGCCATCCGGGAGAACACGCTGTGAGCGCCAGCCGCAGACGCCGGACACGCCCTGCGCTCTCCAAAGGGCGAAGCGCGGGCTTCACGCTGGTCGAGCTGATGGTCGCGCTCACCGGCGGCCTGTTCATTTCGCTGGCGGTGTTCGTGCTCGCGCGCGACAGCGGCCGCTTCTATCAGCGTGAAACACGCTTGGCCAACGCCACGATCAGCGGGCTACTCGGCTTCGAGCGGCTGCGCGCCGATCTCGGCCGCGCTGGGTTCCTGTCATCGCCGAACGTATTCAGAGATCCACGGTTGTGCGGGATCCCGGACGGAACCTGGCCCCTCGGTCTACGTAACTTGGCCAGTATTCAGCTGACGACTCCGGCGGTAAAATACGCGGCCCTGACCGCGAACGGCCGCACGCCACCGGTCATCACCTTGGCCGGGTCTTATGGCTCCTCTGACGTGTTCGGGGCCAAGATCGTGCGCGACGGCAACAACACGATCTTCGAACTTGCGACCAGAGAGGGCGCGGGCCCGCTGCGTCGCCTCGGCAACACGGGGATGCCCGACACCCCGGCTATGACGGCCGTGTTCCCGCTCTTGCGCGTGCTGCGCATCGTGCAGAACGGTAAGCAATATTACGGGCAAATCGTGGGCGCCGTGGGCGGCGCCCAACCCACGGTGACGATCAACTCGCAGCCCCAAGTTCAGTTCCGTTCGGGCAGCGCGATCGGCTGCGGCTTGTCCGACGCGGTAGGCTCGGGTGCCAGCGCGCCCGCCATCAACGTCGTCAATTTCATTCAGTACGCGGTGCGCCCACCGCAGACGCCTACGGCCATCACCGGCTACAAAAATGTGTTCACCACCAGCGCCGACGGGCCCGGCGAAACCGACCGCACGGAGTTGACGCGCGTGGAGTTGGGTATCGAGGGCCAGGTGCTCGATGGCACGGAAGAGATCGTGGCTGAGTACGCGGTGGACTTGAACGTGCAGGTGACCGCGGTCACCAGCACGACCGGCTGCTGCGATCCCAACTTGGGCGTGCTGTCGCCGGGTGACGCCATCTTTTCTACCTTCACGGGTCCGGTCTTCAATACCCTGAACACGCCGGAGCTGATTCGCAGCGTCCGGGTGCGGCTGGGCGTTCGCTCACGCGAAGCCGACCGCAGAGGCAACTTGTCCAACCCGGCCAATCAGGGCCTGTTTCGCTTCAACGTCGGTTCGGGCTTGCCCGAGCCGTTCGCGCGCGTGCGCACCTTCCAAGCGGACGTAGCGCTCCACAATCAGGCGGATATTTTATGGTGAACGTGACCCAAAGCCCGAATTTGCCGGCAAAGCCGCTGGCGTCGCTCCGAACTGCCCGTCAAGGCGAGCGCGGCGCGGCCGTATTCATCGTGGTGATGGTGCTCACCTTGCTCAGCGCGGTCGGCCTGTTTGCGGTGCGTTCGACGAGCCTGGCCGATCTGGCCGCTGGCTACGATCGCGAGGGCGCGCAAGCGGGCTTGGTTGCGGAGTACGCGATCACTGCCAGCGCCGCCTACCTGGCCAACGATCCCAGCACCGTGCTGCTCGGCTACAAGGCGTCGATCGACAAGACCCCTCAGCCTTGCCAATCGAACGCCATGCCGGGCACGTTTCCGTCCCCCGCGCCGCGCCCCGGCTGCTACCGCTTGGAGCTCGCGGAGCTTTCGACCAGCTTCGGAAAGAAGAGCAGCGAGAGCGCCTTCGCGCCCAGCAATTTGTCCGGCAGCGCCCCGGGCAGCACCTCGAGCCTGAACGCCAACGAGACCACCAACGCCACGTTCGTGGTGGAGGTGACCGACGCCGCCAAGACGGGTGTGCCCGCCGAAGGTGACGACGCCAAGGTCTCGATGATCGTGATGACGTTGACGGCCATCTCTCAGGTCAGGCCCGCGGCAGCCTGCGCCGCGTCGCTCTCGTCACCAGCCGCCGGACAACAGGTGATGCGCGCGATGATCGCCACGAAAAGTACCCTCCTATGATCGAACCCAGCCAGCCTCAGTCATGCATCTCGAGTTCGCCGCCCGCACCAGCGCGGCGGCGGCGCTTCCGCCCGTTATTGGGCGCGCTGATCGCGGTGTGTGGTTCGCTGGTCTTCTCCGGGCAGGCTCGAGCGCAGATCGACGCAGACGTCAGCCGGCCAATGCCCAACATCTTGGTCTTGGTCGATACCTCGGGCTCGATGGAATACAAAACCTCGAGCAACTCTTTCCCGGCGTGCAAATACGACGCAACGAGCACGGTCCCGCTGCCGAACCCGCTCACGACATCCGAAAAGAGCCGTTGGATCGACTTGGTAGAAGTGCTCACCGGCACGATCACCAACTACGATTGCCAGAGGCTCGATCGCGGCTCCGCATCGTTCAAGAACGAATACAAGGTCACGGGCTCCTCCCTGCCCAACTCGCCGTACGACTTCTTGTACTCGAACCCGCATCACCGCCCGCTGAGCGGCGGCTGCGCGGTCGGTCCAGGCACGATCTCGACCACGAATCCTGCTGATTTTCTGTCCAATTCGTTCAACTACCACCGCTACAACGATGTCAGTACGAGCTGCGCTTTCACGCAAGCGTCGGATGGCATTTTAGACAATTACCAGAGCAGCATTCGCTTCGGGCTGATGACGTTCGACACCGATCCGAGCCCGGACAAAGGCGAGTTCGGCACGTACAGCTACGTCGTCGGGACTTCCCATTCCGGTAAGCCAATCGGCTGCACCACGGCCAGCCCCATGGAAGTGGGCGCGCGCAACGCCGCGGCTCCGCCCTGGGAAGGGCGCATGGTGCCGTTCGGCAATCCGTTGCCCGGCTCGCTCGATTACCAGAACAAGAACCAGCAGATCCAACAGGTGCTGCGCGCCACTCGTCCGTACGGCGCCACGCCCATCGCCGGCATGCTCTCGGACGCCCGTGATTTTCTACGCAACGACCGTTCCTTCGATGCGGTCGATACCAGCCAGTACTTCGGACCGGCAGACGAGCCCTACAAAGCCTGTCGCAAGACCGCGGTGCTCTTGCTCTCCGACGGACAGCCGAACATGGACTTGCGCGGGCACTGCACCGGCAACGACTGCCCGTTCCAGCTGCCGGAAGACATCGCTCACGAGCTGCTGCTCTCTTCGCCGCAGCCAGTCAGGACGTACGTCGTCGGCTTCGCGCTCGACACGCTGACTGTCGGCAGCAACACCATCGACTGCTCCGCCCTCAAGCCGACCGATCTCGATACGACCCCCTCGGCGCTGTGCAGCGCCAACCCGGACAACCCGGCGCTGCAAGCCTGCTGCAACCTGGCTCGGATCGCGCTCGCGGGCGACGACGTGCCCACTCGGCACGCTTACTTCGCCAACAATCGCGAGCAACTGCGCGCCAACATTTCCAGCATTCTGTCGGCCAACCTCAACGCCACCAGCCGCACGCAGGTCGCGTTCTCTGGCGTCGCCGGGACCAGCTCGAGCGACTCGCTCGCGCCCGCCGCTTCGTATCGCTTTTTCAGCGGCTTCGCGCCGCTGACGAGTCAGCCTTGGGCCGGCAACATCCAGCGTCAGCGTTGGACTTGCGACAAGGACACGCGTCAAGCCAGCCCCGTCACGCCCAGCGCTGTGGCCGGTGATTTTTTCGCGCGCAACCTCAACTCGCGCTCTGGTCGCGAGCGGACGTTCTACACGGTGCAGGCAAACCCCAGCGCTGGTGGCGTCGTGCGCTCGGACTTCTCGGTGCGACCGAACGTGGGTGGCAGCGATCCGGACGGCGTGGGCGCGGTCGGCGGCACGACCGTGGGCGCCACGGCAGACGCATTCGTGGCCAACACCTCACCCGCCTCGATGGGTTTGGACAATGCCTCGTGCAACGACACGGTGAACGGCGTACCCACGACGCTCACCGCCGCGCAGTGCCGCGACAAATACTTGAAGTGGCTGGTGGGCCTCGAAAACAGCGCGGGCGTGAGCCGTTGCAAACCCCCGGCGGACTCGACGCTGCCGGACACCTGCAATCTGCTCGGCGATATTTACCACTCCACGCCGCGCATCGTGAATAACCCGAAGGAGCTGACCCGAGACGATACGTACCAAGCCTTCATCGGCAACTACGCCACACGACCGATGATGCTCTACACCTCGAGCAACGACGGCCTGCTGCACGCGTTCAAGGTCGCCAGCAACTTGAAGGACGACAGCGAGAAGGTCGATCAACTGAAGAACAACGAGCTTTGGGCGTTCATCCCGCCCCAAGTCTTGCCGCACATCCCCGCCGAATACCCGTACACCCATCAGCTGCTCCTGGACGGCGCAGCGGTCGTGAAAGACGTGGTGGCCCGGAAGACGAGCGGCAGCTACCCGTACGTGTTCGAACGCACGATCGCCGATGCCATCGCCGGCACGAGCGCGAGCACCACTTGGCGCACGATCTTGGTGCAAGGCTTCGGCGGCACCTACCCCGGCTACTTCGCGCTCGACGTCACCAATCCGGATCCGACCATGACCCTCAACTCTGAGACGGGTGGACCCAAATTCCTGTGGCAGCTCACCAGCGACACGAACGGCAATCCGCTCTTCGGCAGCGGCGGCGCCACGCCCGTGATCACCACCGTCTTGCTCGAGGACGACGGCTTGGACGCGCGCGAAGTGCCGGTCGCTATCCTGCCCGGTGGTTCGGGTGGAGCCGGCTCGGCCGGCCCGGTTCCTGCCACGCCCGGTTGCCCGCGCGCCACCACTGACTTCAGCAAATTCGGCGCCTACCCGCCGCGATCGCGCGTACCTTGTTACAACACCAACCTGGGCGCACGCTCGTTGACCATCGTTCGGCTCGACAACGGCAAGATCATCCGCACCTTCCGACGCAGCAGGCTGGAGATGCCGAGCGGCATTCAGGGCCGCGTGATCGAGGCTCCCCTGGATTCGCCGATCACCGGCGAACCAGTGGCGTTCCCCACGGATGTCGGCTCGGTCGCCGACCGCATCTTCGTCGGCGATCAAGACGGCGCGTTGTGGAAGGTCGACGTATCGAACAAGAAACCCGAGCTATGGACGATGTCGCTCTTTTGGGATGCGTTCCCGGCGGTTCAGATCCGCTCCAAGCCCAAGGCGGAATGGAACAGCGGGCAGCCGATCGCGACGGCACCGGTGCTGTCGGTGGACGGCAAGGGAAACCTGACGCTCGCCTTGGCCACTGGCGACCAGGGCTCGATCGGTGCCGCCAGCGGCATGCTGAACTACCTCTGGTCACTGCGTGATTTGCCCAATGAGACCCGCACGCTGTTGCCCGACATGCGCTGGGTTCAGCAATTCGAAGGCGGCGAGCGCGTGACCGGCCCGCTCTCCCTGTTCAATTCGTATCTCTATTTCTCGACCTTGAAGCCGCCTGCGGCGGGCGCGGGCTGCCAGACGACCGACGGCGCGTATGTCTGGGGCATGCACTACATGATCCCGCGCGATGGCGAGGGCGGCACGTTGCCTCCTGAGCGCACGGTCGGCGGTCAGGCCGCGCCGTTCCTCAAGAAATTCAGCCCCACCGATCAGTTCGTGTCGGACACCACCTTGCTCGGCACCGACGCCAAGAATCAGACGGTGATCTTCGGCGTGACCGTCGCGCAGGTCCCCACCTGCTACGCCGAAGAGGCGATCGCCGATGCCTTCTTGGGTGGAGGCACGCGCATTTCGGATGCCAATCCGGGGGACTTCCAATTGGTCTTCCAGACCGGCTCGGCTTCGATCGGCACGGGCGGAAAGGCAGAAGCAGCGACGCCTGCCGGCGCTGCAGCCATCACCTTGCCGAAGCTTTCCACACCCGCGCGGGTCGAAGCCTGGGCATCGATCGTCGAATGATTTCCCCGACCAACACCCACGCGGCAGCGCGGCTGGCCTTACTGGCCTGCTGGCTGTGCGCGAGCTGCCACGCGAAATCCGAGCCCGCTCCGGGCGCTGCCGGCTCGGCGCTGGCGGGCAAGTCGGGCACGCAGCGACCGGTCGATCGCTTGGCGCCGGACGAGCTGGCCGCGGGCAACGCCGACGTGTGGGGGTTCGCGGTCCCGCGCGAGATGCAGGTGGAGCACCGCTACAAGGAGGTCACACACGTGATCGGCCCGGTGAAGCCGGACGCGCTCGCGAACTACGTGCGAGAACGCGTGGTCGTGTCCCATGTCGAGATCGGCGCGGCGCGCACCATCTTCCCGGACGCGCGCATCAAAGCGGGCAAGGCCGATCGCGTGTATGAGCTCGAGGTGATCCCGGAACCGGGCATCACCCGACTCATCATCCGCGACACCACACCGCCCAAGATCCAGCCTGGGCTGAGCGATGCCGAGCGCTGGCGACAAGCCGGGCTGACGCCGGAAGGCCGCCCGCTGGACCCCAAAGCCTTCGAATGACTCGAGCCCCTTGAGCCATTCGCAGCGCTGGCTCAGCGCCGGGCTTCGTCTTCCAGCCGCATCGCTTCGATCAAAAGACCACCGATGCCCTGCGGAGTGCCGCTCGGCGTCGCGACTTCTGCGCTGCGAAAGGTAAAACTCCCCCGCTTCCAACGCAGGGTTTCGCGCAGTAACGGCGTCGGCTCCGTGGGCTCGTCGTCGAGCGTCGCGCCCGCGAGGCTGCCGTGCTGGAGCTCCAAGAGCGCGATCTTGCCGGAATCCGAGCGCACCTTCAGGTGCCCGCTGCGGCGCTCGAGTTCCAGTAAGGTCAGCACGGTAGCCACGGACATCTGCGCGATGTCGCCGGTGAAGGCAGCTCCCGGGCCCGAACTCGGACCTTCCGAGGTGAATGACTCGTGCTGCTTGCGCAAGCGATTGGCCATGTCGATCAGCGCCCCGACCTGAGCCACCACTTCTTCATCGTGGAACGGCCGGGTCAGGTAGATGTCGGCGCCGACGTTCAGGCCCTGCAGGCGTGACTCGGTGTCTTCGGCGTTGGTCAAAAACAGGAACGGCGCGGTGGCCACCGGCGAGGGCTCGGTCCGCACCCGGCGCGCCACCCAAAAACCGTCGATATCGGGCAAGGTGACATCGCACAAAATGCAATCGGGCTGGAGCGTTCGCACCAGCTCGAAGCCGGCTCGGGCCTCGCCAGCGATATGCACCTCGTAGCCGGCCTCACCGAGAAACTTGGCGAGCAGGGCGGACTCCCACTCGTCTTGCTCGATGATCAAAATCCGGCCTTTCGCCACTCGCTCAAGTTAGCATGGCGCTGTCGAAACCCCGAAATTGACTACGAGTTTCCGGCTGACGGCGGGCCGGCCGTGAATTTTTTCAAAAAACCGCGCTCGCTCCGGGGGAAAAGCACTTGTCTCGTGCCGCCCTTGTCCCGCTGTCCGGGTCGCGGTACGCGGGCGGGGTGAGTGACGAGCAATTGAAGCGCACACCGCTATTCGCCCAGCATGAAGCCCTCGGGGCGCGCTTGGTGCCTTTCGCCGGATGGGAGATGCCCATTCAGTACAAGGGGATCTCGCTCGAGCACCAGGCGGTGCGGGAGCGCGTCGGCCTGTTCGACGTTTCCCACATGGGTGAACTCCAGCTGCGCGGCGAGCGTGCGCTCGAGCTGGTCAACTCGCTGATCACCAACGACGTCGCGCGCGCCGTCGATGGCCAGGCCACCTACACCTGCTGTTGCAACGAACGCGGCACGGTGCTGGACGACCTGATCGTGTATCGGCGTGCGGCGGACGAGCTGATCGTGGTCTGCAACGCCTCCAATCGCGACAAGATCTCGGCCCACTTCGCGGCCGCCGCGCGTGGCGTGTGCGAGTTCGAAGACATCAGCGACCAGACCGCGCTGCTCGCCTTGCAGGGGCCGCAGGCGCTCGCGGTGCTGAAGCGCGCAGGCGTGAGCATCGAGTTCGGCGCGCTGAAGACCTTCCGCTTCGAGTCCGGCAAGGTAGCGGGGATCCGCTGCGTGATCGCGCGCACCGGCTACACCGGCGAAGACGGCGTGGAGCTGTTTTGTGCCTGGGACGACGCCGTCGCCCTGTGGCAAGCGCTGCTCGCGGCGGGCAGCGACGCGGGCATCGAGCCGATCGGGCTGGGCGCACGCGACACGCTGCGGTTGGACGCGCGGCTCTCGCTGTACGGGAACGAGATCGACGAGACGACCAACCCGCTCGAGGCTGGCCTTGGCTGGGTGGTCAAGTTGGACAAGCCCAATTTCACCGGCAAAGCGGCGCTTTTGGCGATCAAAGAGCGCGGTCTGCCGCGGATTTTGGTCGGCTTCGAGATGACCGGGCGCGGCATCGCCCGCCACGGCTACCCGCTGTGCGACAGCGAGGGCCAGGAGTTCGGGCAATGCACCTCGGGTGGCCCTTCCCCAACGCTGGGCAAGAGCATCGGTCTCGGCTATGTCCCCCTCGCGTCGAGCGCGATCGGCACGGACCTGTTGGTCGACTGTCGCGGCAAGAAGATCCCCGCACGGATCGTGAAGACTCCCTTTTACAAGCGCAAGTGAGCGGCCCAAACGCCGAGGAGACGAAGTCTACGATGTCGAGCTCGAAAGAAGTCAAAGACGACCGCAAGTACACCAAAGATCACGAGTGGGCCCTCACCGAGGGCAACGAGCTCCTGGTCGGCATCACGGCGTTCGCGGTCGACGCGCTGGGCGACATCACGCTGGTCAGCCTGGACGTCAAGGTCGGCGACACCGTGACCGCGGGTAAGACCTTCGGCACGATCGAAAGCGTCAAGACGCTGAGCGATCTGTTCGCGCCGGTCAGCGGCAAGATCACGCGCATCAACGGCGCGCTCGAGAACAACCCGGAGCTGATCAACGAGGACCCCTGGGGCAAGGGTTGGATGATCGCGATCGCCCCCGACGCGGGCGCGGGCGAACTCATGGATGCCAAGAGCTACGCGGATCATCTCTCGAACTCGGATCACTGAATGCGTTACCTGCCGCACACGTCCGAAGACATCACGGCGATGCTCGAGGCGATCGGAAAGCCGTCGCTCGACGACCTGTTCCAGAGCATTCCGGAGGCCGCGCGCTTCAAGGGCACCCTCGCCCTGGAGCCGTCGCTCGGCGAAGCCGCGCTGATGCGCCACATGAAGGAGCTCGCGCGCAAGAACAGCGGCGCCGAGCTGCTCAGCTTCTTGGGGGCCGGCATGTACGCTCATCACATCCCCCCGGCGGTCGATCAGCTGCTCTTGCGGAGTGAATTTTACACGTCGTACACGCCCTATCAGCCGGAGGTCGCGCAGGGCACGCTGCAGGCGATCTGGGAGTACCAGACCATCGTCAGTGAGCTCTATGGGCTGCCGCTGTCGAACGCCAGCCTGTACGACGGCGCGAGCGCGACCGCGGAAGCCGCGCTCATGGCCTGCCGCCTGACCAAGCGCGGCAAGGTCGTGCTCTGTCACTCCGTGCATCCCGACTACCGCGCGGTGACCGCGACTTATCTGGCCGGGCGCGACGACATGTCGTGCGTGGAGGTGCCCTTCGGCGCGGACGGCGCGCCGAACTTCGCGGCGCTGTCGGCGGCCATCGACGCCGACACGGCGGGCGTGATCGTCGGCTACCCGAGCTTCGTCGGCCCGCTTTCGGATCTTCGTCCGCTCGCGCAGCTGGTGCACGATCAGGGCGCGCTGTTGATCACCGCGACCAGCGAACCGTACGCGCTCGCCTTGTCGGAATCGCCAGGCGCGCTGGGCGCCGATATCGCCGTCGGCGAAGGCCAAGCGATCGCCTGCCCGCCGCAATTCGGCGGCCCCGGCGTGGGCCTGTTCGCTTGCCGTGATGACCGCCAATTTTTGCAGCAAATGCCAGGCCGCATCTGCGGCGAAACCGTCGACAGCAACGGCGAGCGCGGCTTCGTGCTCACGCTCTCCACGCGCGAGCAGCACATTCGCCGCGAGCGCGCGACCAGCAACATTTGCACGAACCAGGGACTCTTGGCGCTGTCCTTGGCGATTCGCATGAGCATCCTGGGCAAATCCGGCTTCATCCAAACGGCCGAGCATTGCTTGGCCAAGGCGCACTACCTGCGGGAAAAGATCGTCAGCCTGCCCGGCTACGCCGCTGGCTTCGGCGACGCTCCGTTCTTCAATGAGTTCGCGGTGCGAGTGCCGGGCGGCAGCGCTCGAGCGGTGTGCCGAAAGCTCGAGCAGCAAGGCCTGATCGCCGGCTTCGATTTGGGCCGCGCCGACGAACGGCTCGCCGATCGCCTGCTGATCGCGGTCACCGAGCAGCACCGCCGTGAAGACCTCGATCGCCTGGCAGCTGCGCTGGCCGAGTTTTCCTAGCGCTCGAAATAGGGCCCACCAGTACTCATGATAAGCTCATTGGCTGTGACGCGCCGCCCGCGTCGGCTACCTCCACGTCGTCCGCTGCTGCTGCTGACCTGGCTCGGTTGCGCGCTCGTGCTGCTGATCAGCGCGCGGCCGGCGCGCGCTGACGTGTCGTCCTGGGTATTCGCGGGCGGCGGCGTATCGCAGCTCGCACAGAACGCGCTCCCGTCGACCACGGTCGCTTCCATGCGCATCCACTTCGGCATGGGCACCGATCCGTCGCACCCGCTGATTTTCGGCGGTTTGTTCTCGTTCGAGCCGCACTTCGGCTACGGCAGCGACCTCTCGCTGTCCTTGCGCACGGCCACCCGCGGTTACGTCAACGGCGGACTCGGTCTGGCCCTCGACCTCGGTCCGTACGAGCGCTTCTGGGGTGAAGGCTCTGTAGGAGGAGCGGGCACATTGTGGCTCGGGGCTCCCTGGGGCGTCGCGCTCGGCCTAGGCGGCAGCGTGGGTACGCACGACGCCCGCGGTTTTTCGGCCATTCTCGGGATCGATTTCGCGCGGCTCACGATCTACCGAAACAGCGGGACGAGCGCCTTCCTGAATCCCTTCCCCGCGTATCGCCCGTAAGACTGAGCCCGTATGTCCAAATATTGGCTAAAAAAACCCGACGCCAACACGAGCGCAGCCAAGGCCTAGACTAGGAAGGCCGTGCTAGGCTGGGGCGCAAAATGGCTGACTCCCCCGTCCAGGAAGGCCAGGTACTCGCTGGCAAGTATCGGGTCGAGCGCGTGTTGGGCTCTGGGGGGATGGGCGTGGTCGTGGCCGCCTGGCACCTGGAGCTCGAACAGCGCGTCGCGGTGAAGTTTCTGCATCCGCTGGCCATGGAGCGCGCCGACACCGCTGAACGCTTCCGGCGCGAAGCCCGCTCAGCCGCCAAAATCCGCAGCGAACACGTGGCACGGGTGATCGACGTCGGCATCATGGAGGGTGGCATCCCGTACATGGTGATGGAGTATCTGGAGGGTCACGACGTCGCCGAAGAGATGGCCAAAGTCGGCATGTTGCCGCTCGAGGATGCGGTCGACTTCGTGCTGCAAGCGATCGAAGCGCTGGCCGAGGCGCACGCCGCCGGCATCGTGCATCGCGATCTGAAGCCAGCCAATCTATTCATCGCCAAGCGCGCCGATGGCACTCGCATCGTGAAGGTGCTGGATTTCGGGATCTCGAAATCACTGCTCGGCGGCAGCGCGTCGGAGCTCTCGCTCACGCGCACCTCGGTGCTGATCGGCTCGCCCCTGTACATGTCACCCGAGCAAATGCGCTCGGCCAAGGACGTCGACACGCGCACGGACATCTGGTCCTTGGGCGTGATCTTGTACGAGATGATCACGGGCAGGCCGCCTTATACGGGTGATTCGATCCCGGCGTTGTGCGCCTCTCTGCTGAATGACGTGCCGCAATCGATGCTCGCGTTGCGCGCGGACGTGCCGCTCGAACTGGAAGACATCATTCGACATTGCTTGGCCAAAGATCGCGCCGACCGCTACGGCACGGTGAGTGAATTGGCGCGCGCGCTGGCGCAGTTCGGCAGCGTCTCGAGCCAGCTGCACGTCGACCGCGCCAGCCGCGTGCTGGGCGTGACCGATATTTCGCCCTTCTCCGATTCGACCGATCGCCGGCTGTCTCGCTCCGCGGATGCCAGCGGCCAACTGCGCGCGCTGTCCGGGCAACGCGTCACGCCCGCACGCAGCACGCACAACTCTTGGGGTCGTACCGACTCACCGATCACGGGCGACGCCAATGCGAAGCCCAAGTCGCGCGGGCTCTTGTTCGCCACGCTGGGCATCGCTCTGGCGGCTGCGGTCAGTGTGGTCGTGTTTTTGGGTAACCGCGCGCCCAGCACGCCGCCCAGTGCGTCGGCAAGCGTGGCCGCCCCCACCCCGCCCGTGCAAACACCACCCGCCATGGTCGAGGCTCCAGCTCCTACTCCTGCTCCTGTTCCCCCGCGGCCCGAGCCGACGGTCTTGCCGTCCGCTGCCGCTCCTGATCCCTCGGCGCCGGTCGTTCGGCCCCAAGAGGCGGCAATTAAGCCGAAACCCGTGCCTCAGGCACCGGCCGTCCTGTTCAAGCCCAAGCCAGCCCCGGCCCCGGCCAAAGCCACGCCCGCGAACGATCTCAGCGACTTCGGCGGGCGAAGGTAGACGCGCGTTTTTGTGCTGTCGTCGCTCCCCGGAGCGGGCGAGACTCAGGCACCTTGAACGATGGCAAAGTGCATGATCGCTAAACTTAGCCCCTGGCCCGCGCTCGCCCTGTGCTGCGTGGGTGTCTCCTTGCCAGCGCCGGCTCGCGCGGAAGCGGGAGCCGCGCAGAAGGCGGCCGCGGAGTCCTTGTTCGACGATGGCCTGAAGGCCATGAAGAGCGGGCACTTCGCTGAGGCTTGCCCCAAGTTGGAAGAGAGCGAGCGCATCGATCCGGCGATCGGCACCTTGCTCTATCTCGGCGAGTGTTACGAAAAGACGGGCCGCACCGCGAGCGCGTGGGCCACCTTCCGTGAAGCCGCTTCCGCGGCTCAAGCGCAAGGCGGGACCGAACGCACGCGCGTGGCCGCAGCGCGCGCCGATCGCTTGCAGCCGAACCTGTCGAAGCTGACGCTGAAGGTCGCGCCCGAAACGGCGCAGCTCGCGACGCTGCGCGTGACGCGCGACAACGTGCCGGTCGCGAAGACCTTGTTCGGCTTGGCGATCCCGGTCGACCCAGGCAAATACCACATCGTGGCCAGCGCCGATGGCTACCAGAGCCATGAAGCCGACATCGAAGTTGCGGCCAACGGCGACAGCAAGAGCCTGGAGATCCCGGCCTTGACGGCGTCCACGACGCCAGTCGCCGCGGTTCCAGCGGCGGCCGGCGTGAGCGCGCAACCTGCCGAAGCCCCGCCGCGCAACCCGGAGCCGAGCCCAGCGCCTGCCAGCGGCAACGCATTGCGTACCGCCGCCTACGTGACGGGCGCGCTCGGCATCGTCGGCCTGGGTGTCGGCTCTTATTTCGGAGTCAGAGCCATCTCCAAGAACAGTGACGCCAAGGATCACTGCCCGGGCGGAAATGTGTGTGACGATCCTCAAGGCGAGGCCCTGACGGACGACGCGCAGAGCGCCGCGGTCGCTTCGAACATTGCGTTCGGTGTGGGCGCGGCCCTCGCCGTAACTGGGGTGGTGCTGTACCTGACCAGCGAGCCCAAGGAAAAAGCGGCCAACTCCGCTCGGCTGAAGCTGCATCCGCTGCTGAGTTACAATTCGGCCGGCATCGGCTTGGGGGGCACGTTTCAATGAGCCGCTCGGCCCGATTTGCCGCCTTGATCCTCGCGCTCGGAGGCGCCAGCAGCGCGCTCGGCGCGTGCCAAGCCATCGCTGGGATCGAAGAGCGCAGTTACGTGCCTTCCGCGAGCGCCGGCGCTGCAGGGACCGCTGGAGCGGGCTCGGAAGGAAAGCCGAGCCAACAGTGTGTGGAGTATTGCGCGCAGGCCAAAGAGGTCTGCGGTGGCATCCTGTACCGAACCGACGAAACCTGCCTCTCGACGTGCGCGTTCATGCCCTTGGAGGGCATCGACAAGAACAGCGTGGCCTGCCGCGTCCGCCAGCTCGATCACGCGGTTCAAACCAACGAAGATCTCGAGCTGTACTGCGCCAACGCAGGCCCCAGCGGCAACGGAGCCTGCGGCTCGAGCTGCCAGAACCTGTGCCGTTTGCTGGCAGACGCTTGCCCGGAATCGTTCAAGAAATACGCCGACATTGCCGAGGACGGAGACGACGGCACGGACGTGTGCGTCAGCAAATGCCAAGGCCTAGTCGACACTCAGCTGTACGACTCGCGCGACACCGGCAACTACTTGGGCGACACGCTGCAGTGCCGGATCGTGCACGCCACCTCGGCCACGGTCGACCCGGCAGGGCATTGCGCACACGCCGACCTCAAGTCGAACAAATGCCTCGCGGATCCGAAGGCAGAGCCAGACTGCGATACCTTCTGTCAGCTCGAGATGGCCGAGTGCACCGAAGCCAATGGTCATCCGATCTACGAGAGCGAGGCGCAGTGCAAGGCCGTGTGTCAGGCGCTGCCGCTCGGCCTGATCGGCGACACGACCGAGAACACGATCGGTTGCCGCATGTACCATTCGTACAATTCGCTGCTCGATCCAAAGGGCCATTGCTCGCACACGGGCCCCGGCGGCGACGGCCATTGCGGCTCGAGCGCGTTGCCCAAGAGCGGCAACACCGGCAACTGCGAATCGTATTGCTTGCTGCTTTCGCAGGCCTGCAGCGCCGATTTCGACGCCAGCTTCGCCGACCAGGCCGCATGCCAAGCCGATTGCGTCGAACTCGAAGGCGCAGGCCCGTCGTTGGGCTACTCGACCTCCGCCTCCGGCGACAACCTGCAGTGCCGCCTGCTCCACGTGAGCCGCGCGCTGACCAACCCCAGCAAAGAGTGCGCCGCCGCCCAGGGCGCCGCGCCCTGTAAGTGAACCCCGTCGCAGCGAGCTCCGGCTTGGCCGAACCCTCCCGCGCTCCGCGGGCTTCCCGTCAACCCCGACCCCGCCGGCTCGGCAAAACTCGCTCTCTCAGCGCGCGCTCGTGAGCCAGCCGTCCAGCTCTTCACTGGTGAAGGCGCCGTAGTGCCTGCGCGCCTCGCGGCCCTGCGCGTCCAAGATGATCAACGTCGGCACGCTGCGCACTTCACCGAACGTCGAGTTCTGAGCCAGCATCTGTATATCGGCGATCGCCACCGGATAAGCCAGCTGCAGCGAGGTCCGGAACACGTCGGCCAGCGGCGCATATTTGGGCGCTTCGAGCACGACGGCGCCCGCGTTGATGCGCGGGACGTGCGTGCGCAAGGCCTGATTCAGTTGCCTGGCTGCCAGCTGCGAAGCGAGATCGAAGGTGGTCACGAACACCAGCGCAGTGACGCGCCCGCGCATGCTCTCGGCGCTGAGCTCTTCACCTTGCGTGGTGCCGAACACGTAGCGCTGCACTTGCCCGCGCGAGTCCTCTTCGCTGGCATCCTCCGCGGGCGGCTCGGCTGCGCGCTGACACGCAGCCAAGAGCAGCAGCAAGCCGAACGCAGCGGAGCGAGTCACGTCGCCGAGGGCGGGCTCGAACCACTCACGTTCGGGCCGAAGAGATCGGCGAACACGCGCAGCGCCTCGGGCAAATCCCGACCGCTGCGTTTGTGCGCCAGAACGGCGTGGGCCAGATCGTCGATCAAGCTCTTCAGCGGCGTGCGCTCGACCAGCGCGCCGTCGATCCGTTCACCGTGGCGCGGGGCGTGCTTGCGATCGACGATCGGATCGTGACGCACCCAGCCGAAGCCGTGCTCGATCCGGTAAGAGCAGGCCAAAACCTGCACGAAATCCAGGTAAAGTGGCGTAATCAGCACGGCCACGTGCGAGCCGTCGGCCAATTTCCCGCACAAACCTTGGGCGGCCGAGCGCGGCGTGGCCGCGGCATCCATCGGGCCGATGGCGTCCGTGATGCGCGTGCGCCGCTCGGGATCGGATTCGACCGCCAAGAGCGGCGCGTAGACCGCGATCCGGGGCACGTTGAGGCGCAGCGAATCTTGCTCGAGCACGGACAGCCAGCGATCGCGCGCGCCGCCATCCAGCTCTCGATAAGCAATCGCGGCGGCCAGCGCCGCTTCAGCGTCGGTCGCCAGCGCGCCCAACCATTCACACCAGGCATCGAGCACGCGCGGGTCGGTGCGTCCCTCGAGCGGGAGCGGCAATGGCGTACGCTCCGCCGGCGACGGCGGAGCGGCAATCTGGGAAGGCGCGAACGGCTCCGGCATCAAGGGCGGAAACTAAAGCATCGCGACCGGGCTCGCAACGCCAAGCATTCACGTCACGCGCATTCGTCGGCTTCCGCAGAGTCTTCCGGGGGGACGGGCTCGGGGGCTTTAGCACCCACCTGGCTCGTTCGGCTCGAGCACGCCGTCGAGCTCGAGCGCAAGATCGCGCAAAAGCACATCCAACTCCAGTGAGCGCGACTCGGGCGCGACGATCGTCAGCGCGCCACCGCGTTCGGCAAACATGGCACACAGCCCCTCGCTTGCCTCGAAGATCCCCTTGACGAACACGACGTCCTCGTTCTTGACCGAGAGGCGCCGCACGATCAGACCGTCGTCGAGGAGTTCTGCGAGTTGCAAGGGGCGGGAGCGTATCATGAAAGCTGCTATCCTGGGCCGCGATGGGTCCCGCAGATTTGCGCATAGTCACAGCCACCGGCGCCGCGCTCGAAAACGCAGCCGCCATCGCCTCTGCCGCGTCTGTCGCATTTGCCGCGGGTTTGCCCGCGAAAGTGCCCAACGACGAAGAGAGCTACCTCGATCAGCCGATCGAGCTCGATCAATTCGAAGACGGCGGCAACGACGACCAAGAGGCGACCGACTTGGTCGTGGGTGAAGAGATCGATCTATTGGGCGAGAGCGTCGGCGACAACGAGCCGATCGAGCTCGATTTGGGCACCATCGTCGGCATCGACGACGCGCTGCGCGAGGGAGAAGACGACAGCGACTCGGGCTTCGAGGTAGACCCCGCGGTGGGGCTCACTTTGCCGGACGCGCTCACCCCGGACGATGGCACGGAAGGCCTCGACGACGGCTCGATCACCGTCGACGAGAGCAAGTTCCCGTCGCTCGAAATGGATGACGGCTCCGAGGGCATCGCCGCCGAACGCGAGATCTCTCTAGGCACTGCCAGCGACGAAGCGCGCGTGCCGATGGCCGCCCTGCCCTGGCAGACGCTGCACTCGGTGACCGCGCTCGAGGCCTGCGCCGCGCTAGCCGTGAGCGCCGAGGCCGTGGTCGCGGGCAGCTCCGATCTGCTCTGGTTCCGCAGCGACTCCGCCAAGCCCTTGCGCGTCGCGGTCGACGGCAGCGCGCTCTCGGATCTCGTGCTGGTCGGCGCGGACCAAGACATTGCGCTCGCCAGCACCAAGAGTGGCCAGCTATTTCGTCGCGCGCGCTTCGCCTCCCAAGCCGAGCAGCTGACGCGCTTCCGCGAGCAGCTGCGCTCACCGCACAGCGCGCGCCAAGAGCTCTCGTTCGGGGGCGCCCTGGGCGCTCGTCATGGCCGTGTCCTGCTCTGGCTGCACGACGGCACCCTGCTCGATGTGCTGGACGCCGGCGAGCGCTTCGAGCGCCTGGAATTCGACGGCAAAGTGTTGGCCGTAGCCCGTGAAAGCGCCAGCATTTTGCTGGCTCGCGAGCGCACCCGCACGCTGCTCACGCTCGATCAGGACCCGGGCAGCGGCGTGCCGCTGAGCGGCTCCGCGCTGGCCGTCGCGCAGAGCGCAGCGCCGCTGCTCGCCAGCGCCGGCAGCTCGCTGGCCTTGGCCGAGCGCGGTCGCGCGCTCTTGGTCTCGCCCGACGCCGGCAAAAATTTTCGACGTGTCGCGGGCAGCGGTAGCACGACGGCCATCGCCGGCGCGCTGCTCGCTGGCCAGCCGCGCTTCTTCGCCGCCGTCTACCGCGAGACCAGCGATCAGAGCGATATCTTAGTGATCGATCCGGAACGCGCCGAGGCCGAGTGCATCGCGCACTTGGACGCCGCTGGCGTGCACTCGCCCGCGGATGCCATCGAACGGGGTGAGTGGGCAAAAGTGTCCTGCCTCAGTTGGCACGCGCCCAGCGGTCGGCTGTGGGCCACCGGCGGCTTCGGCGTGGTCAGCTTCGGGCCCAGCGCGGCCTGAGCCTTCAGAGCTTGGTTTTTGGGGCCACGTTGAAACGTGCGCGCTTGCCGTGAGCTTCGACGCTGGGCAACCAAGCCGCGCGAGTTCTAGTCGCAGCGGCCGCGCCTGCCCTCGCGGAACTGGGGTTCGGCGCGGAGATTTTGGCCCAAATCCGGCTCAGGTGATAGCGATCGTCGGAGCTTGGCCATCGTCGTTCAAAAGTACGGCGGATCGTCGGTTGCAGATCCGGAGAAGATTCGGCAGGTCGCGCGCCACGTCGCGGCCACGAAAGGCTCTGGGCTAGAGGTCGTGGTGGTGGTCAGCGCCATGGGCAAGACCACGGAGAATCTACTGTCTTTGGCGCGCACGCTGGCTGCCGAGCCGCCGCGGCGAGAGCTCGACATGTTGGTCAGCACGGGCGAGCGCGTGACCATGGCGCTGCTCTCGATGGCGCTCACCAGCCTGGGCATCGACGCGGTGAGCTTTACCGGCTCGCAATCGGGCATCATCACCAGCGATCGCCACTTCGACGCCGAGATCGTCGAGGTGCGCCCGCAGCGGCTCTGGGACGAGCTCGCGCGCGGGCGAGTCGTGATCGTCGCCGGCTACCAAGGCATGAGTCAGGGGCGCGAGATCACGACCTTGGGTCGCGGCGGCTCCGACACGACCGCGGTCGCGCTGACGGCCGCGCTCGACGCCGAGCGCTGCGAGATCTACAGCGACGTGGACGGCATCTACAGCGCTGACCCGCGCTCGGTCGCGGACGCGCGCCATCTGCCCACCATCGACTACGAAACGATGCAGGAAATGGCCGAATCCGGCGCGAAAGTGCTGAACGCGCGGGCGGTGGTCTGGGCCAAGCGGCACGGCATCGTGATTCATGCCCGGAAGACCGCAGATTTTGCCGAGCAGGGTGCGGGCCGCGAGACGCGCGTCCAAGCCAGCTCGACCGAGCGAGCGGCGATCGTCGTCGACAGCAAGCTGGCCTGGCTGAACGCGCCTCGAGCGGCGTGTGCCCGCCTGCTGCAAGTCGTCACCGCTGCTGGCATCCCGGTGCGCGATGCTTGGCTCGATGGCCAAACCAATCTCTTGTTGTCACTGACCAGCGTGCCCGAGTTCGCAGCCACGGCCGCGCTACTGCGCGTGGCCGGAGCCAGCACCGTACGCACCGACGTGGCCGCGGTGAGCGCCATCGCGGTCGGCGTGGGCCGACTTCCCGACGTGCTGGCACGTGCGCTCGCTTGCGTACCGGCTTCGGCGTTCGGCACGTCGCTCTCGCCGCTGCGCCTGTGCGCGGTGTTGCCCGCCGTAGACGCACCCGAGCTCGAGCGCGCTTGGCACGCGCTCTTCGGCTAGCTCTCGCGCCGCTGCGCGCGAAGTACCAGCGCGGCCTCGGCAGCCACCGCGCGATAGCGCTCCGCGATGCGCGCGTCGTGCGGCGCGACTCGGAGTGCGGCCGCCAAGTGCCGTTCGGCCGCCAGCACGTCGCGCTCCACGTCCTGTTCGAACGCGGAGGCCTCGAGCAAGAACTGCGCGGCCCCGAGCGGCGGCTCCTCGCTCAGCTCGATGGCTTCGCGCATGCGCCCAAAGCACAGCGAAGCGCCCGCGATATCGCCCAAATCAGCGCGCCAGCGCGCTTCCAAGCGGCGCGCCTCGACGTAGCGCGCCGAGGAGGCCGAGACCTGACGCACGCGGGCGATCGCCTGCGGCAGATCCTTCAAGTCCGAGGCCAGCACCATGGCCAAGTCGATCAGCGCGTCGGCATCCGGCTGCCCGCTGCGCTCGGACAACGAGACCGCGCGCGCGAGCAGCGTCGTGGCGCGTTCGCGCTGTCCGCTCTCGAGCAGCGCGCGGGCCAGCCCTGCCGTGGCGCGCGCGTCGTCCGGCGCATAGCGCAGCGCGCGTTCGAAGCAGCGACGAGCCTCGCGCACGAAGCCTGCCGCGAAGAAAGCGCGCGCCGCGTGCAGGTTGCTATCGTGCTTGCCGCGCGCGCCGGCGGTCATGGCTTCCAAATGTTCGGCGTCGGCGAGCGCGCCTGCGCTATCACCCTGGTCCAAGCGCGCCGTGAAGCGCCGCGTGCGCGGCAGCTCGAGCCCCGGCGAAAGCGCCACGGCGCGGTCCAGCGCGTTGCGACGCTCGAGCGCCGAGGTATCGCGCTCAGCCGCGCGGCACCACAAGAGTGCAGCCAGCGGCGCGTAGTGCTCGAGCCCCGCAGCCTCACTCAGCGCCTGCCGCGCGCCGCTCTCGTCTCCCAGGCGCCACAAGAGTTCGGCCCCGGTGATGCCCGCGCGCGTCGCGGGCAAGCTCTCAATCACCATGCCGAGCGCTGCCTCCGCGCGCTCCGGCACCTGCAGATCGATGTCGGCGATCAAGCGCACCAGCTCCGGGTGCCTGGGCGCTTGCTCCAGGGCCAGTAAATAGCCGGCGCGCGCTTCGTCCGTAGCGCCGCGCGACAGCGCGTCGTCCGCGGCCGTGACCAAGCGCGCGAGCTCCAGCGCGCGCGTGCCGAGCGGCGTGAGCTCACCCGGGGCAAAGGTCGAGTCGAGCTCCACGCGCGCCTCGTCGCCATCGACGAGCAGCGGGCCGAACCGCACGCGGCGCGCCGATGGCGCGCGCGCGCCCACCGCCGGGAGCAGCACGCGGGCCAACGAGGCGCCCGCGTCTGGGATCGAGATCACTCGCCCCTGCCGTACGCCCAGGCCGCTGAACACGCCGTCGAGCGCGCGTAAGGCAAAGCCGAGCGCTGCCCCCGGCAGACCGACACCGCGTGCGTCACTGACCACGAAGCGCGCGTGGCGCTCTTCGGGCACCCACAGCAAGTCGAAGGCCAAGGCTCGCCCCTGCGCGACCAGCCCCACTCCAATTCCCTGTGGGCGAGCAAAGATCGCCACTGGGCGCACCAAAGCCCCCAGCACGTCACCCAGCCGACTCTGAAAATAGAGCGCGAGGCGGCTCAACGTGCTCTTCAGCACCGCTTGCTCGAGTTCACCGCGGCGATGGCGAAAAGCCGGCACGCCGCCGCTCAAGTCGAGCGGAAATTTCAAATTGGGCAGCGTGATCGACAGCCGCGTGACGTCGATCGGCCCAAGCTCAATCGGCTCGTACAGCTCGATGCCCAGCACGCCGCGGGTGACCGTCAACCGCAACGGCACCCGCTGATCGCCCAAGGCGAACGCCGCGCCTCGCACGGGCTCGCCCGCGGGCGTCAGCGCGGGCGCGGGCGCCAGAGGCGGAGCGCTGGACGGATTCCGAGACGGACCCAAGGTCCGCCGATCGTACCAGTCAGCTGCCCCTGGCGGGCAATTTCACACCGGAAAAAGCGTAATTTTCCGGCTCGAGCTCAGCCGACTTCCCCGCCCTTGTCGCGCTTGGTCTTCATTCGCTTCAATAACTCCTCGAAGCCCTTCTTTTCGATCACCTTGCGAAACTGGTTTCGGTAGTTCCGAGCCAAGCTCGAGCCTTCGGTCACGATATCGGCGATCAGCCATTTGCCTTCGACTTGGCGCACCACGTAGTCGATGCTGACCGGCTCTTCGCGGGCATTTTTCTTATTGTGCGCGACGGTGCGCACGACCTTGCCGGCCTCGCCGTCTTGCTCACCTTTGTAATCCACCTCGTAACCGAGGGTGCTCTTGATGTTGCGACGGTAGGCGTTGCGCACCAAATCCTTGAGCACGGCGGTAAACTCGGCCCGCTCGGCGGGCGTGCGTTGCTCCCACGAGTCCCTGAGCGTAGTCTTGGCCAGACCGTCGTAGTCGAACACCGCGTCGAACGCGGCATCGAGCTTCTTTTGGTCGTCCGCCGACTTGGCCTTGCTGACGAGCTCGGTCAGCTCGCTGTGCTTGCCCTTCACGAAGGTCTCCGCTTCTGCGCCGAAGGCGGGCAGAGACAGCGAAAGGGCCAGCGCCAAGGTGGCAAGGACGGGAACTTTGCGTCGGATTTTGGTCATGGTGGGTCTCGAGTTTCGGTTACCTATCTGCGTTCTCAGCCGGTGATACGCAAGTGGGGTGCCAAAGCTTCTTCAGCTCGCGCAGATAACGCTCGATCTATATAACTACTTGTATTTATTTGATAATTAGGCATTCCGCCAGCTCTGTTCGAAGTCAGCGGCGCGAGCGGACCCCGTGTGTGGCAAGGACGGCACGTGATCCCACGTTCACGGTGGGCGCGCGCTCAGTCGGCCGGCGGTGGGGGCTGGGAAGCCCGAGGGGCGCCCAGGTTGACGCGAAAGGTTGCGCCGCCGCCGCGGCTACTGTCCACGTCGATCGCAAATGCGTGCTCATCGGCGATCCGTTTCACCACGGCGAGGCCCATGCCGGTGCCTTGCGAACGGGTGGTGAAGAACGCGTCGAACAGCCGTTCTCTTGCGGCTTCGTCGATGCCTGCGCCGCGATCGGAGACGCGCAGCCAGGTATTTTTGCCGATGATCTCGACCGCCACCTCCACGCCTTCCCCGGGGCTGCTGGCTTGCACGGCGTTTCGCACCAAGTTCCAGATCATTTGCCGCAGCTGGGCGCCGTCCGCCCAAATCGGCGCGGCCTCCAGGCCCGAATAAGAGACCTCGACGTCGGACACGGCGCGGCCGCTGCGCGCGGTCAGCGCCACCACCTCACGCGCCACGCGCGCGGCGTCGATGCTGGCAAAGATCGGCTTTTTGGGCTTGGAGAGGTCGACCATGTCGGTCACTAAATCGTTCAAGCGCGCGGTTTCACGCTGAATGATGTCGCACAGGCGTTGATCTTCATCGGACAGGCCGGTCGCCGTGCGCAGCAACTGAATCGAGCCAGCAATCGAGCCGAGGGGATTGCGAATTTCGTGAGCCAGACCCGCCGCCAGTCGCCCGAGCCCCGCCATGCGCTCGGCTTGGTCCGCGCGCTCGGTCGCCAATGCCAGCTCTCCGCCCGTCCAACGCAGACGATCGGCCAAGGTGCCAGCGAGCAGCGCCACCACGATCAACACCAACAAATTGACGAGCAGGTAGAACGTGAGCTCGTCGGTCGACAGATGATAAATCGAGGCTGGCTGATCGCGCGGGGCAGAGAGCAGGCCGCGCTCCAGCGCGAACACCAAGCTGCCGTAGGAGAGCGCGCCGGAGAGCGCGGCCAGCACCGCGCCACGCAGCCCGAGCAAGCTTGCGCCCACCAAACACGACAAACCATAAAAGGACGTGGCGCCGCTGGCGGCACCGCCGGTCAGGTAAGCGACCACCGTCCAGGTGAGTTGATCGAGCACCAACTGCGCTTCGGCCAAGCGCTCGAGGTGCTTCCCTTTACGCAGCAGCGCGGCGTAGATCCCGGTCAGCGCGAAGGACAGCCCGAAGGTCTCCAGCGCGACCCGCAAGGTGTACGACTCGAAGCCGAATTTGCCGCGTAAGTAAAATGCGCCGACCAACACCAAGGACAGCGACAAAAGCAGCAGCCGCGCGGCCGTCAGCCCAGCCAAGCGCCGAGCCAGCGGGGCCGAGCCGAGCATTTCGGGAATGCCGAGTTTGAGACGCATGGCCTAGCGCGCGCTCCTTGCGCGCCCCCGCTCAATCCGCGTGAATATTACCTGCCAGCGAGAACACCGGCAGGTACATGGCGATCAGCACCACGCCCACCATGCCGCCGACGCCGACCATCATGATCGGTTCGAGTGCGCTGGTCAGCGCGCCGACCGCGACGTCCGTCTCTTCTTCGTAGAAATCGGCGATCTTGTTGAGCATCTGATCGAGCGCGCCGGTTTGCTCGCCGACCGCGATCATCTGCACGACCATGTCTGGGAAGACCTTGGTCTCGGTCAGCGGCTCGGCCATGTTCTTGCCTTCGCTGATGCTCTGGCGCACGTGCATCACGGCGGCCTCGATCACGACGTTGCCGGACGTCACCGCGCAGATCTCGAGCGCGTCCAGGATTGGCACGCCGGACTGGAGCAAGGTACCCAGCGTGCGCGTGAAGCGCGCCACGGCGATCTTCCGCAATACCGAGCCCATGATCGGCAGCTTCAGGATCGTGCGATGCACGAAGGCTTTGCCGCCCGGCGTACGGTTCATGTAGCCGAAGCCCACGACCATCAAGATCAGCGACACGAGGATGAACGGGAAGTAGCTGACGAAATTGTGCGAGATGGCGACCATGACTTGGGTCAGCCAGGGCAGCTCCGCCTTACCGCCGCCGAAATCCTTGAACATGCCCTCGAACGCCGGGATCACGAACGTGAGCAGCACGGTCATGACCAAGCCGGCGATCACGACCACGACCGACGGATAGACCAGCGCGCCGCGCACCTGACGGATCAGCTTCTGACGCTTCTCTAGATAGACGGACAGCCGGCTCATGATGCCGTCCAAAATACCGCCCACCTCGCCTGCGTGAACCAAGTTGGTGAACAGGTCGTCGAACACCTTGGGGTGACGCTTGAGGGCTTCACTAAACGTCGCGCCTTGCTCGACCGCGCTCCGCACGTCCTTCAAGATCGTGCCGAACGCGGGATTGGTCTGCTGCGAACCCAAGATTTCCAAGCACTGCACGAGCGGCAAGCCGGCATCGATCATGGTCGCGAACAGCCGCGTGAACGTGACCAAGTCCTTGGTGTTGACCTTGGGCGAGCCGAACTTGATCTCGCTGAGGCGGCTCTTCTTTTTTACTTTGACCGGCGCGAGCTGCTGCTGACGAAGGCGATTGTTCACCGCTTCTTCGTTCTCAGCCTCCATGACGCCCTTCCTGACCTCTCCGGTCCGGCCACGGGCTTCCCAAGTAAACTCGGCCATCGCTTCTCGCCTTCCAATCCGTCTACGGCAGCTTCACAATACCGGTGCAGCACCCAGATGCCAAAATGCTTCGATTTCGGCAGCTCGCCGACCTGTCATGATGCCACATTGTCGCCTAGCTGAAATTGCACGACAATTCGTGATCCTGCCGCAGGTCGCCCCAGCGGCAGTGGTCGCTACCGGTTGGGCGGGGCCGGCCGGCTTCGAGTTCGCCGAGGGCGCTGCTTTCAGGGCTGAAAGCAGCGCCTACGACACGCGCGCGTTGTTCGATCTGGCGTCGATCACGAAGTCTTTCATGGCCGTGACGGTCGCGCGGCTCGTTCAGCGCGGGCGGCTGGCTTTCGAGACCAAACTTCGTGATCTACTTCCGGAAGCGCGCGGCACGGCGACGGGCTCGGCCAGCATCCTGCAATTGCTCTCGCATCGCGCGGGGCTC
>Ga0247760_1000648_pt1 | contig 36726 bp, 22 predicted proteins | sample UWRJL171409R4_FD_179936 | JGI IMG/M metagenome (GOLD analysis project Ga0247760, IMG submission 179936) | Plant litter microbial communities from Arlington Agricultural Research Station in Wisconsin, United States - UWRJ-L171-409R-4 | ecosystem: Environmental > Terrestrial > Plant litter >... | reverse complement strand
ACCTCGAAACATACAATTTTGTTCTCGGCGTCGCGTGGGACCAGGCCGATAGCGTCTCGCCGGACGAAGCCAACCTTCTCAGCAAGCTTCGCCGCCACCTCAAGGTAAACGAATTCGAGCATCGTGTCCTGGAAGCCAAGCTTCGTCGGTTCCCCAAGAGCGGTAACGAACTCCACACGCGCGCAGAGATCAACGCAGCTCGCCGGGGCCTCCAGCAAGAAGGGCTTCTCTTCGCCATTCGCCAAGAAGATGGGCAAGACTACGACGTTATCCCCACCGAACTGGCGAACGAAATCCGTGCCGCACTCGAGATGGAACTTCGTTCCGACGCCTATCGCGAGCTACTCAAGTTCTGGAAGGTTCGCACCAAGGCGCATCTGAGCGACGTCCTCGAGCGCCAAGGCGTGAGCTACGGAAAGTACGACAAGGTCGACGCTCTCGTGGAACGGGTCGTGCTCAACGTCCCGCCATCGAAAGCGATCGCCAGCGCATCCCCCCGCTACGGGCTCAGCAGTGAGGAGCTCGCCGACTGGTGCCGCGACCTAGGCCTCTCTCCATCAGGTACCATCGACGAACGAGTCCAGCGCGTCATCACCCACTTCTCTGAGCTGCGTCCCCGCCTAGACCCCCAAGTCGACGAACGCTCTCTCTGGTACGACTTCTACACCGACTTCGCCACGCGCAACCGCGAGCAGCTCCGCGCCCAACACCTGATCGAGAAAGACCTCGAGATGGAGGCCAAGTTCGAGCACGCGACGCAGTACCTGTTCCAAACCAAGCTCGGCCACACCCCGCTCAAACAGCCGGGAACCGATCGCCCCGACGGCCTGCTCAGCCTCAAGTCTGACTACCTAATGTGGGACAACAAGTCCAAGGACCCGCCCGGGCTCTTCCACCTGAAGGACTGCATTGCTCAGTTTGACCGCTACATGAACGCAGCAGACAAACGCGTGCCGATCTTTCTCGTGATTGCACCGGCATTCACGGAGGACTCGGAGATCGAAACCGTGAAGTATCACGCGGAGCATTTCGACCGGAACATCGTGCTAATCACGGCTGCGGAACTGAAGGCGTTAGCCGAAGAGTGGTCATCGCCGCAGCACAAGAATCGCGAGACACCGTTCCCCTTGGGACTGCTAGCCGCTTCCGGGCGATTTGACCGCCGCAAGCTAGGGAAGTTGACGGGGTGATCACCGTGGCCCGCCACCAACCGTGACCCGCGTTCATCCGGAGTAATGAAAAGGGCGCTTTTCCAGACAAGATTCGCTCGACGCGAAGGCTCACCGCGCGACGCTGAACCCGGTGGCGGCACGCGCAACGTCGCTTGACCATCGACAACACAAAGAAGAAACGGCCACCGAGTTCCTCGAATGGCTTCGATGTGCCTGTCGTTGATACCTACGCCCTACCGCACTCCACCCGGTGCGAGGACAGTGAGCCTGCCGCGGTCCGCCCGGATCAAGCACTCATGTGAGGGTGCCTTGGACATTCGAAAATCGGAGGTCGCTGTTCGCTTTCCGGAGCCGGGCGTTCGCTTGCGACGATTCGAAGAACGGCGAGACTCAGCAATTCAGCCGGTTTCGAGGGCTTGTCTCGCGTTCGTCTTTGGACGCCGAATGGCTCGTCTCTTGCTTGGGCGGCGAGCGATGCGGACGCATCGGGTGACGCGCGAGGCGCGGAGAGAACAAGCGATGATCAGAACTGAACAGCTTACGATTCTGGCAGTGGGGTTTGCCGGTCTGTTGTCCGTCGTTGGATGCGCCAGCAACGGTGGCGATGGTAGCAGTCGAGACGGCGCTTCCAACAGCGAAGGCCAGCCGGGCTCAGCCCAGCTGGCGCTTCAGCTCGCGAACGCCACCACCCTGGCCAGTGCCAGTTACACTCTCGTCGGCCCCCGCGGCTACGCCAAGTCGGGCAGCATCGACGTGTCGAAGTCGAGCACGATCAGCGCCACCATCGGTGGCCTGCCGGCTGGTGACGGTTACTCGATCACCATCTCGGCCATCAGCACTGACGGCTCGACCACCTGCGGCGGCGGGGGCACCTTCAACGTTTTGGCGGGTCAAACGGCTCGCGTAACGGTCGCCCTCACCTGTAAAGAGCCGACGAAGACCGGCGGCGCGATCGTCTCGGGCAACCTCAACATCTGCCCCGTCATCGACGGCATTGATGCCAACCCGTCCGAGGTTGCGCTCGGCGGCACCGTGTCGCTCAAGGCGACCGCGCACGACAGCGACGCGGGCCCGAGCGCCGTCAGTTACGCTTGGACGGCGAGCGCGGGCGCGCTGAGCGATGCCTCGGCCCAGAACGCGACCTTCACCTGCACGACGGCCGGCACCGCGACCTTGACGCTCAAGGTGAGCGACGGCGATCCGGCCGCGGCCTGCGCCGACACCCGGACGGTCGACATCACGTGCAGCATGCCTCCTGTGAATCAGCTGAGCGCACGGGGGCAGCACGGTTGTTGGGTCTTGCCGGGTGAACGGGACCGTCACCTGGTCTGCTGGGGCAGTGATTTCAGTGGTGAGCTCGGCAATGGCACGATCAAAGGCGATCAAGCGCGCGCCAATGTCGTCGACACGCGCCAGCTCGAGGACGGGCTGAGCACGCGTTGGCGTTCTATCGACACCGGCACCAATACTTCCTGCGGGATCACTGTTGCTGGGGAAGGGTACTGCTGGGGACAATTGCTGACGCCAAACGGTTTCGCGAGCGTCCTGACCCCGACCCCGATCGATATCAGCGCGCTGCCGCGGGGTACGACGTGGTCCGTGATCTCGCCGGGCAACGGCGCTAATTACTCCAGCTGTGGAGTCACGGCGCTTGGTACGGCGTATTGCTGGGGCGCTGACACCAGTGGAAAGCTCGGCAACGGGCCGGCGCCCGCTCAACCATCGCCTTTTCCCGTGGACATCTCGAAGCTTTCACCCGAAACCACCTGGACGGCAATCAGCGTCGGCTCCACCCATGCCTGCGGCCTCACATCGGAAGGCGCAGCGTATTGCTGGGGCAATGACAGTGGTGGAAGGCTCGGTAACGGAACGGGCCTCACCGCAGCTCAACAGTCGCCATCGGCTGTCGACGTGTCGAAGCTCCCTCCCGGGACCAAATGGACGGCGATCAGTGCCGGTTTTGCTCACACGTGCGCGCTCACCGCGGAGGGGAAGGCTTACTGTTGGGGCACCGACACGAGTGGACAGCTGGGTAATGGCGCTCTCGGTGCGACCGTCAGCCCCGGCCCGGTCGACATGTCGGCACTTCCACAGGGGTTGACCTTTGTGCAGCTGAGCACCGGCGAACAGCACACCTGTGCCCTCGCGAGTGACGGGTCCGCCTGGTGCTGGGGCCTTCGCGCCTCGGGCCGCTTGGGGGATGGCAGCGCGGACGGTAGCGCGCAGAGCCCTGTCGCCGTGGATGTGAGCATGCTCCCTCCAGGAACTGCATGGAAAACTGTGAGCGCGGGCTACGGATCCACCTGCGGCCTGACGACGGATGACGAGGTCTACTGCTGGGGCAGCCAGGGTCAGGTCCAGACCGGCATCGGGGCTCCGCCACCTCAACTCAAGCCCATGCATTCGTTGGCTGCGTCGGTCGGTGTTCTGGTCGATCATTCCGAATTTTCGGGAGCCGTCGGAATGGACAACCCGCAGCTGCCGCTCACCGTCCTTCCGCTGAATGGCTCGACCGAGGAGCTTACCGTGACGGCGACGTCGTCTGACGAAAGCATCATTCCGAGCGCGAACATCACCGTCACGGGTACTGGAAAGGACCGGCTGCTCTCCTTCCAACCCATCGCCAGCGGTCCGATTGTGCGGATCACTGTGGTCGTAGCGAGCAGTCAAGGCGAAAACGCGGTTACGTTCGAATACGGGGCGTCTGCAATGCCGCCCGATGCAGCGGGCGTCTACTATCATCATATCTCCGACGCCTCGACCGCGCTCGAAGTGGGTGGCGGCTACATGCTGCTGGCCGACGATGAAACGAACGCGGTGTCTCTGTACAAACAAGATGTAACGGGGTTCCCGCTCAAGGTTTGGAGCTTCGCAAGCGCTGAGCAACTGGGTACGAGTGAAGAGATCGACATCGAGGCGGCCGCCCGCTCGGGCGACACGATCGTGTGGACCGGTTCGCAGGGAAACAGCAGCAAACTCAGTAGAAATGGCGCTTTCGAGGAGCGTCGACGAGTGATCTTCGCAACTAAGATCACGGGCAGCGGAGCAAACGTCGAGCTTTCGTTCGCTGGCCGTTATGGGGGAGGACCGGGTAGCAAGAATGCTGTCGCCAACCTCGGCCTGCGAGCAGATCTCATCGCCTGGGACAAAGCAGGCGGACACGGGCTGGGGGCTGACGCTTTGAAGTTCGAAGCGGCGGCGCAAGAAGGCGTGTTTCCGTTTGCGCCCAGCGGCTTCAGCATCGAGGCTCTGGAGTTCGCAACGGATGGTACGACGGGCTATCTCGGCTTTAGAGCGCCAACGATCAATGTGAGCGGCACCCAACATGCCCTGATCGTGCCAGTCACGAACGTGCTCAACCTGGTGAACGGAATTGGCGCACAATCCGGTCAGGGTCAATTTGGTGCGCCCGTTCTGTTGAATTTAGCGGGGCGCAGCATTCGCGCCATGAGAAGAAACGCGAGCGGCGAGTACTTGATCTCCGCCGGCCCCCCGGAGAACGCCACTCCCGGCGTGAACGCCAGCTGGGCGCTCTACACCTGGGCCGGCTTCGGACATCCAGCCGTGCTCAACCGCGAGCTACCCGACGCGGATCTTCTCACCGGAGGCACTTGGGAGAGCATCGTCACCGTACCGAATCCTCTACGAGCGGGAAGCATCGTACGCCTAGTGACGGATAGCGGCGACACGGTCATGTACGGCGGGGAACAGACGAAAGACGTGGAACTCGGCCATCAGAAGTCCTACAGCCAGCTCTTCACGCTGCAGTAAGCTTCTGCTCGCCGTCACCGCGATCGTTCATGGCCTCACGCTCGCCATCCGTAACCTCAAGGACGTGCAGCATCCGCGCGTTCGCCGCCTGAAACCTTGGTAGCCGAGCGCGCCAACCCGAACCCCGGGCGGTTACCTCGAGAGACCGACGAAGAAGCACCAATTCATCAATTGGGCTTCGTGATCGTTACATTTCTCGGCCCGGGACGGGGCGTCGGGAGGGTGCCCTTTTCTTGCCGCTCCGTGATTTGTGCGAGAACTCGTGAGTAGCTCTTCGTCATGTCCCGGCAGTCTTGGATCGAAAAGGTCTGCTCCTTGGCCCTCGCCAACTCGCAGCCCTTTCCTTCAGGGCCCAGATCGGCGCACAACTTTCGGGTCAGCTCATTACACTGGACTCGTTCGGCCTTAATGGCATCGATCTTCGCCAGCACGGTCTCTTGCGCCTGCACGCAGGCTGAGTCGGAAAGCAGCGCGCGAGCCGCCCTGGCATGGGTGCACTCGTAAGCCACCTCGCCCATCTGTTCGCAAATGGTGTCTGCCCAGGCTTTGCACGGTCCAGTGGCCCCGGCGCCCGTTGGATTGACGGCGGCACTGGCGTTCTTTTTCGCCTGGTTCACTTGGAAATCGTGACCCAACCAGCCCAAGCCGAGGCCTGCCGCGATGCCGAAAGCCAGCGCTCCCCAGAGCAAAGGCGCCCTCGAGCGAGACTTTCCAGAGGAGGCTTGCTCTCGGGCCGCTACCTCTCGTCTGTCCTGACCGTGGTCGTCGTCGGGCGCGCCGTCCTCATCGGACTCGCCGGACTCTCGCGAGACGCTCGCGAATGCACCCACTGCCGACGCTTCGTTGGCGCGCCCTTCTGCGTCCGATCGCGCGACGGTTTCCTTGCCTTCTGTCCCCTTTTCCAGATCAGCCATGGGAGGGACTGTAGGGGAAAATGGCGGCCCCGTTTGTGAACAATCAGTGAATGAGTGGCCTCCAAGCCAAGCTTGAGTATCGACGCGATCGAGATCAAATCCCGATCTCGTGGCGACGCGCAGCCAGGGACCGCATTGCGGGGACGAGGCGACGGCGTCGCATTTCGCCATCGCCAAGTACGTACTGTCGATGCCGGGTTGCAACGATCAGGGCACTCACGGCGCTGCGCGATTGATCGAGTACGAGCGCGTCGGGCACACATTGGAAGTACTCGAAGCCACGCATCGTCGCGCCCACCAAGTCTGCCAAGCGTTGCGTGTCTGTCGCCTCAGCATCGGGCTCGATGCGCCGAGCGTCGTCACAGCGCGAGCATCGCAGCCTAGAAATCGACGACCTCACTTCGCACGCCACGGCCGAAACTGGCTGCCGCCTCAGTCTTGATTGCGAGGTTGACGCCGCGTGTCCCGTCAGCGACTTGATGCGAAACTGGGTGCCGCCTCAGTCTTGATTGCGAGGTTCGACGCCGCGTGTCCCGTCAGCGACTTGATGCGAAACTGGGTGCCGTCTCAGTCTTGGGTGCGAGAGCGCCCGATCGTCAGGCGGATTCCGCCGTGCCGCTCGCCTTGGCAGTGACGGATACCGACAGACAATTGCGAGGCGTACGAGTCGAGTCGCAATCATTTTCGCTCTCGTTTCGGAAGCGTCGTTGGAACTTCATTGTCGGATGATGAGATGCATCTCGCTGGCAGTGGGGCGCACGTCGGGATTCGACAGTTAGGGATCTAACGCTGACGCTGCATTGGCAGTGAGAAGCAAACAGGCAAAAAGAAAGGCACGTGATAGCAAATGGGAAACATCAAAAGATTGGCCGTAGCGGCCATCGCACTCGGCGCACTCGGCTTCACCACGCAGGCGTCTGCTTCAGGCAACGTAGGCAAACTCATCATCAACGAGTGGAACGCGACGGGTCCCAGCACGCTTCTGCAGGACTGCGGCTCACCAAATTTCGAAGGAGATATTTTCTTCGGCTGCACCAACGGCAATGGCACCAACTGGATCGAGCTGGTTGTCACTCAAAACAACCTCAACATTCAGGGGTGGACGGTTTCCTGGAAGAACAACGACAGCGGAGGTCATCCAAACAATGGATCATTCACGTTCTCGACGAACAGCATTTGGAGCAGCCTGAAGGCCGGCACGGTCATCACCGTGCGCGACAACGGTGGTTCTACCACTGACGCGAATAATCATATCCCGTCGACTTACAATCCTTGCAGTAACCAGGATTGGTGGATTGGCGTGGACGTGCTCGATGCGACCTACATCCAGAGTTCACAGCTCAAAAATGGTTCGACTTCGCTAGGAGCAGGCTTCAAAACAGACAACGACTGCTGGCGAGGCAGAATCGTGGATGCCGGGGGTAACCCCGTGACTGACCTCGTTCAGGACTGGGTTGGAGAAAACTCTGGGTGCGGCAGCATCCCGGCAGCCATTTGGGCGGGCAATGGGATTGGCAACGATGAAGTCGGCAAGCTGGAGGCTGATCCGGTAGGTGGGACTTCCGACACCCAGTACAAAGACGGTGACAGCAGCACCTACGGTGGGCCGAACGTATGGTCCAGCGGTACGGGAGTTCAGAGTTTCGATGCGCTGTGCAACAACGCCTGCGGCGGCAGCAACGGTTGCTGCGGCACTCCCGGCGCCTACAGTTGCTACTCTGCCAACGTATTCCCCTACTACTACTGAAGTAACGAGGGCTGCGCCCTCAGACCGACGAGGCATCGCGATGGTTGAGCGGGGCAAGGCATGGGCTGCCCCCACCTCGTCGGTCCGCGCGCTGCAGGCCGCCGGTTCAGAGAGGGATTCCTGGTTTCCCAGGGACCCCTCACTGAACCGGCCTTTTTTGGACTCATGAAGGCGCGCGCATGCTGAACGGCGCATGGTCCGGCGCTTGACGCCAATTGTCGAGGGGCGAGCTCGTTCGCGTGCCAATCAAGGCGAGCGCTAGCAAGCGCTGCCACAAAGATGCTGTGTTCGCACAGTAACTTTCGGTTCGATAGCGGCGAGTTCGTGTGTGCAGGCAACGCTGACGTGCTGCGCTCACGGAGCTAGCTGGCAATGGCGAGCGTCATCGAATCTCGCAGAACGCGCCGGACCCGATCGCCCGCGGCGCCACCGCCAAAAGCGTTCAACCGGGGCTCAAAAGCGGCGATAGGGCAGGAACTTGCCGTTCATGTGAACGAGCACGCGGTCGCCCTTGGGGTCACTCACCTTCTCCACCTCGAGCGTGAAGTCGATAGCGCTCATGATGCCGTCGCCGCACTTCTCCTGAATCACCTCTTTGAGCGAGGAGCCGTAGACGCACAAGATTTCGTAAAAGCGATAGAGCAGCGGATCGTTGGGGATCACCTTGTCTCCGAGACTGTTGCCCTTGGTCGGGTACTCAGTCAGGAAATTCTTCACGCTCTCGTCCAGATCGAGCAGCGTGCACAGCTTTTCGGCCATGGCCGGCAGGATGGAGTTCTCGCCGTAAACGACGGACGCGATCCACACGTCGGTCGCCTCGAGACTCTGAGCGAGGCTCGCCCAGCTGACGCCCTTGGCGGCCTTGGCCTTGAGAATGGTTTGCGTGATGGGGGACAGGTTCATATTTGGTGCTCCTTCAGGCGGTGGTGGTCACGGTCTCGCTCCGCTTCACGGCGCTATCGCGGGCGGCAGCGGCAATCGGGGTGTGACGGCTGGTCGGAGTGTGCGCGCTATTGGACGCGCCGGCCTGGCTCAACAGTTCGAGCAAGCGACTTCGCAGCTCGTGGTAGCGCCCATCACGCAGCAGCTCGGCGCGCACACGGGGGCGTGGCAGGGCAATATCCAAGCGCTCGACGATGCGCGCATCGGGTCCGTCGCTCATCACCAGCACCCGAGTCGACAAATAGATGGCCTCGTCGACGTCGTGCGTGATCATCACGATGGTCTGCCCAGTGCGCTGCCACAGCTCGACGAGCTGGTCTTGAATCGACGCGCGCGTCAGCGCGTCCAGCGCGCCGAACGGCTCGTCCATCAGTAAAATTCGCGGCTCGATCGCGAAGGCCCGCGCGATGCCGACGCGCTGGCGCATGCCGCCGGACAGCTGCGCCGGGCGGCGCGCCTCGGCCTTCGACAGTCCCACCAGCTCGAGAAACCGTCGGCTGTGCTCGAGCAGCTGGGCCTTGGACCATTCGGGGTGGCGTGCGCGCACCGAGAACATCACGTTGCCGAGCGCGGTGTGCCAGGGCAAGAGGCTGTGGTTCTGAAACACCATGCCGCGCGACAACCCCGGCGCGCTGACCGCCTGCCCGTCCACGAACACCGAGCCGGCGCTCGCTCCGGTCAGCCCGGCGATGATGCTCAGGATGGTGGACTTGCCGCAGCCCGAGTGGCCGATGATGCTGATGAATTCACCGCGCTCCGCCCCGAAGCTCACGTCGTCGAAGACGACCAGCTCACTCGACTTGCCGCGCGCCGGGAAGCTCTTTTTCACGTTCTCGACATAAAGAAATGGTTTGGACACGCGATCCTTCTGCTGGGCTACGAAGCCAGCGGCTCAGCTTTCGTACGCGACCCACTGACTGGCTTTGGCCAAGACCGCGTCGAGCAGCAGGCCCACGACACCGATCACGAGCACGGAGAACAACACGGCTCGGAGGTCCAAGTTGTTCCACTCGTTCCAGACGTAGTAGCCGATGCCGGTGCCTCCCACGAGCATCTCGGCGGCCACGATCACGAGCCAAGAAACCCCAATCGAGATGCGCATGCCGGTCAGGATGGTGGGCGCTGCTGCGGGCAGAATCACCGTGAACGCAGTGCGCAGCCGCGATAGCTCGAGCGTTCGCGCCACATTCAAGTAGTCGGCGTGCACGCTGGAAACACCGAAGGCCGTGTTGATCAGCGCGGGCCACAGCGAACAGATGAAGATGACGAACACCGCCGAGGCGGCGCTATCCCTGATCACGAACAGCGCGAGCGGCATCCAAGCGAGCGGCGAGATCGGCCGCAGGACTTGGATGAACGGATACAGTGCGCGCATCATCAGCGGTGACATACCGATGACGAAGCCAGTCGGGATCGCCAGCACCAGGGCCAGCGAGTAGCCCAGCAGCACGCGACCGAGCGAGTGAGCAAGCTGGATGCCGATGCCCTTGTCATTGGTGCCGCGATCGTAGAAAGGGTCTCGCAGTTGCTCGAAAGCGAACGTCACGAGCTCCGACGGGCGGGGCAACCGCGCGCCCTCGCCCGCTGCAGCCACCAGCCCCGGTGTCGACGAAGCGCGGGTCTCGGGCACCTGCGACAGTCCGATCAGCTCCCAGCTGCCGGCGAAGACCAGCAAGATGATCAGTGACAGTAGGAATGCGCGCAGCTTCAAGCTTTCCATGCTCAGCTCCTCCGGATCGGAAAGCTCTCGATGTAGGCACGCGGCTGCGCTGAGTCGAACGGCTTACCCATGATGAAATGCAGCTTGCGTGTTTCGCTCGGCGCCGCGTAACCGAGCTCCTTCATCACTTTCGCGCAATCGGCCGCCAAGTAGACTTGCTCGGCGATCTTCGCGTAGTCCACGTCCTCTTTCAGATATCCCCAGCGCCTCATCTGCGTCAGCATCCAGATCGCCATCGACTGCCAGGGAAATGGCTCGAAATCGATGCGGTCGGGCGAGTCTTCGAGCGCGCCGAGTCCATCCGCGTACTTGCCCGTCAGCACTTGCTCGACCACCGTTTCGGGTTGATTCAAGTAGTCCTTGGGCGCGATGGCCTTGGCCACGCTGCTGCGGTGCTCTGGTTTCGATGCGTACTGGGTCGCGTCGATGATGGCACGCAGCAGCGCGCCAAACGTGTTGGGCATGCTGCTGGCGAAGGACTGACTTGCGGCGAACGCGCAGCAAGGGTGACGATCCCAGAGCTTTTGACTCAAAAGATGGATGAAGCCAACCTGCTCGAACACCGCGCGTTGGTTGAAGGGATCCGGCGCCAAAAAGCCGTCGACATTCCCGGCGCGCAGATTGGCCACCATGTCTGGCGGCGGCAGCACGCGAATTTGGACGTCCTTGTCCGGATCCAGCCCGTGCTCCGCCAGGTAGTAGCGGAGTAGAAAATTGTGCATCGAATACTCGAACGGCACCGCAAAGCGCAGGCCCTTCCATTGCTTCGGATCGCGCTTGTCCTGGTGCTGTGTGCCGAGCGTGATGGCCTGTCCGTTCACGTTTTCGAGCGCGGCGACCACGAACGGGACCGCGGACGAGCCGATGCCTAGGCTGATCGCCAGTGGCATGGGCGTGAGCATGTGCGAGGCGTCGTATTCGCGGTTGAGGGATTTGTCTCGCGCCACGGCCCAGCCCGCGGTCTTGACCACTTCGACCTCGAGCCCGTACTTCGCATAAAACCCGAGTGGATGCGCCACGATGATGGGCGTGGCGCAGGTGATGGGCACGAAGCCGACCTTCAGCTTGGTCTTCTCGAGCGGCAGTTTGCTGGAGCCCTTGGCCGCGCTGCTGACCTGCTGCTGCGACTCTTCCTTGGCGGCCGTCTTGCACGCCTCGAGCGGCAGCAAACTGCCGAGCGCGGCCAGCAATGTGCTGCGCCCAACCGCGTCGACCAAGCGGCGTCGCGAGAGCGGATGGTCAGGCAAGATCGCGCGCAGGAGAGACGTTTCGATCGCTCGCTCCAAGAGCTGTTCGCTGCCGGCGGGAGCTTTGTGAATAGGGTCGGTCATGGGCCTCGAACGCATTCATTGCGAAGGCCGTACCAACCCATACACCGCTCAAATCAGCCGTAATCGCCCGCATTTCCCCAGCAGTGCCGGAAACGTTTCGGAAACGCCTGGTGAATTTCACCAACGTTCGTAAAAACGCTCACCACCGTTTGCAGCGTCAGCGCGGTTTCGACAGGCCGAGCTTCGCCATTCGGTGCCGGAGCGTATTCGGATGCACGCCCAGCCGAAGCGCGGCGCCGTTCGGGCCCGACACTCGGTAGCGCGTGCTCTCCAAGGCGCGAAGAATGTGCTCGCGCTCGACCTCGACGAGCTCGCGCGGCTCCTCGGTAGGTTGAGTCGAAGGCTTCGCGCTAGAAGCCGCCATCGCAGGCAACGGCAGGTCCACGATCAGCTCGGGACCATCGCAGAGCAGCACCGCACGCTCGATGGCGTGCTCGAGTTCACGCACATTTCCTGGCCAAGCATGGCCCTCCAGGCGCTGCCAGGAAGCAGCCTCGATACCGCGGAAGCGACGCTCCCATTTCTTCTCGCAAGTGCGCAAGAAGTGCTCGGCCAGTGGCCGAATATCGGAGCGCCGCTCGCGGAGCGGTGGCACCGTGATCGGCAGCACGTAGAGTCGATAGTAAAGGTCGGCGCGAAATTTTCCGTCGCGCACCAGCTCGCTCAAATCCCGGTTCGTGGCGGCCACCACGCGCGCCGTACTGCCGAGCTCACGCTCACCGCCCACGCGCTGAAACGTGCGCTCTTGCAGCACGCGCAGGAGCTTTGCCTGGCAGTCGAGCGGCAGCTCACCCACCTCGTCCAAGAACAGAGTGCCACCATCGGCCTGTTCGAAGCGCCCGGCGCGCTGGCTCAGCGCGCCCGTGAATGCGCCTCGCTCGTGGCCGAACAGCTCGCTTTCGATCAGCGTCGGTGAAATGGCGGCGCAGTTGACGCTGACGAAGGGGCGAGCCTTGAGCGGCCCGAGCTCGTGGAGCGCCCGACACACCAGCTCCTTGCCCGTGCCGCTCTCACCCTGCACCAACACCGGCACGTCGGTCGCCGCGGCGCGGCGAATCAGGTCCAGTAGCCGAGCGACCGCGGCGCTTTCGCCCACGATCGGCCTCCGCGCGGTCGCAGCGTCGATACGCTGCCTGAGGCTTCGATTTTCTTCCTGCAGGCGCTCCTTGAGCTCTCGCACTTCGTCCAGCGCGCGGCGCAGGCGGTCTTCGGTGGCCTGGCGGATCGAGACGTCTCGAAAGACGACCACGGCGCCGACCACCTGGCGTCCTTCGATGATGGGAGTGCTGGTGTACTCGACCGGAAACGACGTCCCGTCCTTGCGCCAGAAGTGCTCGCTGCCCGACTTTCGCACCATGCCGTCGCGAATGGCGGCGTAGATGGGACACTCCGCGCGATGGTAAATGTCGCCGGAGGGGTGCGAGTGATGCACCAGCTCGTGCATGGATCGACCGAGGAGCTCCGTCACGCTGTGCCCAGTCAACTCGGCCGCTGCGGGGTTAACGAAAATGGCCCGGCCCTCGTGGTCGAGCCCGTAGATCCCCTCACCGGCCGCCTGCAGGATGAGCTGATGATGCTCGCGCCGCAGCGACTCGAGCCCGTCGCCGCCAATCCCCGCGTCGCTCGAGCTGTCGGATTCGATGCCGCCGCGAAGCAGTCGCAAACTCTTGCTCGCCATCCAGCAATTCCGAACGCTCCTGCGTTTCATTGCCATGCTGAGCGCATGTCTTCTGAGTTTCGAGCTTCGAAGCCAATCACAGCGCGGCAAAATCGCCGCACGCTTCCGCTGCCTCGATATCGTTTCGCGGCCAGCTCGCCGCTGCCTGTGCTCAGCCGCGAGCTTGTCCGGCTTTGCCTGCTCCAATGAGGCCGATGGTCGTCACGGTCATGACGAGCCCGCGACTTCACGCAGGCGATCGAACGTACTGTGTTTACAGAGTACTTTTGACATCGCGCCTCAGAGCAGCCAATCTGCGTGCTGCGCAGACTCAGGCCGCATGTGCGCACCGTGCCCGGTGTGTGACTCGAATGACGATTGCAGAAGAGCGCTAAACAAATCTGCTCGCTGGCCGAATGGCTATGCATGAAGGAATTCTCGTGCGGCGACGTGGTGCCCGGTTGTACAGCGAAGTTTCGTGCCTCGGGTGAAGCGGAGATCGTGCAACAAGTAGCAGCCCATGCGCGCGAGACCCACGGCATGAGCGACGTGCCAGCCGAGGTGATGAGCGCGGTGCGCCGCCACATCCACGACGCGCCCGCCGGTTGAATCAGGCGCAACGCGTCATGGACATCGCCGCTCTGATCGCCGATCCGAAACGCATCGAACTCGTAGCGCAGCCGATCGTCGACGCCAAGCGCGGTGAGATCGTCGGCTACGAGGTCTTGTCGCGCTTTCAGTTGGAGCCGCGGTTGTCGCCAGATCGCGTGTTCGCCGAAGCGGATCGACAAGGTCTGGGCGCGCGCTTGAACGAGGTCGTAGTACGGAAAGCGCTCGAGCTGGCAGCGCGTCGGCCGGCAAATTGCTTCGTCACGGTCAACGTCGAGCCGCGTCATTTGCTCGATCCGGGCGTCGTCTCCGCGTTGTGCGAGCCGGCCAGCTTGGCCGGGATCGTCATCGAGCTCACCGAGCACCAGGAGTTACCGGACATGAGGCAGCTCACGCACGTACTCGATCGGCTGCGCGCGCTCGGCGCCACCATCGCCGTTGACGACGCGGGCTCGGGATACTCAGGGCTACGCCAATTGCTCGAGCTGCGACCCCAACTCATCAAGCTGGACCGCGCGCTCATTTGCAACATCGACGAAGACGTTGCCAAGTTCGCGCTGGTGCAGATGTTGGGAGAGCTGGTTGGACGGTTGGACGGTTGGCTCTTGGCGGAGGGGGTCGAGACCGCGAACGAGCTGCGGGTGCTGCAGCAATTGGGCGTGCCGCTACTGCAGGGCTACTTTTTGGCTCGACCAGGCCCGCCCTGGGTGCAGTTGACGGAGGGCGCGACCGCAGCACTCGAGCTGCGCAAGCCCTCATCGGGTCGCATCGAAGCCGCGCGCCATCTGCTCGAACCCTGCACGGTATGCGTCAGCGACGAAGCGTGGCCCGAGCGAACGCTGGCACTGCGCGTGAGCGTCGAAGGCCGTCCGTTCGCGATGCGCTTCGTTCATGACGGCGTCACGCACATCCGCACGGAAGCACAGTTGCTGCGGGTGAAGCCCACCACGCCCCTCGGACAAATCGCCGAACGCGCCGTCACCCGTCCCGAAGCCTTTCGTTGGGATCCGATTGTGTGCATCGACGAAGCTGGACACCTCATCGGCGTGGTGCGTCTACATCGATTGGTTTCGGCCCTTGCCCACTTGCAACGCAATGACTCGACGCCGCTATCCGACAAGATGAACTGACCGGTTCTGCGCGTGGCTGTCACACTCCAGCTCGCGGCAGCCGCCGCCAAAACAAAATGACCGGCACCAGCGTGCCCGGAACCTAACTGTTCAGATGCAGACGTGACGCTCGGCGCAGTGACGCGCCGAACGCCATCAGTCCCACAGCTGAGCCGTTTTTGAAGTTCCCGACCAACTCCTTCTTCTTGGTATCGACGGAAATTACGGGATATTGCGATCGACGCGGTCCTGAGCCTTGCGTTGATGTATTCGAACTGTGCATCGCAATCCGGGTGTTGCGCACCCTCGACTGACTTGGTCGGAGCCTGCAGGCTGTAGCCATGGCCACGAAGCAATTTGGCGATTGTCTTGTCGCTAATTCGAATGCCATGTTGCTTGAACAGCTCCGTCGACAGTACGACCGTGCTCTTGCACGTCCGACGCAGTGGCGACTTTGGATCGCCGCGTGTCACCGGGTCGACCAGCTTCTCGAGCGCAGGCCATACGTCGGGATGCTCGACCTCGTATGGGCGTTTCACCGCACTGCGCCGCACATTGACGACATCCTCGCGTCGCGCACCGGCGCGAGCATCGTCCCGACCCTTCCGAACCGTGCTGATTGCGAGACCCGTCGCGCGCCGCTATGCCACGCCGCCGTGGCCCAACGGGTCAGCCTCAGCGCCTGCCCAAAGACGGCGACCACGCTCGTCCAGCGTCGCCTTCAAAAGGCGCCACGTCTGACGAACCAGCTGCTCCGCGTCCACTGACGAACGTAGATCACGTCAGCACGATCTCGTCGATCCCCAATCGCCGAAATCGCTCGACTCGCTCATTCGAGCCTACCGGGATCGCATGCTCGCTCGCGGGGGCTCGCGCGTCGTTCGCATCCAAGCCAAACCCGTGATTGCCCGTTGGGTTCTCCACGGCAAGCGCGTCTCAAAAAATGCTGTTTCGCTCGCTCTTCGTGCAGGTCTTTGCCACACCCCTTACGAATACTGGGCCAACATGGCGTTGGTGATCCAGCCGGTGATCGGCTCGTCTCGGTTCCCGGTCCTGGTCACGAATACGTCTTGAATTTGACTATTTCCGCCGATGATGACCTTGACGTCCCGAAGCCTGGCTGACTCGGCGACAACGGCAAAGCTGGTCTCGAAAAGAGACTTCAGCTCCGGGTCGCTCACCAGCAGATCGGAGAAGGACAACGAGCTGACGCTCACGCCGTTGCCAGAGGTCGCCACTTCCGCGATGTAGCGATCGATCATGCTTCGATGAACCACCAGCTGGATACGGTCATCGTCGGTGAGAAATGGCATGCGTGTGAGGCGCTCGTTCTTGAAGCGCTGCACTAGTTCGACGAGCTTGAGCTCCGCAAGCGAACCAGCCTGGATACGGTGGCACGCAATTTCGTTGACGCGGAGCATGCGCGCGGTCACGCTGGTGGCTGCCAGTTGATCGAACGGGACTAGACTGATGTCGAACTCCAGGCACTTCAATGCCGGAAGGCGCCGCGAGCGGCTCAGCACGGGAACGTAGCTGATTCCTCCGTTGGCGCCCTGCAGCGCGTCCCAGCCGATCGTCGGAATGGCGTCGCGGGCCCCATGTCGCAGCTGAGTTTCGACGTCTCGGACCCAACCGAGCGATTGTGCGCCACTGCCCTCCGTCCAACGCAGGGCAAGGCCACTCAGCTTGAGCCCAGGGGGAAGCTCGTTCAGCCCGAAAATCTGCGCCGCACGTTGATCGAAATGCGAGACAGCTGCCATGTCGGCCACCTGTATCTTGTTCGGTCCGGCGCTTGCCGCCTCTTGTCGCAGTTTGTCGACCACATCGAGCGAGAGTTGTAGTTGCAGGAGCGGCTGAATCGAGCGCTCAATTACTTCATCGGCATTCACGACCCTCGCTAAACTTTCGAACAGCTCCTTACTGGCGTCGATCACTTGCTGTCCCTGCGCTGCGAGCTTCGGCGCAACCGCTCGACCCAAGTCGGGAAAGAACGTGGGATCGGTGAAGAACATCGTCACGAACTTCTGGATATCGACCTGACTGCGAGCGTTCACGCGAATCGAATTCTGAAAAACTCGCGGAGCCTGAGTGGAACATTGGAGGATGATGATGCGAGTGACGGGACTTCCTGGCTTCAGCGCGACACCGCACTCCCACATGCACCAGGACCAGTCTTGGTCTTCGGTGGTGTATACGAGGATGACTACGCCTGCTTGCCACAGCGCCTCCTTCAGCTGCTCGGTCAGATCACGTCCGAGTTCGGGAGACTTCGCATCGGCCGCGGACGATTGAAAGACTTCGACGTCGCGGTTCGTGCGCTTGTACACGAAGTCCGTCAAGACGTCCGCAACGCGTGAGTCGGCGTGCTTGTGGCTGATGAAAAGCAGTGGCGAGCGATCTGAGTCGACCATCGCTAGAACTTAAAGTGGACCGCGAAAGTTAGCCTAGCCAATGCGCACGGTCGAAAAAATTGACTATGCGCAGGTCGCATCGGTGCTTGACCGTGGGTGCGCCAGAGCGGAAATTACCGTCAGGTTGACCTGTGAGCGGGTGAGTCGATGTGGACGATCGAAGATAGCGCGTTCGAATCGGGCGGTGACCAACTGCTCGACGCTCAAAAGGCTCTGCAGGCTGCTCGAGAGCAACATCAGCTCACACTGGTGGTGGGCAACGGACCATCGCAATCGGCGGCGTGGTTGCATGCCCGTCGTAACCAGGTCGCCGAAAGCGACATCAGCTGGTCCGCCGTGATCAAAGCGGCAGCTGTCGCACACAATTTGGACGATTTGATCGACGACCACGGCAATAACCTTGCCTTGGCGCAGGCCGTGCTGCTCAGGGGTGGGCAGCCACAGGATTCGCGTCGCAGTTTGCTCGGTGCACTCGAAACGGCCTTCCGTCAAGAGATCGGTGCAACCGCCATCGACGACATGCTGGTCGACTTGCGCCCCAAGGCCGTCGTGACCACCAACTACGATTTCCAGGTCGAGCGCGCGTTCAGCCGTCACTCCGCTCCGTGGCTGGCCACCGTCCGGCATAGTCAGTTTGCAGACACCGGAGAGGTCACGCGCATCCACAAGATGCACGGCTCATTTGCGCCGGCGAATGAGGTGAGCGCGAACTACCTTTTCCCACTCGAATGGGAAGACGCGAATCGCTCCGTCGTGATCACCGAAGACGACTACGACGAATGCTACCAGCAACTGGGTACGATGGACTGCAACGACGCCTCGCTGTTGGGCGCGCTCACGGGCGTGTGCCTGATCGTCGGCAAGAGCCTTGACCCGCAGGACATCTCGTACATGTTCGCCCTCCGGCGCTCGCGTCCTCGCCGACCTCGCGCGTTCATGCTCTTCGATCGTCTCCCGTCTACGAGCGATCGCGTCGGCCTCCATAACCTGAACATCACGCCGCTCGTGCTCAATTTGCCCCGCGCCCTACCGCGCTCCGGTCGCAGCGGGTACTACTACTTTGGCGTGGCGGCCGCGCTCGCCCAGCTGTTTCCGGACCTCGCGCGACATTTCGAATCAGCAAAAAGCGACCCGTGCGCGGATTTCGAAGCGCTGGTGCGTGGGCCCCAATTACTAGCGATCGGACTCGCTTCGCGCAACCTCACGGGCATCACTCGTTATGCCGGCAAGAATCGCGTACCGGGGCCGGGTCGGCGCAATCTCGCATACCAGGACGTGGAGGAGCACATCGGTGGTGCCGCGTTGACTCCGCTCCTGATTTTCAGCGCACTGAATTGTGAGGGTCATTTCGAGGCATCTCTGTGCTCTGCGATAGGAAGGCCACCGGACGGCATCGGCGATCGCATCTTGGCGGACGCGCGGGATCTCGGCATCAACGTCGACGCCGTCAGCAGAAATCAGGCGGCCTCGTGGGACTCGACCGTGCTGGTACACACCAGCGAAGATCACGACGGCCACGAGTACCCGGGGCAAAGGATCTTTCTCGACCGCGGCTACAACACTCCGGTCCGTCTCGAGGTGCGGGAAGAAGAACAACTGCGCATACAATTGCGTCATCCAGGGCTGCGCGCCGTGTATCTCGACAAGTTCATGGCCGTGCAACACCCACCCGTCGACAGAGTAAGCAAGATAGATACATCCCGCTTCGGGCCGCTGCTGCAACAGAAAAACCTTGCGGTGCTGAGCGAGGTACTCGAGGCGCGACCTGAACTCGACCTGGTCTATGAAACCGGCGGTGGCGGGAGTCCGTTTCAGCACGTCGAACAGCATCTGAGTCCCTATATCAACGTGTTCACCGCCGGGTTCCCATTCTTCGCAAACCTGGTCTTGCAGCGCCTCGACTGGGAGTTGCCCGCGTCATTGGTACCGTTCGAGCCGAATGGCACCTGGTGGCAAGCAGACTTCAAGGAAGAGACGCGGGCGATTCACGACATGCTGCCCCGAATCTTGGGTCACGATTGGAAGCCAGATCCCGAGCGTAGACTGTGGCGGTTCGACGTCGACCCCGCCGTATGGAAGCTCATGGCGTTCTGGGCAGGGCGCAGCGGGCTGCGGCTGCGGCGCCGCTGGTTCATCGCCACCCTGCACCACTTCGGAGCACTTGGGATCGACCTAAAAAACAACGCTGGCTGGTACTGCAGCGCTCCATCGCACCTGGGCCGCAGCATTGAAAACACCTCGGGAGCGGGCGACGCTTTCCGCGGCGCCTTGCTGTACGCCTTGCTCTGCAGCACCCGCTTCGACGCCTCGGCGCTGGCTGTGGCTCTGCGCTTTTCGACCGACGTAGCCAGCAAGCGCTGTGAAAGCTTCAAAATCGCGGACGCTTCCGCAGAGATTACCGCGCAGTTCGCCGGCAACTACGAACTCTACGAGGCACTCGACGACGCGCAATTGGTGCGCACGGGTTCCGTCGCGCCGCGGGCGAACCCCGGATGAGGGAGAGCTCGAGGCGTTGCGGGCGAGCCAGCTAGGCGTCGTCAGTCACGATCTGTCAGCGGCGATCCGTGCCGTGCAGCACGCGTTTGCTCGGCGCTGAAGGGGCAACAATCGCGGAAATCTGAAGCGATCCGAACGGTGGACTCTTCTGCAAGAACTCTGAAACCGCCCCGGGAGCCGCGGGCCCCCTTCGGCCGTGAGCGGGGTTGAGCTCCCGCCACGAGGCGCAGAAGCGGCGCAATCAGAGCCAGCGCGAACTGCAACGTGACGCCGAAGGCCCCCACAACAACCAGCCGTACCCATCGGCGTCCGCCAAGATGAGACAACGTGCGGGAGCGCCCCTCGCTCACCGCCGAAGGCCGGCTCCGCGCCGACAAGCCGTATCGACGTAGAATGCGAGGCACACCAAGAAGAGACGGCCACCCGAGCTTCCTCGAGCAGCCGCTCTTCGTTTAGTTTTGACCACGAAGTTTAACTTCGACGTTGCCGAGAAGAGATCCCTCGTCGCCGACAGCGGCCAGCTCAGCCGGAGTAACGCGCACTCTTGATGCCCCGTCGTACGTCGCAACGCGGCCCGGCGTACTCGCGCTTCGCGCTCCGCGGGCCGGTGACCCACCCGACGTGGGCTACGCCGGACGTGGGAGCCCCGACGGTTGCGCTCGCGTGCTTAATTCGTGATTGCTTCGCAGCGAGCGTGACGGTGCGGCCGTTTGGTTCGCACTCGCTCCTTCGAAACGCGCAGGCGCTGCGCCGCGCGACCTCGAGAAGCGCACTTGTTGCGAAGCGCTGCCTCCGCTGGCGCGCGTCACACCTTCTGCGCGAGGTGGGTTTAGTCCCGCCGCCAGCCGGAGATCGGAGCCGCTCGCGCCAAACAGCAAAGAAATCCTCGCCCTGCATGCTCACACAATGAGGCAAGCACCCACCGATTCAGAGGCTCGGCCCTGACGCGCGTTGCGCGCGGGCCAGGTCGGCGTCGCCTTTCGGCGGCAGGTGCCGCTGCTCGGATTCATAGGTGACTTCTACGCGCCGAGCGCGCCTCATCGTCGAGGTTGATGGCAGCGATCATGCGCACGCGTGACCGCGGATCCGCGATCGCCAAGCTGACCCGCGCCGGCCATCGCGTCCTCCTAGCGAGGCGGCGCAGTCATGCTCGGCCTCGCGGCGGCCGTCGCCAGGATCAGAGGCGCCTGCGTTCAGCCGTGAGCCTGTCCAGCTGCGACGAGGACTTCCGGGGAAGCTTTCGACCCCGGAGGTGGGGGCCCCGACGGCTGCACTCGCCGTGCTTGTCGTGATCCTTGGATGTACAAATGACTATCTTCGTGCGTGGAATTGGTACGAGAGCCGTGCATGCATCAGGTAAACTCTTTCACGATGACTCCTCGAAAGCTGCTCGTCGTATTTGGGCTGGGTTGCCTTTCGTTGATGCCGGCTCTCGCGGAGGGCAAGCGCGAGGTCAAATCGATCCGAGACAAGGGGCCGGACGCCGTTCGAGAGCTCGCTCGCGGCCTCGACGCTCCGTCGCGCGAGCGCGCTCGACGCGCCGCTGCGGCCGCACTTCGCCCAAAGCTCCCCAGCAAACTCAGCCCTACGGAACGCGTCGCGCTCGAAATATCCAACGTGGAGCGGGAGCTTTCAAAGGAGGGCTTGGGTCTTCGTGAATTCGGAAGCGGCCCCCAGACCGTGATCAGAGTGGCTAAACTTTATCCGAAATCCGAACTAAAGCCATTGAGCCCCCGCGCAATAGAAGTTTTTGGTTCGGTAGTTCGGCGGGATGAGGTTATCGACGAGTTGGCTCGCCTTGAACCGTTTAGCCCCAATGCGGCCAAGCAAGGATCCACACTAGTGGAACTTCGCGCGCTCGACGGAAGAGTTGCGACAGCGGGTAAAGAGTCAGTGCTCGAACAGTTCTTGGACCGCGAATTGAAGATCCATGACCACGCCGAAGTAGCAGCGTCGTTCGATCCCAATGCCCTCGTGAAGTGGATCGAACTCAAGCAAGAGGTCACGCTGTTGCGCCTTTTCGGAGGTGGTTCGTCCGCGCGGGGGCGCTTCTTCTTCTGTTGTTTGGAACGAGGCTCTGGGGCGCCCCCCAGCGATGACAAGGGCTCAGCATTCGCGGGCTGGACGGATGCGGGCGGGCTCGCAACACCGCCCAACAACATGCTCCAAGACCTGGCCGTGATGAGGCTCCCGCCGGGCACGAAGATGCTGGTAGGGATAGTCGCCGACAACTTTCCCGACGCTGCACAAACTCTTCGCCCAGGTGGCAATGCTCAGATATTCGTGCCTGACCTTAAGGGCTTTCCCTATCAGCACTACCAACTAGCGAAGACAGGTGCCATGCCCACCGATATTTTGGTCAACTTCGAGGGCGGAGTTGTGGGTAGATTCCGCCCCTAGGGCTCTCGCCTCGCAGGTCATGCTCCACCTCGGGGCGGCGGTCGCCAAGATCGCGGCGGCCGGCGCTCAGTCGTAAGCTTGTCCGGCTGTAACAAGAGGCCCTTTCCCCCATGAGCGTTGTAACACTTCGCCGTGGCCCGTCTTGGCGCCCGCCTCGCTATGCGAGTTGGTGCGGCAGAAGCGTCGGCTCGCCGCGTAGTGCAGCCATTGTCGCCGCACGCAGGTACGTATTCGGACCGACGCCGGCGAGCTTTGCGCTCTCGCTCAAGCTGTAAAAGAGTGCAGCGACTTCGGTGACCTACGACAACGCCGCGCACGCAACGCTCCGTTCCGTTGTTGTCGATGGGCACATTCGGATCGTCGAGGAGCGGAGCAATCCGTTTTCCCACATGCCGCCCATGTACTCGATCGCGTTTCGCAAGCCGCTGCCCGGCAGCGAGCGCACGCTGAGCGCCCACTGTTTGATGATTGCCCTGGATTCGTCGTTTCTCAATCGTGCTCGCTCTTCGGGCGGCCCGGTGGTATCCCCCGGGCGCGCTCCCATTCAGTGCCCTTTTGTTCTGCCGATTGCGGCGTACAAACAACCCGCCATTTCAGTACAACTGCGATCGAGGCACGCTTCGGCGTCGCCGCGGTAAGGCTGCTTCGTGGCCACGACGCTCGAGCACAAGTCATCGAGCACGGAGCACTCGTGCGCGCGCTCGATGCACCCCTTCAGAAGTCCAGCCGTTGGGTCGTCGCAGCCCGTGGGCGTGGCCGTCGTCTCCCGGCCAAATACCGGGTTGGTGCACTCGCGGTAAATCTCGATGTCCACCACACTCGGATCGTTCGCCACGATCGCATCCGTGTAACAGTTGTCGTCGCTGCCGCATCCTTTTGCCAAACAATCACCCAATTCTGCGACGAAACAAGGCGCAACGCGATTTGGGTAATCTTCCAAGCTCGAGCGACACTGCCCGAGCAGCGTTTCCTCCGACTCGGTCGGTGCCTCGCATGCGATCTGCCTGCGAACCGTGACGCGGCACAAATCCGTCTCCCGTTTGGCGATGTCACACGCCGCCGTTGTCGGCTCCGCGTCCACAGCTCCGCAAGAGAAGCAAACCAAACCGAGCGCGATCCAACAGCCCGAGTAGCTCAGTTTCCGATCAACATTGACTCGAACGTCGCTCGGATATTGTTCGCCGTCAACGGCTCCGCGGCGACAAGCCGCACAACGCCGGACACACAAAGAAGAAGCGGCCACCCCGGGGAGTGAGCGATGGCATCACTCTTCGCCGAGAGCGACCAGCTCAGCCGGAGTAACCCGCACGAACGTCGGAGGCGCGTACGTGGGCGACTTCTCGTCCCCGATATCCCGCGCGTGCGCTTTCACGTGACGTCGAGGCGTCGGAAGTCGTCTCTTCCGACAACACGGCTGGCTCGTGCTCCGACGAGCACGGAGCACTGGCGCCGGCGCGCTATGGATTCTCGGCTGATTCGTCGGTCGACAGCCCTTTGCCCTCGCGTCCAAAGAAGGCCACCGACGTGACGTGACCGGAGCCCGCGTCGTCTGCGAGCGTCACCATCGTGCTGCCCGCCCACGGGGTCTCGGAGGTGAACGCCTTGCGGACTAGCTGCTTATGCGCGTCGATGTCCGGCTCGGACACCTCGGCCCGGCACAGCGAGGTCTTACACTCGACGGACAGCACACGCGCGCCAGTCGGTATTGCCGCCGCCAAGAGGGCTTGAATCTTGTCTCGGGCCGCCACGCCCCAATTCGAGTCGTAATTTTCTTGGACGAAGCGCGCGCTCAACGAGTCACGCACCTCTTCGGTCGAGGCTTCTTTGGGGGGCGCAGGGGCGGGGGCCGGCTCAGGGACAGCCTGCGTGGCGGTCGGCGCCGCTTGCGCGACTTGCGCCGCGGCAGCTTGCAGGGACGCAGCGTGCGCGGCGTTGGCGGCGTTAGCGAGCTGCGTAATGGCTCGTTGCGCCTTTAGCTCGTTCCGTAGCTCCTTAATCTCACGCTCGGCTAGATCGATACGCTTGGCGTCTTCGGACACTGGGCTCGCCGCCGGCCAACGCCCCACTTTGACCGCACCTACCAAGGCCAGCAACGTAATTGCGAACAGCGCGATCTTTTCCCGTCGACTCATCGCTCTCCCTCAGTACCATGCATCGTTTTAATGACTGCCATCGAGCCTAGCGCTGATGGCCGAGCTCGATGGCGAGTCGCAAACTCACGGGCGTTTCGTGTTGCCCGTGAACCCTGCTTCAGTTGGAATAGTTGACGTTGGTCAAAGTCCCGTTGCTACTTAGATCGCACTCTAGGACCAACCGACCTGCGGTGGGCACCCAGACTTGATTGGTCGAAGCGGTACCGAGAGTCGAACCGAGCCATGGGGTCAAGCCGCTGTTCGACACGGAATTGCCCAATTGGTCACTTCCAATCAGTTGGCAACGGACGTTAGTTCCGCCGAACGTGGCTCCTTTCCAACCCTGGGTGTCGACCATCAGAGGGACTACCCATTTTCTGTTGGAAAAGGCACCACAGCCTTGAATTGCGCTTACCGTACCCGACCAGGCATTGAAGCAGGTCGCGGAAGCTCCATCGTACGGGCTGCCCGCGGCCGCGGCGATGCCGTGTGCGCTCACCGACGAAATAGCGGCAACTGACAAGATACCAACCCCAGCCGCAAGCACTACCGCCCTCTTAATGATGCTTTTCATTGAGATCTTCTTCCCCGACTTTTTGAGTAAAGCCCCACGACCCGTGACCACCACGACCCCGTGTGGACACGGAGACTATGGCACCAGCTGGCGGGTTTTGGAACCTTAATTTTAACTCGATCGGGCTAGGTAGCCGAGACGAGTGTGGCGCATGAGTGACACCTGGCGGATACCGCCATTGTATCCGAGCGTCACGGTTGGATATGCTGTGCGGTAAGGACGACGCGACCAGTGCGGTGACGTTGCGCCGTCGAACCGGCAGATAGCTACCCAAGAAGCGTACTACGCAGCTTGTCAGGAAGCTTTCGACGGCCACACGTGATGGTATGTGACGTAGGGAGTCGCCTATCCGGGCTAAATCTTGTCGAAGCGATACGATCGACATTCCTGATCTCCCCCGCGATTCTGATTAGCGGACATACGGATCAGAGAAGTTCAACAATTCCACACTCAATGTCTTATCGAAGCCATTGAGTGTCACGCAGCTAAAAAACCAATTGCCGACCTGCTAAATCCTACGTGCAACGGCGCAACGGGCTCTCGTACTCACCGGCAGATGAATCAGGCAATGCCTGGGTCGTTGTGCGTAAGAAGTGGTCGAGACGACAGAAACGGGCACACACAATGAGGCAAGCGCCCATCGATTCAGAGGCTCGGCTTTGGCGGGCGTTTCCCTCCAGTCAGCTCGGCGTCGCGTTTCGGCGGCAGGTCCCGTCGCTCCGTTTCATCGCCGATTCTACGCGCCGAGCGTGCGCCTGATTGTCGAGGTCGAGGGCGGCTATCGCGCGCCGCGCGCGACCGCGGATGCGCCACGCGGCCGGAAGCTCGCATGCACGGGATATCGCGTACAGCGTGTAGAGGTAGCGGAAGTCAGGTTCGTGCGGGCTCTCGTGGCCAGCCCGTGGCGCCGAAAGCTGCCTTGCCACACGCACCGGGCAAAGCCTGCGAGAATTCTGAAGCCGCACCAAGGAGCCGCGGGGCCTGCCATCGGCCGGGGCGAGGTTGAGCTCCCGCACCGTCGCGCAGAAGCGGGCACCCCTGCGCGCGATCGCGAACTGCAACGTGACGTTGGCAGGCCCCGCGCTCCCCACGGCACCCATCAAGCGGCCGTCCCCCAAAGCTCCAAACTGCGAGCGGGGGCGACCCTCGCTCTCCGCCGAAGGCCGGGCCCCGCGGCGACAAGCCTCCAAGGGGCCCTCCAAGCGCGAGCAGGCGTGCGCGGTATCGATCTACGACGCCGACGCAGACAAAGACTCACCGTGCGTGATCGCGTCGCATCGTGCGGTCGGGATCGCAAGCTCGCGCGCGCCACAGGGTCATTCGGTTTTGAGCAGAACTCGTCATGCGCAATCGCGTAGCCGCCGTCCTCGTAGTGCGGTGCGCGATTTAGAAATCATACTGTGCAAACACAGTATGATTTTCTTTTGCGAAGGCGCGCCGCTGAGCGCGAGCAAGCTGTTGGGCCCCCACGTTCGGCGAAGCCGGCGTAAGGGGGCCCCGGCGCGCGCAGCGAAGCGAGCACGCCGGCCGTGTCGCGACGTACAACGGCGGGGCACCCAAAGAAAAACGGCCACCCGAGTTTCCTCGAATGGCCGCGCTTCATCACTCCACTAGGTGGAGTGCTCTATTCAGCTCAATCGTCGCCGACCGCGACCAGCTCGGCCGGAGTAACCCGCACGAACGTCGGACGCGCATACGTGGGCGACTTCTCGTCCAGCACTTGGGCTGCCCCGCCGTTGTACGTCGCAACGCGGCCCGGCGTGCTCGCTTCGCTGCGCGCGCCGGGGGCCCGCCCGACGCCGGCTGCGCCGGACGTGGGGGCCCCGACGACCGCGCTCGCCGTGCTTGAGGTGTGATCGCTTCGCAGGTTGAGCGTAACGATGCGGTGCTCTGGTTCGCACTCGCTCCTTTCTCCGGCTGGCGGCCGGCCTACGGGAGACGCGCAGGAGCTGCGCCGCGCGACCTCTAGGAGCGCGCTCGTTCTCGTGCGACTCGTTGCAAGCGACACCTCCGCTAGCGCGCGTCACATCTCCTGCGCGAAGGGGGCTTCGTCCGGCCGCCAGCCGGAGAAAGGAGCCGCTCATGTCGAACAACAAAGACACCCTCGCCCTGCACGCTCACACAATGAGGCAAGCGCCCACAGACTCAGAGGCTCGGCTCTGGCGCGCGTTGCGCTCGAGCCAGCTCGGTATCGCGTTTCGGCGGCAGGTTCGCGATCTCCCGGCCGCAGTGCTCGCGGTGCAGCGTGCGCTCGAAGAGCGCTGAGTGGGGCAACGGAGAGACGCTCACCCGACTCGTATTGGCGCACTTCGCCTCTCCTCTCTGAAACCGTACCAAGGAGCCGCGGGACCCGGCCTTCGGCGGTGGGCGAGGTTGAGCTCCCGCACCGTCGCGCACGAGCCACGCGCCCTCCGCGCGATCGCGAAAAGCAAGGTGACGCCGGCAGGCCCCACGCTCCCCACGGCACCCATCAGGCGGCCGTTGCCCAAAGCCGCAAACTGTGCGCGAGGGCGACCTCGCTCACCGCCGAAGGCGGGCTCCGCGGCGACAAGCCGTCGGCGCGCACGCAGGCACACAAAGAAGAAACGGCCACCCGAGTTTCCTCGAGCGGCCGCTCTTCGTGTCAGTCACTCCCAACGTCGGGAGTGAGCGATGGCATCACTCGTCGCCGACAGCGACGAGCTCAGCCGGTGTAACCCGCACGAACGTCGGAGGCGCGTACGTGGGGCTCTTCTCGTCCAGCACGACCTGCAAGCGCTTGTACGCCGGCAACCCCGTACCAGCCGGGATGAGCCGGCCCATGATGACGTTCTCCTTGATACCGCGGAGATCGTCCGTCTTGCCGCAGATGGCGGCTTCCGTGAGCACCTTGGTGGTCTCTTGGAAGGAGGAGGCCGAGATGAAGGACTCGGTCGACAGCGACGCCTTCGTGATGCCCAAGAGCATCGGTTCGGCGACTGCAGGCTGACCACCGCGTTCCATGACTCGCGCGTTGTCGCGTTCGAACACGTATTTCTCGACCTGTTCGTCGACCAGGAAGTTGGTGTCACCGACCTCCTTGATACGAACGCGGCGGAGCATTTGTCGCACGATGGCTTCGATGTGCTTGTCGTTGATACCGACGCCCTGCAGGCGGTAAACCTGCTGGATTTCGTTCACGAGCCAAGCGGCCAGTTCCTTCTCGCCCTTCACGCGCAAGATGTCGTGGGGGTTCGCGGGACCGTCCTGCAGCGGGTCGCCGGCGCGGACGTGATCGCCCGGTTGCACCTGGATGTGCTTGCCCTTGGGGATCAGGTACTCGCGTCCTTGATCCGGGAGCAAACCACCGTCGATGCCGAACGGGGTGATGACGACCTTGCGCTTGCCCTTGGTATCCTTGCCGAACGAAACGATGCCGTCGATCTCGCTGATGATGGCGTGATCTTTGGGCTTACGGGCTTCGAACAGCTCGGCGACGCGGGGCAAACCACCGGTGATGTCCTGCACCTTCGTCGTGTCGCGCGGGATCTTGGCGATGGCTTCACCGGGGGTGATGCGCTCGCCTTCGCCGCACACGATGTTGGCGCCGACGGGCAAGAGGTAACGCGCGTCGAGGTCGGTGTTCGGAAGTTTGACTGGCTCGCCCGTTTCGGCGTCGATGATCGCGATGCGCGGGCGGAGATCCGCGGCGCGCGACTCGACCACGATCTTGCGGGACAGACCGGTCACTTCGTCGACCTTCTCGATCACGGTGACGCCTTCGACGAGATCGCCGAACTGCACCACACCGCCGACCTCGGTCAGGATCGGAGACGCGAATGGATCCCATTCGGCCACGATTTGACCTGCTTCGACGCGTCCGCCGTCGGTCGTCTTGAGCACCGCGCCGTACAGCAGGCGGTGGTGCTCGCGCTCGCGACCGGTGTCGTCCATGACCACGAGCTCGCCGTGGCGATTCATGATCACGACGCTGCCGTCGTTCCTCTTGGTCAGCTGTGCATTCTTGAGGTGCACGGTGCCTTCAGTGCGCGTCTCGAGCGAGCTTTGCTCGATCTTGCCGCGCGCTGCCGCACCACCGATGTGGAACGTACGCATCGTGAGTTGGGTGCCCGGCTCGCCGATCGATTGAGCGGCGATGATGCCGACCGCTTCGCCGATGTTGACGCGGTAACCACGGGCCAAGTCGCGGCCGTAGCACAGCGAGCAAACACCGCGGCGCGTTTGGCAGGTGAGCACCGAGCGGATGACGACCTCTTCGATGCCCGCGTTCTCGATTTGATCGACACGCGCCTCGTCGAGTTCGGTGTTGCCTTCGACGATGATCTCGCCCGTGAGGGGGTCGACCACGTCTTCCAGCACCACGCGACCCAAGATGCGGTCGCCGAGGGGCTGAATGACTTCACCGGCTTCTTCCAACTTGGTGACACGGATGCCGTCGAGCGTGCCGCAATCGAACTCGGCCACCACGGCGTCCTGCGCGACGTCGACCAGACGGCGCGTGAGGTAGCCGGAGTTGGCCGTCTTGAGCGCGGTATCGGCGAGGCCCTTACGAGCGCCGTGCGTCGAGACGAAGTACTGCAGCACGGTCAGACCTTCACGGAAGTTCGCCGTGATGGGGGTCTCGATGATCTCGCCGGAGGGCTTGGCCATCAGACCGCGCATGGCAGCCAGCTGACGCATCTGCTGTGGGGAACCACGAGCACCGGAGTCAGCCATGATGTAGATCGGGTTGAAGCTGGAGTCCTCGATTTGCTCCTGCGTCTCGGGGTCGGTCATGACTTCGCGGCCGATGCCGCCCATCATTTCTTCCGCGACGCGATCGGCAACGCCGGCCCAGATGTCGATGATCTTGTTGTAGCGCTCGCCGTCGGTGATCAGACCTTCTTGGTATTGATCGACGACCTTCTCGAGCTCCGCCTGCGCGGCGTCGACGAGCTCCTTCTTCTTGGCCGGGATGACCATGTCATCCATGCACACCGAGATGCCGCCGCCCGTCGCGAAGCCGAAGCCGAGCGTCCGCAGGCGATCCGCGAGGAGAACGGTCTCCTTGTTGCGGTGCTTCCTGTAGCAGATGTCGATCAAGGAGCTGAGGGCCTTCTTGTTCATCACCTTGTTGGCGTATTCGAACGGCAAACCCTGCGGCAGCACTTCACTGACCAGCACGCGACCAACGGTCGTTTGCACCAGCTTCGTGTCGTGGTTGCCGTCGTCGTCGATGTCGGTGATGCGCACCTTGATCGAAGCGTGCAGGTTCACGACGCCGTTGTCGTAAGCCATGCGCACCTCTTCCGGTGAGCTGAACACGCCGCGCAGGTGACCGACGATCGACTTCTGCTTCTCGTCGTAGGTCATCGTGTTTTCACGATGGCTGCCTTCGACGAAGCGACGCATGCGCGTCGCGTAGTAGAGGCCGAGCACGATGTCCTGCGTCGGGTTGATGATCGGGCGACCGCTCGCGGGCGAGAGGATGTTGTTCGTGCTCATCATGAGCACGCGCGCTTCCATCTGCGCCTCGATCGAGAGCGGCACGTGCACGGCCATCTGATCGCCGTCGAAGTCGGCGTTGAACGCCGCGCACACCAGCGGATGCAGCTGGATTGCCTTGCCTTCGATCAGCACCGGCTCGAACGCCTGGATGCCGAGGCGATGCAACGTCGGGGCGCGGTTCAGCAGCACGGGGTGCTCGCTGATGACCTCGTCCAAGATGTCCCAAACCTCGGGACGCTCTTTTTCCACCATCTTCTTCGCAGATTTGATGGTGTTGACGTAGCCGCGCTCTTCCAGCTTGTTGTAGATGAACGGCTTGAACAGCTCGAGCGCCATCTTCTTCGGAAGACCGCACTGGTGCAGCTTGAGCGTCGGACCGACGACGATTACGGAACGACCCGAGTAATCGACGCGCTTGCCGAGCAAGTTCTGGCGGAAGCGCCCTTGCTTGCCCTTGAGCATGTCGGACAAGCTCTTCAGCGGGCGCTTGTTCGGGCCCGTGATGGTCTTGCCGCGGCGGCCGTTGTCGAAGAGGGCATCGACCGCTTCTTGCAGCATGCGCCGCTCATTGCGGATGATGATTTCCGGCGCGTTCAACTCGAGCAAGCGCTTGAGGCGGTTGTTGCGGTTGATCACGCGGCGGTACAGGTCGTTCAAGTCGGAGGTCGCGAAGCGACCGCCGTCGAGCGGCACGAGCGGGCGTAGATCCGGCGGCAAAACCGGGATCACGCTCAACATCATCCACTCCGGGCGATTTCCGGAGCCGCGGAACGCTTCCACGACCTTGAGGCGCTTGGCGTACTTCTTACGCTTGGCTTCCGAGGTCGAGGTGCGCATGTCCGAACGGAGCTGCTCGGCCAGCGAGTGGACGTCCACGCGCTTGAGCATCTCGATCACGGCCTCGCCGCCCATGCCGGCTTCGAAGCGTTCGTCGCCGTACTCTTCGAGCAGCTGCGCGTAGCGGTCTTCCGTGAGCAATTCGCCGCGCTCGAGGGGCGTCTCGCGCGGATCGATCACGATGTACGCTTCGCAGTACAGGACCTTTTCCAGATCCTTGAGCGTGATGTCGAGGATGTTGCCGATGCGGGACGGAAGGCTCTTCAAGAACCAGATGTGCGCGACCGGCGTGGCCAAGTTGATGTGGCCGAGGCGCTCACGACGCACCTTCGACTGAATCACCTCGACGCCGCACTTCTCGCACACGATGCCGCGGTGCTTCATGCGCTTGTACTTGCCGCAGATGCACTCGTAGTCCTTCACCGGGCCAAAGATCTTGGCGCAAAACAGGCCGTCACGTTCCGGCTTGAACGTGCGGTAATTGATGGTCTCCGGCTTCTTGACCTCACCGTGGGACCACTCCCGGATCTTCTCCGGGCTGGCGAGCGAAATGCGCATGGCCGAGAAAGACAGCGGGTCTTTCGGCTTCTCGAAAAAAGAGAAAATGTCACGCATCAGGGGGCTCCTCGTCTTGGATTACGAGCGAAAAAACTTCGAAAAAACTTGGGGTAGAGCGGGACGAATCGAAGGCGTCGGCAGCTCCGGTGAGGAGCGACCGACGCCGACGTCTCAGTCCTCCGCAGCCGTCGCCGTCTCTTTGGCAGACGCTTCGATCAGCTCGACGTTGAGGCAGAGCGATTGCAGCTCTTTGATCAAGACGTTGAAGCTCTCTGGCAACCCGGCCTCGAGCGCGTACTCACCCTTGACGATGGATTCGTACATGCGCGTGCGGCCTTGGACGTCGTCGCTCTTCACGGTCAAGAATTCCTGCAGCGCGTAAGCCGCGCCGTAGGCTTCCATCGCCCAGACTTCCATTTCACCCAAGCGCTGACCGCCGAACTGCGCTTTGCCGCCGAGCGGTTGCTGGGTAACGAGGGAGTACGGGCCGATCGAACGAGCGTGGATCTTGTCGTCGACCAAGTGGTGGAGCTTGAGCATGTACATCACGCCCACGGTCACATCCTGATCGAAGACCTCGCCGGTACGACCGTCGAACAAGATCGACTGGCCAGAGGTCGCGCGACCTGCGCGCACGAGCATCTTCTTGATGTCGCTCTCCGCGGCGCCATCGAACACGGGGGAGCCGAAGAAGAGGCCTTTCTTGAGCTTGCGCGCGAGGGAGAACACTTCCTCGTCGTTCATGCTCTTGAGCAGCTTCACGAACGGCTTGTCGTGGTCGTAGACGTCGATGAAGCGATTGCGGAACTTCTCCGCGCTGTACTTCTCCTCGAGCATGCTCTCGACCTGACGGCCGAGCTCACGGGCACCCCAACCGAGGTGCGTCTCGAGGATCTGCCCGACGTTCATGCGGCTCGGCACGCCCAGCGGGTTCAGCACGATGTCGACCGGCGTGCCGTCTTCGAGGTACGGCATGTCTTCTTCCGGCAGGATGCGGGAGACGACACCCTTGTTGCCGTGACGACCGGCCATCTTGTCGCCGACCTGGAGCTTCCTCTTGATGGCGATGTACACCTTCACCATCTTGATGACGCCCGGGGGCAGCTCATCGCCACGGCTCAGGCGGTCGATCTTCTCGTGGAAGTGCTCTTCGCGCTCCTTGAGCAGCTTCTCCAAGTCGGAGAGGAGCGTATTGACCTCTTCGGTGCCGTTCTCGATCGGGATTTCGCCCCAATGCTTGCGCGGCACTTCTTCCAGCTGAGCGTCATCGAGCACGACGCCCTTGTTCAAGAGCACCTTGCCCTTGTCGTCGACCAGCTTGCCCGCGGTGGTCTTGCCGCCGAGGACGCGCTTGATCTTGCGGAAGAAGGAATCACGCAGGATCTTGATTTCCTCGTCGCGTGAACGCTCGAGCTTGGCGCGCTCCTGATCTTCGATGGCCTTGGCGCGCTCGTCTTTTTCCGTGCCTTTGCGCGAGAAAATCCGGGCGTTGATCACGATGCCGGTCACGCCTGGCGGGACCTTCAGCGAGCTGTCCCGCACGTCTCCGGCCTTTTCGCCGAAGATTGCGCGGAGCAGCTTCTCTTCCGGGGAGAGCTGGCTCTCGCCCTTCGGAGTGATCTTGCCGACCAAGATGTCGCCCGGCTTCACCTCGGCGCCGATGCGCACCACGCCCGCGTCGTCGAGGTCCTTCAGGGCCTCTTCGCCGACGTTCGGGATGTCCTTGGTGATCTCTTCCTTGCCGAGCTTGGTGTCGCGCGCGACGCACTCGAACTCCTCGATGTGAACCGAGGTGTAGATGTCTTCCTTGGCGATGCGCTCGCTGACCAGGATCGAGTCTTCGAAGTTGTAGCCCTGCCAGGGCATGAACGCGACGACGACGTTTTGGCCGAGCGCGAGCTCACCCATGTCCGTTGCCGGACCGTCGGCGAGCACGTCGCCCTTCTTCACCGATTCGCCCGGGCGGACGATCGGCTTCTGGTTGTAGCAGGTGCTCTGATTCGAGCGCTGGTACTTGGTCAGGTGATAGATGTCCGGCACCTGATCGCCTTCGCCCGCAGTGGCGCGGATGACGATGCGCTCGGCATCGACGCCCTCGACCACGCCGTCACGCCGCGCGATGACGCACACGCCGGAGTCGATCGCAACGCGACCTTCCATCGAGGTGCCGACGAGCGGCGCTTCCGTGCGCACGAGCGGCACGGCCTGACGCTGCATGTTGGCGCCCATGAGCGCGCGGTTCGCGTCGTCGTGCTCCAAGAAGGGCACGAGCGCCGCGGCGACGCTCACCATCTGATTCGGGGCGACGTCCATCAGCTGGATCTGATCGGGGACCGCCATGCGGAAGTCGCCGTTCAAACGGGCGCTGACCAAGTTGTCGACGAACTTCTTCTTGTCGTCTAAGTCAGCGCTGGCCTGAGCGATGTACTTGCCTTCTTCTTCGAGCGCGCTGAACCACTGCACGTCCGAGGAGACCTGACCGCCGCCGACGGCGCGGTAGGGGGTCTCGACGAAGCCGTACTCGTTCACGCGAGCGAAGCAGGAGAGCGACGCGATCAAACCGATGTTCGGTCCTTCAGGCGTCTCAATCGGGCAAATACGACCGTAGTGCGTGGCGTGTACGTCGCGCACCTCGAAGCCGGCGCGTTCACGAGTCAAACCACCCGGTCCGAGCGCGGACAAGCGACGCTTGTGCGTCACTTCGCTGAGCGGATTGGTCTGATCCATGAACTGCGAGAGCTGCGAGCTGCCGAAGTACTCTTTGACCACCGCGCCGACGGGCTTGGCGTTGATCAAATCGTGCGGCATCAAGGTGTCGATTTCTTGCGACACGCTCATGCGCTCTTTGATCGCGCGGGCCATGCGAACCAGACCGATGCGGTACTGATTCTCCATCAGCTCACCGACCGCGCGTACGCGGCGGTTACCGAGATGGTCGATGTCGTCCACCGAACCGCGCCCGTTCTTGAGCTCGATCAGATGCCGAACCGTTTCGAGAATGTCGCCGGGCGAGAGCACCGTTTGCTCTAGATTCGGCTTCTGCTCCTCGGGCATGTCTCGGTAGAACTTGTAGTTCAGCTTGAGGCGGCCGACCGTGGAGAGGTCGTAGCGCTCCATGTTGAAGAACAAGTTGTGAAACAGCTGCTTGGCCGTCTCGAGTGTCGGCGGATCGCCCGGGCGCAGGCGCCGGTAGATCTCCATGATCGCGTCTTCGGTCGTCTTGACCTTGTCCGCGATCAGGGTGTCCCTCAGGTACGGACCGACGTTCAGACCGTCGATGAACAGCACCTTGAACTCGGCCACGTCCGCTTGGCGCAAACGATCGAGGGTGATTTCGGTCACCTCTTCGTTGCACTCCAGCAAGATTTCGCCGGTTTCCTTGTCGACGACGTCTTCCGCGCTGACTTTGCCGATCAGGTCGGCCGTCTCGGAGGGCAGACGATCGAGCTCGGCTTCCTTCAGCTTCTTGATCGCGACGCGTGTGAACTTGGTGTTCTTCTTGACGACGACTTCACTGCCGACCTTGATGTCACGCGTGGCGCGCTGACCAGGGAGCAGGTCGTACTCGATGCTCTTCGAGATCTTGCCGCCCTTTTCCAGGAACACGGTCTCGGTCGAGTAGAAGTAGTTGAGCAGCTCTTGCGTGCTGTAACCAAGCGCGCGAAGGAGCACGGTGGCGTGCATCTTCCGGCGACGGTCGATGCGCACGTACATGATGTCCTTGTGGTCGAACTCGAAGTCGAGCCAAGAACCCGAGTACGGGATGACGCGCGCTGAATAGAGCAGCTTGCCGCTCGAGTGCGTCTTGCCCTTGTCGTGATCGAAGAACACGCCTGGGCTACGGTGGAGCTGCGACACGACGACGCGCTCGGTACCGTTGATGATGAAGGTGCCGGTCTCGGTCATCAGCGGAATTTCGCCGAAATAGACCTCCTGCTCCTTGATGTCGCGCACGATGCGCTCGCCACCCTCTCGGGTGTCGTAAACCATCAATTGGGTCGTGACCTTGATCGGGGCCGCGAACGTCATGCCGCGCTGGCGGCACTCATCGACGTCGTATTTCGGCTTCTCGAGGTTGTACGACACGTACACGAGCTCGCTCGTGCCGTCGAAATCCTTGATCGGGAAAACGCTTCGGAATACTTCTTCGAGCCCGATTTCCTTCCGCTCACGCGGCCCGGTATCCGACTGCAAGAATTTGTCGTAGCTCGACTTCTGGATGTCGATGAGATTCGGGATCTCAACAATCGACTCCACACGGCCAAGGTTCATCCGATGTCGAAAGTTCGACTGGACTTTTGACGCCATGCTTCAGTACCTCCAAAACACACCTTCGCGGATACGGACACACCAGTGCCGTTCCGCGAGGCGCCTAACCGATCACGCTCGCTACAAGATCGCCCGGGCCGCAGTGACGCGACCCGAGCACAGAAGTTGAATTTGCTGGCAAGGGCAACGGAGGTTACTTGACCTCCACCTTTGCGCCGGCGGCTTCGAGCTTCTTCTTGATGTCTTCGGCCTCGTCCTTGCCGACGCCTTCTTTGATCGCCTTCGGGGCGCCTTCGACCAGGTCCTTGGCTTCCTTCAAGCCGAGGGCGGTGATCTCACGGACAGCCTTGATGACGTTGATCTTGTTCGCACCGGCATCCGCGAGGATGACGTTGAACTCGGTCTTCTCTTCGACGGCGGCAGCGGCCGGAGCAGCAGCACCACCAGCGACGGCAACGGGAGCCGCGCTCACGCCCCACTTCGCCTCGAGCGTCTTGACGAGCTCGGCGATTTGAATGACGGGGAGGTTCGAGAGGTAATCGACAACTTGTTCGGTAGTAATGTCAGCCATTTTTCAACTCCATCGGGCTAGCCCGAAAAACGCCAAACCT
>Ga0247760_1000647_pt1 | contig 36731 bp, 27 predicted proteins | sample UWRJL171409R4_FD_179936 | JGI IMG/M metagenome (GOLD analysis project Ga0247760, IMG submission 179936) | Plant litter microbial communities from Arlington Agricultural Research Station in Wisconsin, United States - UWRJ-L171-409R-4 | ecosystem: Environmental > Terrestrial > Plant litter >... | reverse complement strand
GGGTTGCAAAGGGGGGGGGGTCACTAACATCTACACCATCGCTGTAGTCGGTAAACCGCGAAGCAATGGCCGCAGGAGAGTAGTCCTGGTCGAGAAACACAGGCACAAACACGCGTTCTACATCCCACCCGGTAGGGAGGCGGTCTGTGTGCCCATGTGTGTTGTTTTTCGAAAACTCCTTGACCGAACGCAGATCGAAGATATGGGTGATGTTGAGCTCGCGGAGAGCAGCCACTCCTTCATCTCCCACCCGCGAGAGCTCAGCCGAGCGGAATAGGACGCCGCGTCTTACAGCGGTGCTTCCTGGCTCATGTTTGGCTTCGATGGGATAGCCCCCAGTGTCACGCAGGTTAACCAGTCCGGGGACAATGACAAATGGCGGCGTTGGATAGTGGACGGGGAGCGGAGCGGGGCCGCGCAGACTGGCGGCAGCCTGCGCTCCCGCTATCTCGTTGATTGTCATAGGGGGCTGCTTTGATCGAAAACCGCCGTTTTCTTGTTTCGGTTGACGTGCTCCAGCCCGTGGTTACCCGCAGAAAGCCACGAGGAGGACAGGCAGGGGGCGGAAAGCCACGCTCTGGATCTCGCGGAGAGATCCCGGCGAAATTGTCTAGAAAGATGAGACGGTAAGCTAGGCACTTCGTCCTTGCAAGGCTATACGCGGTTTCGGATTCGGAATTCCAAGGAGGCTGCGCCGCTGTGTTACTCTTTCTGTTTGCTGTGGTGAGTCGGGAGGTGTGAGCCGGGAGAGGGGTGGTTGGCGTGGATGGAGGGGGGGTCGGCCGGTCCCTAGCTGCAGGGGCCCGAGATAAGGTGGTGTCGGGCCTGGATCTCAATTCAATCTTAAACCTCAGTGAAGGTTGCCTTCACTCACCCAATCTCACACATAAGGCTTCGTCCCATATCGCCTCAAGATCCCTGCGCAGTACTTCCGACATTGATTGAGGTGAGAACTCACTGCAGAGCCCTCAACCTCAGCCCTGGTGAGAAGGAGACGCCAAGCTCCACACCCATCTTAGGGGGATTGATTGCCTTTGACTTCACTCAACGTGCCCACCGACCCTTATGTCACATATCATTTTCTTCTCCAATTCACTCATTGCACTGCATCTGCGATGTGCTTGTTCAGCTGGCATGGCCTTCAAAGCACAAAGTTCCAAGGTGGGTTTCTGTTGCGATTGGTGGCCTCGTCGATTGACAGATGTAGCCTGGCAGTCCGTCGTGAGTAAGCATCCGTCATCGCCTAACGGCTCTCTCCCTCTGTCTGAACCTGACCGCCGCCGTACATGGCCCGCGAACGACATCCTGACGCCTCACGTACTTGCCTTCTATGGTTGCAATGATTTGCATGCCTGGATGCCCGATTTTTTTTCTTCCATCCTCACATGAGCGGTGTGCAGTGCAGAGAAGTGCAGTGCTAAGCAAAAGTCGCACTTTTGGAAGGAACGAGGGCTCAGCCCGTCCATGTGATGATCAAATTGGTTAATTCTTCGAGAGAAGAGCCTCAACTTTCTTCACTTTGGCTTCTTGTCACTGCTTTCCTGGGTAGCCGGTGCTTTACTGACGATGTCTCGTGCCCGGTTCTGGTTGCCCCGCGCCCAGTGTTTGGACTCAGCCACCTCCCAGCTAACCCCTTTCTTTTCCTGCGCGGCCTGCCACAACCACGCCAGCAGACATTGGCTATACCACGTCACTGACCGCCACTTCGAGAAGAAGCAAAACAATCAATCAACAGGACTGGTGATGTGTTTTTTCTCGGTGAATGCATTGGCGGTGAATTGTCCAGTGCTCGGACATGCCGCATGCCGCCAGCCTTACCTTACCTAACGAACCTGGCAGCCTAACAATTTGGGGTCGGCCGCGAACAACCCACCGAGCAAAAGATTTACCGTCCCCAGGGAGCTCGAGTGATTGGGTATCGTCCGGTTTCCTGACCATTGGTCCGATCTCCCGTATGTGGTGTCTAGTCTTCTCGGGACTTTCGAGAAGGTCCGAAATGCCAATGGAAATCCAGCAACCGGCAATGGTCAGGGGTCCAAGTGAGAACTATTACATGACGTCGATAGTCAGCTGCCTTGTGAGCATAACCAGGGTTCGTGATTAAAGAAGGGGCCTACCAGGACGCCTTGTCCAAGTCGGTGCCTGAAGGTGACGAAGAGGAGTTGAGCAAAGTACGAAGTATAAGGCGCCGGGCTGCGTGGCTGTTCTCCTCGACTTGTCGATCCTCTTGCCCGGTGACAGGGATTCGCGGCCGGAATGCCTTGTCCATACTTCTGCTACCCTCATGATACCATCGAGCGGCATCTCTTCTCAGCCACAATGCTTTTAGGCGACTCGGTCTGGCTTCATTCTTGAACAAGGACAAGACCGAAAGGGGGTGTTGAAGGGCCGAGCAGCACCGTGGGTGATACGCGCCGACCCTACCACGGTGGGTGAGCTTTGTTGATGCCCTAAAAGTGTACATAACACACACTGGTATGGTTACAGCGTGCTGGTTGCGGCGTTGCCCTTGTTTTATGCCCCGGCCGTGGGAATAGACGGTGACGAAGCTAAAGAAAAGCCGCAGAGTTGACGAGATGGTCGCGGCTAGATGGGCAGCGAGAACAAAATCTCAAAGAGTTTGGAATTTTAATGGCAGTGACGCTCGATAAAGTTGAAGAGCATGTAATGGAATATAATATAGAGATGTGACGTCTTGCGCGGGTTGTCTAGTCTATCGCCTGAAAACAAGTCTCCAGCCGTACAGAAGAGAGGAAGATGAGATAAGAGCACCAGAAACATGAAAAGTTGCAGAAATGCGGCTCAACTGAGAACATGACAAATCCAAGCCTCCAAGCTGTGCCGTGATGTGAGAGGGAGGGGGGTAATCGGAGAGTGAGACATATAAAAACCAGAAGCGCAGTAAGAACAAAAAAAACATCACGATCGAAACCACCACACCCCAAGACCAAACTCCAGACCGATCCGTCAAATCGCCGCAGCCAACCGCCTAGCCAAGAGAATCCCTGCCCAGGGTGCACGAGTGACATGCACTGGAGCTGTCCCACAACTGTTGTCTTGAACTCGAACGCTTCTCGCCCATGTTGCGCCCAAACACTTGTCGCCAACGCCGATAGGTTGCTCAACGTCCCTTCCGAACCGTGACGTTCTGCATACTACAGGCTGTGCACTGCGCATGATTGCAGCCAATGCAGGCAGGGTTGCTGGCGACCGAGTTTTCAACACCGCACTGGCACTAGTATTTGTTAGCACTTGGGAGTAACTGTGCTGCCCATTTCTACTTACACAATACCACATCAAGACAGAAGTATACTAAAATCAGTCAGCTTTGAACAAGGAAGAGCGTATATAGCTCTGAAGAGACTTACTGCGTGTCTAGGCATGTTGGCGGAGGCTGCGTAAACTTGGCTTCTTGAAGAAAGTGATATCCGTTAAACAGAGGGCGAACGACTGGAGTAGACGGGGATGGTTTTGAGTCCGGAATCGCAAGAGGAGTGTCGAGATCTGAAGACTGATGGATGAGTGCCATTGTGTTTCTCCCAGGCGAGGCCCAAGCCTTTTTATCTGTCTCGGACACCCGATCTTCATCTTCCATTGCAGACACGGGAGTAGTACTTTGTACGCTGGTGATGGCTCAGCGGCACAAGAGGAGTGGCTCAGAATGCGAACAAGGCATTTTCCATCTCCTAGCGTTCTGCCAACAACATCTTTGCCCTAGGCTTAGTGAAATTATACCGACCCGGCCGTACACGGTAATTGGAAGGACTTGGGCCGGGCGATGTGGACTCCACGTTAGCTAGCGGTCTTCAGGGGCTGAGAGCCTTGGGGCAAATACCCCCCCCCCCCTTGGACCGCGCCTTGCTCGGCAGGTTTGGGACCATCGTGACAGCTTATTTCGTCTCAGATTGGAGGCCGGGGTACGAAGGGATACCCAGAAATCGGCCTTCACCGACCACGAGGCCGATCTCACACCGCTTGTGTTCTTTGAGTGGCTAAGTGACGGAATAGCACCTGGGAGTAGTTTGGCATAACCGGTTGCCCGTCATGGGTGACTGTTCGGCGTAATCCACGGGTTTCTGGGCTCTCCTGGCCTCTCATATGTGGTAGAGACAGAGGGGCCAGGCAGTATGACGATCTGCCTTGTGCCATCGTCGAGTTGTCGGTTGCGTTGATGGCAAACAGAGAAATTATCGCTGCGACGTGACCGATCGTAGGGAGGCTTGGTTGATTGTAAGAGCTGACGGCCAATAAGGGGCAAAATAACGGGGCTTTGTGGACCGCGGAGAGTACGTAGCTTTGTGCACATTGCGTTGTCAGATTGCTAGATTCATGGTTTAACAATCGCAATGTTTGCATCTGTCAAGTAGTTTGCCATCCGGAAATGTTGTCTCGACCCTGGCGTGGAATTATGTCTCCTTTCGAGGTCCCAAAACCATCTGGCCTGTTCTTGATTCCTTGAGGGGAGACCAACGTAAATTTCGACATGATAGGGTTGAGGTGACACCGCAGGGTCCTTCCGCATTACTCAACGGTCACGAGACCCCCTGGGATGTGGTGAGCGACATTTCACACTGCAGGTCTGCCCCTCCTCAAATGGGATCTGGCAAAGCTCGTACGAGTTGAGTTGAGTGGTGTTCCCGCTTGCCTAAACTTTTAGGGAAGTGTTCGATTCCAGGAGAATGCGGAATGGCAGACTGATCCCCGACCAGCCAAGCAAAGCGGCCGGCAGTCGGGTTGCCACCAGAGACGATCTTCAGGTTGTTGCACCGCTAACGTGTATCCTTATTGCTCAGAAAAGGAATGAAAAGAGACCTCATGTGGAGATAGGAGGATTGTTTTAGATTCGGTTCTGCTGCACCTAATATCAGCCCTGTCCACCAGGAAGCACAACGACGAAATTCAGGGGAAACGTACCTACCTAGGCCTCGAGCAAGTGGGATCGCGACTGGAGCATCGTCTCCTCTTAATGTATTCAGGTAAAAGCCTACTCTCTAGCCAAGGTCCGTGGTTCTCTTACACCTTAGCAGGCGAGAGCAGAGCCTCAACTTTGATGCCTTCGCAGTTGGCCGAGGCTGCTGCGCCCGGACAGCGAGAGTCGTGCTTATTGGATCGGAGCGGAAAACGAGCATGGATCAGCCACACTATTAACCAATCGCATCTCAATCCCGTTTAAACGGGATGGACGTCGTTGAGACCAGATTAGCAGCGGTGATCGGTTTGGGAATTGCGGTGTGCTGGCTGCCACCGTCAGAAGCCCGGTGCTTCATCATGGGAAGACACAAACGTCCAATCACGACCAGGCACGGCCCTATGAAAAGTCACAGAGAGCGTTCGCAGCCCTGGCAATTCCGCTTCTCCTCGGTCGCCCGACAGAAAATATGCCCCAAGAAGGTGTCTTTCAAGACATGGGGCTTGAAGTCGCTCGGTCAGGTTCTGCCTACGGGTCGATGAGGAAGCCATGACCGGCCGCCATGTGTCTGGCAAAGTGACATCAGGGCTTCATGTTGATATGTTTGGGACAAGATGGAGGAAAGCCGACGTCGATGCAAGTCAATCTCTCCATGGCGACAGAAAAGGGCGCCTGGTGCTGTTGATGAGCCTCATGTCCTTCGGTATCCAAGACGTGATGACCGATCGCATGTGTTTTTCCAACTCATTGCCGCCCTGCGTTTGTAGCGGAAGGCTGAGGTAGGCCTCGGCCTTATCTTCAGAACTCGGTAGGTATTTGGCTGTCCTCAGCCTTTAAGCTGGGAATTGTAGTCCTGAGTCAAATATGAGCGTTGGCAGCGTGGGTCAAACGGGCGTTGGGTGCTTTGATCGAGCTCCCTTCTGGATGTGCTGAAGGGGCTAGGGCGTTTGTTGGTTCTTCGGTTCTGTGTGCCAAGGTATGCAAGAATATAAATATCTAGGTGATATTGCTTGCTATCGAGTGAAAGACTATGTTGAAGAGAACCCCCTGGGGAAGTTAGGGGCTCTTGCGAGAACATCGCCAAACAATCAGGCGATAGCGGTAACAGAGGGGCACAGATTTTACACCATCTCTGTTGGGCTCCGATCTTTCCATATGGGTGATCTCTCGTTGGGCTGCGATGGGGACATTTGAGACCTGCGACACTGGTCTCGGGGGATCTGCCGTGCTTCCGTAAAGTGCACGAACGAAAGGAACCACTGGCAACTGACATACGGAATTGGGACAGGTTGGTGTGTTGATGAGCGAGTGTTGTGTGTGTTTACATTACAGGACCCTGCCGTTCGGATATAACGATTGTTTAATGGGCGGTGACTCTGTTCAAGCTCATAACCTCAAGGATCAGGGCAAAAATCATCTGTTCAATCGTCCCATCATGAGAAACTAGGGACGGATGAACGATTGGCTCGGTGACGATCATGCAACTCGTTTAGAGTTTGGGGCAAGTGCTGCAAGGTGGTCCGTCCTTTGCTAATGTTTGGTCCAGCGCCGCCCAGCGGGGCAGCCACGGCTTGGAGGGTTTCATTTTGGGGATAGCAGCAGCTACGTCATCAGCCAAATGGCAGGTATTTGAGATCACCTGCTTCACAGATTGCACCCTCAGCTGTCCCCTCTGGTCTAGCCTCTGCATGTTTCAACCAAGTCAATTCACCACCAGTCTTTGATTCACCACGGCGCGAACACGATCGCACCACCATCGCTCTTGGCGACCTTGCCCCGCGCTAGCGATTTTTTCACCGCTGGAACACCCACTATATATTCGGTCGTCGCCAAAACGCTGTCACACACGCCAAGGTTCCCTTTCCCTCTCGCGCATACCAGATCGACACCCACCGAACCCCAAACACCCAAAAAATTTTTTGGAAGACACGCCCTGACAGTACTTTCACGATGGCGCTTGGGAGCATATCCCTGAGCTACTTGCTCTTCTGCATCTTGCATTTTGGGCAATTTGTTCTGGCAGTCACCGTCTGTGGTCTCTATGGAGTTGAGCTCAACCGGGCCGCAAAGGCTGGCACGTATGCGGACGGAAAATGGGTAAGCATGCGTCTGGGCTCTCTTGATCGGGCGTCGCTGACAAGATTTAGGTCTATGCTGAAGTCATTGGTGGTCTGTCGGCCATCACGTCTCTGCTCTACTTTCTGCCCTTCATCCTCAAATTTGCGCTCGTATGGGTGTGGAACTTGATCCTGTTCATCCTCTGGATCGCACTTTTTGGTCTCTTCGGCAAGGTAAAGAGACCCGTCCCGTTCATCATGCCGTGGGGCTCTGAGCTAACATGCACCGCTTAGATGTACATCGGCGAGAACCCTGAGGGCAATTCTGATATCCAGCGAATGAAGAACGCGGTCTGGGTAGTCCTGGCAAACGCCATCCTTTGGCTCATCGCCACGATTGGATATTTCATTTATTGGTGGGGCCACAGAGAGCGTCGGTCTCGCTTCACCGGTCGCGCGAAGGTATAGGAAACGATGATGGTTTAAGCACACGGACAGGCAAGGGGCGGCTGTTTCCTTCTAACTTGTTGCGGATGGCGCTCGGAGCAGTTTTCTGGGGAGCGGATTCTCCCAGAAACACGATACATTACGACAATACCCTATGAATAATAATAATATCAGCAGTTATTGGCACTTGAGGCCGGGGACTCAGTTTTACGGGGTGGGCAGTGTGGAAAAACAGGCGACATGTCTGGTGTCATTTACTCTTGGAAATTCCCCTTGATTGACATATGCTGAAATGGAAAACAGTGGTTATTCTCATTCTCACCATTTCCGAAACTTCAAGGTTAGGTATCAGTCTGTCGTTATTCGGACGGAGCTGGCGTTGCTTTGACAGGTGTCAGAGCAGGCGGCTTTCAGCTCTCTTCGGTCGCATGAGCTGCCACCCTGGCGACTCCCAGCATGATCCACCTTTTACGGCGCTCGGAACATGTTCAGGCTGTCTCCGATCCATGAGACCAATGACGTCAGATCTTATCACGCATTGCTGGGCTACCATCCTACGCAGCCGACCTCGACTTGAACGACTAAGCATCTCCTTGCGACGTCGAGGTCCGGCTGCGATCCTCCAACCCACGGAATCTCACTGAGGGGAATTCTACATTGAGCCCTGTATCTTTGGAAAGTATACCTGAGGCTCGAACCCAATATATCCAGCCTGGAAAGAGGGAGGATTGCATTCCGCCACCAGCTTCTCGCTTTGCTCAGCAGACGCTTCCAAGGCTCATGTAACTCCTTCCCTTTCGCCTCACAGTACGTGCGGGACAAGAATTTACACTTGCCCATTGAGCGATACCAGCAGAGATCTACGGTCGCAGCCTGAGACCCCGAGAGGTTCCAAACTACTCGTATGAAAATAAGCCACTATCCCATCTTGGCAGATAAGAGATCAGCGCGATCTGCAATCGCTTCTCTCCTGTACTCACAGTATTTTCATGATTGCTCTCAACGGCTGTGATGGCTGAGCCTGCGGAAACTGCCGGTTAACAGCCGTACCCGGCGTGCCAGCTCAGCTTTGCGGAAGCCGACCGGCTTTAAGATCCCTGGCGATCAGCGCCGACAGACCTTGCTAACGTCAACTACCGTCGTAACGCAGAGAATTTGCCATGTTTTGGAAATCTGAAAGTTTGGGCACCAATAGAACCAAGCCACAAGCTACGAGAATTTTGGAATGGTGTTTTTCACTTCAGAGGCAAGCCCTGCTGGAAGCCCGGCGCGGACTCGGCCCCTCGACCGCCTCGGAGACGTGAAGTGACGCCCCACCCCGGACAGGGCACTGGTACCACTGGCCACTCACCACAAGCTTCCTCCCGCTGCCGGCCACACTGACCAGGTGCACACCACTACAGCCCGCCGACTTGCGCCAGTGTGTCTTCAACGTGACAGCTTGCCATTCACGCGGTCCCTCACCGTCGTACCCAAGCCACCAGAGCCCGAGAACAATCGCTCTGCCTCTGTGAGGTGTGTGCCGATTATCCAGGAAGCGACGGGACCTCCCCGACCGACTCCTAGACGGCTTGTCTTGGCAAAACGTCACAGGTATGCGGGCAAAGTGCCTGTCGATGTGGCTACCCGGGACATGCATGTTCGTCGAGCCTCCACTAACCGTGTGCAATGAACCCTTGTTTCCACGGCTCTCTCGTTTCCCTCTTTGTGGTGTCACCCAGCGGCATTTCTCTCTTGATATTGGACGCCGTATCTGCGCCCGGCCGGGAATGCCAGAGCAGAGGCACGGCACCGCGCATGGTTGGGGCTGCCTTGCTGCAACCAAGCGGTATTGCCTTTCCACTTCTCGTACGAGTTCTGCAGAGATCAGCAGAGCAACCCTCCCAAGTAGTGAGAAAAACGACAAGTGATACCCGCCCCTCCATGGAGGCACAGGTTGAAAGTAATCGCTTAGCATTTTTTTTTACCGCGTGGGAGGCTAGGTGGGCTCGAGGTGGTAAAGGGTCGTCGCCTAGTCGGAGGTGTGCTTTATGCGCTAGTTTTTGGGCGATCCGACCATGCGCGCCTACGGCTCCACGACTCCTTCGTGCAGCTGCAAGTTTGTGGTGCTTCTTCGTTTCTCCATCGGCCCCCCTCGTGGCTTCTAGCGGCGCCATCGTCGCATTCTCTGACAATTGGTTGTGAGGTGGTGCTGCGGATCCCTAGTCGGCATGTTGTGGCGTCTTCGTTTGCAGCTCCCGCTGCAAACACCGGGACGTCGGCACTGCCTCGTCCTGCCCTCACGAAAGGTGGTCAGACACGGCCATTCGGGAAATAGGGAGTGATATTTGTCTTCCAAAAATGTACACCAAACTCTGTCTGCTGCTGCCTCCCGACCAGCTGGTCATGGGTGCCTCGGATTATTCATCCGATTGCGTATTCTAATCGTGAGCGACTGCCATCAAGACACCGCCGGGGGCTCTTTTTCTCCCCAAACAGAGGGTAGGGGTAGTGCAGGGGTGCATCCCGCCGTGCCCGCATTTGAGCAGGTCATTGGGGAAGATCACCATGGCGGACTGCGACTGTGCCATCGAGGTGGGGTGGGGTAAAGCTATCCTGGACTCCTGACCGCGAGAGGCGGGATCGCCAGGTTCCTAGTTCCTTGGACAAGAACGTAAAGAAACGCAGGGTTCCCCCCTTCCTGTACCGTGGTTTTGTGAGTCCCTGGGTTTCTTCTCGAACATCGGACAGAGCAGCCTGCAAACGAATCTACCGGTCCTTACCTGCGAGTCTTCGATCCCAAGCCTACAAAGCGTGCCGTTCCATGAGGTCCATTACCTGTCGTCTAGGTCTTGAGTGCAGTGGGCGACTTGAGTGGACACGACGGTCGAGCCTGGTTTGGAGCTGCCCAAAGAGGCACACTCTCGACAGATGGGCCGGGCCCCCTTTTCATCCGAATCCACCCCCAGCCCAACACAAGGCCTCGGTATTCGGCGAAGCTGTGGCTGTCAGAGAAGTCAATACCGAGATAACTACGCTGCCAAACATAGTGGTAGGTGCGAACGGTGTGAGCCTGGTGAGCCGTCAAAGGTAGAACGGGCTCAAGTGGGCCGGGAACTAGCTTTTGGCTGTCTGTCTGAAACCGCCACCCTATGACAGGGACAGCCCAACTGACAGCATGGATCCTGAGAGGGTACGCGAACATTAAACTTCGCGGGCAAACTGGATGCCTTCTTATCGGGGGATCCATCTTGCGGTGATCGTGGCTTGGCTTCCACTTGCGAACTGTCCCAGTCAGGGCGCTGCACAATCAGCCACAGTCGACGATAAGACGTCCAATTCCGCTCAATATTTCTCAATGTCTCTGTCTCTCGTTGTGCTCGCCTTCAGAAATAAAAAACCACTGGCTAACGACCTGGCAGTGTTTCTCATTAACTTCGCCCGTGACACCTGACTACAAACCTTGGACTAGGTCGACTCTAAGACCCCCCTTGGCTACCTACATAAAAGGACGTCACTGGAGCCGACGATACATCCGAAAAGATGGCAAGCTTCAGGGGCTCATTCAACCTCGCGAACCTATCGCCCTCGCGGGCCTTGCGACCGGCTCTGCAACGGCGAACGCAGTCCAGCTCGTCCGAGGGGAGTGCGTCGTGCGGTTCCGCCAGTCCCGCATATGAAGAGCAATTCGTTTTCTCTGTCGAAAATACCCCGTCCAACGAATATCCGCCGTCGTCTCATACCCAGGGCGTCAGTTCCGTCAGCCGCTGTTCGGCTCCAACATCAGCGCCGCGAGAGGGCCTCCTCTTTGGGAAGGGTGAGTGGGTTTCTCGTTAAGTTTTCGCTTCTCGTTCTTTGCCGTTAGCACACACCATCGCTCTTCATGTTTGGCCGTTCATGACGTTGGGAGGTTGTGGTGTGCTCGTCATGCTTCCGACTGGCTGAGCTGGTCTCATGGCTTTCATCGTCATGGCACCGCGCCGCGTGAACGCTGTCTTTCCCAGTGAGACAAGCCTTCGGCTGGGGCCGGGGTTTATCTTCGAGCGGCGCGCCCAAGCCTACCAATCCCCCATCAGCACCCCAGCGCCACAGCGGGGCTGGTCGTTGCTGGGGGGTTAGTGACCCCTCAACGGGGCCCGGTCCCTGGTCGATTTCAACGGGCGACGGTGTCTCCTCCAAGCGCCACATACCTCTACACCCCTGCCACACTGCGTCATAGCCCAATAACACCAAAGTTTCGCGACCCGGTCCATGACATTTGTCCCCTACTGTGTACATAATGTTAATAATCTTCTTTCATAGAAGCAGGAACAACCATTATCTCAGAACTCCCAGCATTGCCTAAACTCGACCGAAGCAAACCAATTGCAATAGAGCTCCCAACAGCCCGCAGACTCTACCTAGATTCCGAGTCCGCCCCTGCCGATACACCTCCTGAACCCTTGTCTGCTCGAGGAGACATTCCCGGGTTTGTCTTTCCCTCTGTTCATGTGGCCGGGTTGAGAGTCTCTAACATATATTCTTTCCTAGAGGGTATTTCCCGCTTCACGAGGATCCAAAATCTCGTGTAAGACGACCGCATCCTTTCCACTTAGACGCCAGCAAAGCAAAGCACCGGTCCCTTAACCGAGCCGCCGCATCTAGCAAAACCGCATCGCTGGTAGAAGCTGCTACCGAACCATCTCAGTTTCCCTTTGGTGCTCCCTCGAACTCAGACATGTCAGGGTCTCACACCCCAGTGTCATCATATCTCCCCAATGGAGTTCACAACGCAGCTGCGCTTCCTTTGGGAAAGTACTATCCATCCAACTACGAGAAGCGATCTGCCGGCAGCTCCCAGAACTCCTTGAATCCTTCAGTCAGAGCAGTTATCAGCTCAGCCACGAAATCGGAGTCGGTGGTGCCAAAGTATCGACATGAAACTTCGGCACACTCCCGCACCAATTCCGAAGTGAAGCGCCGGCTTCTACAGTATCAACGAGACATGGTCGCACAGGCAACCATAGCTGCCAGGGCGCTATTGGCCAACAGCAACCAGTCGGGCGATTCAGCGCCTGGATCAACTCTTCCTGGGGACGTAACACTGCCGAGCAATGTGCAGATGGGAAAGACCATGATCAAGACGCATAAACCCATTTCGCCACGGCTAGCACCCCTTGGAAGCCCTGGACCTGTCACGCCTATGTCTCTAGAGGCTGCTGGAGATGGTTATTTGATGCTCGGCCGGTCTCATACCGATCAGCAAGTTGCCGCGATTCGAATCGAACAGGCGAGGCGGAATCTTGACTCAAAGTCCTCACCAATTTCAGAACGAGGACTCCCGATTTCTGTGTAGCAGACCCATACAAACCGCTTTTTGTTGTGTTTTCTTTTCTATTGCATTATACTGGAGCGGTCTTGTTTTCGCATCAGCCGACCTGCTACCAGGCTGGGATCGAGGAAGTCTTCGGCAAATTTTATGTGATACCCCATTATAGAAGAGCATAAGCACGCCGACACAGGAGAATCTCGGAACACTGGTTCAGGGTATCAACACCATTGCTATCGGTTACCTCAAGGCGTACATTTGCATTTTTATGGTCTTGTTGTGGTAATGTGGCATGGCTTGAGTTGGAAAGAAAAAGGGTCATATCTTAGGATAGCATATTAGACTTTGTCTCACGTCGAATCTTCCCTTGGGATACTGCTCATCGACCTCCAGCTGCTTGCGTGATCTTTACAGGCGCGTCTACCATGGTCACATTACTCCATGACGATGTCCCGCGTCGACGATATGAGGCCAGACGCCACGTCTTTCCAACACATACGACCATACCCACTGGAGAATTCGGGATCCCGTCCGCTCTCCCACAGACAAGCCAGTGAGGGGAAGACTTGAAATGGGAAAAGGGTCGGGACCCCGAGCAGCCAACCAGGGGACAGCGTTTTCAACAACGGTGTTTTCGACGATGGTGAAACTGGGCGCCTCGCGGCTAAACTCCGGCCAAAAAGCCAAACGGTTGCCGCCAGCAGCGCAATCGCACACCCTCGATGGGCAGGGACGTTTGCCTACGGACGCCACACCGCGGGGAAAATCTAGCCCGCAACACAATTCAGCCCAACCTAACATCTAGTGCGCGACAAAATCCAGCCAGCGAAACTCCCACTCAGTGCGGCTCCTGGCCAGAGCCTTAGTTTCCAACGCTGGAAGGCTGGCGTTCTGGCACTGTGTCGCCAGAACCCCCTTTCTTTCTGACACTAGCCACGGAGTGCCAGAACACCAGTAAAGCTAGTATTGGAAGCGAAGGATCCAGAATCTACCAGAACTGTGAATTTATAATAACATAACCGCGTATACTGATGCGTGTCACAGCGATGTATTAGAAACATAGCACACCAGACTTAAGTATATTGATGGAGTTACAATCGTCTGATCATATTACTCATTATGGTTCTGGCTTCCAGCCTCAATCACCACAGCAGCGCGCCTCCACCTCACTCTTCTCTTCGCGACCTGTTGCTTCGCTCCCAACCCGTTCCCCACTTGCTCTGCGACCGGGGGAATATGTGCGCCTCGGTAGTGAAGACGAGCTCGTGCAAGAGTAGGAAGTCGACGGGGGAAAATAGCAGATACAGGTACTTAAGGGTCTCAGCCATCCAGAAGCTCTCCATATTGTCTCGCGGCCCAGGCGGGACTACGTCCACGTGGTGGAGCGAGGTGTAGCCCTTGGAGGGCCCGACGTAGGCCCATCTCTGAAAGCTCTGGAATATCTGCCACCCCCATTCGCGGTAGAGCGGGTTCTCGGTGACACGCCACATAACGAACAGGCTCTCGACCGTTTCAGGTCGCTGCAGATTATGTGCATCCCGCGGCTTAATGATAACGTCTTCATCAACTCCATGGCTAGCTCCACCTGCCGCTCCTTGTCGTCTGTCCATCCTGGCAGGCTGTGAGCCTCGGCCAGCGTGCGCCCGCCCGTGGCACCAAGCATAATAGATGCGGGGAGGAAGCAGACTAGGTGGTCCATCTTAGGCAGGAGGCGTCCCCCTCCCACATCTCGAGATAGATGGGCTCCATACTCCATGTCTGAAGGTACTGCTTGATAAGGTATACATCCCGTGGAAGAGATGAGAGAGGGAGAGGGTTAGGAGGAGGTGGAGGAGGAGGAGAATGAGAGAACTGACCGGAGTAGGCATCGCCACGACTCCCTAGACGGATCTCAGGCCAGAGGCTCAGTGCTGCTATCAGTGCAGACCACCCAGGGCCGGAGCAGCAGTCTTGGCGGCATCGCCCTCCGCTCCATTGACGAACCGAGTCGTCAAGATTTTTAGTATGCATGGCGACATGATCCTTCTTCTCAACCGAGGGACCGAGACAGCGCTTCAACTCCTCATCCTGAAGCTGCTATATCTCTTTATTCAACACGAATTCGACATGCGAGTATTTCTACACCAACGACAACGAAAACACCGTCGCTTCCCTGCAACCCAGAAACAGTCCACCCATCCCCATCCCTGCAACTGCCACACGCACTCGAGGTCGTGGTCGGGCTCCAGGGCAGAGGACTCTGTAGGGGGGCCAGGTTAGGCGCGTGCTGACCTGCTGCCCGATGCGCTACACTACCAGGTGGTCGCCTAGGGTACACTGCGCGTCGTTGGCCGGCTATGACTGCAGTGGGTGGTCGACCAGGGATCCTTCGGACCGTTGCCGTAGGTGTAGTTCGCCATGCCAAGATAGGCGCTGCGTAGGGCGTGGTTGACTGGCTGATGGAGTTCGGCTGTGACGGCCCGCGCGTTGGTGCCGTGGCTTCGGCCCAGTTGTAGAGGCAGGTGTGGGCGGCCTTCTCTAGGCACCGCGAGACTAGGCGCTGGCCTCAATGGTGGACAACAAAGTGATAGGCCGCCAGCCTTTAGCTGTGTGGCGTGCGGTGAGGGGTTTGCCTGGCTTGGGGATCTCCACCACAACGGCCGCCTTGTGAATCTCGGGGTAGCAGGCCAGGCAGGGTCGGGGCCGGCAACGCGACGACTAGGGGTGATGGTGACGAGCTTGTGGTCTGGCTGCGCCTTGCTTCCAGAGAGGGAGGCTGCGCCGTAGCCGGACGGGGTGAAGAAGTTGTTGAGCGTGCGGCCGAGGTCGTGGGTTGGCGGAAGTCGCTGTCACGGTGGGTGTACACGATAACGCCGGGGGGTCCGGTGTAAGGGGAGATGTGCTGTGAAGGCGGGGTGTGCGTGCACTGCTGTCGGATCTGACAGGAGTGGCGACGGTGATGCAGTCGAGGGCCATAGGATCGCCTGCTTGCGCGATAGCCTGGGCCAGGCCGGCGTCGTCGTAGAGGTTGCCGATGGGTTCGAGAGCCGGGGGGTCGGCTGGCTCAGGTGCTGCCACGACAGACGTGTTGTCGTGGCCGTTGTAGAGGATCTCGCTGATGGCTCGGGAGATGGCGGCCCAAGCCTCGTTGCCGAGTCAATCGGGTGGACCGTACAGCTTATTGACGAAGATAACGGTGCACATCTGTCTCGGACTCTTTACCAAGGGGTTGACGGGATAGGTGATCGCTTCCCTTTGTCGACTCGACTATTCCCTCTCCCCGTCTGTCACCAGTCACTAGTCCTCATTATCAGCCGTTTCACAACGCCCATCACCATCATGTTATGAATGTGATTTCCATATCGGCTAGTAGTCCTTTACATCTGATTTGTCGTCAAGTGCCGGATCCTTTCCCTCTTATCTGACAACGCAGCAGGCCCAGCTCCTGCTGCAAGGCTCGCAGAATACGCTCTGCCTCGAATGCATTAAGATTCGAGATATCAGTAAGAGTTCTAGGATACGCAGGGATCACCTCTCCTGTCCGGATATCGCAAAGCGGCTGGAGATGGCCACCATGAGAATTTGTAGTACTAACTGCCTTGTTAGCACAGACAGGAAGATAGTGCAGTAGGAACGTACTGGTGCCAGTTTCTCTTTCCAATTCGGATGTTTTCCAACTTGGTTCTGGTTTCTTCACCCATAATCCGGACATCTTCCACCTCAATCGATAAATCCAACAAATCCGCATTCAACGCCTAGTTGAGCTGCGGGTTGGGCTGCGGCTGCTGACCAAGTTGCTGACCAAGTTGCTGGCCAAGTTGCTGATCGAGTTGTTGACCAAGTGCTACCATCCGATGATCAAGTTGCTGATCGAGTTGTTGACCAAGTGCTGCCATCGGCTGATCAAGTTGCTGACCAAGTTGCTGGCCTTGTAGCTGGCCAAGTTGCTGGCCAAGTTGCTAGAAGCCTGCAGCAACTTGTTGGAAGCCTGTAACAAGTTGTTGCTCGACCGCCGTGAGCCGCTAGTTGATAACATTAAAATGCCCGTCAACATAGGCAACAAAGCCGGGGCCGACAGCGACGACAAAGGCGTTGTTTTGCGCCATGGCAGCTATAACTGGAATGCGATGACGGGGAATGGTGGTGTTGTGGAGGTGTGTGGCCGAGGAGGAGTCAGGAAAGGCGCACGATATGCACAGCCCTGGACAGCGTTGACGCGTCGCGCCGATGCGGGGTAACCAACAGGTGGTGACATGTCATGCAGGAGGGCACGGGCCGTAGGGTGACACGTTATGCGGGGAGAATAATGCGTGGGATGAACCTATTAATTTGAGTCATGCGGTTTTCACCTTTGTGAATGACCCTTAAGGGGCGTGTTTCTAGAACCTCATCAAACCCTACTTCCTTTCTGGTAGGGAAGAGTGTTCTTTATCAATCTTTGACGACTACGTTACCTGCTTTGGGTCCTTTCCTTTTCGGTCCTCCAGCCGTGGGGCCACCACACCCCTTTGTTGACGTTCCACCACTTCCCGCTGTCTGTGTGCTCCCTGTCCCAGGTTTCCATTTGTTTCTCGTACAGTTCCATCTCAGCGTCCACCAGCCTGGCATTCTCGTCGTTGGAGGGTTCTTGAGCCTCTTTGTGGTGGCTCACGACTGGTGGGCCTGGGCTGACTGTGTGTGGCCAGAGGTTGTACATGACCAGGTTCCTACCCGCGAAATCGTTCTCGACTCGGGCTGCCTTGGGGGGGGGGGGGACCCTGATCCTGTCAACTTCGAAGCTCCGATGAACAGGTTTTGCCATGTCTTACCGTCCTGCCAGACCTCTGGCCAATCTCCCTCTTGTTCAACAGCTGCCGAGACCCCTTTACCGAACCTTCCCGAGGTCCCTTGTGCTAAGCTGTGGTCCCGCCACGAAGCTCGGCCATCTCGACACTTGACATGCGCCCTCCCGAGCCTGCGTCCTACGGCCTTCGAGGCTCTCGCGATGATGCTGACAACCGAAGAGCGGGGCCAGCATGGTGGTACACGGCCCGCGACTTTGACCTACTCGTCGGTCCGGCTGAACGCCGGCGGGCGTCCCAGCCGACTCACATTGCAGAAAAGATGTTCTTGTTCCAAAGCGACTAGCAGTCTGCAATTGTCGAGCGAGATTGCCGAGCCATCCGATCCATTACTCTCATCTCACCGGTGGGCAAGAAGTGGTATCTCACCGTTCCTCAGCAGCTATAACGAGATGCTTGTCATTGATGGTTGGAGTACAACCCCCCCTTCCTCACAGTCTTCTCTTCACTACAATGACTGACCACCCGATTCAAGGTTTACGCATCTCTCGGATTGGGAATAAGTAGGGGGGGTAGGAAAGGCACTGGTGGCCTCCTGCAGAACGGCGCGCCGAGAGCTTTCGGGTCTTCTCGCTTAACAGATACAAACTCCAGCGCGACTAGCCATCCTTCTGACCGCTGTTCCTCTGTATGCCGATCTGCACTTGCTAGAACCTTCCGATCTGGTATCTGCTACGCCCTACTATCCTCGCCGCCCGATAGTGGCCCCCGAGCCTAGGTCCCTGCCACCTTCGACTCGAATCGGCCGCTACCCTGCTGCGTCCCCGTCTAGAGAACATGGGCGCGCCGAGAACGATCCCGGGACAGGACATGAGCCGTTCGTCACCGTCCACGGCGCCCTTGTGAACTGGGCGCCTTGTGCCCGCCGTGGACACCAATTTTCTCGACTTCGCTCTCAACTGCTCAACGCCACTCCTCTCATTCCTCTCCACTCTCGACATTCCCTCGGCAGCCTTACCTTACTCCCGCCGGTGCTGACAACGAGCCGGCCCCAACTCGTACAGCACGAGCCAAAGAGCCAGCGGCAGTGTTTCTACAAGTGACGTGCTCTCAACGCTCCCCGCCTAGCCATTGACGCACATGCAATTCGACAAGCTCAACGATCCTCGACTGATGCGGACAGTCGACGCAACAAAGAGACCCCTGAGGCGTCTCACCAAAGATAGCGGCCCGCCCCGAGCGCTAGGAACCCAACGACGTTATCGACCTACCTGAAGACAACGACCCTCCTGCGCGTCGAACATGGAGGCTTGCGGTTCACCCTACGCCGTTCGCTCAGCGACGTCCCTGGACATTGGTTGAGGGCTGGTGCGGAATCATACAGAAGCGGGTACCGTAATCCGCATGGCCTCACGGGTGGAATGTTTTGTTGCGAAAATTGGCCCGCGATTCAGTCCACAGGGGTGAGTCCATAAAGCCCCAAGTTGAGCCGCACATCGGCTTAAAGCGAAAGCGGCAGTTTCCGCAATCCGTGCCAGCAGTCCCGCCTCGACCGGCCGCCTCACATTGTCTCGTCCCTTCCGCTAGCTAAGTTTTGGGTGAGAGATCGATGGTTCTGCCAAGCAGGCCTCGCGACACCAAGCCGGAGAACGCGTCTAAAGCGACCCAAAGAGGGATGTTCTCCGGCGGTGGGCACAGCGCGCCAGGCAAGCACCCACGTGAAGGGTTCCTTGGGCGCCTGGGCTGCCACCTCACTGTGGCAGACAGCGAGAAGGGTATGACATATTATTTACCAGTTGTACCTCTTCGGCGCCACCACTTGTTACCCTTGACGCTGACGGCTGCCTCGGCTACTAAGGCTCCGCCTACTACTTTATCCTTGCGTGCGGCCCCCTATCGTCAAAATTTTCCTAAGCCCGCCGCCGAACGAAGTAAAGTCTTTTGAGGCCCGGTTCTCGTCTCTTATGCTAAGTTTTGGTCCCGAAGAGTTCCACGAAGCTCGGCCAACAGCACTTGGCGTAATCCGCGCCCGAAGCCATCAAGCATGGTGTCGTTTAGGCCGTACCGCCCCAGGGTGACGGCCTGCGAGTCATTACAGTTGTCATCTCGGAAGACCCAGACCCACAAGGCATATACCAACGTGCCCTTGATTAGGAGGCTTGGCTAAATACCCATGGGTAATAAGCCAAGTCCTGACTCACCGCTTTGTAGCTATTCCAGCCTTATGTCGGGTTGTCCTTGGCGTCCCGGCGGCCAGGCGAGTCTCCCGATGACCAGACTCTGATCTCCAGTCTCGATGCAATTGACAGAGCGCAACGGCGCACGCAACGAGAAGGCTTCCGATCCCCCTCGTCAATCAGCAGAGCTGCCGCGTTGATGGCTCAGTTTACATGTAAAGAGACGTCTTGATTACTAAGAATAGCTTGCGACTAACCATGCGTTCGACCCCCTCGCCCCCTCTAGACATCGCATATGTTCTGCTGGAACCAGTCCTTGAACTCCTCTTCAACCTACCGCCCAATTGCCTTAAGGCATGCCAACAGCTTGTAGATACCCACCACTGTCAACGTTTCGCCAATGTCGCGTGAGCTGTAGATAGTAATGCCGTCCTCCCGCTCGCACGCATAATAAACAGCCCACCGATGTGCATCCACCGTAATGCAAGGTGATTAATTACGAGAGCTATGTTGCTCACAAAGATTAATGTGCATCCTATCTCACCACCACGCCTCCCACTCCTCAGAGTGAGACCCCCAAGGCAGCCGCTAAGGCTGGCCCCAGCAGACGGCTCCTACGCCTACTCGCCTATCCAGCAGTCGTGGCCATGGCCGTGGTGCAGGTGATGAGTATCCCGCGTGGCTCCCTGGCATGCATGGGTCGTGCTCGAGCTGAGCCTCATTGCTCTCGCCATCAAAACTCTCTCGAGCCACGAGCCGGCTCTCTTGGCAGAAGCATGCTCCCGACCGCCTGGCCGACCACATGGTCGATCCAGCGTGTAGCCCTTCCTGGATCGTCGAGCCGTACAGCGAATGGTGGCGGTCGGCGGCGGGACCGACTAAGCCCCGCGATCTTGAGTTAAATGAGTGCGTGATTTGTTGGAATTCCCGAAAACGGGATTTGGGCGCTGGTCGCAGTCGGAGAGAGAGAGGGCGGGTGACTGGAAACCCTGATTGCCGCTATGCTGTCAATCGATCGCCTGGCTGAGAGGTGTGATTCTGGTGATGCTGGCAGTCACCAGGCCTGATCTCGAAGGTCTTGCAGAACAATACCAATGAGAGAGACAATATCGTCGGTTCGGAAAGAATAAGTAGGTCCCTTTTCATTTTCTGTCAGTGCAGATCGTTGAAATACTTGCAAAAACGGGGTTCGTTTTGCTCAGTGCGACAAGATGCCGTCTCGAGTTCCGGAAGCAACACACCATGCACGACCCACGCCCCTGTGAGGCCGGCCGATCAGATCTGACGAATCAGCCAGGAATCTAATCAGCAATCACGAGAAGATCCAGCGGGTACCTTTCGTACCGCGGGGCTGAGCAGTCGAATCTTCTCCCCACCCCTCACATGATCATGCCCCACTTTCTTTAGCTGCACACCCATTTCTTTCTTCTCCCACAGCCCTCTCACATGATCGTGCCCCACTTTTATTTCTTGTCCCACGCCCCCCTCACAGGATCATATCGTACCTTTTTTCGCTGTCTGCACACCCATTCTTTCTTCTCCCACACCCCCTCACAGCGAAAAACTTATCTTGTTCCACCAACTTTCTTATTTTCACGCCCCAGGCCTTTTCTCACACGCCCCATCACAACACCTTTTCTTCTTCCCCACAACCCAGTTTTGTAAGTCTCCCCATCCACAACACTTACAATCTCACTGCTAACAATGGCCAAAGACAATCCTCCCCCGCCTCCGTATTCAACAATGGCAGAAATGGTGCCCATCGAGATTCCTCTCGAGGACCTCGAGGCTGGTCACCAGCCCCTGGTGGACGGCCCAGTGATTCGGTTTCACCACAATAGAAATGGCCGCCGAATCGTCGAGTGCGACAACAGCTGCAGCTGCGATGGCTGCACTGGCTGCACAGGCGCTTTCTTTCTACCGAATGTGTGTGATGGCTGCAGCATCAATTGGAGCGGCACGGTGGTTCTTTTCGCGATCATGGTCACCATCACCTTGATCTTCTGGTTCCAGTCTAAGAAGGCGTAATTGGTACTTTTGCTCGTTTCTCTCACAGGTATCAATCTAACCAGACCAGAGTTGGCATTTAGGAGGGCATGAGCATTGCGATTGGCGTTCGGAAGGGTAGGGACATAAGCATTGCGATTGGCGCTTGGGAGGGCACGGACATGAGCATTGCGTTTGGTATTTCGACAGGGACATAGGAAGTGCATCAGTACATGGAGCATATTCCGACAGGGACATAGATAGCATTGGGATGGTGGCAGATGAGCATCATATGAACCCCAGGCGGTTGCTTCCCTTAATAAACCGGCGCATTTATCTGGTAACTGGAGGTCTGTGTCGTGTGGTGTCGTGGAACGGTGGTAGATTCGTCGCGCCGCTCGAGAGGAACGCTCGCGCTGCGCGGTAAGTGGTTGGTTCTTGCAGTTGAGAAGAGCGGAATGGGGAATGTGCTCTAACCATCATGAAAAATCTCGAGCATCGCCTCGTTTTTGGCAGGCGAATCTCCCTACTGGGCCGCATCTCCCAAGCAGACAGACAGGAAGCAGCCGTCCTTTCTGAGCTCGACCTCTCGTCAAACGCGGTAGATTCGTCGAGTCGCGGCATGCCGAGATGTCCACCCATCGTCACGCCGCTGGAGGGGCAGAGGAAAGGCTATCACATGGAGGAGGCCGGGCATTTGTAGCAGCAGATTTCGTACCCGCACCGGTTTCAGCGGCTTTCCAGGCGGGCAAGAGAATGAATGCAAAGGTTCTGGGGTCCATGATTTCAATTTTTTCTGTCTGCCGAAACTGATGTGCTGGCTGGCTCTGCAATTTGCTGTGCGACTGAAACTCGCTCTCGAGGCAGAAGCCAGAAAGCCAGAACTGCAGAGCGGCTGCCAGTAAGGGATCAAGGGCAACTTCAACGAGAACCCCGAGACGAATGCGTTGCATCTTTGGATTGGCCCCACCAATTTCATGCCGGAGGGAATCCTTCTCCCTGAAATTTACACCTGTCACTCGCCCTTTGCGATACCTGATCGAGATAGACGTAGGGGTCATTTGGGGATGAAGTTGGTCGATGCCAAAGTGGAGCTTGTAAACCTGGAGCATCTATTCTGGTGTTGTTATCTGATTGGGCAGCCTATGTGGGGAGAAAATGTGCTAAAAAGCAGCGGCCAAAATACATCTAAATTTTAGCCAAAGTTTCTGACGATGCTTTGAAGCTGGAAATTGACTGACAAGTAAAATTGACAACAAAAAATCCAATTACGGCATCAGCCAGAAAATGGCCTGGCGTTAAATCAGGCACCCAGCGATGTGACGCAATTCCTGCCCCTCTTTGCTCCGAGATCAAGGCCCAGGCCCGTGGGTCGTGCGGGGTTGGTGGGTGAATTGACTCATGTGGGGGGTAAGATCGCCAAGCGGGCCGTTCCGGGTTCGAGATTGCCAGGTCCGTTCAGGGTCCGAGCGTACCTCCGGTTCCAGACAACATTCAATCAACCCCCTTGTTTCCGCAAGGATTCCAGACCGGCAAACCACTTGCATTTTAAGGGTAGCTTGCACGAAAGGGGGCCCTAGAGGGCCTACTTTTCTTGGTTTTCCAGCAACTAGTTCCAGGCTATAAAGACTACTATAAATGACCAAACATAATAGAAATAAGGCTATTTACAGGGCTAACCAGTTATCCAGAGTCTTCTGCTTACATAAGTCTACTACTGCAGCTTTTAACTTTTGCTTAATTCGTTGTAAGGCCTTTACATCCTTAAAATTCATCAAATTCGCCTTTTCATTAGCAATATTAAGCAAAATAATAAGGGATAGGATATATTAAGTCTTTTCTTGATCCTTAATGACAGGCTTTATAAAATTCACTATAATATAGTGTTAGTTAAAGGAAGACTTAAAGGAAGAATTAGGGGTAGAGTTAAGGATTTTAATAAATTTATTAACAATAACAGTTAAAACTTCTTTTGGAATAAGAAGTTTTATAACCTCTTCCTCCTCCTTAAAATTTAAAAACCTGTTAATGGCTATAGCACTGCGGTCTATTACTTTTCTTAATTTCTAGCCACTAAGTACCCTGTAAGTGTGGTTGCGTACCCTGAAACTACTAGCTGAATCTTCTAGAACCCCAGAGAGTTCTAGAGGATTCCAACCCACTCTAGGGCTCCTTGGGGCCCCTAGAGCACTCCGAACCTTCTGGAATTCAGGAAGGTGGAACCCCCTGAATCCAGTGGAGCAACTGCCCTACAGAATCAACTAGAACATCACAGTGGCCACGTCGGCTACTACGTCAACAGAGCTACGTAGAATGGTTCAGAACAGTACTATTTCATTATTGTATTAGTTAGTTCCACTTTACAGAAGGCTCTGGAATTCTTCTAGAGCCTCCCACAGCCTATAACAGGCTCTCTCTTCTCTTGTATCTAATCCTAGTTAGGTAAGCAACTTCATTCTACTCCAGTCATTGTACAAGGCACTGCCTTCAGGATCTGTGACGACCCTGCAGGCCGTCACTTGGGCCGGAGCGGCCCGACGGATCCCCCGCGAAAGGAACAGTGCAGGAAAACAGTACGCACGGTACTGCGCACTGGGCCAGGGGTGCAAAGACCCGAAGCCCCTACGACCAACCAGGAGTTACTTAGTCTTGGCAGGTGTGCTCACCTACTGAGCGTCTGTGGGACCTCTAAGTAAGAAGTGTTTAGTAGCAGGTTGCTTAGTTCCTTACTGAGTAATAGGCCACTAAGTAAGGTATAAGGTACCTCCCGTCTAGTTAATATAGATAGCTATAGTTATAACTATAACTACTGTAAGGGACTTTAGTTCCTTACGTTAGTATTTAATTATTTATTTATATCTTACTGTTTAGACTTACCTTTACGTATTATAGTAACAGCGACTTATAGTGATATTAAACCCCTTATTTAGGAGTGCTAATTTAATAAACCGTTTTTAGAACGCCCCTTACCTGTTAACGTCCTATTATACGTTTTATCTTAACTTACACCAGTCCTTTTAAGGCCTGTGTTAAATGTAGGTTATAATATAATACTAACGTTACAGTTTTAAACGCTGTTTGTTAAACTCCTAGATACCACCTCCCTCTTATTATTAATATATTAACCTTTAGAAAAGGTAAGGAGATTAAGGAGGCGTAAGCCTAGCCTTAACTCCCTACTATTAATAAGTTAGCTATACGCCTTAAAGACTTAAACCTTAACTAGTAAGGTCTAGTTAAAGAACTTAATAAAGCCTTCCTTAGGGATATTAAAAACTGTATTAGTCTTATTAAAAAACTCTAAGCCTAATTTAACACTGTTAAATTAAAGAATAACGACTTTAAAGGCTTGTAGAAGAAATGAGTAAAGCTCCCTTTACTGTTACGTTTTAAAGGAGACTTTACGTAGTTAAAGTCCTAAATAACCTAGCTCTAAAGCTATATCACTTATTATAACAAGCAGTTCTTTAAAAAAGAAGGAAAGGTTAGGTTCGCCAGAGCCTTACTAAATAGAGTAGTTACTTACTAATATAAACCTTATGTGAAGATAATTAACGATATCTTTGTAGATAAAGTATGTAAGGAGGCCCTTAAGACTTAGGCCCTTTTTAATAACTTTAATGTGTTTATTAACTAACTCCAGATTAAGTTTAAAGAACTAGACGCCTTAAGGCAGGTTAAGTAACAGCTTATAACCTTAAGGCAGACGTCTTTAATCCTTAAGTTCTCCACACGCTTTAAATTAGAAGTAGTAAAGATTAAGCTTAGTTAAGAGGCCCTAATAATGCTATTTTAAAGTAGTTTAAAGGAGTATATTACTAAAGACCTTTATTAAAAAGATTAACTAGACTGCCTTTAGGAGCTAGTTAAGATAGCTATTAAGGCTAATAATTAATATTATAATTATTATTATTAAAAGAACTTTTAAAAGGAACAGACCCCTTATTAGTTAAGTAAGCTTAAAAAGGGGAATTAGTTAACTGTAACAGGTTACTACCTTAAGCTAATGGATATTAGTATAGTGAATTGTTAAAATCGGCCTAACTGTGATAAACCTTAACGATAACAGCAGTAAAAGCAGCTTAAGGACCTGTTATAAGTCTAGTGTTTTAACTGTAATAAAAAAGGACATATAGTATAATAATGCCTATTATTAAAGTAAGTCGGTTAGAAACCCATCTTAGAAGTAAGGAAGCACGTTAAGTTTAACTTAGGGGATATTTATGTTAGGATAATAGGTAATAAAGAAGACTACACTTAAATAAATAAGTATAACTTAGGAGATAAAGAAAAAGAAGAAAAACCCTAGGATGTGGTGTATTTAGTCTTTAAAGGTGTTTTAGAAAAGTTAGCTATAAAGGTGCAGGTCGTAGAAGACCGACTTTAAGGTGGAAACTTAAAGTTACTAGAAGTACAGGTTATAAAAGACCGACTTTAAGAAGAGATGTTCTAGTTAGCTGTTACAGGCCTTAAAAACCTTACCTTATAAGCCTAGGAATTAAAGAAGGTTAGAAAAGACCCTAACTTAAACCTTATTAAGATAGTTAAGGGAGTTAAAAAACTAGCCCTTTAGGCTATTTAAATAGTAAAGTAAACCTTAAAAAGTGAAAGAGAATAAGCTAAGAAAATCAAATTAAAAAGATAGAAGTTCTTCTTAATTATACCCCCTGAAACTTTTAAACACTTTAAGTACGTTAAGTGGATCAGTACCCTTACCTCTTTAAAAGAAGGACAGCTTAAATAACTACCTTGTATTAAAGCTAGTATACCTTAGACCGGTACCTTAAAGGTCCCTTAAGAAGGTATAAAATAAGTACATTAATAGAGAATTTAAAAGTTAAAGGAAAAACACTAAGAGTTAGTAAATAAGGTAAAGGACCTGTAAGTTAAAGGCTTTACTGTAACGTTTAAGGATAAAGTAGTGGAAATTAGGTTATAACTTTATAATAAAGTCCACTTTACTAACTAACTTAAACATTAACTTATTAAAGAAGGTTATTATTACTTAAGTTTTAGAAAAAAGTATGGGAGAAGCAGTATATACGGAGGTAAGTGGAAGAAGAAAAGAAATAAAACGCCACTTCCCCTGTCCCCTACTTTATAATTATAATACCTGTAATTAATATTAACCACCCTAGTTACAGGAATATATTATAGATTAACTGTGTATATAATAACTGCACTCTTAACTAATATAATAAACTTAAGGCCTTTTATAACCACTTTCCTAACGTATAGAAACAGGATTATGCTGTCATTAAGATAAAGTTAGAACTAGCCCATTATTAAGTTTCCTACTCCTTAATAAGAGAATTTAGTAATAAGTGGAAGGTTACCGTAGTTAACTAAGCTCCCGCCACATACTAGTAAGGAGGGGTACTTAATAACTGCCTAGTTATAACGTGCTTATTACATCTTAACAGAAAAGCTAGAGAATAGTAAAAGTAAGAAGACTATTAACGGATTTAAGAGTAAAAAGACATTACTGTAATCCAGTCTTACAGGGTGTATTATTAACTTATTAAAGACTTTAAGAACATTATACTGTTTAAAGTTAATTGGACGTTAAGGTATGAAAACTTAGGAAAGATTAACTACCAGGTTTATTAAAGCTACCTGTTTTTCTAAAAGGAATTAAGAAAAGGTTATAGGCCCTTTAAAAGGGCTGGAAACTAGTAGTTTACTAGTTAGTAAAAACCTTAAGAAGAAGAAGAGGCACTTAGAGGTTAGGCTGAATAAGACCTTAAGGATAGATAGTTATTATAACTTAAATATTAAAAGAGTATAAGTATTATTCTGTTAATATTAACTTAACAGATGGAAAAGGGAGGCCGTTTAGGGTAAGAGCAGTAATTAATAGCGGGAGTGCTTTTAACTTAATACACCCTTTATTAGTTAATTAAAGGAAACTCCTTAATTAAAAGTATAAAAAGGCTATATCTATTTAAAATAGAGAAGGAGGCCTGTACCAGTATAATAACAGTAAAGTCACCTATTACTTACTACTCTTAATTAAAGTGGATAAGGATAAATAATACGTGGATTTTAATGTTACACTAGTTATTAAGTATAACATAATCCTAAGTTTACCTTAACTAGAAAAGTATAACCCTATAATTAATTAAAGGAGTAGCTACCTTGCCTTCGGTAAGTCCCCTAGTTATAATCCCCGTTTAAAGGAAGTTAAGAAGGTATTAAACCGCTTTAAAGATACGCGAAGCACTTAAAAACACGTTAAGCCCTTAGAACTTAATATAGTTTGGGTCAGGTTTACAAAGACGGTTAAAGGACTAAAAGGTTTACTACATTACTTAAATAACGATTTAGAAGGTAGAAAGAAGTAAAAAGCTAACCTATAGATAAGTAAAGAAGTTAACTTATTTAAAGTACCTATAGAATACAGAAAGTTTACCCTGTTTTAAAAAAAAATATTATAATTATTAGACCACAGACTGTGGGATTATAAAATTAAGTTAAAGCTGGAAGTAAAGCTTTGTAACTTCCAGCCTTACCACTTAAACCCTTAACAGGCTAAGGCCTTAAGGAAGTACGTTAATAAAAACTTAAAGAACAGATTTATCGTAAAGTCCCAGTCCCTGGCAGGGTACTTAGTACTGTTCGTCCTAAGAAAGGGAGACAGTAAGTTACGTATAGTTATTAATTACTAAACGTTAAATGAGGATATAATTAAAAATCGCTATTTATTACCACTTATTATAAAGATATAAAAACAGATTATTAAAGTAAATTAGTTCTCTAATCTCAACTTCCTTATAGGATTTAACTACGTTAAGGTGAAGGAGGAGGACAAATATAAGACAGCCTTTCAGACCCGTAACAGGTATTACCAGTACTATATTATATTAATAGGATTAATAAACGCCCCTATAACCTTTTAAGGCCTTATCGATAATATTCTCTGTCCCTTCCTTAATAAGTTTATCTTTATATATTTAGATAACGTTTTAATTTATTTTAAAACTTTAAAAGAATATTAAAAGCATATATAACAGATTTTAACAGCTTTTAAAAAGGTAAAGCTAACAGTGAACTTAAAGAAGAGCCACTTCTACATTTAGGAGCTAAACTATTTAAGGTTTAAAGTAACCCTTAAAAGGCTTAAAATGTAACTAGAGAAGATAAAGGTAATCAGGGATTAACTTACTCTAAAGAACTAAAAAGAGTTATAAGCCTTTATCAGCTTTATAAACTTTTATTACTGTTTTATCAGACACTTTATAAAAATTATAAGACCACTTTATAAACTTACAAGTAAGGGAAAGCCATTTAAGTGGACTAATAGATAACAGAAAGTGTTTAAAGACCTTAAACACACCTTTACTATAATGCCAGTCCTGGCCCTCCCCGATTTCTTAAAACCTTTTTAAGTTAAAACAGACTCTTTAAAGTTTATAATTAGTAGAGAACTTAACTAAGTCCAGGATAATAGAAAACGCCACTTAGTTACCTTTTTATTAAAAGGAATCTACAGGCCAGCCTTATAATATCTAATTTATAATAAGGAACTAATAATAATTATTTAATACTTTACTAAGTAAACACTATATCTAAATAGCATAAAGGAACTAGTCTAGGTTTTTTCAAACTATAATAACCTCCAGTACTTCCTAATAAAGGAACTCAGTCCACAGTAAGCACAGTAGGTAGAGTTAATAGCCCCGTTCCACTTCTAAATTCACCATATTAAAGGAAAAGATAATAAGTAAGCTAATACTCTTAGTTAAAAACAAGACTATAAAGATGCCAACCCAGTCTTAATCCCCATCACTATATTTAATAAAGCAGAGAACAGCACCCTAAAACACATATTATAAGTATTAAATAATTAAACACCGGAATAAATTATTAACGTTTATATAAACTTATAAACAGAGTATAACGTCTATTAGTAATAACAGGACTTTTAAGTAAAAAGGCTAATAGAAGGAACCTGTAAGTATAAGTGCCCCTTAAGAGACTTTTTAAGGTATATGTAAAATTATAATAAGGAGTACCTGAAGTATTTAAATTATAATAAAACTGGTTATTAACTGGAATAGCTATTAAAAGGTGTAGACAGTACACTTAAACTAGAAGTAAAACTTTAATATTAAAAGAAACCGTATATTCACACCTTAAATAAAAGGAAAAAGTACGTTTAGCAGGTTTATAAGTCTTAACTTAAAGGATATATAGGCCAAGTTAAGACCCTTATATAAGCTTAGTAAGCGTACACCTTCCTAGGAATAAAGAAGCTAGTTAAAGAAGTAATTAATAATTACAACATCTGTTATTAAAAGTAAAACTGACGTTATAAACCTTACAGACTTTTTAAACCACTCCCTGTACCACAGGTATTATAGAGCTTTATCTTACTTAACTTCGTTATTAGAATTCTAAAGTCTAGGGACCCTATTATAAAAGTCACTTATAACCAAATCTTTATAATAATTAATAAATTAATAAAATAAGCTTACTTCCTACTAACCTTAAAGGACATAACCGTAAAATAACTTACTTATATCTTTAAGAAAGAGGTAGTTTTATAACACTTTTAGTTAGATAATATCATTACAGATTAAAATAAGCTAATTATATTAAAATTCTAATAAAAATTAATGTAAAGGATAAGTATAAAGAGTAAACTTTTAACAGCTTTCCACCTACAGATAGATAGTTAAACGGAACGAATTAACTAGATACTTATAACGTATCTCTAAACTTATATTAACTTTAAATAAGATAACTAGCTTAAACTATTACTAATAGCACAGATAGCCTATAATATAATATTAGTTAAATTAACAAGTATATCACTATTCTTTACTAACTACAGTAAGGAGCTTAAGCTCTGTTAAGGCCCGCTTACCAGCACCCCCTAAATTATAATCCACGTAAACCAGATGTAAAAGCTACATAACCATTTATAAGCTGAACTTAAGTTCACATGTAAATAAATAAAGAAGTTTACTAATAAATATTAAACTAAGTAACTAATGTTTAAAAAAGAACTTTATTATAATAGTAAACGAGTTAAGGGATTAACTTTTTAAAAGGGGGATTACGTTTACCTTTTTTTATAAAACCTGTATTTAAAACAACTTAGTAAGAAGCTTAACTTTAAAAGGTATAAACTGTTTTAAATTAAAAAAAAGGTTACTACCTTTAATTATAAACTAAACCTACCCGTTAGTATAAAAGTGTGGATTAAGGTTTTTCACATCTTACTTTTAGAACTTACTTTAAAGGGAGTTCCTTTAAAAAAGAAGATTAAGATTAACATTAATAAGGATAAATATAACGTTAAGGAAGTTATAGATTTATAAAAAGGAAAGAACATATTTAAATATCTTATTAAATAACTAGATTACAGCCTTAAAAGTAACTTATAAGAACTAGTTAAAAACCTTAAGTGCTTAAACCTAATTACAGAGTTCTACTAAAAGAATCCAGATTAATTAAAACTAATAATATAAACCAGGAATAAGATAAGATCTAATATTTAAATTACTATATTAAAAAGTAAGACTATTATAAGACTTAAAGCTTAAAAAGCAGTAAGAAACTCCTTAATAGGTACGGAAGGACATTTATCAGAACCTTAACTATAAGTTATAAGGACCTTAAACCTAATAAAGAAGCTAGGCCTCCAGAGCTCCTAGCAAGCTCCGCTTAAGAATAAGTACTGTTAAAAAAGAAAAGTTAATAAAAAGAAAAATAAATAAAAAGTCACTAAACCCTTTAACCCTAAGGAGTAAAAATCTAAGGTGATAAAAAGACCCTTAAGGAACCTAAAACTATAAACCAGGTTAGGAAGAGGACGTCAGCTAAGGTAACCCCTTAAAGAAAGAACCAGCAGGTATTCTTATTAAAAAGCCTCCTTAATTAAAGGACTTACTAACTTTAGGAGGAGTAGTTAAATAAGCCTCCTCCTACTTTTAGAAACGGAGGACCTCTACCTCTTAGCTAAATGTAGAAAAAGCTTACTCTTCCGTCTTATAACGCTAGACTTTAATCTAATTAAAATAGGTAGTGGCTTTATAAAGCTTTTAAGTTTTTAACTCCAGGTTCTATATAGTAATGTTATATTTAGTGTTAAAGTAGTGCTTTTTAAAAAGGAGCTGCTAGAGGAAGGCGTTATTATGACTAAACGTGTTATATAAAGATAAAGCCCCTATTAATAAGTATTTAAAGTAACTATCTGACTGTGTGGTAATAAGATAGGAAAGTGATTTTAAAGAATAACGATTATAAAGTGACATTTGCGATCTAAAAGTTAAAATAAAGTTTATAAGGTTACGGTAGTGAGAGGTGCTGTTTTTTAAAGTGCGCTTTTACATACGGTTAACAGGTATAGTTATATTAAAGAAAGGAAACACTCTTATTAAGATTCTTTATAGGAAAAGAATGTTAAAGAGGGGGAATTATATGACGACCTTACAGGCCGTTACTTAGGCTGGAGCGGCCTGACAGATCCCCTGTGAAAGGAACAGTGCAGGAAAACAGTATATATAGTACTGCGCATTAGGCCAGGAGTGTAAAGACTTAAAGCCTTTACGACTAATTAGGAGTTACTTAATCTTAATAGGTGTGCTTACTTACTAAGCGTTTATAAGACCTTTAAGTAAGAAGTGCTTAATAGTAAGTTACTTAGTTCCTTACTAAGTAACAGGCTATTAAGCAAGGTATAAGGTACCTCCCGTCTAATTAATATAGATAGTTATAGTTATAACCACAACCACTATAAGAGACTCTGGTTCCTCACGTTAGTATTTAATTATTCATTTATGTCCTATTATTTAGACTTACCTTTACGTATTATAGTGACAGCGACCTACAGTGACATTAAACCCCCCATCTAGGAGTGCTAGCTTAACAAGCCGTCTTTGGAACGCCCTTTACCTGTTGGCGTCCTGCTATACGTTCTGTCTTAACCCGCGCTAGTCCTCTCAAGGCCTATGTCGGGTGCAGGTTGTAATAGGATCCTCTTGTGTCCAGCGTTAATATTCACTGTGATACCTTTATTTACAGTGGCATTACCTTGTAATTCAGGCCTTTATTTGCTTCCTACAGTGCCATAAGCACTGTAGTACGGCTTGGACTAGTACGCACTTCTTCCTCTAAGCCATAGCCGCTATACTACAGCCCTGTAAGTTCTTGAAGTTTAACAATATTATTACTTTATTAATGTTAAGGTAAATTAAGCCTTTTAATTTCTTTATTAAATTACTTTATAAGCTTAAAAGTTAAACTTCTTTAACCTTCTTAACAGCTTATAACTTAAAGCAGTTTATTTTTGTTAAACTTCAGGAACCTACAGGCTTGTAGTACAAGGCTGTAGCTCAGAGGAAGAAGTGCAGTACTGGTCCAAGCCGTACTACTATCAGAAGCGCAGCACTCTGGATTCTGTAGAATTGTAGGGGTTGCAACTGCGTGATTGTATTGCTTGTTCAGCTCTCTGGCTCAGCTAGAGAACCTTCCTTATAACTGTGAATAGTAGCAAGCCGTGTAGCAAAGCCGCGCGGCTACAATTACGCGTCTGTGGCAATGGTTACAAATCTATTGTTCTGGTGGTTTCCAGACTCTTCTTTCTGACAGTTCTGGCCTCTAGCCAGAACCCCCTTCTTTCTGACAACTACAGCGCTTCCAGCGCTATAGAAAGCAAGAAATGGCCTGAGTTGCAGTGGCAGTGCTACTATAAGAAGGGTTGTTACAGTGAATATTAACTCTGTAAAACAAGAGGATCCAGAAGGCAGTGTCTTATAAGATGACTGGAATAGAGTGGAATTGCTTGCTTAACTAAAATTAGATACAGAAGAGGAGAGGGCTTATTATAGGCTGTAGAAGGCTCTGGAAGAATTCCAGAGCCTTCTATTACTAATACAGTTCTGGAACACTCTGTGGGGCTTGCCCCATAGTGAGTCAAAGCAGTGAAGCCCTAGATTCTAAAGCCTTCAAAGCTTAGCAAGGGCCTTATGAGCCCTTGAAGCCTTCTAGAAGGTTCGGCTTTACAGTGCAAGCTGTAACTGCAGGGTACGCAGTAATGGAAGGCAACTGCTTCCAGAAGTTGCCTTTAGGGTAGCGGGAGATAGAAATTAACAATTTTAATATTATTAATAATAAAAAATATGTAAAATATAAGCTTTATCCTTCTTTAAATTGGGCTGCTTAGCTGTAGTAAGGCTTAATAATAGAAATATATATTAAAAGAAAGCTATTTAATTTATATTATACTAGTTACTAATTAGAACCTTAGCTATAGCCTTTAAAATAGCTGTCATTTAGTTCTTAATATAAATATCTTATTAAATAGATTAGAATTGTTTATAAAAGATCTTTCTTTTAAAGCTATACTTCTTTTTAAATAAGATTAGTTATATCACAATTACTAATCGGACCTTAGGTATAGAGTTGATTGTTTATGGTTTTACAACGAGGTTAAGGATGGAGGGGATTGCGAAGCCCTAGGTAAACTAGATAAGCGACTCCTCCAGGTCACATAATATAGCGCTAGTCTATATCAGGACACGCTAGTTTACATTAAGATAGTCATAAGTGTCCTGTAATATTCATTTCCGTCCTGTGCAAATAAGCAGGCGATACTGCTTGCATATACAAAATCGAAAACGGTCAGCTGTCTACATAACTTGCTTGTAAAGTCGGCCATGGCGTCGGGATTCGAAATCTTCGGCCTAGCAGGTTCTATCAGCTCCACTATCGACATCATAGGCTCCTTGATCAAGGTTATAAAAGCTCTGCAGAATCAGGGACCGGATGAGCGCGATCTTCGACTTCATACTCAGCCGCTGTAGAGCCTCAAAGGCTTGTTTTCAGGTACTCTGGTGTCACGAACCAATCAAGGGCCAGGGTCGAAAATCCCACAGGCCCTTCACTGTTCTCGGACTAGATCCACGGGAGCAGGCGATAGAACTTCCTTTACTTCAAACTTGCAATGCAGTCGGGCCAATAACAAAGTCCAACCGGGACTTTGCCGGAGCCACAATTCCCCCCGCGCGAGGCGTCTACCCTCCGCCCTATGGTCCTCCTTATAAATGTTAAGACCGTGGTTTAGAAGAAACCCTTTTTGGTGGGGTGAGCTCATTTGGTGTCTCTATTTTTTGTTCAGCCACATGCACCCACTTGGTGCGGTAAAAATGAACCCTAAAACTTGCCTCGTGACCACGGCTACGGCCGCAGGAGGGAAGGTTTTGCATTGCACCCACATCTAGATATACCTTTTTCTCTCCCACCAGCTTTTCTCTTGTCCACGACTGGACCCTTCACACAACCGTGACCACTCCCATCATCACCAGCAACCATGGCGCGCCAACTCCTCACCCTCCCCGAGGAGATTCTCATCGCCATCATGCAACAACTGGATCCGACAAGTCTCCAGTGTCTACGCCGCGTAAGCCGAGTCTTCTTACGAATCTTCTCGGACCGATGCTTCCGCCACTTGCACCACGATCTTTCTGGTTTGGGGCCAAATTCCCCGCGATTCCCTTGGCTCAGAGGTAGCCCTGAGTTCGAAGCGCAGGCGTACACCAAAGCCTTTCGCTACCTCCTCTCCTTGGAGCAAAAGCAAAATATCTGCCTCTCTTGCCGGATGACTCAGGCGGAGAACCCAAGAAAAGCATGGGATTTGGTGAACGAGCATCTATTTTGTTCTGCATGTGTGGTCGACCACCCAATAGCCTTCTTTTCGGCGGTGGAAAGAAGGAAAGGCGCGGGTGAGAAGCGGACGTGCATCGGATACCAGGGACACATCCGACTCTGCCAGCACGAGGCTATCGCTTGGGAGGAGATAATATGGGCCAAGAGCTGGCTGATGGCGGAGATAAACACGCAGCCTACAGATAACCCAGCTAACCCCCCTCAGGTGCTGCTGAGGGAATGTCGCGATCCTAGCCATCGACCGGCCCACCACGGCTTTGATGCTTGCGGAGCGGATGTGGAGAGCGAGACGGCAGCAGCAGCAGTGCGCCCTACCGCGATGCTTATGAAGGTGGGTGTGTGTATTGTTGTTCACATGAAGTGGACAGGGCATCTTCAAATTCCAACGCCAACCACCGAAACTCGATTGTCGGCCAATGAAATGGCCATGCACCTGCGTGAGCTGCGGCGGGGAGCGGCCGAGTATCTCGTCCCCCAGGCCGGTCCTGGGACGCTTCCTGAGATGAGGTGCTTCGACTCGAATCACTGTTCTTGCCTAGATTTTGGGGACAAATACCCGCCGAACGCGCTGTGGTCGCTGATGCCATGTTGGGGCTCTGGCGATACCGACAAATGCTGTCGAGTCGACCCGAGCCAACGCCTCATACCCCCGCCGACAAGGGGCATTCAAGATACAAAGAGGGCAACGGGTGACCGTAAAAGTGCCCATGCCACAATGACCTTGTTGAATGGTGCATTCGGCTCATCGAATGGATGGAGCGTGGGGGTGAAACAATGTCAGCTCGCGGGACAGGGTCGGTGTCTCCAATTTTGGTACCAGCGCAGAGTTGCCTGCGGTAGTGTGAATTTCTCTATTTGGCGTACGCTGGACTTCTCATGGTTTGAGGGTCTGGACCCGGACTCTTACCGGATATGGGAGGATTGGGACACAAAAGGGACCCTGTGGTGTCCAGACCCGAGTTGCGCAAACTGCTATCGCTACTTGGAGCGGCCCATCATTCGACGATGTTGCGGTGCGGGCGTGAATAACTTTTACCAGAGGACCCACGACAGTACACCTTACTTCAGAATAAAGGGTGTGGTAATCACCGGCACGCCTGCAGTCTTTGCTGAGCAGGAAAGAATCGCGAGGGAGCTCGCAGCCTCTTCAACAGCTGTTACCTCAACATCGGCCGCTTCCAACACAACTCCCGCTGCAGCCGGGATGCCAGTCGTGCACGGGGGTGGGAGAGCATTGGGCAAAAGCTCTTGGGGTAAGTACGGTCAAAAGTTGCGATCCCTCTTCAGCATGTAAAGCAGGGCAGACAGACCATGTGCAGGCAGAGTAGCAACGGAATGATAAAACTTCCTCAGAAAACACCAAAAAGGGAAAAAATATATTGCTCCGAGGAGCACACGACAACTGTCGGAAACATAATTATCCCCCCCTTTTTT
>Ga0247760_1000646_pt1 | contig 36733 bp, 19 predicted proteins | sample UWRJL171409R4_FD_179936 | JGI IMG/M metagenome (GOLD analysis project Ga0247760, IMG submission 179936) | Plant litter microbial communities from Arlington Agricultural Research Station in Wisconsin, United States - UWRJ-L171-409R-4 | ecosystem: Environmental > Terrestrial > Plant litter >... | reverse complement strand
TGCAAAAGAAAAAATAGTTATAGCTAAACTTAAAGCAAGGAAAGGATTTATATGAAAGTAACCTTTTAATTGAGAAATTAACTGTATAGGTGAATTATTTTTATCTAATAATTCTTTATGTTCTTTGTTATTACTTATATAAGAATATAAAGAAAACCCTATAGCTAGTAATATTATAAATGCATTTAAATTACTTATAGAATATTGCACTAAATAAAATAAGAAAGCTTGAGTTGATTCTACACTAGATATACTTAAAGCTAATAATATAAACCCTACGTGAGAAATAGTACTATAAGCAAATAATCTTTTTATTCTAAATTGTGTTAAACCTACAATTGTACCTATTAATAAAGAAAATAAAGAACTTATTAATAAAGCAAATGTTCAGGTGAAATCAAATAAATAATCCTTTGTATAATAGATTAATTCTAATAAAAATATAAATATAGATATTTTCGCGATTATTGCTACAAAAGTAGTAACAATAGTAGGTATAGCATCGTAAACATCTGGTGATCAGAAATGAAATGGTGCCGCACTTACTTTAAATAAAAATCCTATACTAAATATTAGTAAAGAAAAATTTAAATAGTAAGGTTTATATCAAGAAGATACATCACTATTGATATCACTTATGTTACTAATTACATATAATCCATCTAAACTAGTAGTACCTGCATTAGCATATAACAAACTAGTACCTAAAAGGATAAAACATGAACTTAATCCCCCTAATAAGAAGTATATTAAACCTCCAGTAGTAGATAATTCAGAATTTCTATAGACAGTACTTAATAAATATAAACCATAACTTTGTAATTCGATTGAAAGGAAAACAGATACTAAATCACTAGTTGAAATTAAAAAAACAGCTCCACTAATTACGAATAATAAAATTAAAGGATATTCTATTATTTTAAATTGTTCCCCCATTTTATTTAGAATTTTAGTTCTATAATAAACAAATTTATTCAAAATTAAATTTTTGAATGAAGAATATTCAGGTACTCATACTTTTCTAGGGTAAAAACTTGTTAATTGAAGTATTAATATACTCATAAAAAAGATAAATATATGAAATACTTGTGTGATATTAGTAATATGAAGTAAACCTCCGTGTATACCTATTCCTTTAGTAATAAGAGACAAACTCATTATATCATGTAAAATAGCATAACTTAATGCTATAATAGAGATTCTATTAAAAAGTATTGACATATCTCGTCTTAGTGTGACGGCGTTAGAAAGTAACAAAATTAAAATTGACATTATTATCATATTAATATTATTTAATAGCCGGGAGAGAAAATCGAATTCTCATTTTTAACGTATGAAATTAAAGTTTTAACCCTTAAACTATCCTGGCTTTTTGAAAATATAGATTACTATATTAGAATACAAGGTAATAGCTACCTGTAAAATATTTTATACGCTTCTATTTAAACTATATAATAAATAGAATTGAATTAAAGTAAATATTATTTAGAATATAGCTTTACTTTATTTTTTTTTGATAATATACACCTGTTTTTAATAATAAAAGTAACTCTTTACTAATATTAAATTAGTAATACAAAAACTATTAATATATAATAGTAATGTATTTATATAGGGACAATATTCTGATTTGAACAGAAAACCTACCGTACCACAAACAGTCGCTCTACCGGTTGAGCTATATTATCCTGAATAATTATAGTGAGTTGAGTTCTGAAGGTGTGATTCGAACACACATATACAAATACCAAAAATTTGGGACTTACCCATTAGTCAACTTCAGATACAAAAAAATTCAATTTTATTGTTAATCAATAATAAGGTAAATCCGACTTGAACGGATAAAATACTTAAATCAAATAGTCCTAAGCTATTCATGTCTACCAATTCCATCACTACCTTTGCCCAAAATAGGAGTCGAACCTATAACAAAAACAGCTTCAATGTTTCACTCTACCAATTGAGTTATCTGAGCTTAATATTTATTTAGTTATTAAATAAATATCTTTTAACAATTTATTGTTATTAATATATTCAAGTAATGATACATTACTGTTACATAATTCTTTAGAAGCTAAACGTATAATACTAAATATACCATAGTATTGTGACCTTCAGGTAAAAGTAGACTAGTTTTTCTTAAATTTGAACAAGCTATTATTAGTTGATTTTTTTTTTGAAAAGAGTGTTTTATCTTTATTTACATTTTCTGAATGTTGAAACCCGAGACGGGAACCTGCTTTTTTTAATATATTATATTCAGGAATTAATGTATCAATATAATACTGTTCTCTTCTTAAAACAGAATCTTGATCGCAATACTCTAGTATATCTAAAGTAAAATTCGAATAACCATCTTTTAGAAGTGCACTATTTATTTCACTTTTACTTCTTGATAATTTATTAGTTAATACTTTAACTGAAAAATATGCTCTAAGTCTTTTAGTTAAATTTATAGAACTACCTATATAGGATTTACCTGTAATTTTATTATTTCATCTATAAATACCTGATATATTCTTATTATCCTTATATATAATATATTTATATTCTTCTACATTATAATAGGTAACTATTGGGAAAGGTTTTTTCATAATCTTATATTTTTAATAAAAAAAATGGGATACCCGACTTAACGGAATATAGCAAGGAGCTATGCTACAAAAATCCCCTTAATTTTGTAGTTGGAGATTTTTGGAATCGAACCAAAATAAGTTGCATGCAACACAACCGTAATACCATTATACTAAATCCCCTTAATAATATTATTATTAAATTTTAAGAAAAATCTGCATTTCATTGTATTTTTGACAAGACAGTAACTATTTTGAAAAATAAGTGAAATATATCTGAATTCTAATAATAATAGGTGGAAAATCATTATTTTACTAATTAAACCGTAGAATAATATTTCTAATTTGAATATTAGTATATTACTGTATTAAGTTTATCCAAAGAAGGACTTGAACCTTCACGACTTTATATCAACAAAGCTTAAGTTTGTCATGTCTACCATTCCATCACTTGGATTATTTATAATGTATACCATCGCTTCGTAATTAGAGCCTTATATCCCTAAAAAAAGAAGGGTTTATCACTTTCTAACTATTAGACAAAAAAAATATTCAAAAGCGGATAAAGGAATTGCACCTCTATTTACTGATCATGAGTCAATTGTGTTTCTATTACACCAATCCGCATATTTAAGGCCAAAGTGAGTTGAACACATATATAAACTGTTATGAGCAGTTCTCTTTACCAATTAAGATATAGCCTCTTAGACTAGGCGGGATTTGAACCCGCGATGGTAACATTGAAAGAGTTATGTCTTACCACTTGACTACTAATCCTTTGAATAGCCCAATGCAAGTACCGCACTTGCTTCTACTGATTACAAAACAGTTGCATTACTTTTATGCTAATCAAGCAAAACTTGATATAAAAAATGTATTTAAAATGTAAGATATATGAATATATTAGTTATTTATAAAATTAGTACTTAGTTCCTAAAAATCTCTAGATTCTTCCAGACAAAGCCTATAACCATAATTTAATATATTATGCTCGTAATATTCTACTACGTATATTTAAGAAGTATCTTAAGGTAAGCTTCGTGCCTATATGCTTTCAGCACTTATCTTTGACTAACTTAGCTTCCCTGCCGTGCCTATGCTATGTATTTACTTAAGTGGTAGATAACATCCTATGATATTATAATAATATCCTAAATTAATATTCGACACATAAACAACAGGTAAACCATAGGTTAATAAAACGGATATACAATTAAGTATACCAATAGTGCCTCATGTTCCTTTCGTACAAGATTATTCCTTATTTTATTCTAATTCCCTCTAGAAGATAGAAACCATACTGTCTCACGACGTATTTAACCCAGCTCATGTAACTTTTTAATCGACGAACAGTCGTACCCTTCATAGTTTCTGCATCCATGAGGATAAGTCAAGCCGACATCGAGGTGCCAAACCGCGCACTCATTTTGTGCACTCTTGCGCAAATTAGCCTGTTCAATTTGTTATCATAATTATTTATTTCCACCTTTTGCAAGATGGTTCAGACTATTTCTTCTTTTTTTAAGTTATATATTTATTGTTAAATTTCAATCTTTATTTACCGCTAATTCATCCTTTTACCGCAAAAGCTCCAACACGACGTTTAGATGTCAACATTGAATATTCTACATTAGAATTAAGATATCCTCTCATATTTACTGTAGATATTCCTTTATAAGAAGAATAAACATTTTTCAAGCTTCCTTTTCATTTTACTTTAAAGACGGCTCTATCTGCTCTATAACGTGGAGTTAATCTCCCTTTAACTTCTAATCTTATACCTCCCATATTTTTATATTGAATAGAATTAAATAAAATATTATACATTTTATTGTAATCTTTCTCCAAATTATTGTTTGATATAATATTATTGTACAATTCTTGTAGTAACAGATTGAAATTATTATTGTTATTAGTTAATACAGAAGTTAAATGTAGATTTTTATATTGATTTTCAATTAAATTTAAATTCACACTTTTTACTTCTGGAGTTTTTTCTATAATTCTGTTAACTTTAGGTAATATAGCTTTACTTAAAATAAACTTCATCATTTCTAGCGTTTTAATTCTTTTCTTTCATAATTTATGACTTAATATTTTGGTAAATAAATCACTATTTAAGATAAGAGATTTCATATTAACTATATTGAATTCGACTTTTTTATTAAAGTATAAACCTATAATATTACTTAATTTATATAAAAGTTTTTCTTCAAATTTATATTTATTAAGATTTAATCTTAATTTAAATTTTCTTAATGTCTTTAATTCTTTAAGCAATAGTAATTTTACAGTTTTATTACCAATATCTCCTAAATATTCTGTATTTTTATGAATTAAAAATTTGATTTTTTTGAAAAATTCTTTTTTTAAAAACTTTACTTTATTTAATAATGCAATTTTTTCTCTATTATATGTGTATAATGTTAATATTGCTTTATTATTAGTATGTTTAATTTCTGCATTACTAACAAATATTTTATTCATAGACGGACGTCTAACTCAACGAGGTTTATATTTTCTACTTATAAATTTAGGAAAAAAACGTAAATTAAAATAATGTTGAATCAATGAATTAATATTTAAGTCATTAATAGGTAAATTTATACTACTATTGGAATTAAACCCGTAAATAGTATTTTTTCATTCTTTTGATACAGTTGGAAAATATTTAACACTACCTAAATAATTTTTTCTATCCTTAAAAGATGTTACTTTTAAAGTATTATTCATAGACTTATTAAAAATATATAAATTGCTGTTATTAGATTTATTCATATTTGTAACTTTTTTATTCTGATTATTTTTATAAATATATATAACTTAAAAAAAGTTGGGTTTTTTTAAAGGATTATTGTTAGCATTACTCACCTTATAGTCGTTGAACGATTTTATCTAAAAATATGCCAAGATAAATTTCGCTTCAAATCTACTTATATACTAAAGTAATTTTTGAAATTAACCCAATTTATTATCAATATTTTTATTAAATTTTTAATAAAATATTGAAGGACAAACATCCCTAGCGTAGCTTTTCCAATAATCCAAGATTTTTCCTTTGTATATCTTGTGATCATATGCCCCGCTTACGCGACTGTAAGATTTGTTGTGAATCAAACAGTAAAGCAAGATTAAGCCGTTAAACTCTGTAAGTAGCATACATTATTATTATTCTAAAAATAATAACTATAATAAAAACATTAGATTTCTCATAATATTTTTTATTACTACACATAATTTCTCTATATAAAAACCTTACCCTAAACAAATTCATAGAATTACGTAAATTAATACATTAAAAAATTTTAATACTAAATATTCTATATGATTATATAATTGCAAACAAAAAAGTCTTTTTAAAATTTATTTTATTTTAGACACACCCATTTACTCTTTGTGGGGTCTGTGCCCCGCATAAACTGTCTCCTAGCAACTGTTCCTTTGTGTAAAGGTTTATAATATGATAGAAAAATAAAGGTATTTCATTTTTATCTTATCGATTACCTTATATACTAAAATTCACCTCAATCATACTCAATAATTAGTAACAGTAAAGCTGCATAGGGTCTTCTCGTCTAACTAGAGGTAAACTGTATCTGCACAGTTATTATAATTTCACTGAGTCAATCATAGAGACAGCTGTTGTATCGTTACATCATTCATGCAAGACCGCATTTAACGGCCAAGGCGTTTCGCTACCTTAGGACCCTCACGTTAAGGCCGCCATTAACCGGGGGTTCCGTAAAAACCAAACTTTATAAATTTAGTTAAATTTGTTAACCAGCCGGGATCGGGCAGACATCACACTCAATACTTAGATTTATCATCTTTTTGCAAAGTGCTGTGTTTTAATTAAACAGTCGTACAACAATATTTCATGCTTCTTCATTTTTACTCGTATTAATCGAGACTAACGAGCCCTCCTTATCCCTAAGTTACGGAAGTTAGTTTGCCGAGTTCCTTTATGATTGTTATCTCATTTACGCCTTCGTATTCTCTACTAGCTTACTTGTGTCAGTTTCTAGGTACGGTTATATCATTATAAAGAGAACTTTATAATAATATATTACACTCTTTTTTTTCCAGCACATTTTCACTCCAAAATGTTGTCATTAAGAGTTACAAGATTTTTCTCATCGTTATAACCTTCAGGTTAAAAACTTAGAGGCCGTTACTTTATAAAACCATAAGCTTTAGGCGAGTTCTTTTTACTGAAAATTAAGATCAAGCTAAATAAATAGCTCAATAGTAATTTTACTTACATAAAAATTCCTTTTTTGTTACTCATGTCACCATTATCACTTGAGTTGTTTTATAGTTCTATTTAAAAAATAAAAATCCAAAATTCACTCAACGTTCTGCTACCCCATCAATTAACTGTATTTTTTGAAGTTAAAAGTGGACAAAGTTTCGGTATATTATTTAGATCCGTTAAATTTTCGACGCTTTTAAGACTTAACAGGTGCTCTGTTACGAGATCTTTAAATTATGGCTGCTTCCAAGCCCATCTTCCTTTCGACTTATATAAAAACTTTCTTAATTTCACTTAATAATAATTTTGGAACCTTAACTTTTGTTCTGGGCTGTTTCCCTTTTGACATACAACCTTAGCATTCTATGTCTGATAATTCAAGATTCATCTTTGCCATTCCGAGTCTGCATACTCGCCGATAGGATCTTCACGATCCCCCGATATGTACAAAATAAAATGTATTTCATAAATTATTACTTATGAAATTATACATCTTGTCTGAGATTAAGTTCTGTACCTACTAAGATGTTACTTAAATTGCCTACTATTATAGGTTTCGCAGAAAACCAGCTATCCTAGTCAGATTTGTCTTTAACTAACTTACCACAGTTCTTCGGATATCTTTGCAACGATAACCCGTTCGGACTTTTATAATCCTGACTGTAGTAAGATCACCAGGCTTCGGGTCTAACTTTAGACACTACTCATTATTTTAATGATCGGTTTAACTATACAACCCTTTTGTATCAGGAATTGTTTGCATCTAAAATTAACTTGGTGACCCATTATGCGAAAGGTACGCTCTTGTTATTTATATCACTTGAGCTACTTATAAAACTACTATTTCAAAAATCTTTCCCTCACGGTACTTTTTCGCTATAGCTTATATATTATATTTAGCCTTTGAGGAAGGTTCCCCATAAATTCAAACAGCTTTGAAGCCATTTTACTTATTTAGATAGGCTTCTCTATTTTCGTTCACACTAATCATAGAATCTCGTTTGATTTCTTTTCCTGAAGTTAATAAGATATTTCACTTCACTTCGTTTATCAAGTAATTTCTCTAAGAGTTAATATCCCGGTTGTGGTTATTTCTAACTAAGGATAAAATTCTTCTCTTTAATATATAGCATATTATTTCCATAATAGTCTCTTTGTATACTTAGATATATATATATAGATTATATATATATAAATATATTCAATTTTATATCTTGTACATTATACATTTCTTTTGTTTTTTTAATCTAAGAATTAACAATATACTTCCTAGTATATATACTTAAATCTCTATTAGAAATAATTTTCTAAGAAATTCTAATTTTCTTTATAGGAATTTTACTGTAATTGCATACCAGAGAATATGGGATTCGAACCCATGATGAAAAACTTCATAACTAGTTTCAAGCTAGTCACCATAAACCACTCGGACAATTCTCTTATAATTCTTTCAAGACTTGAACTTGAATAACATTCTTATCAAAAATGCACTTTACCGATTAAGTTAAAGAATTTAATATAGGAGATAGGAGATTTGAACCCCTAACCTTTTGTGTGTAAAACAACTTCTCTACCATTGAGATAATCTCCTTTTATTATAAAATATATATATAATATATATAAAGACATATATTATTTTTGTTTTATTGTAATAACAATAGCTCCAACCATTGCTAATAATAAAATAAAACTAGCTAGAAGTAATCATATATTATAATTAGTATACATTATATTACCTATAGCTGTAATATGGCTATTTTCTCCTAAATTTCCATCTCAAATTTTACTTGTAACAAATGATAAATCATGGTTATTTAAATTAATAGCATGAGAAAAAGTGTTATTTTTATTTAATGAAATGTTATAGAATGAGGTATATAGTGAATTATTAATATTACTTAATATTGCTATATCATATGGTAATAATTGAAATAAAGGGTAGTAAAAAGAAATAGCTATTATAATAGATAATGGAATATTATTACTATTATTACTTTGAAGTTCACTTATTCTAATATTAATTAACATTAAAATAAATAGAAATAAGATAGATACAGCCCCAATATAAACAATTAAATAAGATAGACCTATGAAACTTAACCCTAATAGAATTAAATAAAAAGAAATATTAGCAAATAACCCTATTAGAAATAACACGGACACTATAGGATTTTTTGTAATTATTACAAATATTGCACATAAAACCGCTAAGATAGATAATATATCTAATATATATGATATATGACCATTTGTAAAACTTTCGTTTATTATAAATAGATTCTGCATTTCTTTATAAAACTTTTACCTCAAAATAAAGGAAATTAAATTAATTATTTACGTACAAGAGTACTTAGATTTGAACTAAGAATAAAAAGGTTGAAGCTTTTTGTTATACCATTTAACTATACTCTTTATTTATTTTTCGTATAATATATTATCCTTTATTTAATTGAAAACTCTTCATTCTTTGTTTAAATTAGATAGTTCGGATTATTGGGACTCGAACCCAAAATAACTCTAGCCCAAATAAAGCGTCGCAGCCATCTGACTCTAATCCGTGTATAAAGTATTTGTTAATTTATACTAAATAAAACTTTTATATTAATGTATACCTTTTTCGGAAAGAAAGAGAATCGAACTCTTAGATTTAAAAAAATATCATTTAGCAAATGACTTGTCTTACCGATGACGACCGTTCCTTTAAGATTAAAGATATATAATTTATTAATTATTTTATATTACAATAATATTTCTTTTAGTTCGAATTAGACCGGAGTCGAACCAGCATCTACTTCCGTGACAAGGAAGTCCTTTACCTATTAAGTTACTAATTCATAGTTATAATACAACGGGGGAGACTCGAACTCCCGACCTTCGATTGGAAGTCGATGATTTTTCCAGTTAAACTACTGTTGCTTAATATTTATTAGCTAATTAACATTAGGATTTATCGGATTCGAACCAATTTCTTAATGATTAAAAGTCACATGTATTACCTTTATACTAAAACCCCCTTTTCATTAAATATTATATTTAATAAATTGGTTTTCTAAGATTACAAAAATTGTATTCACAACCACAAATAGTACAATACTAAAAAATTTTTTTGAATGTTTTACTATATATTCTTATATATAGTAAGATTTATTACTATTTCTATTATAAAGCTTAATTTATAAAAAACTAAGATCCTCAGTAATATATACTCACATATAAAAAAAGTCATACTACATCTACAAAGTGTCAGTAAAGAATACCTCCTTCAAACCCTAAATGGTGATTATCAGTTAAATGATAGGCAAATATTCTTCATAAAGCTACACCTAAGAATAATGTACCTATTATTACATGAAATCCGTGGAAACCTGTACTAAAAAAAAAACATGTACCAAATGCACCATCACTAATAGTGAAAGAAGATACACTATATTCAATACCCTGGAATACAGTAAATATTAAAGCTAATGTTACTGTAGCTACTGAACCGTATAATGCTCCTTTTCTTTCCCCTTGGATTAAAGAATGGTGGGCATATGTTATTGTTGCTCCACTTGATAATAAAATTACTGTATTTAACAATGGTAATTCGAAAGGATTTACAGGTTCTATACCTATAGGTGGTCATTGAGCTCCTAATTCTACAGTAGGTGTTAATGCACTATGAAAAAAAGCTCAAAATATTGCTACAAAAAACAATGCTTCCGAAACTATAAATAATATAACCCCTAAATTTAATCCTTTTTGAACAGCCAAAGTATGATCCCCTAAAAAAGTACTTTCGGAGATTATATCTCTAAATCATAAAGTCATAGCAGATATAACTAAAGTTAATGATATATAAAATGTTATATAACTACCTGAAAAATTATGCATAGATAATGCAGCATTAGTAGTTAAGTTTAGTAAACAAATACTTGTATATAAAGGTCAAGGTGAAGGTGACACTAAATGGAAAGGGTGGTCTTGAAAATTACTTCTGACTACGTGAGTCATATTATTTAGAATATTCGCCTTATTTTGAATGTAACTATTCTAAGTTCTGTATTATATAAAAAAAATAAAATATTCGTTTGCGATTGAAAATCGACAATTTAATACCAATAGCTCCTAAGATGACTCGAACATCTATAGCAATATTAACAGTATCGCGCTCTACCCTTGAGCTATAAGAGCCTCTATATAAATTTATAGATATGTATTCAATATTTAGGAAGAAAAGGAATTGAACCTTCGACGATTAATAATCATTAAGTTTACAGCTTAACCCGCCATACCAACAAACGGAACCTTCCTTTATGTATAAGATATATTTACTTTATGTAAAATATATACTTACTTATACATATCCTATTGTTTAGTTTTATATGTCCCGTGCAACTTCCACTACACGAACCGTATTTCGACTTAACACTAATCAGAGTCACGCATACGAAGAATTCCATTAGAACATCTAAATCTTATATATATTTACTTACTAAAAATGGAAGAGCAAACTTATTGCACACACTCCTTTCAGCATGCGACGAGTAGTTAGTACCAATCCGAAGTTATATTCACCGTGTCATGGTGATTCACGATTACTAGCAATTACTTATTCATGCAGTCGAATTTCAGACTGCAATCCATTTCCAATTTTATCCTATTTTTTGAGGTTTGCTAAATTTCACAATTTTGCATCTCTTTGTTTAGGAATATGTGGCACGTCTATAGCCCACAATATTAAGGCCATGATGACTTGTCTTAGTCCCTATTATCACATCCTATATAAAGGTGAACAGCTTTATTAATATTATTTATAAATAAAGCTAGGGTTTTCGTTAATTCCATGGACCGAACCACAGTTTCACAACATTAACTGAAAACAGCCGTGCAACACTTGTAAAAATGATATTATAATATATCATTAGTATTCAAATTGTGGTAAGGTTTTTCGTGGATTACCGAATTAAACAACATACTTCACTGCTGATGTCAGAAACGGCCTAGTGATTTCAGTTCCTGCGTTGCCACATTACTCTTGAGGTGAAATGCTTACGTTTTCATTTATAGACTAAGTTGTTACCTAACCTATGGCATTCATAATTCTCTGCAAAGACTACTTGGGTATCTAATCCTGTTCGTGCCCTGTGCCTTCGTCCTTCGACGTCAGTTTTTACATAAAAGATTGCCTTCGCCTTTACCAGTCCCCTAGGTATAAAAGAATTTCATCTCTCCACTCACAAGTACTATCTTCTTATATAAAACTCTAGTAAATTAGTTGTCTATTTCTTACAAGGCATTATTTACCGTCTGAGTACCCTTTAAACCTATTTAAGATGAATAACACTAGTCTCATACGTATTCCCGCGACTGCTGGCACGTAATTTGTCAAGACAAAATGTACATACTGTCATTATCAATATGTATACAGAATTTTATTCGATAAATCGATTTCCTTGATTCTTTAATTAACCAAGCTTTCTTCCAAGTTGCCAGTTCAGCCGTTAGGCCATTGACCAATATTCCTCACTGCTGTACCTCTTTGCGTTGGGATTTTTTCATCCCCAATGTGGTCGATCAACCGTTTCAGTTTCGACTAAGAGAATTGTGGGCTTGTTAAGCCATTACCTTAACAACTACCTATCTCTATGATTTTCTTTTCCTCTTAAAGCGGACATAATATTTTAAGAAGAATTCTTATTATTAACCCATGACTAGTTAATAATTTACTTAAGAATTGTGAGTTTTTTGTGCACAATTTTTTATTGCTCACATAAAGAGTTTTGTTCATCATGACTTGAACAAATACCTATAACTTAAAAGACAATAGATAATATTTCTTTCTACCATATTATCTATAAACTTATTCATTAAAATAATGTAATAAGAATAGGCATCATATAAAATAACACCCAGATGGAAATGGGTGCAAGCTATTATAAAGACATTATAGGAAATAGCCAACCGGTGGACCTACCATTTCAAGTGGCGCCCAGTTATGTTTATAATAATATGATTACAATTTCTTATTTAAAAGTAAATTGTTTAACCTTGATCTTTTTTTTCTTTATTTTTACAGTAAATCTCTTCACTCTTAAAATCTGACCTTTTTTCATTGAAGAATTTTTTCTTCTCTTTAAGGTGGGCCGATCATCTAATACTCACCTGTACACCACTTTTAATAATATTATTCATAAAATTAAACGTTCGATTAGCATGTGTCAAGCACTTGGACAGTGTTCATTCAGAGCCATCACCAAACTCATCTAATTTCCCCTCCTTTTGATGTAATCTAATACTTTTGTATGTAGAGCTACATCACTTTCATTACCATTTTTAATGAAAAATTTAAGGATAAATTTAGCCTGGTTCTTGTTTAGAAATCTTACTTAAAACAAAGTTTAGTAAAGCTTGCAAGTCCGCAATATTAGTTATTTTATTATATGATATATATATATTAACTAATTTTTAGTTTCTATGAAATACTTTAAAATTTTTATTTCTTTAAATGTACCTAAACTTTAGAGCTTCCTTTTATATCACTTAAATTCTATTTACATAATGAAAATTCTTCATTAATGTAAATCAAGACCATCTTTTATATAACCACTAGTTAAAACTACAAACACTTGAGCTTGAATAAAGGCAATTCCTAATTCTAACCCTGAAAAAGCTATAATAAAGGCTAAAGGTACTAAACCTAAAAAGAAGAATATAATACCAGAAGTCATAATATTATAAGTAAATCCTGCTAATATGTTTAATAACATATGACCAGATAATATATTAGCAGCTAGTCTTAATCCAAGAGAAATATTTCTAGCTAAATATGAAATAAATTCAATTAATACTAATAAAGGTAATAAAGGTAAAGGACAACCCGCAGGGACTAAAAGAGAAAAGAATTCTAAACCATGTTTAGAGAATCCTAATATAGTTGCACCTAAAACAATAGTGAAACTTAAAGAGAAAGTTAAAACAAAATGACTTGTAGATGCGAAACTATATGGAACCATACCTACTAAATTATTTATTAAAATAAAAATAAATAAAGTATAAATAAAAGGAAAATAAATTTGACCTGTTGTAGAATTTATTTGATTTGTAACTATACTATGAATAGTTGCATATAGAGATTCTTGACTAATAGATCAATTGTTACTTACTAATTTATTATAATTTGTACTTAAAAGACTTAAGGCTAAAATTAAAAAAGCTCCAATTGTTAAATATAATCCTATATTAGTTATAGAAATATGATAGTTCCCGAATATCCCTGTATCTAAACTTAATAAGTCTCTTATTTCAAATTGATCTAATGGACTAAATATTTCTCTTCATAAATTAGATGTTAAGCTTAAAGTACTCATTTTGTACCTTAAGCCTAGATAAAAAATCTTTATATCTCAATACATACACATAATATTTAATAATAAAAATGAAAATAGTTTTTCATGTATAAAGTTTATAAATAATTATAATTATTTATTTATAGAACTATCAAAAAGTTTTGATATAAAAGTACGAGATAAGAATAAACGAACGAATCTTGGTAATATATATTTAGATAATATATAAACTGTTATTGCAATTATAGCAAAAGTAAAAGTTACTTCATTTACAAAATAAAATGGTACTAATTGTGGCATTTTGTCTAATAATATATTAACATATTAAATACTTAGAAGTATTAACGTTAATTACATAACGAAAAAAAAAAAAGAGAAGTAATATATAAATACAAGTTTTGTATTTATATATTAAATATAATATATTAAACCACCTACATAATAATGTAAACCGTCTAAGATGAAAGATGGATATATTCCAAATAATACAGTAAAGAAAACTAAAGTAAATAATAAGAAAAATTCTCTTTTTGTTAAATCACTAAAACTTTCTTCAAAGAATTTACTAAATGAACCTCCGAATGATATTCTATTAAACATATATATTGTATAGGCTGCCGAGAATATTATTGAAGAACTAGCAAGTACACCTAATAAAGGTAATCTTTCAAATACTCCATAAAGAGACATGAATTCACCTACGAAATTTAAAGTTAAAGGTGCCCCACAGTTGGCTAAACATAAAATAAAGAATAAAATAGAAAATAAAGGTAATAATTGAGTTATTCCTCTATAATAATATATTAATCTTGTACCAGATCTGTCATATAGCACCCCTCCTGCACATATAAATAATCCACTTGAAACAAACCCGTGAGCTAGACCTAATACTATTCCTCCTTCTATACCTTGTATTACATTACTAAATACTCCTATTAAATACACTGCAGCGTGAGATACTGAACTATAAGCTATTAATTCTTTTACATCTACTGTTCTTAATGTACTTATACTAGCATATATAATAGTTATAACACCTATCATAATAATTATATAACTAAAATTTAAAGAGGCTTTAGGTAATACAGGTAAAATTAATCTAAATATACCATACAGACTTAATTTTAAAACAATAGCTGCAAGTACTATACTTCCACCTAAAGGAGATTCTACGTGAGCTTTTAATAATCAATTATTTAAAAAAATAGTAGGAGTTTTTACAGCAAAAGCTATCATTATTCCAAGGAATAAATAAACTTGAGTAGTATAATTAAAGTTTGTTTTAAATAAAGCATCAAAATCGGTAGTTCCCATTATAGAAGACATTGTTAGTATAGATAGTAATAAAAATAAAGACCCTCATAATGTATATAAGAAGATATAAAAACTAGCTCTTACTTTGTTTTTTGATCCGAATAACCCTATTAGTACAAATAATGGAGGCAATATACTCTCGAAAAAAATATAAAAAAATAGCATATCTAAAACTAGGAATACAGCTAATAATAATGTTTCTAATAATAGCATTATTATTAAATAAGATCTATAGTTTTCAGTTATAGAGTTTCAATTAGATAATAAAGCTATAGGCATAATTATAGTAGTTAATAAAATAAAATAGATTGAAATTCCATCTACACCTAAATAAAGATCAAAGAAACTCATTTCGTATTGTTCTTGTACAAATTGATATTGATTAGTACTAAAATCAAAGATTATATATATCACTAAAGAGATAAAGAAATTAAGAATAGAAATTATAAAAACAATAAGTTTTGGATATGTGCTTTTTTTTCCTTCAAGTTCATAATTAACTGTGCTTGAGATTAAAAATACACCTAATAAAGGCACAAATAATAAAGATGATAATAACATAATATATGTTATAATGTTTATATTACATAAAAAATTAAAGCAAAAAGAAAATAACATCATAAAAAATAATTTTTTGATCAATTGTTGTATAACAAAAGTAAAGATTATGGAGGAATCGAACCTCTTACTTAAGATTTGCAATCAAAGTGTAAACCATCTACATCATAATCTTTTATATTTTTTTCATTTTAAGAAAAAAAGATAATTTTTTTATAATAATGATATATTAGTAGGGAAAATATTAAAACTATATAATAAACAAGGGACTAATATAATCAAAGCAAATAAAATAGGCAATAATACAGTTCAACAGAACCCCATTAATTGATCAAAACGTATTCTAGGAAAAGAAGCTCTTACTCAAATAAAAACAAATATCATAATAGAACTTTTTAGGCCTAGATTAAATCCATATAATAACCCTTCATAGGCAGAATTAAAATTATGTAATATATATTCTATATATAATTTTCTATAATGAACAATTCAATCAACTAAAAATAATTGATTACAAATAAAATCTACAAAATAAAAAATATTATAATTATCTATAAATAAATAACCACCTATAAATAGAATACTTGTTAAAATACAAATTAAAACGATACTTCCGTATTCCGCTAAAAAAAAGAAAACGAACACAACGGCAGCATGTTCAGTCATAAATCCACTAACAAGTTCCGATTCAGCTTCTGCTAAATCAAAAGGAGCACGGTTAGTTTCAGCGACTGAACCTATAAAAAAAATGATAAATATGGGAAATAAAGGTAATAAAAATCAAACTGCTCTTTGGCCTTCAGTAATTATAGTTAAATTTAAACTACCAGTTAACATAACAACTATTAAAATGGCAGAACTTAAAACCAGCTCATAGCTAATTAATTGAGCTGTACTTCTTAATGACCCTAAAAAAGCGTATTTACTATTAGCACTTCAACCAGCTAGTAATATACCATATGTAGCTAAAGAAGAAACAGCTAACATATAAAATATACCCAGATGAAAATCTATTATTGATAACCCAGGACCGTAAGGTATAACTGCATACCCCAATAAAGAAAAAACTAAAGTTATAACAGGGCCTAGAAAAAATAATACTATATTAGATTGTGTAGGTGCAACATATTCTTTCAATAGTAATTTTAATGCATCAGCAAAAGCCTGTAATAAACCATAATATCCTACAATATTAGGACCTAATCTTCTTTGCATACTTGCCATAGTTTTTCTTTCCGCTACTGTTACATAAGCAACAGCTAATAAAGCAGGAACTAAAACTAGAACTACTTCTATTATAGAAATAAGAGTAAGTGAATATAACATTATCTTCTTTTATTTTATCATATTTTGTCAAATATATAATATAACTATTATACTTATATATGCAAAATTATGTTTTAATAATAACCATTAAATATATAGAATGTGTTATTCTTTTTATTCTCATCTTGGATTCGAACCAAGATCCAAAATAGTAGGAGCTATAATTATTTACCGTTAATGTAATGAGAATTTGTATAAATATACATTTATATACAAGTATTAGATAAAAAAGTTAAGTTATCTTTTAATTAATCCTGTTCTTAAATCTTCTTTATCTTTAAGGACTGCCTCATCTACCCGTGCTTGAAGTCAAGGGGCCATTGGTGGTGCTAGGTCTTTTCCAACCGGATCTTTACGGTCACTAAATCCAGGTCCTAATGAATTTACTCCATATTTTTCTCTCAGTTTTTCATATAACATACTTCTTTCTAATTGAGCTAATTTATATCTTTGTCATTCCTCTTGCCCAACCTGTACAGGTGGAGCTATTGCAACTGGTACAGAAGTTGCACCTTGTAGGTAAAGACTACGATGATATTCGTTATTTAAATCTAAAGGTTTTGTAGTTCATATTCCCTCTATTTTTTCAAAATATGAATTTATATCTTTTTGTACAGATTCATAACGTTCTTTTTCAAAATCATTCATTAGGTTCATCACGTTTCCACCTATAATAAAATCATAGGTAGGTTGATGATCTGCAGCATTTGTTAAAGGTATATAATAATGTACATCTGGATATAAAGGCGATTTTACATACAAATTACAAGGAATAGTATTGTTATAATGTTCGCCACCAAAATGTCTTATAACCAATCCATTTATTCTAGTAAATGTTATCCCATTTACTTTGAAAGTACCGTCGACTTGGCCAGGAGCATAAATACCTTTGGGGTTGGGGTTATCGTTATCTTGACAATATATTACAAACAATTCACGCATATGTTCAGAAAATACTTCTATTACTCCTTTCATAGGTAATCTTATTAATAAAGACATTACTCCTGAAAATGTTCATTTTATAGTTTCTGTAGTATCAAATATTAGATCTATCAAAGCTACACCTCAACCTCCGTATCTAAATCCTACAGCAAGAAAAATAACAAATAAACCTTGTAAAAAAGCATTTAAAGTAAAATATTTTAACAAGTTCTGTTTTGTAAAATATATCCTGACTGATTTTTTAAAAAATCCAGATTGTAAAGGAAGACTTACAAATGCATGAGGTTTAGGAGGACTTGTTAAACCTCACTCTAAACTAGGATAGCTTCTATTTAATAAAGCTTGTAATGTATCAGTGTAGAATTGTATATTTATTCAAGGATATCTGCTGGCAGCATTACCTTCTACTAATTGTATATATACAATATATAAGAATAATCAAGCAGCTACAACACTAATAATAGATCCAAAACTACTAATTAAATTTCAACCTGCAAAAGCATCAGGGTAATCACTTATACGTCTAGGCATACCTTGTAACCCTAAAAAATGTTGTGGGAAGAATGTAAGATTTACTCCTATGAATAAGATTCAAAATTGAACTTTAGATAACATCATATTGTAGTTTAATCCTAAAATTTTAGGAACTCAGAAATATCATGCACTAAACATTGCAAAAACAGCCCCCATACTTAAAACGTAGTGAAAATGAGCAACTACGTAATAAGTATCGTGGAATGCAATATCAATTGAAGCGTTAGCTAAAACAACTCCACTTAATCCTCCAATTGTAAACATAAATACGAAACCTAATGCAAATAACATTGAAGGTGTTAATTTTACAGATCCTCCGTAACATGTAGCTAATCAAGAGAATATTTTAATTCCTGTAGGGACAGCTATAATTAATGTAGCTGCTGTAAAGTAAGCTCTTGTATCCACATCTAGACCTACAGTATACATGTGATGACTTCAAACAATAAATCCTAATACTCCAATAGACATCATAGCATATACCATACCTATATAACCAAACACGCTTTTATTCGAGTTGGCAGATATAGTTGTACTTATTATCCCAAAACCAGGAATAATAAGTATATAAACTTCTGGGTGCCCAAAGAATCAGAATAGGTGTTGGAATAAAATAGGATCACCTCCTCCGGCTACTTCAAAGAATGATGTATTAAAATTTCTATCTGTTAATACCATAGTAATACCACCAGCAAGAACAGGTAAAGATAATAATAATAATACAGCTGTAATTACTACAGCTCATCCAAATAAAGCTAGTTTATGCAATCTTATACCCGGTGTTCTCATATTAACTATTGTTGTTATAAAATTAATAGCACCTAAAAGTGAGCTAACCCCTGATAGGTGTAAAGCAAAGATAGCTAGGTCTACACTAGGTCCACTATGACTTTGAACTCCCGATAGAGGAGGATAAATTGTTCAACCTGTACCTGCTCCACCTTCTATACATGCAGAGAATATCAATAATAATAAACTTGGAGGTAATAATCAGAAACTTATATTATTTAGTCTAGGGAAAGCCATATCAGGACCTCCAACTAATAATGGTAGTAAAAAATTACCAAATCCTCCAATCAATGCGGGCATAACCATAAAGAATATCATTAATAAAGCATGAGCTGTTATTATACTATTATACAATTGATTATCTCCTATGTATTGTACACCTGGTCCACTTAGTTCCATTCTTATTAAAACAGAAAACGCTGTTCCTATTAATCCTGAAAAAAGTGCAAATATTAAATATAAAGTACCTATATCTTTGGCATTAGTAGATCAAAATCATCTTTCAGTTCACATAGATACCGATGAAAGATTTATATTTTTATTCTGAAAATCCATTTTTTTTCACTTTCTTAAATTTTTCTTCTTTTTAGAAAGAAGAAAATATCCTATAAAATAAGATATTTAGTATTAGTTTTTGTATGTTTCATATCAATTTTAAATTACAGCCCGGAGGGCGTTAAATAAATAAAACATCTTGATTTATTCTATGTAAATAGTTTATTCTAATTATTTACTTAAATTTTTATTTAAATCTAATAAAGTATTTTCTATTATACTAATGAAAGGAACACCTATTATGAAATAACTGAAATATAAAATTGTACTTATTTGACCAAATTCTATAAATGGTGATTCTACATGTTTAGCTCCTAATTGCATTAAAATTAAGAAATTAACTACAAATGCTCAGAAACCTATTTTACTTAAAGGTCTAAATTGTAAACCTTTAGATCTACCTAAGTCACTTATAGGTAATAGTAATATAATAAGTAGAGCACTAAACATAGCAATAACCCCTAATAATTTATTAGGAATAGATCTTAAAATAGCATAAAAAGGAAGAAGATATCACTCAGGTACTATAGCAGCAGGAGTTTGCATAGGATTAGCCATTATATAGTTATCACTATCTCCTAAGACATTAGGCATAAAGAATACAAATAAACTTAAACCAAAGAAAAAAATAAAGATAGTAATTAAATCTTTAAATAAATAATAAGGAGCAAATGTAAGTCTATCGTAATTACCTGAAACACCTAAAGGGTTACTTGAACCAGCAGTATCATGAAGAGCTATCATATGCATTAAAACTAGTGCAGCTAAAACAAAAGGTAATACAAAATGTAAAGCAAAAAATCTATTTAATGTGGCATTGTTTACACTAAAACCTCCTCATATAAATTCAACAATATCTTGTCCAATTCAAGGTATAGCACTAATTAGATTAGTAATAACTGTAGCACCTCATAAACTCATTTGACCGTATGGTAGTACATACCCTAAAAAACCGATACCCATCATCATAATAAGTATAATTGTACCTATAATTCACACTAATGTTCTTGGTGCTCTATACGATCCATAATATATTCCTCTTCCTATATGTAAATATACTATAAAGAAAAAAGCTGAGGCTGTATTACTATGTAAATAACGAAGTAATCACCCGTTATTTACATCTCTCATAATGTGTTCAATTGAATTAAATGCTTCTAAAACACTAGGGTTATAGTGCATAGCTAAAGTTACACCTGTTACAATTTGAATTATTAAACACGTTGCTAATAAAGAACCAAAATTTCATAAGTAACTTATATTACTAGGTTGTGAAGCATCTATTAAATAGCTATTAACTAACTTTAATAAAGAATTACTTTTTAATATTCTCATTTTTTTTATATTTATACTTAAAAAAATATTTTTATAATAAAGATCATTACGCCTACTATACGTTATTATATATATGTATTACAACTTTATATTCTATAGATTAGAATATCTTGATAGCTCATTTCTTTGATTATTACATTAGATAGATTATTAAATAATATAATAAATCGCTATTAACTTTATGAGTTAATAAGTGGAAATACAATTTTTGCAAATAAGTATCTATTATACATTTGTATACCATTTACCTGATATCAATCAAGATATATATTTATATTTGAGATTAGATCATAATAATTATTATATACCTCGGATCCACCTTCATTTTGTATATTATTTCTAAATCTTTCTATGTGTTCAATTATGTGAGATATTTGATAAGCTACATCACTAAATCACCCTGGTCCTCTTATTTTGTTAATTCTTGATAACTGAACTCTAAGGTCATCTATATTTTCTTGTAAACTTTCAGAAGTAAGAGGTAAACCTGAGTTACGGATGTGATGGAGAATTAAATAAATTCTATGTAATGCTTTGATAAATTTCGATCACGCTGTACGTTTAGTCTCTGCAGCAGAAATTTCTTTTTTATTATTGTTATTGTCATCTCCATCACCACTACCTTCTCCACCTCCTCCACGGATTCCGCTTATGTTAAGAGGTGTGAAATTTACAACCATTTTGTAGTCTCTTAAAGTAGTAGAAGGGTTAGTGTAGCATGGACCTATTCCACTACCTAGTATGTATTTTTTAATATAAGGTTTAGTTCAATCAATAATACAACTAACTAGGTATATTAAATATACAATAATAACAATAGATATGCTTAGATACAATAAGCCTTTACTTCACTCTGAAAACCGTAGGGTTTCATAATTATGATCATAAAAATACTGACGATGAGGTGGAAATGCTCAATTTATTTGGTTTATATTGAAATTTCAATTTTTATTTTCATATATATATTTCAAGGAATTCGTATCAAAACTCGAAAAATTCCCAAGATTTAAAGTATTATTATACTTATTAACAGTATTCTTATTAATAATAGAAACTAATGCATCTAAATAACTAAAATTATTCGAATAATTTTGAATAGAAATCCAAATTTTCGTTGAATATTCCATTATTTCTAAACTTTTAGTTATTAATTCTTCTACTTCTAAGGGAAGTGGATAAGAAACACCTCCTAAAGTAAGAATTGGTGTAGCTTTAGCTACTATTGTTTTATTTTGAATAACTGTATTAATCTTTTTTGCTCCAATAAGAATTATTATTAATTGATATTAATATCAACAATAATATTAAAAATGTCGATACTAAATTAGTATAACTTAATGTTATAATGAATATAAAACTAATAACAATATATAAACCATAACTAGTAGGAACAGATGTATTTAAACTTACTATAGACTTACTTAATTTCATTAACTCTCTTTGTATACCGACAGGTCCTAATATTTCAATACTACCTTTATCTAGTACTCTAGTAGTTTGTCCTCCTAAATTTAGTATTAAGCTAGTAATATAATTATTATAGAAGAATTCGACTAAGAATCTTTGATTAAAGAAACCAAAAATATTATAACCTAATCTAGATAACTTAAAGCCAAGAACATTTTCAGGTAAAAATTCAGAAAAAATAATAGCTATTATTGTAAATGAAACAGTACCTATTAAAGGTAATAATTTAAATATTGTAGGTAAAGCAAATTCAGTATTCATTAAAATTTCATGAGTAGGATGAATAAATAAACTATTATCTGAAAAAAAACCAGATCCTAAACCTATAAATATATCTTTAAGAACAAACCCAAAGAATATAGAAAATATAGCTAAAATAATTAAAGGTAAGTTTAAAAATAAATTTCCTTCATGGGCATGTTTGTAAGATGATATAGAACCATTAGGGTTACCTAAGAAAGTTAAAAATAATACTTTAACTGAATATAATGTGGTAAATAGGGCCCCTATTACAGCTATAACGTAAACAGCTATTCCACTGAAAGAATATTGCCCAAATGCAGATTCTAAGATTAAATCTTTACTATAGAACCCTGTCATAAAAGGGAATGCTACTAAACTTAAACTTGCAATTAACATAACTGAGTAACTTAAAGGTAAAAAAGATATTAACCCACCATATTTTCTAAAATCTTGATTATCCGCTACTGCGTGAATTACTGCACCAGCACCTAAGAATAATAAACCTTTATAGAATGCATGATTTATTAAATGGAATAAAGCTATATTATATGAAGATAAACCTACTGCAATGACCATCATACCTAGTTGACTCATAGTAGAATAAGCAATAACTTTTTTAATATCTTGTTGGAATAAACCTACAAGAGAACTAAATACTGTTGTTATAGCCCCTAATCATAAACATAATAATAATAAAGTAGAACTATATTCTAATAAAGGAGAAGAACGCATTAATAAATAAACACCCGCAGTAACCATAGTAGCAGCGTGTATTAATGCAGATACAGGAGTAGGACCTTCCATAGCCATAGGTAATCAAACATGAAGACCTACTTGTGAACTTTTAGCCATAGCTCCTATTAATAAACATACCCCTATTATTGTAATAACATTTTCATTCATATAAGGAGCTAATGAGAAAACTGTTGCATAATCTAAGTTACCTATGCTTCATAATATAGCAAACATACCTATTGTTAAAAAACAATCCCCAACTCTATTAGTTAAAAAGGCTGACATAGAACTTTGATTGGCAGCTATTCTAGTAAATCAGAAACTTACTAAAAGATATGAACAAACTCCAACACCTTCTCAACCTACAAACATTAATAAATAATTATTTGCTGTAACTAATATAATCATCATAAATGTGAAAAGACTTAAATAGCTAAAGAATCTTTGATTATGTGGATCATGGCTCATGTAACTAATTGAATAAATATGAACTAAAGAGCTTATAATTAACACAGGTATTAACATTGATACTGTTAAACTGTCAAATTGTACTCCTCAATTAATACTATATCATTCACTATCTATTCATCTAAATAAATTAATAGAAACAGGGATATTATTAAAACCTGTTTCAAAAAAAGCTAGTATAGCTAAAATAGTAGTAGCTATTACACTTAAAGATGTAATTTGTTGTGCTCCACTAACCCCGACTTTTCTACCAAAAAAGCCAGCTACTATAGATCCTAATAAAGGTAAAATTATCAAACTTAAATACATTAGATATATTCGATTGCAATACTTCCTCTTAATCTATAGAAAGCAACTACAATCCCTAAACCTATGGCTGATTCGGCACCAGCTACAACTATAATATATATAGCATAAGTTTGACCAACTATATCATCTATATTAAGTGAACTTACCAATATTAAAAATGTTATAGATAATAACATTATTTCAATTGAAATAAGCATTAATATTATATTTTTTCTATTTAGGATAAATCCTAAGACTCCTATCAAAAAAAGTATTAAGGTTATATTCATTATATGTTTGGAAATTTATAAAAATTATTGGGTTTGTTTTATGTATATAAATATACTTATCTGCTTTAGAAAATTAAAGTGTAAATCTATTTATACCATAATCTTTCTTAAAAAGATTTTTTTTGAATCTTATGTATTCACACCTTGGATTCGAACCAAGATCATAGAGATTAGAAGTCTCATATTTTGCCATTAAACTAGTGGGAATTAATTTAAAATACTCCTAGTATTTTGTAAAATGCGTACAAGATTCGAACTTGTAATTTAACAACCGTACTGCTATGTTTTACCCTTACACTAACGCACTCGGTATATTACTGTGGTACATTTCTACATTTCTTACCAATTTTGAAAAAATTAGAATTCTAATCAATTAAAGATTTTAATTATACTATAGTAGTTTAAATAGATTAAACCCTGAAAACTAGAAGTAGTAATGTCAACTAGTTTTAAATCCTAATATTTTAATATTTTATCTAAATAGATAAACAGTATCTATATATAATATGTTATTGTTCATTTAGTCAATTAAGGAATTTTTCTATCGATACAGATTCTATAACAATAGGCATAGAACTATGAAGAATTCCACATATTTCGGAACATTGACCATAAAAAACTCCTTCTCTATTTATAAATACAGACGCTTGATTTAATCTACCAGGATAAGCATCTGTTTTTATACCTAAAGCGTTACAAGAGAAAGAATGTATAACATCCCCCGATGTAACAATAAATCTAACGTGTGTTAACTCTGGAAGGATAACTCTGTTATCCACCTCTAACATTCTTAAATCTCCTTCTTCTAAGTCAGATTCAGGCACTATATATGAATCAAATTCTATAAATTCATCGTTTGAATCTAAGAAATCTGGATATTGGTAACTTCAATATCATTGGTGTCCTTCTGCTAAAACAGACATTGCAGGATCAGTAACTTCATCCATTAAGTATAATAATTTAAAAGAAGGGAATGCTATTAATATCAATATTATAGCTGGTGTTATAGTTCATATTAATTCAATTAATGTCCCGTGATTTAAATATTTGTGTGATATAGGAGATTTAGTATTTATAAAGTTTATAATTATAGATAATAATACTCAAGCAACAGCAAAAAGGATTATTACTAAATAATACATGATATTATCATGTAATTCTACTAATCCTTCCATTTGAGGAGTTGCACTATCTTGGAAATAAATTCCTCAAGCACTAGGGCTATCTAAATATGATATTACTGAATTTGAAATCAAATTTCACATAACTTTTTTTTCAATATTTTTATATATAATAATATATACTATATACGTATCGTACTTTAATATTATTACTAATGATTATCTTTTAAAAAATATTAATACTTTTATTAAAAATATTAACCATTTTTATTATCTTTTAAATTTTTTTTAAGTTGAACTTTTTTTCAAGTTCTTATTTTAAATAATAAAACTACTATTTAATTCGGCTGAAATTCATTCATAAATGAACAAATTTCCATCTTACTATAGTTTATGCAACATAAAGTAAAAGGAAAGCCATCATTAAAGCAAATAAACCAGTAGCTTCAGAGAAGGCAAAACCTAAAATAGCGTATGAGAATAATTGTCCTCTTAAAGAAGGATTTCTTGCTACTCCTAATATTAAAGCTCCGAATACTACTCCAATTCCAACTCCCGCACCAATTAAACCTGTTGTGGCTAATCCTGTTCCTATTATTTTTGCAGCTTGTATCATTTTTTGAATTTTTTTTGAATTTTCTTAAATATAATTACAAGTAATCATTATAATAATAACATATTATTAATGAACATAGTAGATATTTATATTATATATCTTTATACTTTTTTATTAAAAATATATTTTATTTGTCCTAAAAGTTCTATAGCATAAGAAGGTTGAACTTTTACAGCGTTTAATACTTGTCTACTCTCTATTTTTAAAGCACTTTTACCTAATTCAAAAACAAAACCTAATGTTATTATTCCTATAAAGCCTAATGTTATAATTAGACCGTAAATATTATTTATATATTCACTAACCGCAAAAGGGAAAGTTAATAAAATTTCTAAATCTAATAGTAAATATACTAAAGCAAAAATGAAGAATTTTACTCCAAATTGTGTTCTATTTTGACCTAAGAAACTATGAAAACCACATTCAAATATACTATATTTTTCTTGATAGGGATTATGAGGTGCAAGAAGTAAATTAATAGCAAGGAAAAGTAACGCAATAACACATACAACTATTATAAAGAAAGTCATAGCACTCATTTAATAATTAAATAAAACTTGTACCAATATGGTACCCATACTTAATCATTCTTTATTCATAAATAAAAATAATAATATAATTAAAGTAATAATTGAAATTATTATAGCCATAGGGCTAGAAATAATTATATTTTTATAATTAAATTTAACGGATTGAATTAGTTCATTTTTGTTGTTATAAATACTACCCGATAAATTCGTATTTTTTAATCAAGGATTTAATTCATATTCCGATGGAAAGAAAAAAATTTCTTTTATCATATTTAAGTAATAAACTCCACCAATAACACTAGTTAAAATAGCAACTAATGCTAAGAAAATATAGCCTTTATCTAAAGCAGCACTTAAAACCATCTGTTTAGCAAAGAATCCTACAAGAGGTGGAATTCCTGCAAAAGAAAAAATAGTTATAGCTAAACTTAAAGCAAGGAAAGGATTTATATGAAAGTAACCTTTTAATTGAGAAATTAACTGTATAGGTGAATTATTTTTATCTAATAATTCTTTATGTTCTTTGTTATTACTTATATAAGAATATAAAGAAAACCCTATAGCTAGTAATATTATAAATGCATTTAAATTACTTATAGAATATTGCACTAAATAAAATAAGAAAGCTTGAGTTGATTCTACACTAGATATACTTAAAGCTAATAATATAAACCCTACGTGAGAAATAGTACTATAAGCAAATAATCTTTTTATTCTAAATTGTGTTAAACCTACAATTGTACCTATTAATAAAGAAAATAAAGAACTTATTAATAAAGCAAATGTTCAGGTGAAATCAAATAAATAATCCTTTGTATAATAGATTAATTCTAATAAAAATATAAATATAGATATTTTCGCGATTATTGCTACAAAAGTAGTAACAATAGTAGGTATAGCATCGTAAACATCTGGTGATCAGAAATGAAATGGTGCCGCACTTACTTTAAATAAAAATCCTATACTAAATATTAGTAAAGAAAAATTTAAATAGTAAGGTTTATATCAAGAAGATACATCACTATTGATATCACTTATGTTACTAATTACATATAATCCATCTAAACTAGTAGTACCTGCATTAGCATATAACAAACTAGTACCTAAAAGGATAAAACATGAACTTAATCCCCCTAATAAGAAGTATATTAAACCTCCAGTAGTAGATAATTCAGAATTTCTATAGACAGTACTTAATAAATATAAACCATAACTTTGTAATTCGATTGAAAGGAAAACAGATACTAAATCACTAGTTGAAATTAAAAAAACAGCTCCACTAATTACGAATAATAAAATTAAAGGATATTCTATTATTTTAAATTGTTCCCCCATTTTATTTAGAATTTTAGTTCTATAATAAACAAATTTATTCAAAATTAAATTTTTGAATGAAGAATATTCAGGTACTCATACTTTTCTAGGGTAAAAACTTGTTAATTGAAGTATTAATATACTCATAAAAAAGATAAATATATGAAATACTTGTGTGATATTAGTAATATGAAGTAAACCTCCGTGTATACCTATTCCTTTAGTAATAAGAGACAAACTCATTATATCATGTAAAATAGCATAACTTAATGCTATAATAGAGATTCTATTAAAAAGTATTGACATATCTCGTCTTAGTGTGACGGCGTTAGAAAGTAACAAAATTAAAATTGACATTATTATCATATTAATATTATTTAATAGCCGGGAGAGAAAATCGAATTCTCATTTTTAACGTATGAAATTAAAGTTTTAACCCTTAAACTATCCTGGCTTTTTGAAAATATAGATTACTATATTAGAATACAAGGTAATAGCTACCTGTAAAATATTTTATACGCTTCTATTTAAACTATATAATAAATAGAATTGAATTAAAGTAAATATTATTTAGAATATAGCTTTACTTTATTTTTTTTTGATAATATACACCTGTTTTTAATAATAAAAGTAACTCTTTACTAATATTAAATTAGTAATACAAAAACTATTAATATATAATAGTAATGTATTTATATAGGGACAATATTCTGATTTGAACAGAAAACCTACCGTACCACAAACAGTCGCTCTACCGGTTGAGCTATATTATCCTGAATAATTATAGTGAGTTGAGTTCTGAAGGTGTGATTCGAACACACATATACAAATACCAAAAATTTGGGACTTACCCATTAGTCAACTTCAGATACAAAAAAATTCAATTTTATTGTTAATCAATAATAAGGTAAATCCGACTTGAACGGATAAAATACTTAAATCAAATAGTCCTAAGCTATTCATGTCTACCAATTCCATCACTACCTTTGCCCAAAATAGGAGTCGAACCTATAACAAAAACAGCTTCAATGTTTCACTCTACCAATTGAGTTATCTGAGCTTAATATTTATTTAGTTATTAAATAAATATCTTTTAACAATTTATTGTTATTAATATATTCAAGTAATGATACATTACTGTTACATAATTCTTTAGAAGCTAAACGTATAATACTAAATATACCATAGTATTGTGACCTTCAGGTAAAAGTAGACTAGTTTTTCTTAAATTTGAACAAGCTATTATTAGTTGATTTTTTTTTTGAAAAGAGTGTTTTATCTTTATTTACATTTTCTGAATGTTGAAACCCGAGACGGGAACCTGCTTTTTTTAATATATTATATTCAGGAATTAATGTATCAATATAATACTGTTCTCTTCTTAAAACAGAATCTTGATCGCAATACTCTAGTATATCTAAAGTAAAATTCGAATAACCATCTTTTAGAAGTGCACTATTTATTTCACTTTTACTTCTTGATAATTTATTAGTTAATACTTTAACTGAAAAATATGCTCTAAGTCTTTTAGTTAAATTTATAGAACTACCTATATAGGATTTACCTGTAATTTTATTATTTCATCTATAAATACCTGATATATTCTTATTATCCTTATATATAATATATTTATATTCTTCTACATTATAATAGGTAACTATTGGGAAAGGTTTTTTCATAATCTTATATTTTTAATAAAAAAAATGGGATACCCGACTTAACGGAATATAGCAAGGAGCTATGCTACAAAAATCCCCTTAATTTTGTAGTTGGAGATTTTTGGAATCGAACCAAAATAAGTTGCATGCAACACAACCGTAATACCATTATACTAAATCCCCTTAATAATATTATTATTAAATTTTAAGAAAAATCTGCATTTCATTGTATTTTTGACAAGACAGTAACTATTTTGAAAAATAAGTGAAATATATCTGAATTCTAATAATAATAGGTGGAAAATCATTATTTTACTAATTAAACCGTAGAATAATATTTCTAATTTGAATATTAGTATATTACTGTATTAAGTTTATCCAAAGAAGGACTTGAACCTTCACGACTTTATATCAACAAAGCTTAAGTTTGTCATGTCTACCATTCCATCACTTGGATTATTTATAATGTATACCATCGCTTCGTAATTAGAGCCTTATATCCCTAAAAAAAGAAGGGTTTATCACTTTCTAACTATTAGACAAAAAAAATATTCAAAAGCGGATAAAGGAATTGCACCTCTATTTACTGATCATGAGTCAATTGTGTTTCTATTACACCAATCCGCATATTTAAGGCCAAAGTGAGTTGAACACATATATAAACTGTTATGAGCAGTTCTCTTTACCAATTAAGATATAGCCTCTTAGACTAGGCGGGATTTGAACCCGCGATGGTAACATTGAAAGAGTTATGTCTTACCACTTGACTACTAATCCTTTGAATAGCCCAATGCAAGTACCGCACTTGCTTCTACTGATTACAAAACAGTTGCATTACTTTTATGCTAATCAAGCAAAACTTGATATAAAAAATGTATTTAAAATGTAAGATATATGAATATATTAGTTATTTATAAAATTAGTACTTAGTTCCTAAAAATCTCTAGATTCTTCCAGACAAAGCCTATAACCATAATTTAATATATTATGCTCGTAATATTCTACTACGTATATTTAAGAAGTATCTTAAGGTAAGCTTCGTGCCTATATGCTTTCAGCACTTATCTTTGACTAACTTAGCTTCCCTGCCGTGCCTATGCTATGTATTTACTTAAGTGGTAGATAACATCCTATGATATTATAATAATATCCTAAATTAATATTCGACACATAAACAACAGGTAAACCATAGGTTAATAAAACGGATATACAATTAAGTATACCAATAGTGCCTCATGTTCCTTTCGTACAAGATTATTCCTTATTTTATTCTAATTCCCTCTAGAAGATAGAAACCATACTGTCTCACGACGTATTTAACCCAGCTCATGTAACTTTTTAATCGACGAACAGTCGTACCCTTCATAGTTTCTGCATCCATGAGGATAAGTCAAGCCGACATCGAGGTGCCAAACCGCGCACTCATTTTGTGCACTCTTGCGCAAATTAGCCTGTTCAATTTGTTATCATAATTATTTATTTCCACCTTTTGCAAGATGGTTCAGACTATTTCTTCTTTTTTTAAGTTATATATTTATTGTTAAATTTCAATCTTTATTTACCGCTAATTCATCCTTTTACCGCAAAAGCTCCAACACGACGTTTAGATGTCAACATTGAATATTCTACATTAGAATTAAGATATCCTCTCATATTTACTGTAGATATTCCTTTATAAGAAGAATAAACATTTTTCAAGCTTCCTTTTCATTTTACTTTAAAGACGGCTCTATCTGCTCTATAACGTGGAGTTAATCTCCCTTTAACTTCTAATCTTATACCTCCCATATTTTTATATTGAATAGAATTAAATAAAATATTATACATTTTATTGTAATCTTTCTCCAAATTATTGTTTGATATAATATTATTGTACAATTCTTGTAGTAACAGATTGAAATTATTATTGTTATTAGTTAATACAGAAGTTAAATGTAGATTTTTATATTGATTTTCAATTAAATTTAAATTCACACTTTTTACTTCTGGAGTTTTTTCTATAATTCTGTTAACTTTAGGTAATATAGCTTTACTTAAAATAAACTTCATCATTTCTAGCGTTTTAATTCTTTTCTTTCATAATTTATGACTTAATATTTTGGTAAATAAATCACTATTTAAGATAAGAGATTTCATATTAACTATATTGAATTCGACTTTTTTATTAAAGTATAAACCTATAATATTACTTAATTTATATAAAAGTTTTTCTTCAAATTTATATTTATTAAGATTTAATCTTAATTTAAATTTTCTTAATGTCTTTAATTCTTTAAGCAATAGTAATTTTACAGTTTTATTACCAATATCTCCTAAATATTCTGTATTTTTATGAATTAAAAATTTGATTTTTTTGAAAAATTCTTTTTTTAAAAACTTTACTTTATTTAATAATGCAATTTTTTCTCTATTATATGTGTATAATGTTAATATTGCTTTATTATTAGTATGTTTAATTTCTGCATTACTAACAAATATTTTATTCATAGACGGACGTCTAACTCAACGAGGTTTATATTTTCTACTTATAAATTTAGGAAAAAAACGTAAATTAAAATAATGTTGAATCAATGAATTAATATTTAAGTCATTAATAGGTAAATTTATACTACTATTGGAATTAAACCCGTAAATAGTATTTTTTCATTCTTTTGATACAGTTGGAAAATATTTAACACTACCTAAATAATTTTTTCTATCCTTAAAAGATGTTACTTTTAAAGTATTATTCATAGACTTATTAAAAATATATAAATTGCTGTTATTAGATTTATTCATATTTGTAACTTTTTTATTCTGATTATTTTTATAAATATATATAACTTAAAAAAAGTTGGGTTTTTTTAAAGGATTATTGTTAGCATTACTCACCTTATAGTCGTTGAACGATTTTATCTAAAAATATGCCAAGATAAATTTCGCTTCAAATCTACTTATATACTAAAGTAATTTTTGAAATTAACCCAATTTATTATCAATATTTTTATTAAATTTTTAATAAAATATTGAAGGACAAACATCCCTAGCGTAGCTTTTCCAATAATCCAAGATTTTTCCTTTGTATATCTTGTGATCATATGCCCCGCTTACGCGACTGTAAGATTTGTTGTGAATCAAACAGTAAAGCAAGATTAAGCCGTTAAACTCTGTAAGTAGCATACATTATTATTATTCTAAAAATAATAACTATAATAAAAACATTAGATTTCTCATAATATTTTTTATTACTACACATAATTTCTCTATATAAAAACCTTACCCTAAACAAATTCATAGAATTACGTAAATTAATACATTAAAAAATTTTAATACTAAATATTCTATATGATTATATAATTGCAAACAAAAAAGTCTTTTTAAAATTTATTTTATTTTAGACACACCCATTTACTCTTTGTGGGGTCTGTGCCCCGCATAAACTGTCTCCTAGCAACTGTTCCTTTGTGTAAAGGTTTATAATATGATAGAAAAATAAAGGTATTTCATTTTTATCTTATCGATTACCTTATATACTAAAATTCACCTCAATCATACTCAATAATTAGTAACAGTAAAGCTGCATAGGGTCTTCTCGTCTAACTAGAGGTAAACTGTATCTGCACAGTTATTATAATTTCACTGAGTCAATCATAGAGACAGCTGTTGTATCGTTACATCATTCATGCAAGACCGCATTTAACGGCCAAGGCGTTTCGCTACCTTAGGACCCTCACGTTAAGGCCGCCATTAACCGGGGGTTCCGTTAAAACCATAATAGTTTAATTTGTTAACCAGCCGGGATCGGGCAGACATCACACTCAATACTTCGATTTATCATCTTTTTGCAAAGTGCTGTGTTTTAATTAAACAGTCGTACAACAATATTTTATGCTTCTTCATTTTTACTCGTATTAATCGAGACTAACGAGCCCTCCTTATCCCTAAGTTACGGTAGTTAGTTTGCCGAGTTCCTTTATGATTGTTATCTCATTTACGCCTTCGTATTCTCTACTAGCTTACTTGTTTCAGATTTTAGGTACGGTTTTTCTATTAAAAAAATAGAAAATTTTTACTTTCTTTTTCCTGCACACTTTCACTTGAAAATGTTGAATTTAAAGCAATAAGAATTTTCTCATCGTTATAACCTTCAGATTATAAACTTAGAGGCCGTTACTTTACTTATCCATAAGCTTTAGGCGAGTTTTATTTCTTTTTTGTTACTCATGTCACCATTATCACTTGAGTTATTTAATAATTTTTATTTTTAAAGTCAAAAATTTACTCAACGTTCTGCTACCCCATAAAACAACTGTTATTATTATAAAGTTATATATGGACAAAATTTCGGTATATTATTTAGATCCGTTAAATTTTCGATGCTTTTAAGACTTAACAGGTGCTCTGTTACGAGATCTTTAAATTATGGCTGCTTCCAAGCCCATCTTCCTTACGACTTATATAAAAACTCTCTTAATTTCACTTAATAATAATTTTGGAACCTTAATTTTTGTTTTGGGCTGTTTCCCTTTTGACATACAACCTTATCATTCTATGTCTGATAATTCAAGATTCATTTTTGCCATTCCGAGTCTACATACTCGCCGATAGAATCTTCACGATCCCCCGATATGTACAAAATAAAATGTATTTCATAAATAAATATATATTTATGAAATAATACATCTTGTCTGAGATTAAGTTCTGTACCTACTAAAATGTTACTTAAATTGCCTACTATTATAGGTTTCGCAGAAAACCAGCTATCCTAGTCAGATTTGTCTTTAACTCACTTACCACAGTTCTTCGGATATCTTTGCAACGATAACCCGTTCGGACTTTTATAATCCTGACTATAGTAAGATCACTAGGCTTCGGGTCTAATTTTAGACACTACTCATTTTTTTAATGATCGGTTTAACTACACAATAAAAGTTAATTAACTTTTGAATTTATTGTTTGCATCTAAAATTAACTTGGTGACCCATTATGCAAAAGGTACACTCTTGTATTTTATTACTCGAGTTACTTTATAGAACTACTATTTCAAATAAAAGACTTTTCCCTCACGGTACTTTATGCTAGAGCTCATATATTATATTTAGTCTTTGAGGAAGGTTCCCCATAATATTCAAACAGCTTTTAAGCCATTTTACTTATTTTTATAGACTTTTCTATTTTCATTCACATTAATCATAGAATCTCGTTTGATTTCTTTTCCTGAAGCTAATAAGATATTTCACTTCACTTCGTTTATCAAGTAATTTCTCTAAGAGTTTATATGTTAATTTTTAATTAAAACATAATTGTATTCTCTTTAATATATGGCGATATATTTATCCATAATAATCCCTTTGTATACTTATATATATTATATAAATAATAGCTTTATTTATATCTATTACATTTCTTATATTTTTTAAATTATAAAATTTTTCGGGTTACTATGATTCGAACATAGTACTTCTCAGCCCAAGAGAGATATCTTACCAATCTGACCCTAACCCGTTAATTATATTTTTCAGAGAATATGGGATTCGAACCCATGATGATTAAACTCATGACTAAGCTCAAATTAGTTCCCGTAAACCGCTTGGGTAATTCTCTAAATAATTCTTCCAAGACTTGAACTTGAATATCATTCTTATCAAAAATGCACTTTACCCTTAAGTTAAAGAATTAAAAATTTAATATACTTTAATTTTTATTTTATAATTAAGAGTACTTTTCTTAACTATACTTAATAAGAGATAAGAGACTCGAACTCTTAACCTTCTGCGTGTAAAGCAGCAACTCTACCATTGAGCTAATCTCTTTATATATATATATAATTTATATATAATTATTTTTGTTTTATTGTAATTACAATAGCTCCTACCATTGCTAATAATAATATAAAGCTGGCTAAGACTAATCATATGTTATAATTAGTATACATTATATTACCTATAGCTGTCATATGACTATTTTCTGCTAAATTTCCATCCCATACTTTACTTGTAACAAAATATAAATCATAGTTATTTAAGTTTATAGCATAAGATAAATTATTATTTTTATTTAAAGATATATTATATAATAAAGTATAAATAGTATTATTTCAATTACTTAAAACTGCAATATCGTAAGGTAATATTTGGAATAAAGGATAATAAAAGAATATACCTATAATAGAAGATAAAGCAAAACTATTACTATTATTACTTTTAAGTTCACTTATTCTTATATTAATTAACATTAGAATAAATAAAAATAAAATAGACACTGCTCCTATATATACAATTAAATAAGCTAAACCTATAAAACTTAAACCTAATATTATTAAGTAAAAAGAAATATTAGCAAATAATCCTATTAAAAATAATACAGATATTATAGGATTTTTCATAGTTATTACAAAAATTGCACAAATTATAGCTAGTATAGATAGAATATCTAAAACATAAGATGTATAACCATTTGTAAAAGTTTCATTTATTAAAAATAAATTATTCATAAATAATAAAAAGTATTTATACCTT